>Ga0136614_10003065_pt1 | contig 10579 bp, 14 predicted proteins | sample AntDrymUQ2792106_2_FD_106643 | JGI IMG/M metagenome (GOLD analysis project Ga0136614, IMG submission 106643) | Polar desert sand microbial communities from Dry Valleys, Antarctica - metaG UQ279 (21.06) | ecosystem: Environmental > Terrestrial > Soil > Desert | place: Antarctica: Dry Valley... | reverse complement strand
GCGTGCTCGTCGGCTGGGGACTCGCCGTGGTCTACCTCGGCGCGGTCAAGCCAGCCGACGTCGACCCCGCCGGCGCCTACCTCGTCGGGGCGGGCCTCGGCGCGGTCGCCGGCATCCTGCTCGCGCGACAGCGCTTCGACGTCAGCCCCCTCGGCCTCGGTGCGACCGTGGCCGCCGCCGGCTTCATCCTCGCCATCTCCCCGCGCGCTCCCGACCTGCTCTACGACGCCCGCACCTTCGCGTTCGCGGTCGGCGTCGTCGGCCTCGTCAACCTCGCCCTCGCCGTCAAGCCCGATCGCCGATGAGGACTAGAAGGTCACGACCTCGTAGCCGTCGACGATGAGCGTGCGGAGGCTGGGGTGGTCGCGGTACTCCGCGGACAGCGGGAAGTCGGCCTCCTCGATCGCGTCCTTGACGCCGTAGGCGCGGGCGCAGTAGGCGCACGCACCGTCGACGTGCTCGCGAACCGAGCCGAGCAGGCGATGGTACTTGTGGCCTTCATCGAGCAGGACTGGGACCCACTTGACGCCGGCGCCGTCGAAGGCGACGCGCACGTCGTCGAGCTCCTCGTTCGGGTGCGAGAGCCGGTTAGACCGCGCCTGCCCCAAGACGATTCGCCCACGCGGCACGACGGTCCACTCGTGAATCGCCCGGGCGTCGCCCGGGGTCCAACGTGCCGATGGCGTCCCCTCGCGAGCGGCTCGAGCACCGGTGGGCCTCGCGGCGCATGTCCGCCTACCTCGACGGGGAGCTGGGCGCCGAGGAACGGCGCCGCTTGGAGCGGCACAGCGATCTGTGTCCTGAGTGCGGCCCGATGCTGCGGACGCTCGTGCGGCTGACGCACGAATTGCGCGACCTCCGTCGCCGTCCTGAGCGCTCCGTCGCGCCGGGCGTGATCGAGCGCTGGATGGAGACCGAGCGAACATTCCCCGGTGGAGCCGCGCGCGATGGCTGGTGATCGGCATGCCTTTCCGCCTGCGTCGCGACGGGTACGGTTCGGCGAGATGAGCGATTCCGACGCCTCGTCCTCGGGCGGCCTCGCGAGTGGTCCCGGTGGCCTGGGGGACGGAGAGCTCGTTGGGCTCGCTGCCGCCGGCCGGCGTGACGCCTTCGAGGAACTCGTACGCCGACATGCCGACCAGCTGTACGCCGTGATCCTTCGGCTCACCGGCGATGCAGGCGAGGCCGAGGAGGTCGTCCAAGAGGCGTTTCTGCGAGCTTGGCGTGGCATCGATCGCTTCGAGCGCCGGGCGCAGTTCTTCACCTGGCTGTATCGCATCGGGCTCAACGAAGCCAAACGCAGGGCCGGGCGCCGTCCGGCCTCCGAGCCGCTCTCGGTCGAGGACGGGGCGCTGGCCCAGACGGCCGACTTCAGTCACGCTCCGGAGCGCCGTGCGGAGCAGCACGCGCTCCGGGTGGTGCTCGAGCGGGCCGTCCGGGATCTACCCGCGGGCTACCGGGCGCCGCTCATCCTGCGCGACGTCGAAGGCCTCAGCACCGAGCAGGCGGCGGAGATCATGGGTCTCAAGGAGGCGGCGTTCAAGAGCCGGCTCCACCGCGCCAGACTCAAAGTGCGCGATGCCATGGACGCCTATCTCGCGGACGACGCTCGATGATGCGGCTGCGCGACATGCGACCGAGCTTCATGCGCGACCACATGTGGGCGCGCCGGCACCTGGCGGCGTACCTCGACGGCGCGCTCGACACGCGAGGCCGTCACCGGCTCGAGCATCATGCCCATCTGTGCCCGAAGTGCCATCAGCTGGTGGCGACGCTGGTGCAGACGCTCGAGGGACTGCGCGCCCTGCGGGAGCCGCCATTGGGCATGACGTCGCCGATCTCTGACTCCGTCATCGCTCGCCTGCGCGAGGAGTCCGGGTAGCCAGTCGCCGCTCGACGTCGGCTCGATGGAAGACGCCGACGAGCCGTCCGCTCGGGCTGGTGACGATCGCGGTCCTGAGTCCCTTGCCGACCAGGCGTTCGACGAGCTCTGCCGCGGGCGTGTCGAACCGGACAGTGCTCGGGCCGGGCTCCATCAGCTCCTCTGCCGTCGCGAATGGAGCGACGCCCGAGCTGGGCGAGGTCGATTGCTCGGGGCATCAGCGCGGCGATCGATCACGCGCGGCGCGGTCGATCGCGTCGCGGATCCATCCGTCGGGTGGCGTTCCACACAGTCCGTCCGGCGCGTGATAGAGGCGGCATTTCATGCCGAAGTCGCTGCGCTCGCTCGCGCCGGGCTCCACGTCCTCGCCGTCGAGGCGCACGGTCGGCGATCCGAGGAATCGCTCGCGCATGGCGGCGTCGAGATCCGCGACCCGCCTGAGCTCGATGTCGATGTCCGCGGCGGCGGCGATCTCGCGGACGTGTGGCAGGAGTGCCTCGTGGTTCGGGCACCCCTCGAAGTAGAGGATCTCGATGGTCATGTCGGCTCGTTGGACCCCGCTCGCAGTGAGACGATTCAGGCACGTCGCGCGCTCCGCGCAAGCGCGACGAGGCTGGCGACCGATCCGGTCACGACGAGGGCGTTTCCCCAGCGGCGGCGGCCGGCTCCGGCGGATGCGAGGCCCGCGACGCGGAGCGGGGTGGTCCTGCGTGCCGCGCGGGTCACGGCAGGGTCCGGTGCGTCGGCCTGCGTGAAGTAAATGCCGGCGGCGTAGCCGGTGCCGGCGAGCAGGCGGATCGCCTCGAGCGCGATCGCGATCCGGGCGAGCCGGCGCGTGCGGGCCGCGGCACGCAGAGCAGCGACGAAGACCGCGGTGTCGACGAGACCCTCCAGGTCGCGGCCGGCGCGGGTGGCCGCGGTGGCGCGTGCCGCGATCCCGTCCAGTGCGTCGGTGGCGGTCGCGATCGCCAGCAGGCGTGGGTCAAGGTCGTCGGCGATGGCCGGGACGAGCCAGGCCCGGCTGAGGGTCAGGGCGTCGGCGGGGCCCATGGGTCTCGGGTCCCCGTCCTCGGTCTCGAACATGCCCAGATGCCAGTCCAGCATCACGGCGACCGCGGCCCACCACGCGAGCCCGTTTCCCAGTCGGCGGCGGTAGGGCTCGCGGCCGGCCGCGGCGAGGGCGCACCAGGCGCCGGCACCGGCGGCGAGCCACCCTCTCGACTGGCGCGCAAGAGCGGGCCGTGCCGTCCGGACCTCGCGGGAGCGGCGGGTGGAGGCGACGAGGAAGCCGGCGATCGCCCGCGGCGTGAACCTGGCGTCGCGCAGGTGCTGGAGCTGCTGGCGCGCCCAGCGCTCGCCGTCCGTCCGCGGCGGGGCCACGCGTCAGGCCCGGGCGAGGACGCGGCGGCCGGCGAGGACGGGACGGGCGAGGAGGCGGTATCGCGGCTGGGCGTAACGGCGCCGGAGGTGCTCGTCGGCGGCGCGCGCCGGGCCCTCGGCGAGGGTCGGGTAGGCGTGCACGGTCGTCGAGAGACGGTCGATCTTGTCGCCGGCCTTGATGCGGGCGGTCAGCTCGGCGATCGCTTCACCGGCGCCGGGTGCGGCCACGGTCGCGCCGACGAGGCGGCCGCGCGGGTCGGCCACGAGGAGGGCGAAGCCGCGCGGCTCGCCTTCCGTGATGGCGCGATCCAGGGCCGCGTAGTCGCTGCGGGCGACGATCGCGCGATCGCCCCAGCGCGCACGCGCGTCGGCTTCGGTGAGGCCGACGCGCGCGACCTCCGGGTCGGTGAAGGTTACCCACGGGATCGTGTCGTCGACGCTGCGGCGGGTGCCGAGCAGCGCGTTGACGGCGGCCACGCGGGCGTGATGGGCCGCGACATGCGTGAACGGCAGCTGGGCGGTGACGTCACCGGCGGCGAAGATCCGCCGCGCGCTGGTGCGCAGGCGCGCGTCGGTGACGACGGCGCCGCGCTCGTCGACCTCGACTCCGGCCGCCTCGAGCCCGATGCCTGTCGTGCGCGGCCGGCGGCCCGTCGCCACGAGGACGCGGTCGAACGGCACCGTCTCGCGGCCTCCCGGGCCGTCGAGCACGAGCCCGGGCGGCCCGTCCGGCGGCCGGTCGACCTCGAGCGCGCGCGCTCCCAGGCGCACGTCGACGCCGTCCTCGGCGAGCCGCTCGGCGATCAGCGCGCCCGCCGCGGGCTCCTCCCTGCCCAGCAGACGCTCGGCGAGCTCGACGAGCACGACGCCCGAGCCCAGTCGCGCGAACGCCTGGCCGAGCTCGCATCCGATCGGCCCCCCTCCGAGCACGACGAGCTTGGACGGCAGCTCGCGTTGGTCCCAGACCGTGTCGGTGGTCAGGACCTCCGGGCCCTCCAGCCCGTCCAGTGGTGGCACGGCCGGCTCGGAGCCGGTCGCGACGATCGCGGACGCGAAGCGCAGGCGCCGTCCGTCGACCTCGAGCGTCCTGCGATCCACGAAGCATCCCTCTCCCACGATCACCTCGACGCCCTCGGCGCGCAGTCGAGCCGGCGAGTCGTGCGGCTCGATCGCCGCAATCGCCTGCTGCACGCGAGCCATTACGCGCGCGAAGTCGACCTCCGGCCGCACCGGTACGAGACCCACCCGGTCGGCGTGACGCATGCGATCCGTGAGCTTCGCCGCGGCGATCAGGCTCTTGCTGGGAACGCAGCCGGTCCACAGGCAGTCGCCGCCGGGGCGGGCGCGCTCGACGAGCGCCACGCGCGCGCCGACGCCGGCGGCGATCGTCGAGGAGACGAGCCCGGCGGTCCCGCCGCCGAGCACCACGAGATCGTAGGTACGGCTCACGAGCGCACCGGCAGGATGCGGCGCAGAGCCAGATTCTCCTGCGGGTCGAGCACCGCATGCTGCACGCAGGCCGGGACGAGGCGGCCGTCATCGGGGTGGGCCATGGCGTAGGAGCAGGCCTGCAGCCGCTCTTGCGCCGCGCGCACCTCGGGATCGGTCGCGGTCTCACCGCGCGCCAACGCGTCCCACGCCGGGGCGACGACCTCTGCGTCCATGAAGGCGTGCACGACGAAGGTCAGCGCCCGGGGCTTACCGGCCACGAGCCGGGCGGGGCCGACGCGGCGGGTGAACCGGACCAGCCAGCCGCCCCCGACGGCGAGCAGCGACGGCCGACGGGCCAGCACGCGTGCGACCGCCAGCGCCAGCGGACGTGCGGGGCGCTCGAAGTCCATGCCCCCGAACGCGTCGAGGAACCGGTCGCGCACCTGCAGGTCACGCCGGTCGCGATCGTCCAGCAGCGGCGTCCATCTCCCGCCGGCGAGGATGCCGTAGGCCGAGCGGTTGCAGCGCGGGTCGCCCATCTGCAGGTGCGCCCAGGGCAGCCGGGTGCCGATGCCACGCTCGAGCTCGCGCCACACGTCGTCGATGCCGACCGTCCGGTAGTCCTCCTTCCAGCGCCGCGGATTGCCGACGTGGGCAGCCGGTTGGAACGACAGCATCCCGAAGCGCATCGCGGCGCAGCTGCGCACCACCGCGGCGACCTCACCCAGGTTGCTGGGCGTGACGGTCATGTTGTGTGCGAGGTCGAAGGCGGCGCCGTGCTCGGACTCGAGGCGCTCGAACATCGCGACGAAGCGGCGGCGGTGCTCGTCGAGGTCGGCTTCGCGGCGCGGTCGTGGGATCCCGCGCCGGCCGAGCATCAGCGAGTCGAAGTGCCCGGCGAAGCGCAGCCGGCGGAAGCGCGGCCGCCCGTCCGGGGTGAGCGCCAGCGCGCGCAGGTAGTCCTCGTCGAAGTCGCCATGAGTCATGCTCATCGGCTTGCGGCCGTGGCGCTCCATGACCTCCAGGGCGTTCGCATGCGCCTCCGGTCCCAGCAGCGTGACCTCGCCGCCGATCAGCTGGGCGTGCTGGCCGGTGCCACGGGTCACGCGGAGGTAGGCCATCTGCCGGTCGACCTCGGCGAGCGTGTGGGCGGCGTCGGTGCGTACCTGCTGGGCCTCCTTGGCGTGGTAGCAGGGCGTGCAGGCGAGATTGCAGCGCGGGAACACCCCGTGCGTGCCTTCGCAGCCGGCCGTCCGCCGGCCGAGCAGCTGCGCCGGGTTGCGCGCGGCCTCCGGCAGCTCGCCCCAGCGCCGCACCAGTGCGGCGGCGGTGTCGCGGTGGACCGGGCGGCCGGCGTCGACGAGCGCGCGCAAGCGGGCACGCGCGGCCCGGACCATCTGAGGTGGCGACATCACGAGTCTGACCTTACGGCTGCGCAGACGGTTCAACCGGCCCGCGCGAGCCGTCGCACCCGCTCGGCGACGGCGCCCGCCTGGTCCTCCTGGAGGAAGTGCTTGGCCGGGACGCGGTGGATCGTGGCCAGCCCGGCCGCGCGCCGGGCCTGCTCGCCGTGTACTTCGAGCTTCAACGCGGGGTCGCGCTCCCCCCAGACGATCTGGACCGGGTAGGGGCGTCGCGGACCGCGGACTCGTACAGGGTGCGCTTCTCGCCTGTGCGCTCGACGCCGCGCATGATGGTCGAGCTGCAGCTTGCGCTGGAAGGCGTCCAGCAGCGGCGCTTCGGCGAACGTGATGCAGGCGATGCGTCCGGCCAGCTCTTCGCGATGGCGTGACATCTCCACGAGATGCGCGCGGCAGGGCAGTCAGCCGAGGTGGCGCAGGAAGATCAGCGCGGTCGCCTCGCCCTCGAACGCCCGCAACGATCGCCTGCCGCCGTCGGGTCTGAGCAGTGGCAGGTCGGGGATGCGGTCGCCGGGGCCGAGCATTCGCCGGTCAGACCCGCTGGGGCGCGACACGATTCGTCCGGCGCGCATGGTGCCAGCGTGCCGGGCGTGATCTGGCGCGCACGGATCGGTCATGGTGAACCGTTCGAGAGACCGGTGGGGTCGAACGAACTCGACCGTGCGACGTCTTCGGCTGATCCTCGTGCTTGCGATGTTGCCGCCGGTGCTCGCCGCCTGCGGCGGAGAGGATCCCAGCTCGGATCGGGCGTCCGCGGCGGGCACCGAGTCGTGGTCGCGGACCCTCGAGCAGGCTCGCGGGCAGAGGGTCAACTGGTGGATGTACGGCGGCGATTCGCGCATCAACGCGTACATCCGGCGCCACGTCGCGCCGGCCGCCGCGAAGCTGGGCATCGAGTTGCGCCAGGTCCGCGTGACCGACACCGCCGACGCTGTCCAGCGCGTCGTCGCGCAGCGCAGGGCGGGCGATCGGGGCGGCGGCGAGGTCGACCTGATCTGGATCAACGGGGAGAACTTCGCCTCCGGCAAGCGCGCTGGCCTGTGGCTGGAGGACTGGGCGCGGCGGCTGCCGAACGCCCGTCTGGTTGACTTCGGCGACCCGACCGTCGCACGCGACTTCCAGGTCCCGGTCGACGGCCAGGAGTCGCCCTGGAGCCGCGCCGCCTTCATCTACGCGACCGACACCGCCCGCGTGCAGCGCCCGCCGCGGACGTTCGACGCGCTGCTCGCGTGGGCCCGCAGCCATCCCGGTCGTTTCACGTACCCGGCGCCGCCGGACTTCACGGGGTCGGCGTTCGTGCGCCTCCTCGTCCAGAGCATGGGCGAGGAGGGCGCCTTCGCCTATCTGCGCGCGCTCAACTCGTTCATGTATCGGCGCGGTGAGGTGTTGCCGAAGTCCGAGGCCGAGCTCAACGAGCTCTTCGCCAGCGGCGAGGTGGACTTCGCGATGTCCTACGACGCCGCGTTCGTGCTCTCGGCCGTTCGCAAGGGCCAGTTCCCCGATACGGCTCGTCCGCTCCTGCTCGGCGACAGGACGCTTACCAACGTGTCCTACGTGACGATCCCCGCCGACGCCGCCCACCGGGCCGGCGCGCAGGTGCTCGCCGACCTGCTGCTCGACCCCCGGCTCCAGACGATCAAGGCCGATCCGGACGTGCTCGGTATCCCGAGCGTGCTCGACGTCGACCGGCTGGCGCCCGCGCAGCGCCGCCGTCTGACCGGCGCCGAGGACTCGCTTTACCTGCTGGACGACCTCGGGGCGCCGTTGCAGGAGCTTCCGGCCGATCGAGTCGCGCCGCTCGAGGCGCGCTGGAAGCGTGAGATCCTCCGCTAGCGCGCCGATGCGCCGCCGCGCGCGCGACCTGGCGCTGCTGGCGCCCGCCTGCGTCGTGCTGCTCGCGCTCTTCGGCGGTGCCGTGGCCGGCATGGTCCGCAGCTCGCTCGTAGGCCTTACCGGCGGCCCGAGCCTGAACGCCTGGCGCGCCCTGTTCACCGACCCCGGCTTCGCCGACGCCGCCCGCTTTACCGTCCAGGTGACCGTGCTCTCCACCGTCCTGGCTGCACTCGTCGGGCTCGCGCTGGCTGCCCTGCTGCGCTCCCGCGGCGCGCTGCCGCGAGCCGTGCTGGCGCTGCCTGTCCCGGTTCCGCATCTGCTCGTCGCGACCAGCGCGGTGCTGTGGCTGGGTCCGGGAGGGCTGGCCGATCGCCTGCTCGGCGCGTTGCCGCTGGAGTTGATCCGCGACCGCGGCGGACTGGGGATCGTGCTGGTTTACGTCTACAAGGAGGCGCCGTTCCTTGCGCTGCTCGTGCTGGCCGGGTGCGGTCGAAGCCTCCAGGCGCGCGAGGAGGTCGCCGCGGTACTCGGGACGACGCCGTGGCAGCGCCTGCGATGGGTGACGTGGCCGGCGATCCGCGGCCCGCTGCTCGTGGGCTCGATCATCGTCGCGGCTTACGTCGCCGGCGCGTTCGAGGTCCCGCTGCTGGTCGGACCGAACGCGCCCCCGACCCTGGCGACGTTCGCGTTCGAGGCGACGAAGCGGGACGTCATCGCGGGGCAGGGGACCGCAGCGGCCGCGTTGACGCTGATCTCGCTCTTCTCGATCGCAGTCGCCTCGCTGGCGGTGCGGTTCGCGCGCGACGCGGAGGGCGCCTGAGATGCGCCGGCCGTCCGTGGTGGTCGGGGCGGCGGGCCTGCTGCTCGTCTTGCCGCTCGCGGCGCTCACCGCCCGCGCGTTCGCCGACGTGTGGCGCGCGCCCGCGCTGCTTCCGCAGCGCTGGGGGCTGCGCGGCTTCGACGCCGCGTTCGCGGGTGACCTCGCGGGATCGGCGCTGCTGGCGTCGCTCGGCGTCGGGGTCACGGCGACGCTACTCGCCCTCGCGATCGCCTGGCCCGCGGCCCGGGTGCTCGGCGAGCGTCGCCTGCGGCATCCGGCGGCGGTGTTCCTGCTTCTGGCGATGCCGCTGCTGGTGCCGCCCTATGCGGTCGGGGTGGGCCTGACGGAGTGGTTCCTACGGCTCGGGCTGACGGGTCACGGCGCGGAGCTGCTCCTGGCGCACCTGGCCGTCGTGCTGCCGTACAGCGTGCTGCTGCTGCTCTCGGGCTTCGGCCCCGAGGTCCGTTGGCTGGAGGAGATGGGCCGGGCGGCCGGGCTGTCGAGCGCCGACCGGCTGCGCTGGATCACCGTTCCGGCGCTGCGGCCGACGCTGGCCGCCGCGGCGCTGGTCTCGTTCCTCGTGTCGTGGAGCCAGTACGGGACGAGCCTCGCCGTCGCGCCCGCGCAGCCGACGCTGCCCGTGCTGCTTCTGCCGTTCGTCGGCGCGGACCCGCAGGCCGCCGCGGCACTGTCGCTGCTGTTCCTCGCTCCCGCTTTGCTCGCGCTGCTCGCGGCGGTCCGCGCGATGAAGGCTCCGGCGTGAGCGCCGCGCTGAGCATCCGCGGCCTCGTCGTCGCGCCGGGCGCGGCGCCCGTCCTGCGCGGTGTCGAGCTCGAGATCGCGGCGGGACGCCGCGCGGTCCTCGTCGGCCCCAGCGGGGCGGGGAAGACGACGCTGCTACGCGCGATCGCCGGCTTGGAGGTGGTGAGCGAGGGCACGATCGAGCTCGGCGGGCGCCGGCTCGACCGCCGCGTCCCCGCGCACCGGCGCCGCGTGTCGGTCGTCTTCCAGGAGCCCCGCCTGCTGCCACACGCGCGGATCGACGACAACGTCGCGCTCCCGTTGCGTGCCGCCGGCGTGCCGCGACGCGAGCGCCGCCAGCGCGCCGGTGAGCGCTTGGAGGAGGTTGGCCTGGCCGGCATGGCTTCGCGATCGGTGCGCGGCCTCTCCGGCGGCGAGCAGCAGCGGGTTGCATTGGCCCGCGCGCTCTGCGGCGAGCCCGAGCTGCTGCTGCTCGACGAGCCGCTGGCGGCCGTGGACCCGAACCGCCGCGAGTCGCTGCGGCGGCTGATCGCACGCGTCCAGCACGACCGGCGCCTGACCACGCTGGTGATCACCCACGATCGGGCCGAGGCGGCCGAGCTCGCCGAGACGCTCGCGCTGATGCTCGAGGGCCGCATCGTCCAGCAGGCCGAGCCCCGCGAGATCTTCGAGCGTCCCGCGACGGCTGCGGTGGCGCGCTTCTTCGGGACCGGCACGATCCTGCGCGGAACCGTCGCCGGCGGCCAGCTCCACCTCGACGACGGGGCGCTGATCCCGCTTCCCGGGCCCGACGGCCCCGCGACATGCGTCATCCGGCCTGAGGCGGTGTCGGTCGACGACGCCGGCCCGCTGCGGGCCGAGGTCGCCGAGGCGATATACGCCGGGACCCACGTCCGGCTGGTCCTGCACCGCGGCGATCTACGGATCACGGCGCACGTCGCCCCGGAAACGCAGGTGAGCGTCGGCAGCGAGATCGGTCTCGACCTGCCCGCGGATCGCCTGTGGCGGATCCCCGACGAGGACCCGCACGTCAGCGCAGGGTCATGACCG
>Ga0136614_10003064_pt1 | contig 10580 bp, 14 predicted proteins | sample AntDrymUQ2792106_2_FD_106643 | JGI IMG/M metagenome (GOLD analysis project Ga0136614, IMG submission 106643) | Polar desert sand microbial communities from Dry Valleys, Antarctica - metaG UQ279 (21.06) | ecosystem: Environmental > Terrestrial > Soil > Desert | place: Antarctica: Dry Valley... | reverse complement strand
CCTGATGCCGAGCAGCTTCTCCATGGGGGGATCACGGTCCCCCACGGCTTTGCCCCCAGCGGGATTCGAACCCGCGCTACCACCTTGAAAGGGTGGCGACTACCCCTGCAAATCGGCACCTTCGGCGGACGCCGTGGCCCATTCCTGGCCCAATGCAGCGGCTCGAGCCTGCCGCCAAGCGCCGAGCGCCACGCCGGCGCCTGCGACTTCGTCTGGCAACGCGTGCCCATAGCGGCGGAGCACGAGGCCGGCGTCGGAGTGCCCGAGCAGCGCCGCGACGGCGTGAGCTGAGAGCCCCGCGGCGAGCGCGTGCGTCGCGAACCCGTGGCGTGTGTCATGCAGGCGCGGGAGCGGCGCTACGAATCCCGCGGCCACGCAGGCTCGCTTGAAGGCGCGGGACGCCGCCACCGGGCCCAGTGCCGCTCCCTGCTTTGAGAACACGAGCGCCCCGTTCGGCGGCCTGCCGGTCGCGAGGCGGTGCCGGAGCAGCCGAGCCGTGTCCTCCGGCGGCAGGGGGACGTCCCGCCGGCTAGCCCGAGACTTCGGCTCGAGCTCCGCGTAGGCGCCGCTCTCGTCTCGCACGCGATCGAGGCTCGCCCGCACGCGAACGATCGCGGCGTCCAGGTCGAGCCCGAGCGGTCCCCAGCGCAGCGCGAGTAGCTCGCCGAGCCGGAGGCCGGTGCCGAACGCGAGCGCGAGCAACGGGGCCGCGAAGCTCCGGCCGAGCCGCGCGTCCTCGAGCTCGGCGGCGTCGACGATCGCCACCGCCTCCTCTGGCGTCAAGACCCGCGCCGGCTTCTCGCCCCGCGCGTCGACCGGGACGCGGACGCCGGCGCAGGGGTTCGAGTCGAGCTCGCCGTAGCGCTGAGCGACGCGCAGGGCGACCCGCAGGCCCGTGAGCGCCTGGCGGCCGTGCTCGGCTGTCCTCTCTGCGGCTAGCTCGTCGACGAGTCGCTGACAGTCGCCGCCCGTGAGCACGGTGAGCGGTACGGAGCCGATGCGGGGGAGAACGAGGAGCCGCAATGCGGCCTCATACTTCCGCGTCACCCCCGGCTTGTAGCGGCGCCCGTCGCGTGAGCGGATCGACCCGTCGACCATGCCGCGGCAGAGCCGCCTGGAGGCGTCCTCCACCGTCGCGGCCCGGCCTGGCGGCTCCGGTGCCCGCTGCTGCTGCGGGCGAGCCGGCTGCTCTGCGATCCCGTCCGCAGCCTCGTAGGCCTGCGCCTGCCAGCTCAGCGCCGCCCGCAACGTCCCCAACGTCCCCACCTGCACGCGGTCGCCGCGGCGCACGCGCACTTGAAAGCGCACGCGGCCCGACGCGTCGCGCCGCTCCCGGATTCCGGGGTGAGTTCTACTAGCCATTGCCGCTCGCCTCCTGCCGCTTCGCCTGGTACTCGCCCTCGACGCGGCGCCAGCTCGTCTCGCTAAGTAGGTCCCGCAGCTTCGCTAGGCCGTCCTCGAGGTTGAGGACGTCCATCTCTAGCCCCTCGACGTAGGAGTAGAGCTCCGCGACGTCAGCGGGCGTTGGCACCGGCAGCTCGACGGCCTCATCGGACTCGTCGTCGTCATTCGTCCACGGCACTTCGAATGGGTCCTCGAGCACGAGGACTCGCAGCCGGTGCTCGAGATTCTCGACCGCCGCGTAGTGCCTGCCGCCAAGACGGCCGGCCTCGGTGTAATCAGCCTCGGTCGGGAAGCCTTCCGCGAGCGCCGCGAGGCGGCGCGTCCTGAGGCTAGGGCCTCGCCCTCGAACGGTGACGAGCGGGCGTGACGTGTCTGCGGACATGGTGGTGGTCCTTTCCGCGCAAAGCCCCCGAGCGCGGCAGGCAAGTGCCACGCCCGAGGGCGCGCGCACGGTAACACGGAGAACCGGCGACTCTGCTTGCCCAGAGCACCCGCCTAGCATTGCAGATTCGACCGAGGACGGCAACCTTCCGGATTTGGAAGGTATGGAAAAACGGCTAGCGCGGGGTATCCAGGCGTTGAGCCAGAGATTTACCCACGCCTCCCCGTCGGCGCGCGTCAGGGCGCCGCGTCCCGACTCCAAAAACCGCAACCGGGGTTGAGCCAGAGTCAGCGCCCCTCTTCGGCGCGCGACAGGGAACCGACACGACGCTATTCCCAAAGCCGCGCCCCTCTTGGCAGCTCGCGTCCGGCAACGGTCGCCAGCGGCGGACGCGTCCTGCGACGCTTCAGGTGCTCCAGGACGTAGGCGCGGAGGTCGTCTTCGCGCACGCGAACGAGGCGGCCGTCGACGAAGGCCGGCAGAGCTCCGGCCTGGACGCGGCGCTTGATGGTCGAGACCGAGCAGCCGAGCCGGTCGGCAGCTTGCCCGAGCGTCAGGAGCTCGGCCACTCGTCCTCCCGGAGCCTTTGGCGGCAGTCGGCCGGCGATACCCTGGCCGGCGGCCACCCGGCGCGCCCATGAAGGCGCGCAGGGGTGGCTGACGCGGAGGTATCGAGTCGGGTTGCCGCCGTGGCGCTGAGTGCCGAAACCGTGCCGGAGGAGTGCCGGAGCGGCGGCGGCATGGGTGCTCTTATAAGGCCGTGTGCCGCCGTTTGGTGCCGAGTGCCGAAATCGTGCCGGAGGAGTGCCGGACGGTTCATTCTCCGGCACCCTCGAACAGCCTTCGCTCGCTCTCGTCGCGGACGCGCTTGACGGCCTGGCGAAGCGTTCGTTCAGCGAAACCGGTGGCAGTCTCGAGCTGCTTGACGGTCAGCGTCGGGTCCTGCGCGAGCAGCTCGCGGACGGCGTCCTTCGCCGTCGGCTTGGTCCCGTCGTCGGGGTCGCGGCGGTAGCCGAGCTCGCGGTCGAAGAGCAGGCCCCAACGGGCGCCGATCTCGAGGTCGCCCTCGCGGTCCTTCAGGAAGTGGAGGCGCGAATAGCCGTCGGAGACCCGTTGCAGGCCGACGACGACTTCGGCGCCGCGGACGTAGGCCGACGATCCGAACAAATCGTGAATGGAGAACTTCGTCCCCGGCACCGGCTTGCGGCAGTGGACCGGCAGCACGAGCGCGAAGCCGAACTCTTCGCGCCAGCCGTCGAATCGGCGCATCAAGTCGACCGCCTCGCGCTCGGCGTTCGAGTCGCCTGCGTGAAGTTTGTACAAGGGATCGGCGACGACGAGTGAGTAGTTGCCGATCGCGAAGGCAGCCTCGACGGCCGCGACGTGACGCGGATCCGAGTCGAGTGACAACCCGTCTGGCACCCGCACGTAGTCGACGAGCTCGCTCTCGTCGAGACCCGCCTCGCGTAGCCGGCGCTTGATACTGCGCAGCCCCTGCTCGGCATCGAGCACGAGCGCGCGGCCGCCACCCTGGCCGGGGAAGCCGAGGAAGTCTTCGCCGAGCAGGATCGCCCGGACGGCCTGCAGAGTCCAGGTCGTTTTTCCCTCGCCCGTGTGGGCGCCGATCACGAGTCGATGGCCGCGGACGAGTAGTTGTCCGAGCAGCTCGTCCCCGGCTTCCGGCTCAGGCAGCGCGCAGAGCGCGCGGGCGGTCAGCATCGGCAGTTCGAACGGCTCGGCTTGCACCGGCTCCTGGGTCTCGGGTTGGTAGCGGCTGACGCTGGCGGCTATCCGCTCGACGTCGCGCTCGGGTAGCGGCGGCGTGCAGCGGTCGCGGTTCGCGACTTGCAGCGCCGCGGCGATCTCGGCTTCGCCCATCCCGCGCCTACGCATGCTGCCGGCGAGCGAGGCGAGCGTCGAGTCACGCTCACCTTTCGGGATCTGCTCGCCGATGCTCGGCGCCGCCGTGTGTTGGCGGGTGGCAGCCTCGAGCAGCCAGGCCGGTGCCTCCGTCACCCGCTCGAGGCCTCGTGCCCACCTGTACACGCGCCCGCTCGCGTGCACGCTGGGTGGCGCAACGACGTAGCCGCCGTCCCCGCGCACGTCGAGTCCTTCGCCGAGCCTGCCTGCCGAGTTGCCGAGTGGCGCGTCCGGGTGGGCGAAGTAGAAATGCCAGCCGCCCGAGCCCGTTAGCGCCTTCGAAGACGTCAGCTTCCCGTGCCGGCGCTCGAGCTCGGCGAGCGAGCGGAGTCCGGCAGGCACGTCGACGTCGAGCACGACCAGGCCGCTGGCGGCGCCGGTGCGGATGCCAACATTCGCGTCCGGCCAGCGATGCCACCACTCGGCGACTACCGCCGGGTCGGTGCTCGCGTTCAAAAGCCCGCCCGTGTTGCGCGGCACCTTGCCGTCGAGCGGTAGCACCGGCAGGCCGGCGAGCGCGTACGCGAGCGCGGCGGCGAGCAGGTCGCCCGCCGCCGCCTCGCTGTCGCTAGAACGGGATGCTGCCGTCATCCTCGGCCGGTTCGTCGGTCGGGGTTGACGCCGCTTCGGCCGTGCTGCTGCTCTCGTCAGCGGGCACGCTGTCCCAGTCGAACGCAGCCTCGAACGGCCGGTCGACGACGATCCTCCACAGGTTGTACCCGCGCTCTGCGTGCTTGCCGTGGAACGCCGCCCCGACTCGCTCGCCGGGCTGGGGCCGCGCTTTCCGGAGCTCATTGCGCGGAACTGTGTCGAAACAGTGCCAGGCCCGCTCCTCGCCGGCCGGGATCGGCTGCCCGGCCTCGGTTGAGCCGTCCTCCGCCTCGACCGTGACGATCGGGTACGGCTCCTCGCTGTAGGTCGAGAGCCGCGTGTCGAGCCCGACGATCTTGCCGATCAGGCGGTCGCCCGCTTTCGGTCGCCACGCCTCGGCGAAGCCGTTGTCGAGCCGTTCGGTTAGAGTGTTCATGCCAGAATCTCCTTGTATGGTTGGACGGCCCCAGTGGGGGGCCGTTTGACTGTTGAGAGCCGCTACGCGGCTGCGGGTGAGTTGTTGTCGGCGTCACCCCCTCTCAGGTCGGTGAGCTTGCGAGCACTGCCGACTCGTCGGCGGTCGAGGTACGCCTCTACGTCGTCGATACGGAAGCGCAACCTGTCGCCGACCTGAACTGGAATGAGGTCACCGCGGCGGACGAGGCGATAGACCAATCCCCGCGAGATGCGTAGCACGTGGGCGAGGTCATTGACGGAGTAGAGGAGTGGCTCCGGCCGCACCGGTCGGTATTGTCGCGTCATGGGCGAGAGCTTGCCGCCATTTCCCCCGCGGAAGCGTTCGGCTGACGAAAGTCGCGAAGAGCCGTGGCTGGCGCAGGTGGCATTTCCAGAGATCAGCGCCTTTCGTCGGGTTGATACCGCCGTGGACGTGTGTGCTGACGAGGCCCGATCGACGTGGGCGAAGACGATGCGCACGGAGACGGTTGAGGAGCTCGAGTGGGTTACCGCCTACAGCGCGCGCCGTTACACCGACGTGGTGACGTGCGCGGCGGCCGCTCAAGTTGATGCTGCAACGCAGCAGTTGCTGACAATCACTGACTCTCCTATTTCCCCACCGCTACGTCGCGAGATCGTCCAAGCGCAGCAACTCGCGCTGGCCGCCGCCGAGGCCGTCGTTGGACGCCCCGTGGACGCGCGTCGGTTCCTCGAGGAAGCGCACGGGCCGCGGTTGACAGCGTGCTACGGCAGGGGCTATCAGCGGATACCGCCGACAAGGCTGGCCGTTCTCCGGGCACTCGACCGAGAGGCGGAATGGCCGGATCCCGCATACGTCGGGTTCATGTACGGCGACGGCTGCGGGAGTATCTATCGCGACTCGCAGCGCCGGCCAAAACTCTACTGCGACGCCTGCCACAGACGGCGAACGCACCGTCAGACGGAGAATCTAGAGCGCGTCCAGCGCATGGCAGCCGGTCGGTTCCCCTTCCCTCCTTATGCATGGGCGCCTGACTACTGGTTCGGCTCGTGCTCTTCGTGCGGCGCCAACTTCGCCAATACCAATCCGGGTGCGACTCGATGCAAGTCCTGTCACCGATAGGCCGCGAGTTTGGTCAGCCGAACCTTGCCGACCACGAAGCCCTGCAAGGCTCTGTGCATGCCTGCTGAGCAGGTTTTACAACATCGCTACCTAACCGTTACCGAGTACGCCGCCCTCTGGCGCTGTAGCGCCGCCAGTGTCTATCGCCGCGTCGCCCGCGGTGAGCTCAACGCTGTGCGCCTCGGCTCTGGTCCGAGCGCACCGATCCGTATTCCGAACCTGTCCGCGGCTCAGGCGGCGAGCGTGACGCGTAGCTCGGCGTCCTCGTAGGCGGGATCGAGTCCACCGGGGTCGATGATCTCGGTGAGCTCGACGAGCTCGGCGCGCCGGCCGCTGTTGACGTAACGCGCATCGCCGAACCCCGGCTGCAGGCGGAACCAATCGGCAATGCGCCGCGGAAGGTTGTCGCCGAGATACCGGCTCAGGCTCGAGCATCGCGCCGGGTCGTACTTCACCGCGAGCTTGCAAAGCTCCAGGCAGAGGAACCCCTCGAGGTCTTCCCACTGATCCTGGCTCAGGCGGGCGCCGCGCCGCAGGTAGCGAGCCATGATCGCGCCGACGAACGCGCAAGGGTCGCGGATCCCGTGGCGCTCGAGCATTTCTGCGGCCGACAGAGCGATTTGGCGAAGGCTAGCGGCGCCGGCCGTCAGAGAGCGTGCTGCCGGACACCGTCGGGGCACTGCCAGGATCACTGGCCGGGGGCGCAGAGAGTTCGGCGCGCAACCTGGAAAGCCGCGTCGACGCGGTCGTGCGGGGAATGCCGAGCTGCGTCCCGATCTCGTCGAGCGACAGCCCCCAGGAGAGCGGGAGCGCAATGTCCCTGAGCGTCGCTCTTGCCGACTCGCTCAGCCGCGCCCACTCAATGTCGCGGGGCGCGGTCATGGACGGTCGGGGCGCACGAGTTCACGCATTGAAAGGCGCATTGCTCGTTACGGCCTGGTCGCCCACGCCCCGACCGCACCTTTGCTGACGATCGCCGGCCGGACGTAGATGTCCGGGCCCAAGTGCCGCGCCTCGAGCTCGACGCCAATCAGCGGTTGCAGCTCCTCGAGCGATAGCCCCATCTCCCTGGCGGCGTCAGCGGGTGGCATGAAGCCCTCGAGGCCATCGCTCTCGAAGGGGAACAGATCCACCGGCCAGCCCGGAGCGGCTCAGAGCGATGTCACTGAGCAAAATGCGGCGGGAAATGGGACGCCGAACGCTACGCGTTCCTCTGCGCGGAACCGGATCTGGTTGCGCGAAAACAGCTCCTGGCCGGCGCTGTCTCCCAGTCCCGACTCGGTGAAGGTGACGCGAGCTTCCTCGCGATCCCAGAGCTGTGCGCCGTGCCCGAAGGCGCCAACGAGGCCAGTGCCCTGTGCGATCACAGGGCTAGTGATCACCGGCTTGCCCCAGAGGCGGTCGGGGTCGCCTTGGACGGCGTCGCCCGTGTAGTAGTCGCCGTTCGCGTTCTTCTGCAACCGGACCGTCTGCCAGTCCGTCGGGTGCAGCACGATCGCGTCGGGCTCGTGGAAGGCGAGCCGGCAGGCGTTGATCGCCTTGTGAATCGCGTCCGCCCTCGTGTCGGCGCCGACAGCCTGCGTGCCGATTCCGACCGTGTTGAGGATGCCGCGCAGGTTCGGCGCGGTGCCGTTGCCGTTCAATATCTGGTTCTCCTCGGCGAGGAGGACGCCGAGGCGCAAGTTCTGGTCAATGAAAACCACGAGCGCGTCGAAGTCCGAGAGCAGCGCGCGGTCGAGCGCCTCCGAGACGTGGGCGATCGTGCGAACCGTGTCCTCGATGCGCGCCACGGTCAGGACTGAGGTCGGCTTCAATCCGCCGGCGGCGACAGCCGCGGCCGCGTTCGTGAAGACGGTGTGCTGTAGGTACCAGACCTTGTCGCCGGTCACCGGGGTAACCGGGATCAGCGAGCGGACGAACAGCTGCCGGGTTGGCAGCTTGAGGATGTCCGGCGAGAAAAACGCCGGGACCATCGAGCCGCCCGAGGTTCCATCCAGTGCCTTCAGGCCCGCCACGCCGGCCCCGATCCGGCGCAGGAACTCGGCGCCGACACCGCTTGCGCGGTTACTCGGGATCGTCGGAAACTTGGCGTTTCCCTTCTCGTATTCGGCAAAGAGGCGCGATTCCAAATCTTTTTGCTCGGCGGCAGCCTTCTTGTAGGAAGAGTGAAGCTCGTCGAGCTTCTTGAACTCTGCGCCGTCCTGAGAAATGTCGACACCGGCGTCGACAGCGCGGCGCTTCTCCGTGTCGAAGCGAGCCCACGCCTCCGCGGCGTCCTGGCGCTTACGCTCGAGCGCACCTTTGAGGCCGGCTTTCACCCATGCCTCGCTGTTCGGATCGGGATCCGTGCGAATGTAATGCATCGTCTGAGCGTCAATCGGCGCCGCGGACATTCAGCGACGGATCGCTCGGGACGATCGAACGTCGCTCGGGACGATCCCGTCCACCCCCGGCGGCATACTTCGCCAAATGACCAACTCACCGGAAGCACAGCTGGTAACCGCGTGGCTCCAGAGCGAGTGGGCTGCGATAGCGCGCACGATGAGCATCGTCGACGACAGCTTCGAGGACACCCTGTCGTTCGAGGACGCCGAGGTGAAGCCCGTCCCGGCCGAGCCGCGGCCCTACGTCCTATTCCGCTTCGGCGACGTGATCTATATGCGCGAGCCGACAACCGGAACCGTGATCGAGGCCCGACACGAGAACGGGACGATGCAGGCGCGCGTCTTCGCCTCCGACGGAAGCGAAGTCTCTGATTTCAAGCTTCCCCTTTGCGAGCCGGAGTGGAACTAACCGCAGGCCGAACCTGTCGACACTGCCGCGGCACCTTGGACGGCCGCGGCTGGTTCTGCTCCGAGCGATGCCGCAAACGCGCCTGGCGACGGTCGCCGTGCCGGCCTGCCTGAGCATGCGCATCCCCTCACCGGGAGGCGCGGCCGCGTCCCGCTCGGCGAGCCGACGACGAGCGAGCTCGCCTGGCATGCGATCCGAGCCGAGCTCGAGGCACGGCGCGGGGCCGGACCGAGCCTCTAGGAGGGTTTGGCGAAACGCCTGCTGGCGCGCGTCCAGCTTCACGCCGACCTGACGATGCTGGCGCGGCTGGCGCAGGCGCTAAGTCGAGAGCGATCTGTCCCGCTCGCGGTGTAGCTCCGCTCTCCTCTCCCCACACGCACGACTATCAAGGCAGACTGCCTTGCCCGGCCACAGCGAAAATGGCTCAAGCGTGCCCGGCTGGATGTTCCCGCAGTACGCGCAGCGGTCAAGCCTGCCTCGTTTTGCGCGGAGACGTTCAGATCGGCGACCCATGCCGAAAGCTTAGGCCATTTCGCCAATCGTTCCGCCAAGCCCTCCTAGGGGAACCCGAAAGGGGGAAGGGGCACCTCCATCTCTACGAGCAGCCCGCTAAACCCGGCGCTAGCCGCTTATGCATAACTCGCGATCGCGCGAGGTTGCCGCTCTCCGGTTCCGCGCGGGTGGGGGGATTCGTCAACTACGGCTCGCCCGACCGCTTCGGTAGCGGCGTTAGGCTCCGTGTATGGCCGGCTTCCGGTACCTGCTCCTGCTCGAGGACGGCGAGGCGGCGGACCCAGCGGCGTTCAACACCGCGGTACCAGTCTGGCGCGAGGGCGACGAGTTCCTCGCCGGCAGCGACCTTCAGCGATTCCGCATCCTCGGGATCGAGCCGAACCTGAGCGAGCTCGCCGGCGCCGTCATGTTCTCTCAAGACTTGATGGTCTCGTGATTACGAGGCTGTGCGAATGGGTACGACTAAGCATGTGAAGCCGCGTGTACCGATCGGGCTGGCGGGGATATTGGCTGCTGGCGCGCTCGCCGTCGGCGTTCTGGCAGCGAAAGGGGGCGACCCGCCACCACCGCCGTCCCCGCTAGAGAGCCGCCCGACGACCGCTGCACTGGTTCCGGTGATGGGACCTAATGGCGAGCTGGGTCGTTGCCCGAACGGCGAGTTGTTGAAAGTCCCAAACAGCTCGTCACGGCTCCCCCCGCCGCCGCTTCCACCGGAGGCAGTCGTGCCGCTACCGGCGGGCGTCGACGCGGAGAACGCCTTGTGGTGGGGCTACCGCTGCGGGTCCGACAACAAGCCGGTGCGCGTGCTCCACACGCCCTGTGACGATAGAAAGGCCGTCGAGGTGACGGCCGCGGAGTGGGAGCGGCTGGAACGCGAGCGCTTCAGCGGGTATTGCCTCTCAGGGGAGTTCGCGTGGATTTCGTCTGACGGGCGGATCGAGCGGCCGGAGTAGTCGAGGCAGACGCTGACCAAGCTTCCGAGCTTCGGCCGCGGCGCTCGCAGTCTGGGAGCGAGCCTGGGAACGGGTGATCCCCATTCTCGCCTTCCCGGGTGCAGAAAAAACAGAGGGAGACGAGTTTCCTCGCCGGCGTCGAGGCGCGCTCGAGGGAGGCGGGAGAACGTCTAAATAAGCGCGCCTCCGAAGGCCGTCCCCGCTGGCCGAAAACGAGCGCCCGCCGTGGCCCAATCCTGTCCCATTTGTGGCCCCCAGAGGCTCTTTTTGGCCCTCTGTGACACGTCGGCGCGCGCCTCGCAGTGACGAGAAAAGCCCTGCGTTAGCAGGGCTTTTCCGTTGATGCCCCCAGCGGGATTCGAACCCGCGCTACCACCTTGAAAGGGTGGCGACCTAGGCCGCTAGTCGATGGGGGCGGCGAGGCAAGCCTAGCGCCCCCCGGGAACAGGACTGAGGCCGCTCCTAT
>Ga0136614_10003062_pt1 | contig 10581 bp, 8 predicted proteins | sample AntDrymUQ2792106_2_FD_106643 | JGI IMG/M metagenome (GOLD analysis project Ga0136614, IMG submission 106643) | Polar desert sand microbial communities from Dry Valleys, Antarctica - metaG UQ279 (21.06) | ecosystem: Environmental > Terrestrial > Soil > Desert | place: Antarctica: Dry Valley... | reverse complement strand
CGTTGCAGCGGACCGGCTGCTTCCCCGCCCCCTCGGCCCACGCGTACGCCGCGTCGACTGCCGACTCGTCACTTCGCTCGGTGCGGACGATCTCGACGAGCGGTAGCAACGGCGCGGGGTTGAGGAAGTGCATCCCGATCACGCGCTCCGGCCGCGCCACCGCCTCCGCGATCTCCGTGACCGAAAGCGCGGACGTGTTCGTCGCGAGGATCGCGTCCGGCGCGCACACGCGGTCGAGCTCGGCGAAGAGCTCGCGCTTGGCGCCGAGCTCTTCGACGATCGCTTCGATCACGAGGTCGCATGCTGCGAGGTCCCCGACCTCGGTCGTCGTGCGAAGCCGCGCGAGCGCAGCGTCGCGCTCCGCCGCCTCGAGCCGGCCCTTCTCGACCGCGCGGCCGAGGTAATGCTCGATCCGGCCGCGAGCGCGCTCGTTCAGCTCTTCGCTCACCTCACGCCCGACGACCTCGGCTCCGGCCAGCAAAGCGATCTGCGCGATCCCCGCGCCCATCGTCCCGAGGCCGACGACCCCGACCGTCTCGATCTTCTGCGCCAAGCTAGACGCGCTCGATCACGCCGGCGATCGCCATGCCGAACCCGATGCACATGCACGCGATCCCGTAACGCGCGTCGCGGCGCTCGAGCTCGTTCAGCAACGTCGCCGTCACCCGGGCCCCGGTCGCGCCGAGCGGATGGCCCAGCGAGATCCCGCCGCCGTTCGGGTTCACGTCCACCCAGCGCTCGGTCAGGCCGGTGTCGCGCATGAACTGGACGGCGACCGACGCGAACGCCTCGTTCACCTCGACCGCCGCGATGTCGTCCCAGGTGAGCCCGGCCTTCGCGAGCGCCTTCGCGCATGCCTCGGGGTTGCCATGGAGCATCCGGTGCGGGTCGACGCCGGAGAGACCGAACGAGACGAAGCGCGCGCGAGGCTCGAGGCCGAGCCGTGAGGCGGCTTCCTCGCTCGCGATCAGAACCGCGGCCGCGCCGTCGCAGATTTGGCTCGCGCTCCCAGCCGTCACCTTCCCGTCCGGCAAGAACGCGGGCGCGAGCGAGGCGAGCTTCTCCGCGGAGGTGTCGCGCCGGGGGGTCTCGTCGACCGCGAACGTCGTCGTTGCGACGGCGGCGCCCGCCGACTGCAGCTCGCCAGGGACCTCGATCGGGACGATCTCGCGCTCGAACTTCCCACCGTCGCTCGCTGTGATCGCACGCCGGTGCGACTCGAGCGAGTACGCATCGAGCTCCTCGCGGGAGATGCCCCACTCTTGTGCGATCACCTCGGCCGAGATGCCCTGCGGGACGATCTGCCACCGCTCGTGCAGACGGTCAGAGATATCGCCGCCACTCGAGCCCATCGGGACGCGCGACATCATCTCCACGCCGGCCGAGACGACGACGTCGAGCTGGCCCGACCAGACCGCAGCGGCCGCGTTGAAGTTCGTCTGCATCGACGAGCCGCACTGCCGGTCGACGGTCGTCCCCGCCACGGTCTCTGGCCACCCCGCCACCAGCACCGCCATCCGGCCGACATTCCAGCCCTGCTCGCCGACCTGGGTCACGCAGCCCATCTGGACGTCCTCGACCTCCCCGGGCTCGAGCCCGACCCGCTCGACCAGCCCGTTCAGGACCTGGCCCGCGAGCTCGTCGCCCCTGAGACCCGAAAGCGTCCCGTTCCGCCGGCCGATTGGCGAGCGGACGGCGTCGACGATCAGCGCCTCGGACTTCCATTTGCCCATGGGACAAGTTTAGAGTCGCCCCATGGCGTTGCGGAAGAATGCGAAGCAGAAGCTCCTGCAGCAGGTGCCGCTCTTTGCGCGCTGCTCGGGGCCCGAGCTGGAAGCGATCGGGAAGATCGCCGACGAGCTCGATTTCAAAGAGGGGAAGGAGCTCGCGAAGGAAGGGTCGCCGGGCCGCGAGTTCTTCGTGATCGTCACCGGCACGGCCGAGGTCACGCGCGGGAAGAAGAAGCTCCGGACGCTCTCCGACGGCGACTTCTTCGGGGAGATCTCGCTGATCACGAGGCTGCCGCGCACGGCGACCGTGACGACCATCTCGCCCACACGCGCGCTCGTGATCACCGACCGCTCATTTCGCCGAATGCTCGACCAGTCGCCGCCGATCCAGCGCAAGGTGCTCGAGGCGCTCGGCGAGCGGCTCGAGCGAACTCCGTAGATCTAGACTGGCCGCGTGGCCACGACCGCGACCGAGCGGAAGCTGTTCGTCGCCGGCGAGTGGGTCGAGACCGGCGAGTGGATCGACGTGCGCTCGCCGTACTCGGGCGAGGTCGTCGGCCGTGTCGCCAAGGGCGGCGCCGACGAGACGCGCCGCGCACTCGACGCCGCCGCCCGCGCGCTCGAGAACCCGCTCCCCGCGCACAAGCGCGCTGAGATCCTCGTCAAGGTGGCCGGCGCGCTCGGCCGTCGCCACGAGGAAGTCGCGCGCACGATCTCGGAGGAGGCCGGCAAGCCGATGAAGGCCGCGCGCGTCGAGGCGGCGCGCGCGATGTCCACGTACACCTACGCCGCGGTCGTCGCGCGCACGCTCGCCGGCGAGATGGTCCCGATGGACGGGTCGCAGGCGGGCGAGGGCAAGCTCGCATTCACGCTCCGCGTCCCGATCGGCATCGTCGGCGCGATCTCGCCGTTCAACTTCCCACTCAATCTCGTCGCGCACAAGATCGCGCCAGCTCTCGCCGCGGGGTGCCCTGTCGTCTTGAAGCCGGCCACGCAGACGCCGCTCTCGGCGCTGCTGCTCGCGGAGCTCGAGGAGGAGGCCGGCCTGCCGCCGGGCTGGCTGAGCGTCGTCGTCGGCCCCGCCTCCGAGATCGGCGACGTGCTCGTCGAGGACGAGCGAGTCCGGCTGATCACGTTCACCGGCTCGAGCGACGTCGGCTGGGGAATTCGCGAGCGCGCACCGCGCAAGAAGGTCAACCTCGAGCTCGGCAACGCGACGCCCGCGATCGTGTGCTGCGATGCACCGCCGTCGACCGCCGAGAAGCTCGCCGCGAACTCCTTTTCGTTCGCCGGCCAGAGCTGCATCTCCGTCCAGCGCATCTACGTGATGGGGGACGCGTGGGACGACTTCGTTCGCGAGTTCGTGCCGAAGGTCGAGGCGCTGAAGGTCGGCGACCCGGCCGAGGACGACACGGACGTCGGACCGTTGATCGCAGAGAAGGAACGCGACCGTGTGCTCGAGTGGATCCGAGCGAGCTCAGGGGAGGTGCTCACCGGCGGCGAGCTCACGCACGACGGTCTGCTCCGTCCAACCGTGATCGCGAACCCTGCCCCGAACGACACGGTGCAGAAAGAGGAGATTTTCGGGCCCGTCGTGACGCTGACGCGGACCAGCTCGCTCGACGAGGCGATCGAGCTGGCGAACTCGACGCGCTACGGATTGCAGGCAGCGATCTTCAGCTTCGACCTCCGCCCCACGCTCGCCGCCGCGCAGCGGCTCGAGTTCGGCGGGGTGATCGTGAACGAAGCGCCGACCTTCCGCGCGGATCAGATGCCCTATGGCGGCGTGAAGGACTCGGGGAACACGCGCGAGGGGCCCGCGTGGGCAGTGCGCGAGATGACCGAGGAGCGACTCGTCGTCTTCCAGCTTCCCCGGAGGGAAGCTCGCTAGCCCAGCGTTAGACTCGCGCGTATGAGCTCGTTCCTGTCGCGCGTCCTCCGCCCGACTCCGGAGGTGGAGCCAGTCCCGGCCGCGCCCGCCCGCAGACCGCTCCCTCCGACCGGCCAGCTTCGCCGCGAGCGGCGGACGCTGCTTCGCCTACGCGAGCAGCGGATCCGCGACCTCGGGGGGATCGTGCTCGAGATGATCCGCCGCGACGAGTTCCGGGAGGACCTCGTCTACGAGCAGGCCGCGGACCTGATTGGCCTCGAAGACCGCCTCCACGAGCTCGAGCTCCTCTTGACGGCCGCCACGGGCGTCCACCGCTCGCCGCCGTCGGCACGCTGCGCGTGCGGCGCACCCGTCCTGTGGGGCCAGCACTTCTGCGCGAACTGCGGCCGACCGGCCGGCGACGCGCTCGTCGCCTGCACGAGCTGTGGGCACGCGCTCCCGGCCGATGCCAAGTTCTGCGCGAGCTGCGGCACGGTCGCAGCCCACGACGCGTGACCTCCGGCGGCGGGGGCGGCTTCTGCCCCAGGTGCGGCGCGCTCGTCGAGCCGGGTCAGGAGTACTGTCTCGAGTGCGGCCTGCGCCAGCCGGGGGGCGGGCTCGCCGCCACCGTCGGGACGGCCTGGCAGCAGCGTGTGCGTAGGCGCCTCCCCGGCTGGCTCTTGCCGATCCTCGCGGCGCTCGTCGTCGCCGCCGTGATGACCGGCGTCGCCATCCTGATCTCGAGCGGGAACGACGGTGGGCCTGAGCTGATCGACGCGACCGGGCCGAGCTCGATCTCGACGCCGACGACCGAGTCCGTCCCGACCGAGCCGACCACCACGGCCGAGACGGAGACGGAGACCGAGACCACCGCGACGACGACCGAGCCGGCCCCGGAGCCGCAGCTCGTCGACTGGCCCCCGAGCCAGAACGGGTACACGATCGTGATCGCTTCGCTGCCCGCGAGCGGCGGCAGGGCACAGGCGATCAGGAAAGCCCGCGAGGTGCTCGCCAGCGACCTGCCCGAGGTTGGCGTGATCAACTCCGGTGAGTTCTCGAGTCTCCACCCGGGCTACTACGTGGTCTTCAGTGGGATCTACGCCGACCAGCGGGCCGCCCTGAGGGGCATACGACGCGTTCAGGGCCTTTACCCGGCGGCCTACATGCGCCAGATCAGCCGCTGACGTTCTCATTCGTGGCAACGGGTGCGCCGACTTTGTAACACGAGCCCGATCTGTATAGACTCGGTTTTTAGGGGTCTGGCCAGGAAGACTTAACCCGGTGTTAACAGCCATTTGACGAGGCTCTTGCGAGGGAACGACGACAGCGTGATCGACGAGCAGACACTCCAACTCCAGCACTGCATGTATCAGTACTCGCGAGCGATTTATCGCTCCATCAAGGATTTGATCGATCCCTACGTCGACGGCGACACGCAACTCGAGTTCCGTCGCGAAGTGCTGGACGCCTGTCAGCAGACGATGGAGCGGCTCGCGGCCGATCCCCTCTACTTCGCGAAGCCCGAGCGCGCGCTCTTCCAGGACATTCGGCGCTACTTCCCGATCACCGTGCAGGCCGAGGTCGCCTGGGCGGTGCAGGAGGGTGTCAGCGCTGCCTGTGCCTTCATCGAGGAGCAGATCGAGCAGGGCGCCCTCGACGGCGGCGTCGCCCGCTGCCGGGCGACGACCCGCAAGGGCAAGCCGTGCCAACGCACTCCCCTCCCGGAGCGCGACTACTGCCCAAGCCATCAGCACCTTGAGTCGCGCTCGAAGGTCGCAGCGTAGAGACGCGCTAGAGTCGCTGCGCCCTGTCGCACGACACTGACAAGTTAATCCGCCAGCTTTCTCTCGTGGCTTTCCTGATGGCCGAGCGGCGGCCGCTGACGGCGCGCGACGTCAAGCAGAACGTCGAGGGCTACCAGGAGATGTCGGACGAGGCGTTTGCGCGGCGGTTCTACTCCGACCGCGCCGAGCTGCTCGCCCTCGGGGTGCCGCTTCAGTCGCAGCGTGACGAGTTCACCGGCGAGGAGCTCTACACGCTCACGTCGGAGCAGTACTTTCTGCCGCCGCTCGAGCTGTCGGACGACGAGCTCGCGGCTCTCCAGACCTCCCTCTACATGCTCGAGGGGAAGTTCGCGTACGCGGAGCCGCTCCGCCTCGCGCTGCAAAACCTCGCGCTGGGCCGCCCCGGCTTCGCCTCGACGCCGACGCCCACCGCGCTTCGGGTCGAGGTCGAGGTCGATGACCCCGACTACTCGGCCGACATGCCGGGCCGGCTCGGCAAGCTCGAAAGCGCGATCTCGAAGCAGCGCACGGCCAAGTTCACCTACTGGTCGATCTCGAGCGATCGCGAGCAACAGCGCACTGTCAACCCGTACGGGCTCTTCCGCGACCGCGAGGGCTGGTACGTCGTCGGCCAGGATCTCGTGCGCAAGGACATCCGCACGTTCAAGGTCTCGCGCATCCGCGGCGACATCCGTTTCGCGACCAGACGCGAGCGTGACTTCCGTGTCCCGCCCGAGTTCGAGATCGATGACCATCGCGGCCGGCCGAGCTGGCAGATCGGCGACGCGTCCGGCGAGGCGCGGATCGAGATGGCTCCCGACACGGCGTGGTGGGTTCGCCGCGAATTCGGCAACCACGGACACTTCGACGACGATGTATTCGTTACGTCGTACGCGTCGCTGCCCCTGCTCGCGTCGTGGGTGCTCCGCCAGGACGGCCGTGCGCGGCCGGTCGAGCCGGACGAGTTGCGCCGCGTGATCGGATCGGCGCTCCGGCAGGTTCGCGAGGTGCACGAGGGCGCCCCGCCCGAGCCGGCGGCGCCGAAGACGCGGCGCGCACGCGAAGACGACGGCGACCGCCCGGCCGGCCCGGTGGTGCCTGAGCGCTTCGGCCTGCTTCAGGCGCTGCTCGCGTATCTGCTGGCCCGCTGCGGCGACGAGCCGTCCGCGGCGATCCCGGCACGCGAGCTCGTCGAAAACTTCCACATCCCGGAGGACCAGCTGCAGGACCACCTCGCGCTCCTCTCCCTCGTCAATTTTGGGGGCGGCTGCTACGCGGTCTACGCGGAGCTGCAGGGCGACGTCGTCCGGGTGGACAAGGAGCTCTACGGCGACACGTTCCGAGCGGCGCCGAGGCTCACGCCGCTCGAGGCGCGCGCGATCACGCTCGCCCTCGAGTTCGTCGGCCCGATGATCGCCGCCGAGGCGCACAACCCGCTCGAAAAGGTGCGCCGCAAGCTTGAGGAGACGTTCGGCCAGTTCGAGCTCGCCCAGCACCCCGAGGCCCACGTCGGCGCCGAGGAGGAGGACCTCGTCAGGACGCTGAGCCAGGCGATCCGCGAGCGGCGCCTCGTCGAGATCGAGTACCAAAAGGAAGGCGAGGAGACCTGGACGAAGCGGGTCGTCGAGCCGTACGTTCTCGAGCGGGCACTGCCGAACTGGCTCGTGCATGCGTGGGACCGCTCGCGCGACGCGGAACGCAGCTTCCGGCTCGATCGGATGCGCACGGCCAAGCTGACGAAGGAGTGCTTCGAGCCGCGGGAGGGCTTCGATCCGCACGAGTTCCGTGACTCGCGACTCGCACGCATTCTCTACTCGCCCGTCGTCGCACGTTGGCAAGTCGAACGCGGAGCGGTGCTGCTGCGCGACGGCAGCGCGCTCCGCGAGGTGCGCATCGGCAGCGAGGAGTGGCTGATCGGCGAGGTGCTCGGACAGCGCGGCGAAGCCATCGTTCTCGAGCCGGCAGAGCTACGGCCGGTGATCGTCCGTCGCGCAAAGGAGCTCGCTCAGGAGCTCGGCGTCACGCGCATGCGCGTGAGTGCCTAGAGAGTCGGCAACACGAGCGTGAAGGTGGCGCCCTCCGTGGGCGCCGAGCGCACGTCTAGCGTGCCGCCGTGCGCCTCCGCGATCGAGCGCGCGATGAAAAGGCCAAGCCCGGTGCCTGGGAACGCCTTGCCCGACCGCGCACGCCCGAACTTCTCGAAGATGAGCGACTGGTCCTCGCTTGCGATGCCCGGCCCGCGGTCGCGCACCTTCACGACGACGTTCCCGTTGAGCGCCGTCGCACTGACTTCGACGGGCTCACCGGAAGGCGAGTACTTGACAGCGTTCTCGACGAGGTTCGCGAGCACCTGACGCAGGCGCTCGCGATCGCCGCGGATCGGCGGTACCGATTCGGCGATCGTCGTGGTGAGCGGCACCTCGTCCTGCCCGACCCCGGCCGAGGCGACGACGTCGCGCAGCAGCTCGGCGAGGTCGACGTCTGCGAACGTGTAGCTGAAGGTTCCAGCCTCGATGCGCGACGTGTCGAGCACGTCCGTCACGAGTGTTGCGAGTCGGTTCGTCTCGTCGGCGATGAGCGCGAGAAACGACTCGCGCTGCTCGGGCTTCAGCTCGCGCCACCGCTGCTGCAAGGTCCGCGCAGAGCCGATCACGGTAGCCATCGGGCTTCGCAGCTCGTGCGAGACGAGCGAGACGAAGTCCGCGCGCAGCGCCGACAGGCGCCGAAGCTCCTCAACGGTCGTGCGCTCCGCGTCGTAGGCGCGGATGTTCTCGACCGCGGTCGCAACGAAGCGGCCGAGCAGGGAGAGCAGCTCGACCTCTTCCTGCGAGAACGAGCGCGGCTGCTCGCGAACGACCGAGATCATCCCGATCGCACGCGCGCCCGCGAGCAGCGGCGCGACCACGCGGCAGTGCAGGCCGAGCCGCACGAGCTCCTCCTCCTCGTAGAAGCGCGACTCGCTCATGTCCTCGCGGTAGATCGTCTCGCCCTTTAGCACCTCCTCCAGGAGCGACCCGGCGATCGGCCTGTGACTGCCGGGCGGGAAGACGTCCGAGGACGCGACGCCCGAGGTCGCCATCACATGCGCCACGCCGCTTTCGGCGAGCACGATCGCCATCCGGTCGAACGGGACGAGCCCTCGGAGCTCGCGGATGAAGGCGCCGAAGGCCTCGTCGAGGTCGAGCGAAGAGCCGAGTGCCCTCGCACACCGGCCGGCGGCTTCGAGCAGGTCGACACGGCGGCCGAGCCGGTCGCGCAACTGCTCGGCCTCGGCCGCCTGCGCCGTGGCCACCGCCGCCTCGCGGCGCAGCCGCGCAACGAGCCAGCCGACGATCAGCCCGGTCAGCAGCAAGATCCCGAACGGAAAGCTCACGTGATCCCAGCTGAACGACGGCGGCCCGAAGCGGTCCGCGCGCCACCATTCGAGGAAGGCAAGCGTCGGGATCAGGAAGAGCGGCACGACGATCCCCCCACGCAACCCGAATCGAAGCGCGGCCTCCACAACCGGGAAGATGAGCGCCCACCGAGTCGGGCTTCCGTATTCGTACGTGAAGAGGAGCGCGTAGCCGCCAACCACTGCGGTGTCGAACGCGAGCGCGACAGCGCCGAGGAACGGGGAGGGTCTGCGGCCCGGTCGGCTCGCGGCGAAGAGCAGCGCCGCGCCGACCGCGAACACCGCGGTCAGCGCCCACGCGACGCGCTCGTAACCCGACGGGAAACGCTCGGTGAAGATCCCGACCTCGATCGCCGCGAAGACAACTGCGCCGAGACGTACCCACGACATCCAGCGTTCGACGTCGAGCAGGCGCGCGTCGTTCACGCCCGCTCCTCGATGCGACCAAGCGCCCAGAGCGCGTGCTCGCGGAGCAGCTCGTCGTCGGAGTCCGCGAAGATCGCGACTGCCGCACGCTCGCGTCTTCCGCCAACGTTCCCCGCGGCGACGAGCGCGTTGCGGCGGAGAAAGCGCGAATCGTTGCGCGGGACGTACAGCCGGTCGTAGCGCGCGCGCAGGTCGGCGTCGTCCGCTTCGAGCCAGTCGACGAGCGAGACGTACGCCTCGCCGTGCTGCTCCCCCGCCCGCCGCTTCTCGACGCCGCGGTTCCAGGGGCAGACGTCCTGGCAGATGTCGCAGCCGTAGACGCGGTCTTCGAGCGTCGCGCGGTACTCGACGGGAATCGGCGCCCGGGACTGCGTCCAGTAGGAGAGGCAGCGCGTCGAGTCGAGAACGCCCGGCTCATCGAGCGCCCCGGTCGGGCATGCGTCGACGCAGAGCCGACACTCGCCGCAGTCGGCGCCAAGCGGTGGCGTCGCGTCGAGCTCTACGTCGGTCACGACCGTCCCGAGGACGACCCAGGAGCCGTGGCGCCGCGTGATCAGGAGCGTGTTCTTGCCGTAGAAACCGACCCCCGCGCGGGCGGCAGCTTCCCGGTCGACGTGGTCGTTTTCGTCGACGAGCACCCGGTACTCGCCGCCAAGCGCACGGCCGAGCGCGTCGAGCTTCTCACGGAGGTCGGCGTAGGCGTGGCGCCATGTGTAGCGGGGCAGCCGACCGGTGCCGGCGGGCTGCTCCGGCTCGGGCGCGTAGTAGCAGAGCGCGGCGGAGACGACAGTGCGCGCTCCCGAAAGCAGCGTCTCGGGATGACACGAGACCTCGGGTCTCGCCATCGTGAATTGCATGTCCGCGAACAGGCCGCGGTCGCGCCGCTCGCGGATGTGGCGTTCGGTCTCCGTGTAGGCCTCGACGGGCGCGGCCCCGACCGCATCGAGGCCGAGCTCCTCCGCGAGCCGACTAAGCTCAGCCCCCGTCATCGAACCCATTGTGCCCTGAAAGCCGTACGAATCCACGAGGACGGTGGCCCCGACGTCCTGCGGTACGAGGACGCCCCCGATCCCGAGCCCGGGCCCGGTGAGGTGCTCGTCCGCCTTCGCGCCAGTGCGCTGAACCACCTCGACCTGTGGGTTCGCAAGGGGCTTCCTTCCGTGCCGAAGCCGCGGATCCTCGGCGCCGACGGCGCGGGAACGGTTGCGGCGCTCGGGGAGGGCGTCGAGGGCCTCGCCGTCGAGCAGCGGGTCGTGATCAACCCCGGGCTCGAGCACGGCCGCTCGATCACCGTCATCGGGGAGCACACCGACGGGACGAACGCGGAGCTGATCGCAGTGCCCGCGACGAACGTTTACCCGCTCGACGACACCCTTT
>Ga0136614_10003059_pt1 | contig 10585 bp, 11 predicted proteins | sample AntDrymUQ2792106_2_FD_106643 | JGI IMG/M metagenome (GOLD analysis project Ga0136614, IMG submission 106643) | Polar desert sand microbial communities from Dry Valleys, Antarctica - metaG UQ279 (21.06) | ecosystem: Environmental > Terrestrial > Soil > Desert | place: Antarctica: Dry Valley... | reverse complement strand
ACCCCAGTTCACGCCGACCAGCGTACGTCGCGGAGCTGTTGGACTACCGTGCGCGACCATGAGCGAGCTCAAGGACCGGCTCCGCGCCGACCTGACCGCGGCGACCAAGGCCCGCGACGAGCTGACCAAGGCGACGCTGCGGATGGCGCTCGCCGCGATCTCCGTCGCCGAGGTCGCCGGCGAGTCGGCGCGCGAGCTGGCCGACGACGAAGTGCAGCGGGTGTTGAACAAGGAGGCGCGCAAGCGGGCGGAGTCCGCCGAGGCGTTCGAAAGCGCCGGCCGCGCCGAGCTCGCCGAGCGGGAACGCGCCGAGGGCGAGGTGCTGGCGGGCTACCTGCCGTCGCAGCTCACCGACGACGAGCTGGCCACGCTGGCCCGCCGCGCCGTGGACGAGGTCGCCGCCGCCACCGGTGGGCCACCCGGGCCACGCCAGATGGGCCAGGTCATGAAGGCCGCCACCGCCGCGGCCGCGGGACGGGCCGACGGCGGCCGGCTCGCCGCTGCCGTCAAGTCGCTGCTGATCCCCGGCTGAGCCGGCGGGTCACAGCCGGGCGGTCAGTTGACCCCCGCGGCCTTACAGCTCGGGGCAGAGGCTGCGGCCGCTTTGAGGTCGGTGTCGTCGAGCCCTGATACGTCGGGCCGCGCAGCCTTGCCCTCCGCGTTTGCGGCGTCCAGCACCTGGTCCGCGGTCGCCGCGGTGGCCGGGTCGTCCGACGGAAGGCCGGCGATCTTGTCCCTGGCTGCGGTCAGTACGTCCTTGAACTTCACCAGTGCCGTCTTGAACTTCGCGACGGCCTCGTCGCCGGACTTCACCGGCGACGGACCCAGCTTGTCGAATGCGCTGACCCCGGCGCCGTAGGCGTTGATCCCGGCATCCAGCGCCTTCGTGACAGCAGGGATGTCCGAGCGGTTGAGACGGTCCAGTGTTGGGACGTCCGAGGGGACCTTCGCTGCGAGCAAGGCGCTGCAGAACTGCTCGGTCCACTCCGCGGCGGTGAGGGTGGGCGTCGGTGCAGCGGCCGGGCTGCCAGCGGTCTGGCCACAGCCCCCGGTCAGTGCGCCGACCGCGACGACTGCCGCCACGACCGCCAGCCGACGTGTGATTCTCCGCGCGTGCATGCTCAGCCCCCAGCCCGATGGTGCAATGGCGCACCACCCGTGAAGCGGCGCACGCTATCAGGACCGGTGCTCCCGCCGAGCACCGGCGGCCGGGGCTCAGGTGCTGGCGGCGGGCGCCCCGGTCGGACACCACTATGGCATGCCACCAGCATGCTAGCGTAGGTGGATGGGCGCGATCCAGGTGAAAAACGTTCCCGCTGAGCTGCACGAGGCCTTGCGCCGACGGGCAACAGCCGAGGGGATGGACCTGCAGGGCTACGTGCTGCAGGTCCTTCGCCGTGACCTTGCCGTGCCGAGCCAGCGGGAGTGGTTGGAGACGCTGCACAGCCAGCCCAGCGTCGCCGATCTCCCGCCGGCCGCCGAGATTCTCGATGAGCAGCGTCGCCGCCGGCAGCACGATCTGGATCACCGTGTGGATCGTCATTGACAGCTCGGCGCTCGCCGAGATCGTGATGCGGACGCCGCGCGCGCCGCTCGTGGAGGAGCTGCTCGTTGACGCTGACCTGATCGCGCCAGACCTGATCAACGCCGAGGTGCTGTCCGTCGTGCGCGGCTGGCTGCTGCGGCACGTGATCGACGGGGCTGCCGCACAGCGGGCAGTCGAGAACTTGGCGATGGCCCCGGTGCGGCGGATGACAACGGCCGCGTTGATCTCTCGGATGTGGGACTGGCGCCAGAACCTCACGCCGTACGACGCCAGCTACGTCGCGCTCGCCCAGCGGCTCGCCTGCCCGTTGTTGACACTCGATCACCGGCTGACCAGGGCACCAGGCCTTGGCGTCGAGGTGCGCACCGTCGAGAGCCAAGGCTGACGGATCAGGTGCTGGCGGCGGCCTTGCGGCGGGGCTTGCGGGGCGCGGGACCCTTGGCGCGGCGTTCGGCGAGCAGCTCGACGGCGCGCTCGTCGGTAATGGTCTCCACGTTGTCGGCCTTGCGCAGCGACGCGTTGGTCTCGCCGTCGGTGACATACGGGCCGAAGCGGCCGTCGCGGATCACCATCGGCTTGCCGGTGGCCGGGTCGTTGCCCAGCTCTCGCAGCGGCGCCGCCGCCGCAGCCCGCTGGCCACGCTGCTTGGGCTGCGCGTAGATCGCCAGCGCCTCCTCCAGCGTCACCGTGAACAGCTGCTCCTCGTCGGTCAGCGAGCGGGAGTCGGTGCCACGCTTGAGGTACGGGCCGTAGCGGCCGTTCTGCGCGGTGATCTCCTCGTTTGTCGACGGGTCGACGCCCACCCCGCGCGGCAGCGACAGCAGCCGCAGCGCGTCCTCCAGCGTCACGGTGTCCAGCGACATCGACTTGAACAGCGACCCTGTGCGCGGCTTGGCCTTCTTCGGCGCGTCCTCGGGCAGCAGCTCGGTGACGTACGGGCCGTAGCGGCCGTCCTTGGCCACGACCTCGTGCTTGGTCTCCGGGTCGACGCCCAGCGTGCGGCCCTCGGTGGGCACCGAGAACAGCTGCTCGGCGACCTCCGCGGTCAGCTCGTCGGGCGGCAGGTCCTCGGGCAGGTTGGCGCGCTGCGTCTCGCCAGAGCCGTTCAGCGAGCGCTCCAGGTACGGGCCGTACCGGCCGACCCGCACCATGATGTGGTCGAACAGCGGGATCGAGTTGACGGCGCGGGCGTCGATCTCCTCGAGGTTCTCGCCGACCATCTTCTTCAGCCCGCCGAGGCCGGCGACCGAGCCCGGGCTGCCGTGCCCACCCCCGAAGTAGAAGGAGGCCAGCCAGTCGGTGCGGTGCTGGGTGCCGGCGGCGATGGAGTCCAGCTCGTCCTCCATGGCCGCGGTGAAGTCGTAGTCCACCAGGCCGCTGAAATGCTGTTCGAGCAAACCCACCACGGCGAACGCGATCCAGGACGGCACCAGCGCGCTGCCCTTCTTCCACACGTAGCCGCGGTCCTGGATGGTGTTGATGATCGCGGCGTAGGTGGACGGGCGTCCGATGCCCAGCTCCTCCAAGGCCTTGACCAGGCTCGCCTCGGTATAGCGCGGCGGCGGGTTGGTCGTGTGACCTTCGGGGTTGAGCTCGGCGGCGGTGAGCGCCTGGCCCTCGCTGAGCTGCGGCAGCCGCGACTCGGCGTCGTCGGCCTCGCCACCGGCCTGGTCGTCGACCGTCTCGACGTAGGCCTTGAGGAACCCGGGGAAGGTGATCGTGCGGCCGGACGCGGCGAACGTGGCCTCCTCGCCGGTCGCGGCCGTGCCCTTGATCCGCACGCTCATCGTGGTGCCACGGGCGTCGGCCATCTGCGAGGCGACCGTGCGCTGCCAGATGATCTCGTAGAGCCGGAACTCGTCGCCGTCGACCTCGCGGGCGACCTCGCCGGGGGTGCGGAAAACCTCGCCGGCTGGCCGGATGCCCTCGTGCGCCTCCTGGGCGTTCTTGACCTTGCGGTTGTACTGCCGCGGGCTCTCCGAGACGTACTCCGCGCCGTAGAGCTCGCGGGCCTGCGAGCGGGCCGCCTCGATTGCGGTGGCCGACAGCGTCGTCGAGTCGGTCCGCATGTAGGTGATGTAGCCGGCCTCGTAGAGGCGCTGGGCCGTGCGCATGGTGCGCTCGGCGGAGAACCGCAGCTTGCGGCCGGCCTCCTGCTGCAGCGTGGACGTCATGAACGGCGCGTACGGCCGGCGCGTGTAGGGCTTGGCCTCCACGCTCGCGACGGCCAGCTCGACGCCCTCGAGCGCCTCGGCGAGCCGGCGGGCGTGCGCCTCGTCCAGCGGAGCCGCGTCACCGCGGAGCTTGCCGTCCGGGCCGAAGTCGCGGCCGGTGGCCACGCGAGTGCCGTCGACGGCGACCAGCCGGGCGCCGAACGTCCGGGGAGACGCGTCGGCGCCCGCGTCGAGCTGCGCGGCGATGTCCCAGTAGGACGCCGATACGAACGCCATCCGCTCGCGCTCGCGCTGCACGATGATGCGGGTCGCCACCGACTGGACCCGGCCAGCCGACAGCTTCGGCATGACCTTCTTCCACAGCACGGGGGAGACCTCGTAGCCGTAGAGCCGGTCGAGGATGCGGCGGGTCTCCTGGGCGTCGACGAGGTCCTGGTCCAGCTCGCGAGGGTTGGCGGCGGCGGCCCGGATCGCCGACTCGGTGATCTCGTGGAAGACCATGCGGCTGACCGGCACCTTCGGCTTGAGGGTGTCCAGCAGGTGCCACGCGATGGCCTCGCCCTCGCGGTCGCCGTCCGTCGCGAGTAGCAGCTCGTCGGCGTCCTTCAACGCGGACTTCAGCTCGGTGACCGTGGACTTCTTCTCCGGCGTGACGATGTAGAGCGGCTCGAAGTCGTGGTCGACGTCCACCCCGAGCCGGGCCCACGGCAGGCCCTTGTACTTGGCCGGCACGTCGGCAGCGCCTCGCGGGAGGTCGCGGATGTGGCCGCGCGAGGACTCGACCTGGTAGTCACCACCGAGGTAGGAGGCGATCTTTCGAGCCTTGGCAGGGGATTCCACGATGACCAACCGGCGCCCCACCCGCCCAGTGCCCGGCTCGCGCTGTCCCGCTACCACATTTTCTCAATTCCGTCGTCCAGCGTGCACCCGTCAGTGAGTGCACGCGCGATTGTGACTCCCCCGCACGGTGTCCCGATTCGCCAGTGTGCCTGATGCGCACGCGACGCACACGCATGCGCGCTCAGTGCAACAGGCCGAGCGGCAGCGTAGTAAGCCGGTCAAGCCCGCGTCGGAATCACTTGACGATGGTCTTCATCTTCTGGCAGTTCGCCGCCTTTTCCGCTGCCGTGTTGAGCTCGGTGTTGGTCGCAAGGTCGGCCGTCGGGTTAGGCAGCTTCGACAGAGAGGACATCGTCGAGGCCGCCTTACTCAGCGCTGACGCCTTGGCCTGCTTGGTGTTCGGCGCCGAGTCCAGGGTGGCCTTGGCGTCACCGAACGCGGTCCTGATCTGGCCGAGAGCCGTCTTGGTCTTGGAGACGAGCTCGTCGCCACCGGCCACCGGCGACTTGCCCGCACCGTCCAGCCCGGTGATCGCCTTGTCCACGGCCGTCACCGCGTCGCCGAGGTAGGTGCTCAGCGCTTTGCTCGCCGCGATGGGGTCGCTCGGGCTCACGTTCGGGGGTTTGGAAGCGGTCTCGAGGAACGGGATGAACGCGCCGCAGATCTTGTCCGTGAAGGCCACCGCGTCGCCCGAACCGCCGCCGCTGGAACTGCCGCAGCCAGCCATCGACACGACCACCGCCAGCGCCGCGACAAGTGCCCCCAACGTCCGTCGTACGTGCATGTCGTCCTCCGCGCATCGTCGTGACGCGGGCGCGTCACACCAGAGCGAGCGGAGGATACTGGCTCGGCCAAACGGTGCACGGCCCGGCCTTGGCGCCCGCCGGAGGCCTGTCACTGGGCGTGAGCGGGCCATTCCACCACGTCGACACCTGCCGGCGGCGGCCCGACGAGCTCGGCCAGCCGTCGCAGCCGCTTGGCGCCGCTGATCCGCAGCGCCGGGGCGCCACCGCGCACGCCGCACAGGCCGGCCTGCAGGCCCAGCCGCCCGAGCGCCGCGGCCAGCGGGGCGTGGGTGTGGGACGCATGCGGGTCGAGCGCCAGCGCGTAACCCGTGTGCTCGCGCCGCCCGGCCGCCAGCGCCCAGAACCGCAGCATGGCGCCGTCCACTTCGAACGACGCGGGCAGCGCCTTGATCGCGCCGCGCGTCCAGCTCTCGGCGAGCGGAACCAGGTCATGGCGGAACGCAGTGCGCAGCACGGTCGCTCCGGTGGCTGTGGCCAGCAGCTCGGTCTCGATGCCGTAGGTGTCGCAGGCGGCGGTCAGCGCATCGGCTCGCTGCGGCTGAGGCAGCACGATGCTCAGCCGCGCGGTTGCGCTGGCACCGAACCGCACGACCTGGGCCGGGCCGCAGAGCAGCCCGGCAAGGTCCGCGACCCGTTCGGCGCGGGCCTGCGCGGAGAACAGCGACAGCTGAGGCACGCCGGCCACCGTAGAACGTGCGTTCGAGCCCAAGGTGCCGACGCGCCGGGTCAGCGGGTGGTGGTGGGGATCGGCAGCGGCGCGCCGGTCGAGTCGACGGTCAGGCCGTTCAGCTTGCGACAGTTGGACGACTGGCTCGCTGCGTCTCGCAGCTTCGCGTTGGTGCGCAACGCCGTCGTGGGATCATCCTGGCTGAACTTCTGGAGCGTCGTACCGATCTCGATGAACAGTGTCCCCAGCGCGACCGGGTCGTTGGGGTCGACCGCGTCGAGCCGGGTCTTCTGGGCGGCGAGGTCGGACCTCAGCTTGGTTATCGTTGTCTGCACCTTGGTGACCAGCGCCTCGCCGCCGTCGATCGGCGACGGACCCGCCGCGTCCAGCGCCGACAGCCCACTGTCCAGCGACGCGAGGATCTTGGACAGGTAGGCGCTGGTGTCGCGCCGAGCTGCGGCCAGGTTGCCACGGTCGAGGTTGGGCACTGCGGTCACCGCGTCCCCGAAGGGCACCAGCCCGCCGCACACGGTGTCGATCCAGGCCACCGGGTCCTGAGCGCTGGCGCTGCCCGTGGTCGGAGTGCCGGCAACCGTGGATGTGCACCCGACGGTGGCAGCGATCACGAGGACGGCGGCAAGCAGGCGCACGAGGCTGCGGCGAAACACCGGCCGGACGTTATCGGCTCGTCAGCGGCTCGTGGGAGGTGGGGCGAGCGAGCTCGGCGGCACCACGGCTTCAGCGCCGAGCCCGACCTGCGGGCAGCTGGCACCCTTCAGTGCCGCCGCCTTGACCTCCGGGTTGGCCTGCACGGCCTGCTGTGCCTCCTCGACCTTGGTCGCCAGCGTGGCGCGCGCTGAGCGCATCGGCCAGCGCGCGATGAACGCCCCGGTGTCGGCCGGGTCGGCCGCGTCCAACTTGATCTTGGTGTCGAGCATCGTGGGGCGGAGCTCGCTGACCAGGTCCCTGAGCTTGGTGACGACGTCGTTGCCACCGGGGATCGGCGACGGACCCGCCGCGTCGAGCCCGCTGAGCGTCTGGGGCACCGCGTCTGCAGCCGCCGTCAGCGCCGCGCTCATGCTCTGCTTGGTTGCGGCGAAGTCCGCGGCGTTGACCGCGGGGCGGCTGTCGTTGGCCTGCACCAGCGGCACCAGAGCGGTGCACACCCGGTCGGCCCAGATCGCGGGGTCGTCGGTGTCTGCGCTCGCAGCGCACCCCGCCGCGGAGACGGCCAGCACGAGCGCCGCGACGAGACGGCCGAGCGGCGGGCGTGCGGGCATGGTCATTCTCCGGGGGACGTCGGCACGACGTCGAAGTCATCGGCTGGGGGAGACGCCGGTGGTGGGTGGCGCCTGCAGTTGCTGGCACTTCGGGGCGGTCGCCGCAGCGACGCGGAACTCTCGGTTGGAGTTCAGCTCGGTGATCGCGCTGGTCGCCTTCTGCAGGTTGATCCCCAGGGCGGTGGCGATGTCGGTCAGGGTGGCGGAGAACCGCTTCGGGTCCCGTGGATCGGCGGCGTCGATCTTGTCCTTGGCGTCGACCGCCGCGGCCCGCACCTGGTCGAGCAGCGACTTGAACTTCGACGCAGCATCGGCCCCGTTCGCCAGCGGCGGCTGACCGGCCGCGGCCAACTCGCCGAGCCCTCGGTCCGTCGCGGCGACCGCCTCGCCGTAGAACGTGCTGATCGACCGCTTCGCCGCCGCGAGATCCGTCAGCTCGATCGTGGGCTGCCGGTTCTTCAGGTCCTGTAGCTGCACGATCGAACCGCACGCCTTGTCCGCCCACGCCGTGGCCGCGGACGTGTCGCCGGGGCTCTCGGCGCCGCAGGCGGACACGGCTGAACCGGCGGCGAGCAGGCAGCCGAGCAGCCCGAACGGCAGCGTGCGCGTCAAGACGGTCCTCCGATCAGAGGGACACCGGCCGGGCGACGATTGTGGCAGGTGGACGCGGGCCCTCCGTCATCCGGACTAGCCGACCTTCTCCTCGGCGGGCGTGTCGGCGATGACCGTGGAGCGGCGCTTGGCCACCACAACCGCACCGACGATCACCGCTGCAGCCACTCCGGCGATCGAGAGCCGCAGCGGCGTCGACGCGTCCACCCCGACCGAGAACGCGACGATCGCGGGCGCGATCAGCACCGACACCAGGTTCATCACCTTGATCAGCGGGTTGATCGCGGGACCTGCGGTGTCCTTGAACGGGTCGCCGACCGTGTCGCCGATGATCGTGGCCTCGTGGGCCGGAGATCCCTTGCCGCCGTGGTTGCCGTCCTCGACCAGCTTCTTGGCGTTGTCCCACGCGCCACCGGAGTTGGCGAGGAAGATCGCCATCAGGGTGCCGGTGGCGATCGCGCCGGCGAGGTAACCGGCCAGCGGGCCGACGCCGAGCCCGAAGCCGACCGCGACCGGGGCCAGGATCGCCAGCAGGCCGGGCGTGGCCAGCTCGCGCAGCGAGTCGCGGGTGCAGATGTCCACCACGCGGCCGTACTCCGGGCGGACGGTGCCCTCCATGATCCCGGGGTTGTCGCGGAACTGGCGGCGCACCTCGAACACGATCGCCCCGGCGGCGCGGGTCACCGCGTTGATGGCCAGGCCGGAGAACATGAACACCACGGATGCGCCGATGATCACGCCGACCAGCACGTTCGGGCTGAACACCTCGTAGATGAACTCCGAGCCGGTCCGGACGCCCTCGCCGGCCTTGGCCAGCGCCTGCGTGATCGCGTCGCGGTAGGAGCCGAAGAGCGCCGTTGCGGCGAGCACGGCCGTCGCGATCGCGATGCCCTTGGTGATGGCCTTGGTGGTGTTGCCGACAGCGTCCAGCTCGGTGAGGATCGCGACCCCGTCACCCTTGACGTCGCCGGACATCTCGGCGATGCCCTGCGCGTTGTCGCTCACCGGGCCGAAGGTGTCCATCGCGACGATGACGCCCACCGTGGTGAGTAGCCCGGTACCGGCCAGTGCGACCGCGAACAACGCCACCGTGACCGAACCGGTGGCCAGCGCGAACGCTCCGAACACGGCGGCGGCGATCACCAGCGCGGTGTAGACGGCGGACTCGAAGCCGATCGAGATGCCGGCGAGGATCACGGTCGCCGAGCCGGTGCGGGACGACTCGCCGACGGTCTTGACCGGCTTGTGCTCGGTGCCGGTGAAGAAGCCGGTCAGCCACAGGATGACGCCAGCTAGCGCGATGCCGATGAGCACGGCGATCGAGGCGAGCATCCGCGGGTCGGCGGGGCCCATGTCCGCGACGACGGTGTTGTCGGTCGGGCCGTTCAGGCCGCCGAAGGTGGCCGGCAGGTAGAGGAAGGCGGCGAGCACGCACAGGACGGCGGAGATCACGGCGGAGATGTAGAAGCTCCGGTTGATGGCCTTGAGGCCGCCCTCGCCCTCGCGGGCACGGGTGATGTAGACGCCCACGACGGCGGTGAGCACGCCGACCGCCGGGACGATCAACGGGAACAGCAGGCCCTGCTGGCCGAACGCGGCGGTACCCAGGATCAGCGCGGCGACCAGCATCACGGCGTAGGACTCGAACAGGTCGGCCGCCATCCCGGCGCAGTCGCCGACGTTGTCGCCGACGTTGTCCGCGATCGTCGCCGCGTTGCGGGGGTCGTCCTCGGGGATGCCCTGCTCGACCTTGCCGACCAGGTCGGCGCCGACGTCGGCGGCCTTGGTGAAGATGCCGCCGCCGACACGCATGAACATCGCCAGCAGCGCCGCTCCGAAGCCGAACCCCTCCAGCACCTTCGGTGCCAGCCCGGCGTAGGCGAAGACGACGAGCGCCGCGCCGAACAGGCCGAGCCCGACGGTGAACATGCCCACGACGCCACCGGTCCGGAAGGCGATCCGCATCGCCTTCTCCCGGCCGCCCTGCTCGTTGGCCGCAGCAGCGACCCGGACGTTCGCCCGGGTCGAGAGCCACATGCCGAGATAGCCGATCGTCGCGGAGAACACCGCCCCGACGATGAAGAACAGCGAGCGCCCTACTCGTTCGGCGACGCTCTCCGCAGGGAGGGCGAACAGCAGCAGGAAGACGATAACCACGAACACCGACAGGGTGCGGAACTGCCGGTTGAGGTAGGCCGACGCACCCTCCTGGACGGCGCGCGCGATCTCCTGCATCTTCGACGTGCCCTGCCCAGCGGAGAGCACCTCGCGGAGCAGCACGTATCCGACGACGAGCGCAACGATCGCCACCAGCGCGACGACGCCGACCATGGCGCGGTCGCTGGTCGAGAGCTCGAGCCCCTGCGCGACAATGAGCCGGGACATCCATCCTCCTGGGTCAAGCACTATTCGAGATCGACAGCCGAACCCCGTTCAGGGGTCGCCGTCTTGAGGCAAGTTTGACGTCCGAGTGTATGGGTGTGACTGCGGTCTCGCGGGATGGGTGGGCCTGGCCGACGTCATACCCCTGGCTCCGACGATCACCTGATGATCGGCTGAAGATCGCGGATCGATCATGAACGAACTTTGGTTGAGGCACGTACTTTCTAGTTGTGGGGTCTGCGCCGCGTTGGCCTGGCGAGCCGCCTCGGCGGCTGCTT
>Ga0136614_10003057_pt1 | contig 10586 bp, 8 predicted proteins | sample AntDrymUQ2792106_2_FD_106643 | JGI IMG/M metagenome (GOLD analysis project Ga0136614, IMG submission 106643) | Polar desert sand microbial communities from Dry Valleys, Antarctica - metaG UQ279 (21.06) | ecosystem: Environmental > Terrestrial > Soil > Desert | place: Antarctica: Dry Valley... | reverse complement strand
CTGTCGAGTCGTGCCGCGGCACTTCCTCTTCACTTCCGAGTCCGTGACCGAGGGCCACCCCGACAAGGTGGCCGACCAGGTCTCCGACACCGTCCTCGATGCAGTCCTCGCGGAGGACCCGGGCGGCCGCGTCGCCTGCGAGACGCTCGTCACCACCGGCCTCGCCGTCGTCGCCGGCGAGATCACGACGAAGACGTACGTCGACATCCCGCGGCTCGTGCGCCAGAAGATCGGCGAGATCGGCTACGACCGCGCCAAGTACGGCTTCGATGCCGAGACCTGCGGCGTAATCGTCGCGATCGACGAGCAGTCGCCGGACATCGCGCAGGGCGTCGACGCCTCCTACGAGATTCAGCACGACCCCGGCGACGTCGATCCGCTCGACCGCGTGGGCGCGGGCGACCAGGGAATGATGTTCGGCTACGCGTGCAACGAGACCGAGGAGCTGATGCCGCTCCCGATCATGCTCGCGCACCGGGTCACGAAACGGCTTGCAGAGGTGCGCAGGGCCCAGGTGCTCCCGTACCTCCGCCCGGACGGCAAGGCGCAGGTGACCGTTCGCTACGAGGTCGACGACGAGGGCCGCCAGCGCCCGGTCGAGGTCGAGCGCGTGCTCGTCTCCTGCCAGCACCGGGAGGGGCTCGACGTCGACACGCTGATCAAGCCCGACATCATCGAGCACGTCCTCCACCCGATCCTCCCGCGTGATCTCTACGACGAGGGACGGCTGGAGGAGCGCGACTTCGTCTACGTGAACCCGACGGGGAAGTTCGTGACGGGCGGCCCGATGGGCGACACCGGTCTAACCGGACGGAAGATCATCGTCGATACGTACGGGGGCTCGGCGCGCCACGGCGGCGGCGCCTTCTCGGGCAAGGATCCGACCAAGGTCGACCGCTCGGCCGCCTACGCGGCGCGCTACGTGGCAAAGAATGTCGTCGCGGCCGGTCTCGCCGACCGCTGCGAGCTCCAAGTCGCCTACGCCATCGGTGTTGCACACCCTGTCTCGATCGAGGTCGACTGCTTCGGCACCGAGAACGTTCCGACGCTGCGGATCGAGGAGCTCGTGCGCGAGCACTTCGACCTCCGGCCGGCCGCGATCCTGCGCGACCTCGACCTGATGCGGCCGATCTACGCGAAGACGGCGTCGTACGGCCATTTCGGCCGCGCCGACGCCGACTTCACGTGGGAACGGACGGACAAGTCCGACGATCTTCGTGCGGCCGCCGGCCTGGCCGACGCGAGCCCTGCAGTCGCTTAGCCCCCACTAGCCCCGTTCGGCGCTACTCTTTCGGGCGAGATGGGGGTCATCTCTCCCGAGCGTGAGCGCACACGGCCGCCGGCCGAGCCGCCCGCCGCTCCACCGCCTCCCCCGCCTGAACGGCCGCGGCGCGATGTCCCGTGGACGGCGATCGCCGTCGTCGCGCTGATCCTCGCCATCTTCGTGGGGGTCGACCGCGTCCGCGACTGGTTCCCGTCCTTCGACAACCCGTTCGCCTCGGAGACGGTCGACCGCACGCGCACGCCCGTCCTCAAGTCGATCCGGGACATCGGCGAGTACCGCGCGGCGAGCGGAACTTACGAGGTGATCGTCGACCTCGAGAACGACACGAAGCTGCCTTCCCGGCTCCTCGGCGAGCGAACGCTCTTCGTCGCAGTCGGCTCCGTCGACGCGGGCGTCGATCTCGGGTCGGTCGACGAGAGCGCGGTCGAGATCTCGGCTGACGGGCGCACCGCGACCATCGTCCTGCCGCACGCGCGGGTCTACGACGCCGAGCTCGACCTCGGCCGCTCGTATGTCTACGAGCGCGACGAGGGGCTTCTGAACCGCCTGGGCGGAGCGTTTTCCGACGACGAGGGCTTCGAGCGCGAGGTCTATCTCGCCGCCGAGCGGAGGCTCGACGAAGCCGCCGGCGGAAACGACGAGCTCGCCACGCGGGCCGAGGCGAACACGCGCACGATGCTTGCGAGCCTCGTGCGAGCGCTCGGCTACGAGCGCCTCGACATCCGCTTCGAGTAAACCGGCGGTCTACGCCGCGCGGACGAAGAGGCCCGCGGCTTCCTTCTCCGCGAGGGTGCGTTCCCCGCCGGCGAACAGGATGCGCATGTCGCCGTTCGAGTCCGCGATCTCGACGGTCGTCCCCGGAACCAGCCCCGCGTCGTAGTACCAGTGCAGAAGCTCGCCGTCGTGCTCCGCGAGGCGAACGATCTCGGCGTGAGCGCCGGCCTCGAGGTCGGTGAGCGGCTGCAGCTCTCGGTTCTCGGCCTGCTCGAACCCGGTGTCGACCGGCCAGCCGTGCGGACAGCGGTCGGGGTTCCCGAGCCTCTCTGCGATCCGCTCGATCATCTCGTCGGTGAACGTGTCGCCGAGGAGGTCGGCCTGGACGTGCGACTCGGCCGGCGTGTACCCCATGAAGTCCGTGAGGAGCCGCTCGATGATCCGGTGCTTGCGAACGACCTTCTCCGCGAGGTCGCGGCCCTTCGGCGTCAGAATCGCCTCCTTCTGCTCGCCTCGCTCGACGAGGCCCTCGGCCTCGAGCCGCTTCAGCATCTCGCCCGCGGAGGCGCGCGAGACGCCGAGCATGTCGGCCACCCGGACGGCCAGCGTCGAAGCACCCTTGGCCGCCGGCCGGTACTCGCCGACCGGAAACGCGAGGAAATAGATCGTCTCGATGTAGTCGTCGACGGAGTGTCCCTGGGCCATGCGACGATTCTACGATCGCCCGCCCTCGCTATGCCTCCGTCGTCCCGCTCGTCTCCGCCCGGGCGCTCGCGCGTCCCTTCACGTATCTGGCAGACGGACTGGAGAAAGGGGCAGTCGTATCCGTTCCGTTCGGGCGCGCGACGCGACGCGGCGTGGTCGTCGCGCTCGACGAGAGCGTCCCGGCTGACGTCGAGCCCGTCGCCGTCGAGCGCGTCCTCGGAGAGATCCCACCCACGCTTGTCGACCTCGCGCTCTGGCTTGCCGAGCTGTACGGCTCGACGCCCGGGAGGGCGCTCGCGCTGGTCGCCCCGCCCGCACGTGCCCGCAGGGCCGGGGCGAAGCGGCGCGCGCAACCGGCCGACGTGCCTGCCGAGGCGCGCCCGGCAGAGCTCTCGGAGACGCAGGCCGCGGCCGTCGAGCGGATCGTCGAGTCGCTCGGCGCGCCCGCCCACTTCCTCCTCCACGGCGCGACGGGGAGCGGCAAGACCGAGGTCTACCTGCGGGCCTGCGAAGAGGTTCTAGCGCGTGGGCGCACGGCTATCGTCCTCGTCCCGGAGATTGCCCTGACACCCCAGGCCGCAGCGCGGTTTCGGGCTCGCTTCGGCGACCGGGTCGCCGTGCTTCATTCCCGGCTGACCGAGGCCGAGCGGCGGGACGAGCGGGTGCGCATGGCTGCGGGGGAGGCGCGCGTGGTCGTCGGCGCGCGCTCGGCGGTCTTCGCGCCGCTTCGTGACCTGGGGCTCATCTGCGTGGACGAGGAGCACGACGGCTCGTACAAGCAGGACTCCGACCCGCGCTACGACGCGCGGACCGTCGCGGCCAAGCGCGCGGCCCTCGAGAGCGCTGTGGCGGTCTACGGGAGCGCGACGCCGCGACCTGAGAGCTGGGCCCGCCTCGAGCATCTCGAGCTGGGCGGGCGCCTCGGAGCATCGCTGCCCCCCGTCCGGATCGTCGACCTCCGCCGCGAGCGGGCCTATCCGCTCTCGTCGCCGCTCCTCGCCGAGCTCGGGAGGATCGCCGACCGGGGCGGGAAGGCCGTGCTCCTCCTGAACCGGAGGGGCGTCGCGCCCGCTCTCCACTGCCGGGCCTGCGGGGCGACGCCGCGCTGCGACCAGTGTGACGTCGCGCTCACGCTGCACGCCGACCGGCGGCTCCACTGCCACCACTGCGGCTACGCGGCGGCCGCCCCCGAGCTCTGCCCATCGTGCGGCTCGTCCGAGCTCGTCCGCCTCGGGGCGGGGACGGAGCGACTCGAGGCCGAGCTCGCCGCCCGCGTGCCCGAGCTCGAGCTCTATCGACTCGACGCGGACACCACCTCGAGCCCCCTCCGGCTCGCCGATGTCCTCGGGCGCTTCGGTGCCGCCGACCGTGCCGTCCTCCTCGGGACGCAGATGGTCGCCAAGGGCCACCACTTCGAGGGGGTGGCGCTCGCGGCGGTGGTCGACGCCGACACCGGCCTTGGACTGCCCGACTTCCGGGCCGAGGAGCGGACGTTCCAGCTCGTGACGCAGCTCGCCGGCCGAAGCGGGCGCGAAGCGCCTGGGCGCGTGCTCGTGCAGACGTTCCAGCCGGACGCGCGCCCGATCTTGCTTGCCGCGCGTCATGCGGTGGAGGAGTTCCTCGCCGGCGAGCTGGCCAGGCGCGAGCTCCTCGGCTATCCGCCTTACCGCACCCTCGTCAGCATCGCCGTCTCCGGCCCCTCGCTCGACGGCCCGCTCCGCGCGCTTCGCGAGCTGCGCGCCGAGCTCGAGCGCCTCGCCCCCGACGCCGAGCTCCTCGGCCCGGCTCCGCTGCTTCGTCTCAGGGGGCGCTATCGCGCGCAAATCTTGGCCAAGACGGACAACCCGCGCGCGATCGCCGGGCCCGCGGGCCGTTGGCTCTCGGCGGCCGCCCCGGCGATGCGCCGGGATGACCTGGCGGCGGTCGTCGACGTCGATCCTCAGTCGTTCTAGCGCGCCTAGACTTCCGGCGTGCCGGAGGTCGAAGGCCAGATCCGCGACGAGAAGCTCGATGCCGAGCGCGAGGCGCGCCGGAAGATCGCGCTCGCCCAGGTGCGGCAGTACCCGGATGCGGTACTCCGGATGCGCGCGAACGAGGTGGAGGCGTTCGACGAGCCGCTCGGGGCGCTCGTCGAACGGATGGGCCGGCTCATGCAGGAGGCCCGGGGCGTCGGCCTGGCGGCTCCGCAGATCGGAATCCTCCAGCGCGTGCTCGTCTACCAGCTCGCCGGCGACTCGGCGCTCGTCCCGCTCGTGAACCCGCGGATCGTCGCCCGAGGAGAGGAGCTCGAGACGCTGGACGAGGGGTGCCTCTCGCTCGGCGCCGCGACGGTCGTCGTCCCGGTCGAACGGTCGGTGGCGGTCACGCTCGAGGCGAGCTCTCCGACCGCTGAGCCGGTCACGATCGAGGCGGAGGGTCTCGAAGCGCGCGTGATCCAGCACGAGCTCGACCATCTCGACGGCGTGCTGGCGATCGACCGCACGACGCCCGAGGCGCGCAAGCGGGCCCTCGCCGAGCTCCGCCCGCAGCCCGTTCTCGGGTGAGGCTAGCCGTCGCGGCGACCGCTTCGCTCGGGGCGGCCGTCCTCGAGGGGCTGGCGGCGCGGCACGACGTGGAGCTCCTGCTCACGCGTCCCGATCGCCCGCGCGGCCGAGGGCAGCGAATGGGCGCCCCGCCTGCCAAGGAGGTCGCCGAGCGGCTCGGCATCCCGGTCGCCCAGCCCGAGCGGCTGACCGAGGTTCCCGGCGACGCGCCGGTCGTAATTGTCGCTGCCTACGGCGCGCTCGTGCCCGGGAGCCTCCTCGGCGAGCGACTCTGGTTGAACGTCCATCCCTCGCTCCTCCCGCGTTGGCGCGGCGCTGCGCCGGTCGAGCGGGCGCTCATGGCCGGGGACGCCGAGACCGGCGTGACGATCCACAGAACGACTGCAGAGCTCGACGCAGGGCCGATCGCGGCTCAGCGGGCCTTTCCGGTCGGCCGCGAGGAGGATGCCGGCGCGGTCTACGACCGGGCGGCGCAGGTCGCGCTCGAGCTTCTGGACGAGGTGCTCCCGGAGCCGACCTTCGCCCCGCAGCCGACGGAAGGGGCTACCTACGCGGAGAAGATCCGGCCGATCGACCGCGAGCTCGATCTCTCATGGCCTCCCGGAGAGCTGCACAACCGGATTCGGGCGCTCTCGCCGCACATCGGCGCCCGGACACAAGTCGATGGTCGGCGGGTTCTCGTCTGGCACTCGCGCGTCGTCCAAGGGCGCCTCGAACTCCTCGAGGTGCAGCCCGAAGGCGGGCGGCGCATGCCATACGAAGCCTTTCTGCGCGGCGTCCGTTAGTAACGGTCCGCGCGTGGGTAGGCGCGTAGTGCCTCGTCCGAGTCGGGCACGACCGCTCTGGGAGGCGTGCGTATGACGTAACGAGTGGGTCTTTTCGCCGACCGGCAACACTCGGAACCGGGGGAACTAAATGCCTCTCCATCGTCTCGTCGTTGCAGTTTTGCTTTGTGCCGGGCTCGCAGTCGGAGCGGCGGGCGGGTCGTCCGCATCGTCTTCGACCACCGGCTCTTCGACCTCGCTGACCGTCACGCTCGATCCTGTCGAAGCGACCGCGCTCGACTGGACGACGACGGCCACGCCGACCGATGTCGGCGAGGCGATCACGTTCTCGATCGAGGACGCGTGGGCCGCACACTCGTCGTCCTGGCAGGTTCAGCTCCCGCCGGGTGACTGGCTCCAGCTGCTCTCGGACGGAAGCGTGGCCGTCCTTCGACCATGGCCCACAGACGGCCCTGTCAGCGCGGACACTCCCACGACCGGCGCCGAGCCCACCGCGTCCGAAGGAACCTCCTCCGCCTCGGACGGCACTGAGCCGGGAGTGTCCGGAGAGCTCACGGCCACCCCCGACCCGGACGGGGTCTACTACACGGACGAGACCGTGTCGACTCCTTCGACCGACGAGTCGATGTACGCCGAGAGCGGTTACTCCGACCCGGCCGCGCTCGACGGCGTCTCCGACACGAGCGCTGAGGCAGACGCGAAGGCGGCGGGTAGCGGCGACATGTCGTCGGACGCCCAGTACTCCTCCGACCTTGAGGCGGTCTACGACGGTGCCAATGTCGCGCATCCGGGCGCCGACGGCCTCTCCGCACTGCACGACCGGCTGGCTTCCCTCTCGGGCGAGATCGTCGCCTGGCTTCCCGCCCCGACGGCCGTGGACGCCGCGGGAACGAGCGTCCCGGCCTGGTTCTCCGTCGACGGGGACACCATCACGCTGACTGTGGACTCGGGCGGCTGGTACGACCCGAATCCCTACGATTCGGCGTCTCCGTCCGAGTCGACGACGGGCTCCGAAGATCCGGGCTACCGCTATCCGTACGGCTACGCCTATCCGCTCCAGGCGAGCTCCGAGGCCATTGCGAACCCGGACGCGAACAGGGCGCCCAGGGCCGAGTGGCCGAACCTCGCCCCGCCGAGCTGCCCGACCCTCGGGCGAGTCTCGACGCACAACCCGCATGGCTGGAACCGGCTCGTGAACGCCTTCGCCACGTGGCCGGCGACCTGCACCCGCTACTACATCGAGATTCCCGGGAACACCGGCCCGCGAGGCACTTCTCCGTGCAACAAGTACAAGCGGACTTTCGCCTCGGGCCGGGCGGAGGGGATCCGCGCGCGCAACAGCTGGCCGGCCGTTCGGCGGGCGCAGAGTCGTTTCGCGGCAGCCGCGTCCTTCCACTGGTGCTCCTGGGGACTGAACAGCACGGCTCGGGTCAACGTCCGTGAGATCGCGAGGCAGTTCCGGACGAACATGTACAACGCAGGCTTCCGCGTGGCGGCGGGTGACACGTGGGTGATCGACGAGCTGCCGGAGACCGTCAGGCGCAACGGCACGATGCGAGATCGCTTCGAGTTGCTCGTCCGCTACCTCTACCGGCCGAGCACCTCGTTCAGGCCGGCGCCCGGGATCGCGTGGGTGCAGGTCGAGTGGCCGGAGAAACGTCTCGACAAGGTCGACACGATCACGTCGGCGACGGAGACGATTCGAGAGTACAAGGCATCGCTCAAGGACTGGTCGGCCGATCCAACCTTCTTCGCCTCTGTCAGGCCGTACGTCCAGCTCTGGGGGACGGAGGTGTACACGACCTGCCGCTTCGCCTGCCTCTCGGGGGCGACGGTGGCACAGAAGGCGACGCGCGTGAACCAGTACATGCAGCATCACGCGCGCCTGGCCTTCGCTCCGGGTGCGCCGAACACCGCCCTCGAGGAGTACTTCGATGCGAGCTACTTGCCCTTCGGGAACGCGTTCTGGCGGAACTCGACCTACCGGACGGAGAGCCTGAGTGCGGGCCAGATGATGCGGCTCGTCAGCCTGCAGATCTTCGCGACGAGATCGTGGGCCCACTCGCACGACTATCCCGACCGGAGGATCGGCTTCGCCTGGAACGAGCAGGCGGGCACCGACTCCGAGGTGAAGGGGCTCGCCAAGCGGATCGCGGTCGGGCTCCAGGGGGCCTACAGCTACAACGGGCAAGCGCGGTTTGCGTGCAGCAGCAACCCGAGGGTGACCGACCGGCGCCTCTGCGATCCGGTAGCTCCCGCACCAGACTGGCACGCGGACTGGGACGTCTTCGGGTCCTGGAACTGACGCAGGACTACGCGGGCCCGGCTTTGGCCGGGCCCGCCGCGTATCGTCTCCCCGTGACTGCGCGTCAGGTCGCGTTCGAGGTCGTCTGGCGCGTCTTCGAGGACGGGGCCTACGCTGACCGGGCGTTTCGCGGAGCGGCCGCCAAAGCCGGGCTCGACGAGCGTGACCGTTCCTTCGCCATGCAGCTCGCGTACGGGACGGTGCAGCGGGCCCGCACGCTCGACCACGCGATCGAGACGCTCGGAAAGCGCCCGGTGCGTAAGCTCGATCCGCCCGTCCGTGCGGCGCTACGACTCGGTGCCTACCAGCTCGCCTTCACGGGTGGCATTCCGTCCCACGCTGCCGCGAACGAGTCCGTCGAGCTCGTGCGGCGGGCGGGCCTCGAGCGCGCGGTGCCCTTCACGAACGCCGTTATGCGCCGGCTCGCCGCTGGCATCCACGATCTGCTTGCGGGGCTTGGCTACTCGACTCCGGAAGAGGCCGGCCTCGCGCACTCCTATCCCGACTGGATCGCCGAGACCTTCTGGCGCGAGCACGGCCGCGAGGGCGCGCTCGCCCTGTTGAAGAGCCAGAACGAGCCGCCGCCGACGGTTGTGCGGGTCCTGGATGCGGGGGCCGTCGCGGAGGAGGGGGAGCGCGAGCCCGAGCTTCCCGCTGCGCTCCGGCTCGATCGCATCCCGGACGAGTGGATCGAGCGCGGGTGGGCTTGGCCGCAGAGCAAGGGCTCCCAGCTCGCGGGGGTCGCAGTAGGTGCTCGCAAGGGCGAGCGGATCCTCGATCTCTGCGCTGCGCCTGGCGGGAAGGCGACGCAGCTCGCCGAGCTCGCGGCCGAGGTCGTCGCGGTCGAGAAGCATCCGGGCCGCGCACGGGAGCTGGAGGAAAACGTGGCTCGCCTCGGCCTCTCGAACGTCCGGGTCGTCAACGCCGACGCGCTCGAGCTGCCGGCTGACCTCCGCGGCTTCGACCGCGTGCTCGTCGACGCGCCCTGCTCGGGCCTCGGCGTCCTCGCCTCCCGGCCAGACCTGCGCTGGCGTGCCGAGCCCCTCCCGGATCTCCAGCAACGCCTGCTCCAGGTCGCGTCCGAGCGGGTAAGGCCGGGCGGCTCCGTCACCTATGCGGTCTGCACGATCCACCGCGCGGAGAACGAAGATGTCGTCGACGCGAGCGGGCTCGAGCCGGACGACCTCGGTGCCGAATGGCCGGGCTTCCGGCACCCGACACGCCCGAAGTTTCTCCTCACCCTTCCGCACGTCCACCGCACGTCCGGCTTCTTCGTCGCGAGAATGCGGGCGTGAGCTGGGCCAAGTGGGTTCGTGGGGCCGAGGTGGAGCCGTCGCTCTACGCGGCCGACTTCGCCCGGCTCGGCGAGCAGGTCGGGGAGCTTCTCGACGCCGGCGTGCGGATCTTCCATTTCGACATGGGCGATGGGCACTTCGTCGAGCCGGTCACGATTGGCCCGGTCGTGCTCGGGTCCATCGCGCCGCTCGTGCGCGAGCGCGGCGGCGTGCTCGACTGCCACCTGATGGTCGAGAACCCGGACCGGCACATCCCGCAGATCGCGCGAGCGGGCGGCCACAGCGTGACCTTTCACCACGAGGTGACGCGCGAGCCGGGCAGGCTCGTTGAGCTCGCCCGCGCTCACGGGCTTGGCGCCGGGCTCGCCTTCAACCCCGGGACCGCGGTCGCGGACGCGGCAGCCGCCGCCAACGGCTGCGACCTCGTGCTCTGCATGAGCATTCACCCGGGCTACTCGGGGCAGGCGTTCATGCCCGAGGCGCTCGACCGGATCCGGGAGCTGCGCGGGCGGCTTCCGAACGACGTGCACGTCCAGGTGGACGGCGGGATTGGCCCCGAGAACGCGGAGGAGGTACGCGAGGCCGGCGCCAACCTTCTCGTTGCGGGAAGCGCGGTCTTCGGCGCCGAGGACGTGGCGGGCGCGTACGCCCGACTCACGAGCGCCCTCTCGTGAGCCACCGCCATCACCTCGAGCGGGCACTCGAGCTTGCCGAGCAAGGACGGGGCCGGACTGCGCCGAATCCGATCGTCGGCGCGGTGCTCGTGCGCGATGGCGCGGTGGTCGGGGAGGGTTGGCACGAGGGCGCCGGAGGCCCCCACGCCGAGGTCGTCGCGCTCGAGGTCGCGGGAGAGCGCGCTCGGGACGCCACGCTCTACGTCACGCTCGAGCCTTGCGCCCACCACGGCCGAACCGGACCATGCGCCGAAGCCCTCATCGCTTCCGGAGTTCGGCG
>Ga0136614_10003056_pt1 | contig 10588 bp, 15 predicted proteins | sample AntDrymUQ2792106_2_FD_106643 | JGI IMG/M metagenome (GOLD analysis project Ga0136614, IMG submission 106643) | Polar desert sand microbial communities from Dry Valleys, Antarctica - metaG UQ279 (21.06) | ecosystem: Environmental > Terrestrial > Soil > Desert | place: Antarctica: Dry Valley... | reverse complement strand
GGGGGTGGTGGCAAGCATCTGCTTGGCGTAGCTCATGGTCGATCCTTTCCTTCGGTGGACATGGCGTTAGCTCCATTGCTCCTTCCAGGTGTTCATCTGCTCGATTTCCGACTGCTGGGCCTGGATGATCTCGTCGGCCAGGTCGGCGACGTCGGGGTTCTCACCGCCGTCGAGGACCTGCTCGGCCGCCTCGATGGCACCTTGGTGATGGGCGGTCATCATGTCGAGGAACATCACCTCGAAGTCCTGGCCGTCTGAGCTCTCCAGGTCCTGCATCTGCTGGTCGTCCATCATCCCGGTCATCGCCATGTCGCCTTCAGCCATGTCACCGTGGTCCATGCCGCCTTCGACCGGCTCGGCGCCGGCGTCGGACAGCAGGCTGTTCATCTGCTCGATCTCTTCGTTCTGACTGGAGATGATGTTGTCGGCCAGCTCGTTCAGCTCCGGGCGGTCACTACGGTCGGGCACCATCTCGGCCATCTCCACGGCCTGGCTGTGGTGCGGCACCATCCCCTGCAGAAACTCGACATCGGCGTCGTTGAAGGCGGTGTTATCGGCTGACGATCCGGCCGATCCGCAGGCGGCCAGCGTCATGACGACGGTGGCCAGAACCGTCAGGTGCAGCGACGTACGGTGCGTGAAGCGATGCATGAGGTCCTCCTTGTGATGTCGACATCAGCGTGCGCACCGGTTGCAGCGCGCGGACATATGGGCACCTCCCAAAGGCGGCGACCAGGAGAACCTCTAGATCAGCAGGAGCGCGCCGCTGTCGACACCGAACTCGTCGGCGTGTGGCGGTGGCCACAGGTTGCGCAGGCGATGCCACGTCGACAGGGAACAGCCGGTGTCTGAGACCACTTCGCCGTCGGGCGTCGCCAGCGCCCGGTTCAGTCCGAGGATTACCCCGCTGGCCGCCAGGACGGCCGTGCACGTGATCGCCATCGCATGTTCAGTCGCCGGCGCTTCCTTATGCGGGAAGGGACCAGTCGGGTCGGTGTGTGGCATGCCGGCGCCCGAGGTGGCGGCGCTCATCGCCGAGTGTTGCTCGGCCGGCGCCCCTCCGGCATCGGCCAGCATGAACAGATGGCCGACAAGTGCGCAGGCCACGAGCAGCAGCATGGCGCTGGCGCGGTAGGACACGTCGGACATCTCCCGACCGTACCGCGACGGGCTCCGGGTCACACCCCCAGCCCGGCGCCTTCGATGGCGGTGGTTGTCGCTGGGTTCAGCCGAGTGGGCCGAGTTGGCCGCGGAGCCCCGGCGGGGTACTCCGCGTTGTGCACGTTGACGTAGTAGTGATCCGGATCGATCAGGATGTCGCGCAGCAGGGACCTGGCAACGCCCTCGACACAGCCGCTGTCCGTGCCGTCGTCGCCAGGATGATCCAGCGTCACGACGATGGGACCGTTTGATCCCACCTCTGCCTCGTGGATGTGGGCTCCGGCTGCCGGCAACCCGATGTCGGCGACGGCGATGTCGGAGCACACGGTGCGCTCGTTCAAGCTGACCGTCACGGTCGCGCTGCCGGAGCCGTCGGGGTCGCCGGCTCCACCCTCACCCGTTTCCGCATCGATCTCCTCGGCCCCGGTCAGCGACGTGGTGAGCGTCGTCCCGAGGTCGTTTTCGATGCCGACCAGGTACTCGCAGTTGGTGGCCGAGTCGACGCCAGGGCCACCGATGCACCGGTCGACACCCGGACCACCGTCGAGAACGTGGTCGCCGCGGCCACCTCGCAGCAGGTCGTCACCGGCTTCACCGTCCACATGGTCGTCGCCGCGACCGCCGCGAACCTCGTCCTTGCGGTTGCCGCCCGACAGCTCGTCGGCTCCACGTCCGCCGTGGACGTAGTCGTTACCGCCACCGCCCCATGCGCTGTCGGCGCCACTGCCGCCGAGCACCTGGTCGGCGTGCAGTCCACCGTGCAACTCGTCGGCACCTGGGCCGCCAACGACACGGTCACGGCCGGCCTGGCTCCAGATGGTGTCGTTACCCCGATTGCCGCGCACGGTGTCGTCCGCGTCCTGGGAGAACAGCAGGTCATGTCCGGCTCTGCCGTGGATGGTGTCACCGCCGCCCCGGCCACACACGACGTCGCGCCTGGCGGTGCCGCTGAGCCGGTCGGCTTGGTGGGTGCCCTTGATGGTGCAGGGTGCGTGCTTGAAGATCCACAGCCCGCTGTCGCGGTCGCTGGCCAGGACGTACTCCTGCCCGTAGAGCTCGTGGTACTCCACGCCCCAGAAGTTGTTGCCGTCTTCTGAGATGTAGTGAGCGATCTCGTTGATGCCCCGGTTGCCGAACTTGGCGACTCGGAAGCCGCCGGCGTAGTAGGAGAAATAGGCGAGATTCTCGTCAGGGTCGGTCGCCACTTCGTGGACGCTGAGGTCACCGAAGTCTTGAGCGAACCGCGGCCGCAGCGCCGTCCTCCGTCTCGGAGTATCCGGGCTCGGTGTTGAACAGCAGGTGGAAGGCCCTGTGCCCGATGCACGTCGCCGAGCGGGTCGGGGTGAACTCGTGTCCCTGGCTGCCGCAGATGATGGCGTCGGGGGCGTTGCCGAAGTCGGCGCCCAAGTGGGAGTTGGCCCCGATGATGTGGTCGTAGCCCGCGTCCTGGCCGGCCTCGATCTTCTCGGAGAAGAAGCAGGCGCCGCGCTGGATGACCACGACGCTCTCTTCGCCCGCAGCAAGTTCCAGGTTTGACGCCGGCGGGACCTCTTCGTCGTCGCCAGGGCAGCCGAGGCCGCCGTAGACCGTCGGACCGTTGACCTGTTGGTCGGGGTAGAGGGTCGCGATGGGGATGGAGAAGCCGAACTCGCCGCCGGGGTAGTCGCCGGCGTTGGGCCCGGAGGTGATGGAGAACTGCGACCGGTAGGGAGAGAAGTCCTCGTCGGTGCCGACGATGAAGCGGTCGTCGAAGCTGAACTCGGCCTGGTGGGCGTTGCCCTCCGAGGGCGTCAAACCGGTCTCTGCGTCCACGACCGGGTAGTCGAAGTCGTCGATGAACTCGGGGTTTGCGGGATCCTCGACGTTCATCTGACCCAACCGCCGTCCCAGTACGACAGCAGCATGGTCTGCACCCCGTCGATCTCCTTGACGGTCACGTCGTGGAGGAAGGCAGCCTCTCCCAGCGGCCGACCGGCGTCGTCTTGCAGCACGCCCTCTTCGTTCAGGTCGAACTCGCCGATGAGCTCGGGGTTGCGCGGGTCGGTGATGTCGACCATGTCCACGTCGTCGGTCTCGAAGTTGTCCACCAGCACGGTGTAGGCACGGTCGTCGTCCTGCCAAGCGAAGGCGCTGTGGATGTCGTTGAAGAAGCCCGTGGGCAGTCCCGTGTCGTCGACGATCTCGTCACCGAAGTTGGCGATCAGCAACTCGGGGTTGAGCGGCGGTGACGTCGTACAGGGTGATGCCGCCGCTGCTGCCCACCTCCGCCGCTGCTGCTGGGTCGCAGACCTCGTTGTTGAACACCAGCAGCTGGCCGGTAAAGCCCTCGGTGTCCATGTCCAGGATGTCGGCGCCCTCGCCCGGCTGTGAGCCCTCGGTGGCGGGGATGAAGTTCACCTGCTCGGGGTTGCGTGGGTCCGAGATGTCGAACACCACCACGCCGGCCGCCTCCGGGCCGGTGCAGGCCGACGGGTCGCGAGCGGTGAGGTAGGCATAGTCGCCATGCGCGGCCACATCGGCCACGCGACCGTCGGCCTGACCGCGGATATCGCGCTGGCCGATCAGCTCGACCTGGTTGGCGGAGCCCACCATGTGATTGTCAGTGGTATCAGGAGCGTGCTCGTGGGCGGCGTGGACTTCGGGCGCGGTGTCGATGATCTCGTCATCGGTGCGGCGTTCGCCGGACCGCTGGGATACGTCGCCCCTGGTCGTTGGCTGCTGTTCATCCGGTACCTGCGCGGCGGCAGGGCCGGGAAGGGATAGGAGGGAAATCAGAAGTACTGCATGGATCACGAGAAGCCTGGTACGCATCAGCCGGTCTCCTGCTCGAGTTCGTGGGTAGCGGGCCCGTGGGCACCGCCTCGTGGCAACCAACGTCCGTGACGGTCATGGACAGCTAAGGACCCATGGGGGTCGCACTGCCGGGGGAGCCCTAGTCCCCCTGGTCCGCCGTGACCAGGGGTGAGTTCGGGTGGCGCCTGGACTTTCAACCGTCACAGCGACCCTTGTCTGTGGACGGCCGCGTGCTGGCGCTAGTCCGATGAACAGTTCGTGGCGAACTTGCCACCGCGGTCACACGGCCAACCCGTTGCCTTCATAGCGTGGCGACACCCAGCCGACAGCGCCGGCAGCGAGCAGCAGCAAACCTGCCACCACGTAGACCGCGCGTATACCGACCACGTCGGCGAGCAGGCCGCCGGCCCCCAACGACGCGAGCCGTGCGGCGTTCCACAGAACGTCGTACAGCGCGAACGCCCGTCCGCGCAGCTCCCTGGCAACCTGCGTCTGCAGGGTCGAGTGGTAGGCGATCATCCCGGTCGACGTGCCGACTCCATATGCGGCGAGTGCCCCTGCGGCGACGACGGGATTACCCACGCTTGCCAGCGTGAGGTCGACGCCGCCGCGCAGCACGTATGGGCCGAACAGCCAGCGCCGGTCCCCCGCCCGGATGCGCGAGCGCAGGGCCAGCGGTCCGAGGGCGGCGCCGACGCCGATGGCGCCGAGCAGCACGCCGAATCCCGACGGGCCAACCCCGAGCCAGTCCGCTGCCAGCACGACCAGCAAGCCACCGGTCGCGCCGGCGGACAGCGACGCGAGGATCTGCACGACCGCCAGGCGAGCCAGCAGCGGGTGCGTTCGCACCGCCTCGATGCCGGCGGCGACGCCCTTCCACCCGCGGACCGTCATGTCGGCGGGCGCCCGACCGGCAGAAAGGCCCAGCAGCAGCAAGGCGGACACGAGGTAGGACAGCGCGTTCAGTGCGAAGGCGACGCCGACGCCAGCCGTGGCGATGAGCACGCCGGCGAGCGGCGCCAGCACGATCTGCGCCGTCACCGCGACGGTCCATAGTGCGGTGTTGGCATCGACGAGTTCGTCGTCGTCGACGACCTCCGGTAACAGGGAGGCGGCGGCGGGGTTGAACGCGAGGGCTCCGACCGACAGGCCGAACGCGACGCCGTAGGCCAGCGCGACCGAGCCGGAGGCGAGGGCCAGCGTCACAGCAAGCCCAGCACGCAGCAGGTCGGCGGCGACCATGATGCGACGCCGGGGAAGCCGGTCGGCGAGGAGGCCCGCAACTGGTCCGAGCAGCAGGACAGGAGCGACCTCGAAGGCTACGGTCGTGGCGACGTCCCGGCCGGAGCCGGTGAGCTGGAAGACCAGCACGACCAGAGCGACGCCGTTGAACGCATCACCAGCACGGGAGACTGCGTGGGCGAGAAAGAGCCGACGCAGTTCGGGTCGGCGGCGCAGGAGGACGAGCACCCGGCCATCGTGCCGCGCCACTGACCGTGTTCGGAGCAGCATCGATGTTGTCGGTGCGCGCGAACGGCGGGCTGCTCGCTGCGATTGTGACGGGGCTTATAGCCCACGGCCGCGACGCGGCCGTGCCCTCGTGACAGGGGCGGCGCGGCCTGCGCCAGCGCCATGGGGCCGCCAAGAGAACATCGCCCGCCCGTCCGCGTCCTTGGCGAGTTCGGCCGCCGCGACGAACCCGACGCCCCAGGCGGTGGCCGCGAACGCCCACACCGGACTGAGACTCGACGTTGCGTCGGGGTACATCACCGAGGTGGCGCCGAGCAGGGCCGGCAGGAGGCCGGCGACCCATGCCGTCAGTCTCCAGCCATCGGGCCGCAAGCCCGCCAACAGGCCTGTCCCGATGACGGTGAAGCTGAAGGCGACCATGAAACCGTAGTGCCCCAGGCTGGCATGGTCATCGGTGACGGTCCCCTGCAGCCCGAGGTTGGTGGACGCGTATACCAGGAGCGGCACCGCCGCGATGATGACCAGCGCGAGCATCACCCAGCTGGTTCGCCCGTCGCTGAACGAGCGGAAGAAATCACGCCCAGCCGGGTGAAGAGTCGTCGCAATGAGCGCTGATGTCATAACCGTTACCCATGGAGGCTGCAGAACTGTTGTGTTGTTCGTTAGGACAACGGTCAGAACCAGGGTCGGTAGTAGCGCTGCCGAGGGGATGACTGCCATCAACTGGCCGGCGACGTTCTTCGACGGTCGCCGGAATTGGGCGAAAATCCCCACTACGCCCGGTAGGAAGAGGAAGCCGAACGCGAGGTCGTGGGTGCGGTGTTGCGCTCCGACGAAGTGCATGTCGGACATGTCGATCACTCCGCCGATCAACGCGGGCTGAAAGACTGCCAGGCCGTTGAACGCTGCCGCCGCAAGGGTGATCAGCAGAGCCAATGCGAATCCGGGCGCAGCTCGAAGCGAGTGCAGCATTTCGCGCAGCGAGTGCATCACTTCGAACCTCCTGATCGTCTGGCGTACTTGCGCAGACGAGGTGTCATGGTTGTCCGTGGCCACCCTCGGGCGGTGTTTCGCCCCCAGGTGCCTGAACCCCAGATGTGTCGCCCCCAGGTGCGTGGCGACTCGGGCCGTGGCCACCACCGCCGGGACCGAACATCAGGACGCCAAGCCCGAGGACCACGAGCAGGCCGATGATCCCAACCACCTTCTGCCAGCGTGCGATGCCAGTGGTCGATCCGCCTTCGCGCTCGACGCCGGTGGCGTCGTGGATCTCGACATTGCGGGGCGGGTCAGTCATGTGCCTCTCCTGTGTCGGCGCGTGGTCCTGCGGGTCTTCCTGCCGGTGGCATTTTACAATACAGTTTGTCGGACGTAGATCCAAGACGTCTCGGCCGTGCCAGGCTGTACGCTGCGGGGGTGCCGAAGCTGTGGAACGACACGATCGACGCGCACCGTCACACTGTGCGCGAGGCGATCCTGGACACCACTTGGACGCAGGTGGCCGAGCACGGGCTGCTGTCGGTGACGATGTCGCAGATCGCAGCCGAGACCGGCATCGGACGTGCGACGCTGTACAAATACTTCTCAGACGTCGAAGCGATCCTGGTCGCCTGGCACGAACGTCACGTCGCCGGCCACCTCGAACATCTCGCCGAACTCCGGGACCAAGCTGGCGACGCAGCCGAGCGGCTCCAAGCCGTGCTCGGGGCCTACGCAATCATCTGCTACCACCGCGAGCACCAGGGCGAGGAACTCGGGGCGCTCCTGCATCGAGGTGAGCACCTCGCGCGGGCGCAGCAGCGACTCGTCGACTTGATCAAGGACCTGCTGATCGAGGTCGCGGAAACCGGCGACCTCCGCGACGATGTCGCGCCTGACGAGCTCGCGAGCTACTGCCTCCACGCCCTCACCGCCGCCAGCAGCCTGCCGTCCAAGGCCGCGGTCCGACGGCTCGTCACGGTCACTGAGGCCGGGCTGCGACGGCCGCGCTGACTCGTTCTGATCACGCCTCGAAGCTGACCGAGTGGTGCGGCCCGTGAGCCGCGGCGATCGGCCATCGCATGGGCCAGACGGATGCAGGTGCCGCCACCAGGGCGCCGGTGTCGCCGATTCGCCGAACCTGGGTCAGGTCACAGACTTCCGAATCGCGCCGGCGCAAGGACGTCGACCTCGGCGGACTGGGCGACGTCACCCTGCAGGGCCAGGGTCAGTTTCAGGCCGGCGGGCCAGGCCGCCAGCAACGGGCCGAGCGGCGTCCGGAGCACGTCGAGGGTCAGCCCGTCGCGGTCTGAGGCCCGTTTCGCCAGCGGCAGCCCGGCCGCCTCCATCGCCATGTCCATGTCCCCGTGCCCCATGGCGGCGTGATCCATCTGGTCCATGCCGTGGGCCGCGTCGTGATCCATGTCGTGGTCCATGCCGGCTGTTCCGCGCTGGGCCGGTGACTGCCATAGGCTCTCGCGCGCGGCGACCACCAACGACTCGAGCTCGTCGTGGGGTTCATCGTCGCTGACCGCCACGACCGCCCTTGGCGCCGGCACCCCCGCGATGACGCGCGCGAGCGGCGCATCAAGTGGCGGGGACGACGTGCCGCAGACCACGACGACATCGGCGTCCAGCGGCGTGACCGCGACGGGCCAACCGTGCGTCCGCGCCCAGGCTTCGACCGCGAGTCGGGCGGCGGTCCCGTTCGCGGCCTGCAACAGGAGCAGATGCGGGCGGTCGAAGGCGAACCGTCGGAGACGCCGGATCAGGGCCACCGCAGCGCGCCCTCGCGCCAGGCGTAGAGGATGCCGAGGGCGAGGATGAGCAAGAAGATGCCCATTTCCATCAGCGCCGCCGTTCCGACGTCGGCGAACACGACCGCCCACGGGTACATGAAGACCATCTCCATGTCGAAGGCCAGGAACAGCAGCATCACCGCGTACCAGCGAGCATGGAAGCGGCCCAGCGCATGCTCGGCGGGTGGATGCCCGGAGAGGTACGGATCAGCGACCAGCGGCGTGCGGGACGGCGCGAGCAGCAGGGCCACCGCGTACAGAACGCTGACGGCGGACACCGCGGCGACCAGCAACACCAGGATGGGCAGGTAGGCGCGCACGCCGCCTCCTCGGCTTCGGGCCACGACAGTGTGCCGTTGGGTGCCAGGGCGCGCATCTCGGCACCCTAATGTTTCGTCGAGGACGCCGAGCTGACCGGTGCCATGCGGTCCCTGGAAGGTGGGCGCGCGATCTCGCTCGGCGACTGCCTCGTGCTGACCGTGCGCGGCGTCCCCGCCGAGGTGCTGACCGCGGACCGCGTGTGGGCGCAGCTCGACCTGCCGATCCGTGTCCGGCTGCTCCGGTAGACGCAACGACGCCCTGCTCGTCACCCCCCGGGCCGGGAGCCGAACGCGGCGTTGAGGTCGGTGTCGGTGAGGATGTCGTTGGCGTAGGTCGACGTGCCGGTGTCCAGCAGCTCCCGCGCGGCGCTGACGAGTCTGCCATAGGCGGCGCGGGTAAGGGCTCCGCCGGTGGAGACCCGGCGGACACCGACCGACGCCAGCTCAGCAACCGACGGGCCGTCGGGACGGGCGAGGACGTTGAGCGGCATGCCAACGTCGCGAACGAGGCGGGCGATGTCATCCAGGCCGATCAGCCCTGGGGCGTAGACGACGTCGGCGCCCGCGTCGCGGTATGCGGTCAATCGTGAAACGGTGGCGTCGAGGTCATCGTTGCCATACAGATGATGCTCGGCGCGGGCCGTGAGCACCAGTCCGTGAGCGTGGGCGGCATCGGCGGCCGCTGCGACGCGCTCGGTGGCGACCTCGATCGGGTCGACGGCTCCGATCGAGGGGTCGTAGTCCTCGATGGAACAGCCTGCCGCTCCGGTCTGAGCGATCAGGCGCACGGTGCCGCCGACGCCGGCGGGGTCGGCGGCGAAGCAGCGTTCGGCATCGACGTTGAGCGGCACGTCGACGGCGGCGGCGAGGCTGGCGGCGTGGGTCAGCAGCTCGTCGCGGCTGATCTGCTGGTCGCGTCGACCCATGGTCGCGGCGTGGCCCGAGCTGGTCGTAGCCAGTGCAGGAAACCCGAGCGCGGCCAGCAGGCGAGCAGAACCGACGTCCCAAGGGTTGGGCATGATGAACAGTCCAGACGTGTGCAGGTCGCGAAACTCGGCCCGCGGATCGTTCGCCATGGAAGGTCGCCTCCGAGTTGTGCGTGGCGGGGTCAGACCGGGATCAGCTCCACATGCCTGCCTGCCGCCTCGGCGAGATCTCGCAGGTCTGCCGGGTCTGACGTGAAGATCTCATCACCGTCGTGGGCAAGCAGAACGACTGCGGCGTCGATGACGTCGGCGACGCCAGCCTTGCCGAGCAGCACGCCAGCTCGTCGGCCGAAGCTGTCATCGATCGCGTGAACCTCAACGCCGGGCAGCAGCCGGGCGAGGCTCGCTTGGCGTCCGTGCCCACCACGCCACACCTGACCGATGACCCCACCGTGGCTCAGCGGCGCGCGACCCTCCCGCCGTTCCCGTTTGACCAGGGCGATCATGTCCCTGTCAGCCCGCTCGACGGCAACCAGGGCGCCAGCGTCGAGCACGATGCTCATGCGACGCCCCGCGTACGACGCCCAACGGTCCCGTCCCGCTTTGGGGGCGGTGTGCGAATCACGACCGCCCGGGCGCGAGTGCGGCGGGTCGCCTCTCGCATCTCCTGCTCCGTGATCTCCCCGTGCTCAGCCTCGTAGGCGTCGAGGAAGTCATCCAGCGCACTCATCCGCCGGTCGTGGTCGGCCTGTCGTCGCAGGGCGTCGTTCACCCAGGCGCTGAGAGTGGCCACCCGACCTTCCGCCACCGCGGCCCGTCCGGCCGCCAAGACGTCGGCCTCGACGGTGGCCGACAAGCGCTGCCTGTTGGCCATACAGCCATGCTATCCGAATACCACGATCATGGCACGTCTGAGGTGTGAGGCGGCCCGCCCGGCGATGGCGGGTCACGGCGATGTCGGAGCCGGTCGCAGGTCGACGCGGCGCAGCAGCTGGGCGTTGAGGGCAACGACGACGGTCGAAGCGCTCATCAGGACGGCGCCGACGGCCATGGGCAGGGTGATGCCGGCCCAGGCCAGCGCACCGGCCGCCAGGGGGATGGCCGCGACGTTGTAACCGGCCGCCCACACCAGGTTCTGCTG
>Ga0136614_10003054_pt1 | contig 10592 bp, 16 predicted proteins | sample AntDrymUQ2792106_2_FD_106643 | JGI IMG/M metagenome (GOLD analysis project Ga0136614, IMG submission 106643) | Polar desert sand microbial communities from Dry Valleys, Antarctica - metaG UQ279 (21.06) | ecosystem: Environmental > Terrestrial > Soil > Desert | place: Antarctica: Dry Valley... | reverse complement strand
GCCAATTGCCGATTGAATATCGGTCTACCGATGCTTGAATGAAAACGTCGCGGGAGTGAACTAGTCGAGCGCGTGTTCATTCTTCAGTTGGCAATTGGCAATCGGCAATTCAATCACCCGTCAAGCCTCACCCGCATACTGATCACGCGCCCACTCCTCAGCCGCCGCTTCATCACGCGCTGAGGAAAGGAATCGCACCCACGCCTGCTGCTCATGCCAGACCGGCACCAACTCCCAGACACAGAAAGCGGGCTTGTGACTTCCGTCTCGAGGAAACGGACGGAACTCGGACATCACATCACCGTCTTTGTAAAAGACAGTTTCCCAAAGTTCATTCGAATTTCGCCACGTACAAACGATCAGGAAGTAAAAGCTCTCGCCGCAGCGATGAAGCAGCAAAAACCCCAAACCCCGAGCGTCGAGTTTTGTCGAAATCAGATGGTGGCGTGCGAGTTGTCTGATCTTATCCGGCGCGGGTCGCCCAATTGGGTGAATGTCGTACCATTTGATGAACGCATCGGAGACCTCCAATCGTTCAGCAGGGACAACCTCTTTGGGGCCGTGCGTGTAGTTCTGCTCGATCCCGGAGTCGGTTTTTAGCACACGTGCCAGTGATGTTATCGGCGCAATCATTTGCACTCCTCCAGCTGAGAACATCCGCCCGTTTGCAGCGTTCCACTTTCAACCATTTTTCGTCGGCTCCGTTACCGGCTCGCCAAGCATATAACACAGCCCATCAGGAGCAACTTCGAAGAAGACACTGTAGTTTACGCCGGAGAACTTATGGACTGACAAATCAGGTTCGGCAGGCGGCGCGCCCTTGATCTCTTCAAAAGCCGCGACGACGTTGTCGACTTCAAAGAAACAACCTTCCTGGGTCGGGTCGCCACCATTCTCTGCCAAGCCGATCTGCACATCGTCGCGCTCGAGAATGACCGACTTGTGAGGTGAGTCATGCCGCGACACTACCCGAAACCCAAACGTCTTCTCATAGTAGGGGATCGCAGCCTCGACATCCGCAACCGGAAGATTCAAAGCATTGCCGGCGTAGGGCGCTGCGCGCTTGAATTCTGATTTCATATTCGTTCCTCGGATAAAACCTTAGCAGGACCCACCCGCTACCGCGGGGTGATACTGACCTCATCGGACCGCACGCAGTGCCCGCTCATCCTTCATCCCTCATCCTTCATCCTTGTCTTCCTTTACCAACGTCCAGCCATCGTCGGAACGCGACCACCTCTGCCCATTCATGTCTAACCATTCCCCTAACGGTTGATCGTCTTTGGGTTCCGAACCAAACCGCAACACGTTCCCGTCGGGATCCTCGATCTGCATTTCATACGCCCAGGAGTAATTGGTTGGCGGATGCCGGATTCTCGCGCCTCTGGCTTCATACTCTTCCAGCAACAACTCAACATCACTAACTCCGATCCACACCCAGGTTCCGAAATGTCCCTGATCTCCCTGAACAAGAAAAATCCCGCAGCGATCACGCGATACTGATGCGATGATTCCGGGTCCATAAAAATCAACCGTGAACCCCAGGACATTCACATAATATTCCACGCTCGACGCAAGGTCGCGAACGCGGAAGATAGGATTAAGGCCCTCAAGCCTGGCTGTCTTCGGTGCGTTTGTAGACATACGCAAGCCAGCCCCGATCTGGGCGAAGCAACACAGTCGGTTAGTCGTTTTCGGGATCACCTGCCGACAGCCACTGTCTCACTTAGAGATTGCGGCATGTCAGCCACCGTATAAGCCATCACGGCCATAGTTGCGATGCATAGAGCCAGGTCCTGCGGATCGATCTTATCGAGCGTGTCTGCATGTGTGTGATGAATATTGGGCCTGTCCTCCTGAGTGGCTTGAGACGTCGTGTTGCAGGGAGACTTAGATCGAATGCAGTTTAGCTGATGAGAGAATTAAATGTGCAACCTGGCGCAGCTCCAAAGAGGCGCGTGTTCGCCATGGGTAGGTGATTTCGGATCTTAATGCGGGCGAGACGCCCGCGATCCTAGTAACTTCAGATCACGTTCAAAAAAGTTCTCTTTAATAGCCTTCGATCGACGGCCTCGACATACTTGCACTCTCACAAGATCGAGTCACAATGGCGCAGATGATGCTGGCCCTCTCCACAGAAACCGGAGTGAACATTCTTCTGTCGCTATTTGTCATGCTGGCGGCGGCCAAGGTGATTGCAGAAGTTTTCGAGCGACTGCGCCAACCGGCCGTCGTGGGAGAAATTCTTGCCGGCGTTCTCATCGGCCCCAGCGTTCTGGGTTGGGTCGCGCCCTCAGAACTCACGAACACGCTCGCCGAAATCGGGGTCATATTTCTTCTGTTCACTGTTGGTCTCGAGACAAAGCCCTCGGCAATTTTTAAAGTCGGCGCCAAGGCCGCACTCGTTGCAGTCCTTGGCGTGATCGCACCATTTGTCGCCGGCTATTTGCTACTGTGGTTGCGCGGCGCGACTACCGTTGAGTCGCTTTTCCTCGGCACCGCAATGGTTGCTACGTCCGTCGGCATAACGGCACGAGTTTTGGCGGGTATGGGTGTCCTGAGCGCACAGACCAGCCGGATCATCCTCGGTGCAGCGGTGATAGATGACATTTTGGGGCTGCTAATCCTCGCTCTGGTCTCAAGCGCAGCGACGGGCCAAATTGATTACGTCGAGATCGGAATTACCGCGGCTCTCGCCGTTGGCTTCACTCTCTTCGTGGTGCTGGTAGGTTCGCGCATGGTAACGCGGTTCGCTCCACGGATTGAAAACCTGAAAACGTCTGAGTCACTCTTCGTCTTTGGTTTACTACTGAGCCTCGGTTTATCGGTTGCCGCTTCATATATTGGCGTGGCGGCGATCATCGGCGCTTTTTTGGCGGGAATGGCGCTGGCCGAAGCCACCGAAGGCAACCAGACAATGCATAAACAGATTAATGGCGTCACGGAGTTTCTCGTACCATTCTTTCTCGTGAACATCGGCATGCAATTGCGACTCGATGTCTTTATACAACCGGCCACTCTGGTTCTCGCCCTCGCTGTCACGCTGGTTGCGGTGATGACGAAATTGATTGCCTGCGCCTTGCCGGTAATGAATTTGGGGTGGAGGCGCGCTGGGCAGGTTGGAATGGGAATGGTGCCGCGGGGCGAGGTCGGGATTGTAGTAGCTCAAATCGGCTTAGTTCTGGGCGTGATTGACGATGTTCTCTTCGGAGTAGTGCTTTTCATGGCTGTAGCCACCACGCTAATCGCTCCTCCGTTTTTGAAAATATTGTTCCTCGAAGCAAAGCCGAAGGGTGACTAGCAGCCGCTTTCAATCAGGTTGAAGAGCTTTGATTTTCTTTGCTTCCGTTCGCCTGCAGTTGCTTCTCGAGTTCAAGCACGCGCGTTGCTAAACGCGCCTCCCCGATTTTCTCAGCCACCTGTTGGAAACCCTTCATCGCTCCCTTCCACCGCAGTTCTTCCACGTCAACGAAAAGGGGCGCGTCAGTTCGCAACGTGGCGAGGTCTTTAAATAGCAAGGCGAGCTTGAGATTGTCGTGTGTGAGAGTGTCGCGCGGGAATTGTTCGATGTGCCCGTATCGATTTATCAGTGTCGCCGCAGTTTTAACGCCAAGGCCAGGAATGCCCGGGTAGCCATCCGCCGCATCACCGACCAGGGCAAGATAGTCCGGAATCCACTCCGGCGCGACACCATACTTCGCGCGAATGGCAGTCGCATCGCGGATTTGACCGCTTCGGCGATCCACCTGCACGACCCGATCTCCAACGACGCACTGTGCAAGATCCTTATCGGGCGTCCAGATACAAACCTTCTCCACCCGTTTATCCTGGGCTGCCAAATGCGCGGCGGCTGCAAGCGCGTCGTCGGCTTCCTGGTCGATCATCGGCCATACTGCAACACCCATCGCGACGAGCGCTTCCTCGAACGGATGAAATTGTGCGAGCAGTGCCGGCTCCATACCCGCGCTCGTTTTGTACCCCCGCCACAGTTCGTTACGAAACGACTCGATGACGTGATCAGTGGCCACTCCAACGTGCGTCGTCCCCTCCTCGATCATCTGCACAACTGTACGAAGCACGCCCACCACCGCACCGTACGGAGGGTCGGTTTTCTTAAAACGCCGGAGTCCGTAAAAGTGACGAAAGAGCTCGTAAGTGCCGTCAAGCAGATGAACGATCATTGGGGAAAGAGTCCAATGTCCAATGTCCAATGTCCCGCTCATATCGCCTCTAGCTTTTGTGGAACCTTGAAACCGCCCTTGGCGATCAACGTCTGTCTTACCTTGATTTGGACATTGGACTTTGGACTTTGGACTTTGGACTTTGAGCGTCAGGCGTCAACGAGAAACTTAAAGCCGCCGTAGACCATGCGCTTCATGTCGAAGGGCATAGCTCCTTTTTCCATCATCTTCGCGAGACGCGGATCGGCCATGACCTTGGCATTGACCTGATCGCGGTGTGCACGTGACTTATAAACGATCCACGAAAACACTACAGTCTCACCCGGTTTGAGTTTCATTTGTTTCGGGAATGGCACCCCAAACTTCATCTTCATGTCATCGCCGACCGCCTCAACGTATTGAAGCGCACCGTGCTCCCGCCAGATTTTCCCTGTCTTTTGCGCGATGCTGCGGTAGAGCTTCAGATTTTTCGTGGGGACGGGTAAGACAAATCCATCAACGTATTGCATCGAAACCTCCTCAATCCGAATTTAATAAATGATTCACACTTAACGACGCGCCGGATGCGGCGCCAAACGCCAGCGGCCATATGCGACAAAGGCCGAAAGAACTCCAAAGACCAGCGGCGGCAGGGCCATTGCGAAACCATCGCCCGCAACGGTGAGCACTGTTGCTCCAATCAGAATGATCACCAGGCCCACCGCTGCCAGCGGTGTTAGACCTGGTCGAATACGCAGGAGCCCGGGAAGAATCAGCCCGAGAGCTCCGAGAACCTCGCAAACACCAATGAAGCGCACTAACAATCCAGGCAGCGGTATCGCATTCGGCGACCCCATCGACATCAACACATCGATCGGCAGGATCAACTTCGTTCCACCGGCGAAGAGAAAAAGTAGTGCTAACAAGATCTGAATGATCCAAAGGACAATATTCATGGTTTGACTCCCGGGTCGTCGTTGTCGTTTTAAGGCAACGACTTTGCAATTGCGCCTAATTCTTCAGTGGAATCAGCGAACGCAACCGATCGTTGCGCAGCCAGAGCCCGCCCCAGAGCATTGCTCCAAAAATGACCGGGAACAAGACTGAAAACGGACCCTCGCCGACGCGAACATGAGTCGCCACCGCGCCACCAAGATAACCTGTCAACAGGATCGCCCCGAGAACTGACGTCATCGGAATCAAGTAGAGAATGGTTGAAACGAGCAGAACGATCCCGAGGCCAAAAATCACGCTCTCAGGATACCCCAGCTTCACCGTTGCCTCGACCACCGGCGGCGGCTTAATAAACTTCATAACGGCGTCGACAATGAGGAATAACGCCGGCAACCCGCCAATGATTCGTCCAGCCCAGACCCGCTTCTTCGAAACGGGAGTTGATCCAGTATCCGTGTGCATAGTCTTTCCTCCAGAAACGTCCGCAGATTCTTTGGCGTGCGCTGACTTGTCAGCGCGTTGTCCCCCCTTTTTCGATCGCACCTGCGGCCAAAGTTACGTCACCGCTTTTTCGACTTTTCACTCGATGCCCTTTCATTCTCCGCGACGCGCGCTTTGACGATCTTTTTCACCAGCGCGGAGGGCAGCGGCCGTCCGATCGGAAAGCGAATCGTCCCCATGGATGTTTCATAGGCCTTTAGCTCATCCTTGTAGGACGCTATCGCTTTTGGGCCAGGGAAGATGCTGCAGTGGTTCTTGAAGGCGGCGAATCCGATCAGCATTCCTTGGTGCTTGTACATCGGCATCTGATAGCTGATCCCTTCCGTGGCCTTGGGCGCAGCGGCCTTGATTGCTTTGCGAATCTTCTCAAGCGTCGCTCTCGCCTCTTCCGGAAGCGCCGCGAGGTAGCCGTCTACAGTCTTTGCTGGTGTGGCACCGGCTTTTTTCATGGGTAGTCCTTTCAATCCTGATAGAGATCTTATGGCTGGATTCACGAAAAACCTTGGCGGCCGTTTCCATGGACATGGCCCTTGAAACTACACCTCCGGCAGCCCTTCAACCTCTCTTACTGGCCGGACCTCAACAGTTCCGATCCGCCCACCGGGAATCCGGCCCGCGATGTTAATTGCCTCAGCGAGATCGACGGCCTCGATAAGAAAATAACCGCCAATCTGTTCGCGCGTCTCCGCGAAGGGACCGTCGGTCACAAGTCGCTTCCCATCGCGAACTTTCACGCACGTAGTCGCCGTTGCTGGTTGCAGCGGCGCCGCATCCAGATACTGTCGCTTCTCATGAAGCTGATTCGCTAACTGAATTCTCCTGGAGCAGATCGGATCGCTCGCTCTCGTCCAGGACCTCTTCGTGGTGAATCAGCATAATGTATTTCATCAGTTGCGCCTCATCTGGAGTGCGGCAAACTTGTTGCCGCTTTGTTCGTTCGCTGACAAATGTCTCGGTCTTCTAAAGCGCTGACAAGTCAGGTGCATTCAAAGCTGCCGAGATTACTCTTTTCCCTGAGCCGCTCCCTCAATGCCTGGATGTCCAATTTGGTCATTTGCAGCATCGCCTTCATGACTCGTTTCGATTTTTCAGGATCTTTGTCCTGGAACAAATCGCCCAGGATGGTGGGAGTGACCTGCCATGACAAACCAAACTTGTCTTTGAGCCAGCCACATTGTGATGTCCGTCCACCTTCCGAAAGCTTCTCCCAGAAGTAATCAACTTCTTCCTGCGATTCGCAGTTGACTACGAACGATACGGCTTCTGTGAATTTGAAATGCGGGCCGCCGTTTAGCGCCAGAAATTCCTGCCCCTCGATTTGGAATTCCACGGTCATTACCGTTCCCGCCGGTCTACCAGCCGCCTTCGACCCCTCCTCTTCGTAGCGGGTTATGCCATTGATCCCGGAATTCTTGAAAACCGATACATAATAATTCGCGGCCTCTTCTGCGTTGTTGTCGTACCACAGAAACGGAGTAATCTTTTGCATGTCTTCTCCTATTTAGATTGTTGTTTTCGAGCCTCGGCTCCGGCCGACCGCGCCCAGCTGGGCCTGGTCTCCGCTTCTAAGTCGAACGGGGGAAAGCGAGATCGACACAGTTACTTATTTCCGATTGAATTAATCCGCCGGTTACGCATAGACCGGGTTGATATTCAGTGATTACTTTGCTGACTCATAAACCTCGAAGATACCGAAAGTATTGCCTTCGGTGTCGACGAAATATCCCTGCCAACACTTGCCCGGAATCGCAAACTTGGGCAGCGCAACTTCTCCGCCAAGGCTCAGAATTTTTTGTTCGGTCGCGTCGAAGTTCTCAACCTCTATCGAACACACAAACGCATTTTCCGCATTGAGGTGGTGGAGGCGGCGCGGGACGTTTGAGTAGACCGCCCCTTGCTCCGCCTGTTTCTATGCGCCAATACTCGACCGGGAGTCCGTAAACTTGTTCAAACCTCCAACCAAAGACTCCCTCATACAGGCCAACCGCTCTCTGAGGATCGTCCGCTTGAATCTCGAAATATAACTGTCCGTTCATCATTTCCTCCCGCAAGTCATCTGGTCATTAATTTTCCTCCCAGCCAGGTACAAGGCAGAGCAAGTACAGCCAACGCGATTGGATACCATGCGGGGCCTAGTCTCATCGGTATTGTGACTATTGCCGCAATAGTGCCCAGCACAAGCCCTATTAATCCGAGAATCACTACGTGTCGCATTGGCCGACTTGGAGCCAGGGCGGCTGTAATTTAGCTGCTTGAATCCGTGCCCCGAGCCACCACCTGCCAGCCAGACATTTTTGAATCCGGGATGCCGGTCGATCAAGAAATCGCCGTTCGAGGTGTTCTCATACTGGCAGACACGCGTTTCCGTAATGGGAGCTTCTGCCAGCAGCGGTAGTCTCTGATTGAGAAATGCGCGAGCAGCTCGCAGGCCTTCGCTGGAAACAACTCTTTCACCCGAGTCCGGATCAAACTCCGGCCCGTGTGCGTCAATGGCAAGCTTGAAACCCCGGTTATCAAGATTTGGAATGCCGTAAACCAGATTGTTAAAATCGATCCAGGCCGGCAGGTGCGCCGGCCCAAAACGATCATCGCCGGCCGGAACGCCGAAGAAGAACACTTCCTGACGAGTGACGTGAATTAATCCTGCCAGCAGCCTGGGAAAGAGTTTTGGGAACCACGGACCACAAGCAAAGACAAAATCATTCGCGAAGATTTTCCCGCCGGAGCCAGTCTTAACGGAATTGAGAGTCCCTTCCCCGCCCTGCCACACTATTCGATTCTCACCTTCCCGTTGAACCTTTTCCCGTTCACCTGTTTCGTCGCCTTCTTCGGGTGAAAGCACCGCTTCTTCCAGATACGTCACTCCGTTCTTGACCGAGCGCTCAATTACAGCCTGAACGGCGCGACGCGCCAGCAACACTCCGCTGTCAGGCTCAAGGATTCCCCACGCAACGGAACCAGTCTCCAGCTGAGGATAGCGGCGTTCAAGTTCGGCGCGATCAAGTCTTTCAAAGCGTACGTTCGCGCTAGCGAGGCTTTCGAGCGACGCTTCACAGTAGGAATCATTCTCTTGCGCCAGCCATAAAACACCGGTGCGCTGAAAGAGTTGGGATGGACTCAAGAGTTCCTGCCACAACGCAAGTGAATGCTGCGCAGATTTGGTGTAGATCTTATCGGGCCCATACCCCATGCGGATTACGCGTGATTCACCGCCGGAGCTGGCACGACTATTTCCCGGTCCATACGCGTCCACCAAAACGACTTCAGCGCCGGCCCGAGACAGCTGGTAGGCGGTCCAGGCGCCAAACACTCCCGCACCAACAACGGCGACGTCGAAGCTCCGATCGGTGGTCATGACAGGATTGTATCAGGCAGAGAGTAGTGAGCAGTGATGGTCTAGGCCTCGCACAAAAGTCGGTAGATGGAGTCCCGCCGGGCGGGACGACCGATAGTAGCCCAGCACTTCAGTGCTGGGATTAGGATCCCCCGTCATCTCGAACGAGTCCGTGAAAACGCACGACTGAAATCAGCGGCATGCAATGCTTGTCGGTAATGGAGAAATCTGTGAGGTTTGTTAAGGGGAGTTTTCAGCCGTCCGCTTCGCGGACTGACGGCCTTTTCACCTATATACCCAGCACTAAAGTGCTGGGCTATTACCAGCCGTCGGCTTCACCGACTTCAGAAAAAACCATGAGCAACAAGGTACATCCAAAATGGTGTTGGGATTAGAGCCCTGAACGTGTGCCGTGGCGGCATAATCGTCGCCTTAGTCAATCATAAACCCCTATCATTCTTCGGGCAGTACGAAAGAGCCGTCTGCTTGGGGGCTGAACTCTGACACTCGCACCACCGCACTAACGCTGAGACCGCCGTAGATGTGTGGGAAGAGCTGCTCACCGCCCTCCAGGTTTTCGTAGCGGATATCCGCATTAACTCTGTCCGAGTCGATTGCCAGCAGCACCAGACCAATCTGACTGCGAAAGCGGTTGTTGGCTACTTGAATTACCTGTTCCCGCGTGGAGCAATGAATGAATCCTTCTTTGGAAAACATCTCGGGATGATAGACACCTTTCACCTTGGCCTGGTCCCAGGCTTCACGGCTAGTGATATGAAAAATGAGCGACATAAGGAGATCTGTGATGTGCGTCTTTTAGAAAGTAACCGACTTGAGCAAGCGAAGCAGCGGTCAAAAAGACCCTGTGACAACTCATCATAGCTAACGAAAACACAGAGCCCGCGGAGCTAGCGAATGCGAGTCGATTAATGATCCCGCTTTCGCCCGCTATGCGGGCCCGTCACAAATAATACACCTGGAACTTACGCCCCCGGCTTCAAGCTCATGCCTGCTTCGCAGGCCAAACAAACCTTTGCTTACCGACGTCCGTGGTTCGCGTTCATACGCAAACTACGGAGTTGTCGCGGTCGAAGTCGATTGCTTCGTTAGCCCACGATTGAGAAGCATCTTAACTTCCACACGCCGATTCTGAGCGCGACCTGCTGCCGAAGTATTCTCGGCGACTGATGTGGTCTTTCCGTAGCCCATCGGCGCTACAAAACGCCGCAGCGGAATCTTGTGATTGACCGCGAGATATTGAATTACGGCATCCGCGCGCTGGCGGCTAAGGCGGAAATTCTTCGCTTCGCTGCCGGTAGCATCGGTGTGTCCCGCGACTTCGATCACATATCCCTTGGCCTCGTTTGCTTTTGCCGCGAGTGTGTCGAGTTGTTCTTTGGCCACCGGCGAAAGCACGGCGCTGTTGGTCCTGAAGGTCACGGAGACCATTTCCTGCACGTCGTATTCATCCAGGGCCGTAACGCGCTCGTCCACCCTGGCAACCTCCTGGCGGGCCTCGGCAGCGACTGCATAAAGCTCATCCATCTGACCGGCCATTCGTTGCTGGTTCTCTTCCACAGGAGTAACGCGCGTGTCAGAAGTGATTGCAGCGCGCATGTCTGATTCGTTGAACCTAATCTTCT
>Ga0136614_10003051_pt1 | contig 10594 bp, 4 predicted proteins | sample AntDrymUQ2792106_2_FD_106643 | JGI IMG/M metagenome (GOLD analysis project Ga0136614, IMG submission 106643) | Polar desert sand microbial communities from Dry Valleys, Antarctica - metaG UQ279 (21.06) | ecosystem: Environmental > Terrestrial > Soil > Desert | place: Antarctica: Dry Valley... | reverse complement strand
AGTCATTCGTTTCAGGTAAACGGGTGTGGGTCTGGTCAAGGAAGGATATTCAGGCGGGTGAAGAAATCACGATGGATTACGGGCCAGCATATGTCGAGGATTACATATTGCCTGTGGGCTGCAAATGCGAGAGGTGCAGGACCAAGCAAGAATAGCAGTCATTTGATGAGCCACACTGTGATTGAAAAAAGGTCGGGAGAGTGGCATAAGATTAATCGGAGGTGATGCATCATATTTCCAGGTGCGGGGCGTCAGAATAATTGTGTAAGTGGCATCACCAAGTGCAAGCTATGGCTTGCCGCAAACGAAAGGAAAGATTATGCCGATTACACCACAAGTCTTAGACGAACTACTCAAAGAGTACAAAACGCCTGATGATATGTTGGGCCACTGCATTTACCGATTCATCCTCAGTACCATAGCCTGTCTCTTGGTGTCAGGGGCCTGTTTTCCAATCGATGGCGCCACGCTTCCGAATGGCTTTATAGAAACACAGGTGGCTGGCGGTTTAGACAGTCCGACTGCCATGGCATTTGCGCCTGATGGCCGATTATTCGTGTGCCTCCAGGGAGGACAGTTACGCGTCATCAAGAATGGTGTTTTGTTGCCCACCCCATTTTTGATGGTGAGTACAGATTCGTCCGGCGAGCGCGGTCTGCTGGGGATCGCCTTTGATCCCGATTTCTACACAAACAACTACGTGTATGTTTATTACACGACCGGCGTGTCGCCAAAGCGAAATCGGATTAGTCGCTTCGTCGCCAATGGCGATCTGGCTGTGATGGATAGCGAAGTAGTTGTTTTAGAACTCGACAATCTGAGTGGGGCAACGAATCACAACGGTGGGGCAATGCATTTTGGCCAGGACGGCAAACTGTATATCGCCGTCGGCGAGAATGCCAATGCATCCAATTCGCAAACGCTCTCTAATCTGCTGGGTAAAATATTGCGCATCAACCGGGATGGCTCAGTCCCGTCAGACAATCCTTTCTTCAACACGGCTTCCGGGGTTAATAGAGCGATCTGGGCCTTTGGCCTGCGTAATCCCTTTACCTTCGCATTTCAGCCGGTCACCGGTCGGATGTTCATCAATGATGTGGGTCAAAGCACATGGGAGGAGATCAACGACGGCATCGCCGGGTCGAATTACGGATGGCCCACTACGGAAGGCCCAACCACCAATCCTAATTTCCGAGGACCGATTTACGCATATGGACGCAGCCCGAGTGCTACAGGTGGCTGCGCGATCACTGGCGGGGCTTTCTACAACCCGCTGACCACTCAATTTCCGAGCAGCTACGTCGGCCAATACTTCTTCGCAGACTTCTGCAGCGGTTGGATTCGATTATTGGACCCATCCAATAACACGGCGAGTGGGTTTGCCACAGGCATTGCCAACCCAGTGGACTTGCAAGTCGCGGCAGATGGCAGCCTCTATTATCTGGCGAGAGGAGTTGGCGCGGTATACAAAGTTCAATACCCGGCCAATCAGTTGCCACCGAGCATCAGCATGCACCCCTTAGATCAGGCTGTTGCAGAAGGCCAAACCGCGACCTTTAACGTTAGCGCCACCGGGAGCACACCGCTCACTTATCAATGGCAGAGCAACGGCGTCAACATTAATTCCGCAAACACATCGAGTTATACCATCTCAACAGCAACTCTGGCAGATCATGGGGCAAGGTTTCGTTGCGTGGTGTCGAATGCATTCGGAAGTGTGAGCAGCAGTGAAGCCACGCTGACGGTTACAGTAGCCCTGCCCGCTCCAATGCTACTGACAGAAGAGAACACGGAGCGGGCAATCGCCCTCGACTCTGTGATCATGATGCGTGATCCTTTTCCGCTCGTCACGATCCTTAATCTCAGTTTCGATCAGCGCACACGGGTGATGCTTTTCGCCATCAATGTAGAGTTGATGCCCGGCGAAAACAGTTCGGTGGTGACGGCTCAAGCGGAAGATTCTCAGCACCGAGTCTATCAACTCCCGGTTGAATTTGTCGGGAAAGTCCCAGACTTCAACTGGCTGACGCAAGTGATCGTCAAATTACCTGACGATCTGCCACATAATGAAGATGTGCGGGTGAGCCTTAATCTACGTGGGGTGACTAGCAATCAAGCACTCATCAAAATCAAGTAGTCGGCTGGCAATCCCCCGAAGGGATTTCCCCCTTCTGGAATGAGGTGTGATAGACAGGGTGGTGTTGCGAAAACTATTTTAGAGCGCAGAAACTCACAGGTCGCTCTTTCTCAGGCGGCAATCTGAAACAGCGACGCGACGAACTTTGCTTGTCCCTGTGCATCACTGCCACCTAATCTTTCGACTTGGCCCTTTCTCATCATGTTCATTGCTTCAACGCCCTCCAGAGTTCGCTCTGCTGTATGAAATGTCTTGAAGCATATGGCGCGAATACCACGAATAGAGCACAGGTGATCTTCGGACACTACTTCAGTAGTGACAGGTAAATGGTGACAGGTGACCGGACAATGCTGGGCGATTGCGGAGTGCAGATGAGCAAACAGACTGGCGATTCTTGTGTGTGCTTCTTCCATTCCGCATTCCGCAATCTGAAATCCGCAATTATCTTGTCACCTGTCACCCGTCACGTTTGAGTAAAGATTTTCATGTTCACTGGAATCATTGAAGAACTTGGCCGCGTGCGCGGCATCGAAAAGCGCGGCGAGGGCGTGCGCATCACGATTGAGGCGCGCGCGGTGACGCATGAAACGAACGAGGGCGATTCGATTGCGGTCAACGGCGTGTGCCTGACCGCTCTCGAGATACGTGCGGACTCGTTTGCCGCCGACGGCTCGCGCGAGACTTTGCAGCGCTCGACGCTCGGAACTTTGCGCGCCGGGTCGGTCGTCAATCTTGAACGCGCGGTGACCCCTTCGACGCGACTCGGCGGCCACATCGTGCAGGGACACGTCGACGCGCGCGGGCGATTCCTCGGCGCGGAAGACCACGGCGGGTCGTGGACGGTGCGCATCGCGTACCCGACGGAGATGGCGCGCTACCTCGTCTTCAAAGGCTCGGTCGCGGTCGAAGGCATCAGCCTGACCATCGCCGCGCTCGCGGACGATCACTTCGAAGTCGCGGTGATTCCGAAGACGTGGATGGTCACGAACTTTTCCCACTTGCGCCCCGGCGACTCGGTCAACCTCGAAGCGGACATCATCGCCAAGTACGTCGAGCGCATCCTCGCGGTCGGCGCAGCGAGTAAAGGCGCGGCGGCGGAAGGGGCGGCAACTCTCTCGACACTGACGACGGAGAGGCTCGCCGAACTCGGCTACAAGTGAGTGTCGAGTGTTCGCCAAAGCCATCTCTTTCGGGTAACATCGTCGTCGTGATTTTCGATTTGCGATTGCCGATTTGCGATTTGATATTTGCAATCTCCAAATTTCAAATCTGAAATCGCGTGAAGGTCAGCGTTAGCAAATGTTCCAGCCGCCTTCAATCGCAAATCCGAAATCGAAAAATCGCAAATTCTGTTATGCCTTTAGCTTCCATTGAAGAGGCCTCGATTGACATCCGCGACGGGCGGATGGTGATCGTCGTGGACGACGAAGACCGCGAGAACGAGGGCGACCTGGTCTGCGCGGCAGAGAAGGTGACGCCGGACATCATCAACTTCATGGCGACGCACGCGCGCGGCCTGATCTGCATGCCATTAACCGAGGAACGCTGCGACGAGTTGCAACTGACGATGCAGGTCGCCGATAACACTTCGTACCTCGGCACCGCGTTCACCGTCTCCATCGAAGCCCGCCGTGGCGTCACGACCGGCATCTCGGCGGCGGATCGCGCGACGACCATTCTGACCGCCGTCGATTCGAAGACGCGCCCGCAAGACCTCGCGCGGCCCGGCCACATCTTTCCCTTACGCGCGCGCCAGGGGGGCGTGCTGGTGCGCACCGGGCAGACCGAAGCGGCGGTCGATCTGGCGCGCATCGCCGGACTCTATCCGGCGGGTGTGATCTGCGAGATCATGAACCCGGACGGGACGATGGCGCGCATGCCGCACTTGGAAGAGTTCGCGCGTGTGCATGATTTGAAAATCATCTCGGTCGCTGACCTGGTGCGCTACCGAATGCGAGTGGAGATGCTCGTCCGGCGCGCGACGGAAACCGATTTGCCGACCGTCTACGGCCGCTTCCGCGCCGTCGCGTTCGAGAATGTAGTAAACGGTGAAGTGCATCTCGCGATGGTGATGGGAGATGTGCGGACGGACGACCCTGTGCTGGTGCGCGTGCATACCGAAAATGTGACGTGCGATATGTTCGGTTCGTTGATCGGCGACTCCGGTTTTCAACTGCACACCGCGCTCGAAAAAATCGCGGGTGCGGGGCGCGGCGTGGTGCTCTATCTCAGGCAGCAGCGGCAGAATATCGACCTCGTTCATCAGTTGCGAACATACGCGCTGATGCAGGAGCGCGGCATCAGTTTGCAGGAAGCGAGCATCGAGACCGGCTACGGCGCGAACCGCGATTACGGCGTCGGCGCTCAGATTCTTCACGAACTCGGTCTGCGGCACATCATGCTTTTGACGAACCACCCGCCGAAGGTTTCGGCGCTCGAAGGCTTCGGTCTGGAGATCGTCGGCAACGTTCCGCTCGGCTCGCCCGCGCGCGAAGAAGTAAGAAACAATTGAACGCAAAACAGAAAGGCGAAAAATTTCAATTCATCGTTCTGCGTTCATCGTTCATCATTTCATCCGCTTCTCCCCCTCAGAATGAACCGTAGATTCGCCGTCCGTTTTTCATGGACGTGCCTGTAAGCTTTTATGCCTGCTGATCGCGACGACGAACAACGGCGACCTCCTGCGCCCGAACCGCCGGAAGCTGAAGCCAATGCGAGCGAACCGACGGACGCGGGTGCTCGGCCCGACGCGCCACCGCCCACACCCGCCGAACGCCGGCGCTGGCGTCGCTATGTCAACCGCCGCAACGCGGTGCTGACCAGCATCGCCGCCGTCCTCGCGCTGGTGCTGTTGGTCGTCGTCGCGATTTTTCTCTACCGCAGCGGGCAGGTCGATAGCATCATCGCTAAGCAAATCGTGGGGACGCTGGCGCAGTTCGGCGTCCGCGCCGAAGTCGGTTCTTTTCGCACGCGGTTTGGCGAGCGCACCGCCGAGCTGAACGACATCGAGCTGTACGACGCCGCGACGGGCGCGCGGCTTGGCCGCGTCGGTCGGCTCGTCGCGACCGTTCGCATCGAAGACATGTACGCGCTCAGTCTCCGCCGCAACGTCAACCTCGAATCGCTCGACATCGACGGTCTCGAAATGTGGGTCGCGTTCGACGCGGAAGGCCGCTCGAACTTTGCCAACCTGCGCCTGCCGGAGCCTGACCCGAACCGCCGCATCCTTTTCTCTTACTCGACGGCGCGCATCAAACTGAGCAACTCGATAGTCCATTATGACGACCGTCGCTACGACATTTCCGGCGAGGCGCGCAACGTTCAAGCGAGGATCGAGCCGGACGACCCAACTGCGCCCGCCGAAAGTCGGATGAACCGTGTCGAGTTGGCGCTCTCTGACTCGACGCTCACTTTCGACAACCGCCCCGTCAACCCCATCGACATCACGGCGCGTGCCCGCGTCAGCCAGACCCGCGCCGAAATTCAGGAACTCAGCTTACGCTCGCCGCACGCCTCAGCGCGCTTGTCAGGAACGATGGACGATTGGCGCGCGCTACGCTACCAGATGAAAATCGACTCGACGGTTGATCTGACACAGGCCTCGGACGTGTTGCAGACCGGCGCCAGTTTGCGCGGCGCGGGCAACTTCGTCGGCACGGTGACGGGCGAGGGAACGCGCTACCGCGTCGAGGGCGCGATTCGTTCCGACGCGCTCGCCGCCGACAACGTGCGTTTGAAAGCCCTCAATGTTGAGGCCAGCGCGACCGGCGACGGCGCGGAGTACGAGGTGCAGGGGCGCGCGGTCGCGGAGCTTTTGACGGCGGGAGATTTTCAGTTGAGCGCAGTGCAACTCGCCGGCAACGTAATGGGGACAGGCACCGACTTTCGCTGGCTCGGCGATTTGCGGGCGGCGGCGCTACGGAACGGCGCGACGACTATCACGGGTTTGATTCTGAATGATGCGCGCGCCGAGTTGCGGGACGGGCAGGTGACCGGGACGGCGCGCGGCGCGACGGCGCAGGTCTTAACCAGCTCCGGCACGACGGTGCGCGGCATCGACGCCTCCGGCATCAACTTCGGACGCGCTGAGGATGGCACCACGAATGTCACCGCGTCGAGCGCACGCGCCGCGACCATCGTTGACGAAGATGCGACGGTGCGCGGCGTCACCGCATCAGGCATCAAGGCGACGGTGAACGCCGACGAATCGGCGAGCGTGGTGGTTGATCGCGCGGTTGTCGGCGGCCTTGAAGTCGCGGGCGCGCGAGTGGGCACGCTCAACATCGCCGGCGTGCGCCTCGCGATTCGCGATGGGCGCGTGCAGGGGTCGTCGGGTGATATCAACGTCGGCACCGTGGCTTTTAGTACCGGCGCGGATCATACCGGCGCGGGCGGAACCGCGAACGAGGGGCGCGCGGAGAACGTGCAACTTGCGCGTCCGGTCTTCACGCTGGAGCCGGGCGGACGCTATCGCGCGAGCGCGGACTTGAGCCTCGGCGGCGGTGTGCTCGGCACGATGAAGCTGGGCGCGGCACGCGGCGCGGTCGTCGCGACCAACGATCAAGTGCAGTTGAATAACTTCACCGCCGAGATTCTGGGTGGCAGCGCGAGCGGCGATGCCGTCATCGCCACGTCGTCGCGCGCCGCTTCTCGCGTGGCGGCGAACTTCTCCGGCATCGATGTCGGAGGCTTGATCGCGACTTTGTCAGGGCGCGTCGTGCCAATCGTGGGCGCGGCCACCGGCAGCGTTAATTTGCAATTTCCGGGTACTGACTTTAAAGCGGCGAGCGGTTCGCTTGATGCGCGGTTCAGCGGCGAGACCGGCGACGAAATACGGGGCGGGTTGACGCCGCTGACCGGCGACCTCGCGGTGCGCGCCGACCGCGGCCTGTTTCGTGTGGAGAACATCAACCTCCAGACCGGCGCTTCAAAGTTGAACGCGCGCGGTCAGTTCTCGTTTGAGGGTAGCTCGAATCTCGACCTCAACATCACGTCGTCCGACGCCGCAGAGTTGCAGCGTGTGTTCATCGCCTCTGGTGTCGCGCCGCAAGTGGAGAGCGGACTCGAAAGCTTCGGCGTCACCGTCGCCGGAGACCTGCGTATCGACGGTACGTTGACCGGCAGTTTGAATGCTCCGGACTTCAATACGCGCGCGTCGATTGAATCTCTGCTGGTGCGCGGGCGCGACCTCGGCGCACTCTCGGCGTCAATCATTGCGACGCCGGCTGAGGTGCGCATCGACGACGGACGATTGGCTGAACGCGATGGCGGCGGCGCACGCTTTACCGCGGTGATTCCACGCTCCGGCGAAAACAACATCACCGTTAACGCCACGCTGGATGACGCGAACACTGCGAACCTGCTGGCGATTCTGCCCGCCGGTGCCGGCGGCCCAAACATCGCGAGCCTCGCGGGCTTAGGGGCGATGTCGGGCGAAATTAATGTGACGGGGATTCCCGACGCGCTCGGCGGCAGTGCGAATTTGCGCGCCGGGCCGGGGAGCATCAATGGTGAAGCATTCGATCAGATCGTGGCGCGCGCGACGTTCAACGGTTCGAACATCAACCTCGAAAATCTCGACGCGCGTTTCCGCTCCGGCAGGGTCATGGCGAGCGGCAACATCAACATCAGTGATTACACATTCGATCTGCGTGCGAAAGGTGACAACGTGCAACTCGGCGTGCTTGCCGCGATAGCCGGCGGGGGCTTGCCGCAACTCGGCGGGGCTGCCGACTTCACCGCGAACGCCTCCGGAAATCTCGACGACCCGCGCAGCCTCCGCGTCGAGTTGAATGCGGAGGGGCGTGATGTGACCGTGAATGGTCAACCCGCCGGGGCGCTAACGCTGGTTGGGCGCACGACCGACGATCAGAAATTCAAAGTTGATCTGACGACCGGCATACTGGGTCAGACGCAGGTCGTGACGGCGTTAGTCGATCTCGCCAACGAAGAACTGCCGGCGACCATCGAGACGACGCTTACCGGCGCCGATCTGACGCAACTGTTCAAGACGATACTACCGAGCGCGAACGTCACGATCACGGGGCGCGCGACCGGGACGCTGAAGGTGAGCGGCAACCTGTTCGGCGAAGAAGGCTTCGCGTCGGCGTTGCGGGGCCGCGCCGAATTCACTGAACTCGAACTCAGTGCCGCCGACGTCTCGCTCGCGGCGGAGTCGCCGCTGGTCGTACTCTTTACAGGTAACGAGATCATCTTTGAGCGCACACGCTTTACGGGGCCGGGCACCAACCTGCTCTTCGGCGGCACGGCGGCGATTGGCGAAGGAGGCCGGCAAGACTTGACCGTGAACGGCGAGTTGAACCTGCGGGTGCTCGATAACTTATCACCGAATCTGTTTCTTGCGGGTGCGGCGCGCGTCGGGGTAAATGTCACCGGGACGTTCGCCGCGCCGCGCCTGACCGGGTTGGCAGAGGTCACCGGGGCCTCGTTCTCGACGCTCGTGACCGACGAGCGCCTGACCGTCGCGAACATCAACGGGCGCGTCCGCTTTACCACCAACCAGGCCGAAATCGAAAGTTTCACCGGGACGCTTGGCGGCGGGCGCATCGCGCTCTCCGGTGGCGCGTTGCTCGAAGGCTTACGCCCCTCGCTGGTGCGCCTTGACGTGCGCGCAAACGGCGTGACGGTTCCGTTCCCGGATGGCTTTCGCTCGACCGCCGACGCGAACCTCCAACTGCGAGGCACGCTCAACGAGCAACTGATCGAGGGCGTCGTCAATCTGCGGCGCGCCGAGTACACCGAAAACATCGACCTCGCCGATTTGATCAACCGGCGGCGCAACTCTTCAATCACAGAGGGCGGCGGCGGCGCAGGCTTCGGCGTCACAACGCTCGATTTGCAAGTCGAGGGGCGCGACGCGCTGGTGGTGCGCAACAACCTCGCGGATGTCGTCGGCTCCGTCTCGTTGCGTGTGCGCGGGACAGCGGACGACCCGGTCGTGTCGGGGCGGATTACGGCGACGCGCGGCACGCTCAATTTCCGCAATGACCGCTACGACCTGACGCGCGCTTATATCGATTTGCCGCCGCAACGCGACGCCGACCCGCTGCTGAACATCCAGGCGGAGACGGAGATTCGCGGCTATCGTCTGACCGTCGCGCTGACAGGGCCGCTGTCGCAGCCCTCAACGACGTTGCGCTCCGACCCGACGCTACCGCAGGCCGATGTCGTGTCGTTGATTACGACCGGCAACCTCGCGTCCGGTGACCAGAGCGCGTCGACGCTCGCGCAGACGGGCTTCGGCACGGCAACCAGTCTGTTGACCGATACGCTGATTAACGCTCCCGTGCAGCGCGCGACCGACCGTCTGTTCGGCCTTAATCGATTTGAGATCGACCCGTTGATTGCGGGGCGCGGCGGCGCGAGTCCGACCGCGCGTTTAACGGTCGGGCGGCAGATCAACCGCAACTTGTCCGTGACATACTCGACCAACGTGACCTCCGACCAGAATCAGGTCGTCGCGGTCGAGTATCGCGTCTCCGACCGCTTGTCGTTCGTCGCCCAGTACCAGCAAGGGGCGGTCAACGGGTTACGCGCCGAAGATGATAGCTTTAGTTTTGAGATTCGCTTTCGCAAAAGATTTTGACACAGAGGGTCGAGACTGAATTGAGACAGGGAAGAGTGACAAGCGGTGATCGAGTGGCGAAGACGATCATCTTTAACGAGAGAGACACAGAGAGGGTACACAGTTGAGGACACAGAGAAATGGCATGAAGACATGAAGGTCTGTGCTATGTCTTCTATGATTCTTCCGTGCCCTCTCCTGTTCAAGTCAGTGTCTTAAGCCTCGTATGCTTTGATTCAGGACAACGGAAGTCAGCGTACGCAAACTACTGACGTCCGGCTTTTGTTTCGTGATTCCCGACCACTGACTTCTTTCATGCTACTTTCCAGCCGGGTCGATATTATTCGTGTGTTGGTACTGGTGCCGTTGCTGCTGCTCGCGGGCGCGGCAGTGGCACGCCCCGTACCTGACATCAGCAAGTATGAAGGGCGTACGGTGGCCTCCGTCGAAGTCGTGATCGAAGAAGCGGCGCGCGACGCCGGGGCCGAGGCTGAGTTCCGCGCGCTGCTCAGCGTCGCGCCGGGGCGCCCGTTGTCCGCCGTGCAGGTGCGCCAGTCGTTGCAGGCGTTGTTCGATTCCGGGCGCGTCGCGAACGCGCGCGTCGAAGCCGTTGACGTTCCCGGCGCGGGTGGGGGCACGAACGGGCGCGGGCAAATCGGGGTGCGCTTCGTCGTCCGCCCGCAGGTGCTGGTCGGGGAGGTTCTCCTGGACCTCGGTACAGCCACTGGCGCCGTATCGGAGGACGAGTTGCGTTCGCGGCTGAGCTTGCTCGAACCGGGACGCCGCGGCACGGAGCAGGCGCTCAGAAGTAACGCTGAGGCGATCAATGTCTACCTGCGCGACCGCGGATACTACCGCGCCAACGTCGAGTT
>Ga0136614_10003049_pt1 | contig 10596 bp, 6 predicted proteins | sample AntDrymUQ2792106_2_FD_106643 | JGI IMG/M metagenome (GOLD analysis project Ga0136614, IMG submission 106643) | Polar desert sand microbial communities from Dry Valleys, Antarctica - metaG UQ279 (21.06) | ecosystem: Environmental > Terrestrial > Soil > Desert | place: Antarctica: Dry Valley... | reverse complement strand
CTCCGGAGGCCTGCAGGCCGGCGACCGGTTCCAGACGTTGCTCGGCGCGACCGGCACCGGCAAGACGGCGACGATGGCGTGGACGATCGAGCAGGTGCAGAAGCCGGCGCTCGTCATCGCGCACAACAAGACGCTTGCCGCGCAGCTCTGCAACGAGTTCCGCGAGTTCTTCCCCGAGAACGCCGTCGAGTACTTCGTCTCCTACTACGACTACTACCAGCCTGAGGCCTACGTCCCTCAGGCCGACCTCTACATCGAGAAGGACTCCTCGCGAAACGACGACATCGACCGGCTGAGGCATTCGGCGACCTCGTCGCTGCTCTCCCGGCGGGACACGATCGTCGTCGCCTCGGTGTCCGCCATCTACGGCCTGGGCTCGCCGGAGGAGTACGAGAGCCGGCTCGTGATGCTCCAGGTGGGCGAGGAGCAGGACCGCGACGTGATGCTCCGGAAGCTGATCGACATCCACTACACGCGCAATGACGCCTTCCTCGGCCGTGGCCGCTTTCGCGTCAAGGGCGACGTGATCGAGATCCAGCCCGCCTACGAGGAGTCCGCGTACCGGGTTTCGATGTTCGGCGACGACGTGGAGGAGATCACCCATTTCGACCCGCTCACCGGCGAGGTCTTCGGAAAGCTCGAGCACCTGAACATCTTCCCGGCCACGCAGTACGTGACCTCGAAGCCGACCATCGAGCGCGCTGTCGACGATATTCGCCACGAGCTCCAGGAGCAGGTGAGCCTCTTCGAGTCGGAGGGGCGGATGCTCGAGGCCCATCGAATCCGCCAGCGCACCGAGTACGACCTGGAAATGATGGTCGAGCTCGGCTTCTGCAACGGGATCGAGAACTACTCGCGGATCCTCGACGGGCGGCCACCGGGCTCGGCGCCGTACACGCTCATCGACTACTTCCCGTCCGACTTCGTCGTCTTCCTCGACGAGTCGCACCAGTCGGTGCCTCAGATCGGCGGGATGTACGAGGGGGATAGGTCCCGGAAGCAGACGCTCGTCGACTTCGGATTTCGGCTCCCGTCGGCGCTCGACAACCGGCCTCTGCGCTTCGACGAGTTCCTCGCGAAGGTTCCCCAGATCGTGTTCGTGTCGGCGACGCCCGGCCCGTACGAGCTCCGGCACTCGACCCGCGTAGCAGAGCAGCTGGTCCGGCCGACCGGGATCGTCGACCCCGACGTCGAGCTGCGCGCGACGAAGAACCAGATCGACGACCTGCTGAACGAGATTCGGCGCCGCGAGCAGCTGGGGGAACGGACGCTCGTCACGACCCTGACGAAGAAGATGTCCGAAGACCTCACCGACTACCTGCTCGAGTCAGGCGTCAAGGCGCGCTACCTCCACTCGGAGATCGACACGCTGGACCGGATCGCGCTGATCCGGGAGCTCCGGCTCGGCGACTACGACGTCCTCGTCGGCGTGAACCTCCTCCGCGAAGGCCTCGATCTCCCGGAGGTTTCCTTGATAGCGATCCTCGACGCGGACAAGGAGGGGTTCCTGCGCGGAAAGACTGCGTTGATCCAGACGATCGGGCGGGCCGCTCGCAACACGAACGGCAAGGTCGTGATGTACGCGGACCGGGTGACCGAGGCGATCAAGGGCGCGCTGGAGGAGACGGACCGGCGCCGCGCCATCCAGGTCGCCTACAACGAGGAGCACGGGATCACGCCCGAGTCGATCATCAAGGGCGTCTCTGACATTGCCGAGTTCCTCGCCCTCGACGCTCCCACGGTGCCGAAAGGCCGGCGCCGGAAGGGCGCTCACAAGGTCGAGGCGATGGCGCCGAACGACGTCCAGAGGTTGATCGTCACGCTCGAGGAAGAGATGTTCGCGGCCGCGGCCGACCTCCGCTTCGAGTACGCAGCCAAGTTGCGTGACGAGATCAAGGAGCTACGCCGCGAGCTCCAGGCTGCTGCCTAGGCCTCCGAGACGTACAGGAAGGCGATGCACATCTCGTCCGACGAGTTCTCGCCCCAGGTCTTCAGCTGACGGCCCGGGTTCGCGTGCTCGCAGCGAAGCGAGAGCCGGTCGCCGGGCGCGAACTGCACAGAAGAGGCGAGGTGGTAGTCGCGTTGCCAGTTGAAGTCCCACCGGGGGACGCGCAGGAGGACCTCGCGACTGCCTGACACCCGCACGATCGCGACCTCGCCGTTCCTGCCGAGCCGGTGCATGTGCAGCAGCAGCGAATGGATGACGAAGCCGTTCGAGACGTTCATCCCCGAGGTGATCCGGAAGAGCTCGCGAGGATCGGCGACGAACGAGTGCGGGATCTTCTTCTTCCTCCCCGGGATCCGGAAGCTCCGCGGGCTCAGGATCCAGCCCGCGTCGACCAGCGGGGCGTAGACCGCCCGCCGCTGGACAGTGTCGTCCAGCTTCAGTTCGACCACCGACCGGTCCGGCTTGACGGTCTTCGTGCTCTCCAGGTTGTAGTGAACCTGCATGACCAGGCGCGAGCCAGGGCTGATGCGAATCCCGGTTCCGCGCGCGAAGTCCGTCCCGAACGACCCGGGGACCCAGCCGGAGAGGAACTGGAACCCGAACGACTGCTGGCCGGTGGCGCTCGGGCCGCCGTAGCAGCCATATCCGGGCCTCGAATCCCGGCGCTCCCATGCCTCGACGGTGGAGGCGTTTGCCGCGGTCGCGAGGTACACGATGATGTGGTGCACTTGCTTCCGCTCGCCCGGGCGGAGGTTGAAGCCGGTGAGGTGCGTCGCGCGATCAGGCACCCAGGGGAGGACGAAGCAGCGGTAGTCGTCGCCGCCGGCGCGCCGCTGCGGTGTGTAGGACTGGCGCATGGGGATCCGAACGTCCACGCGCGAGAGCTTTGGGGCGACCGAAGGAAGTGGGGCGCCTGTTCGGGCCGTGTCACCCCGCGGTCCGCGGCGGCCCGCCCAGCGAACCAGTGTCGTGATCTGGTCGTTGGTCAGGGACGGGTCGTAGAGGTAACGCCGCATCCGGGAGTCGGCATGCCACGGAGGCATCGCGCGGCGCCTGGCCGCCTCGGCGATCGAGTCCCGGTGCCGGTAGGCGTCGAGGTAACTCGTCAGCGACATCGGCGCAATTCCTCCGGCGTAGTGGCAGGTTGCGCAGCGGGCGTCGAGGATCGGCTTGACGTCCTGGAAGTACGTCGGCCGTGCCGGTGCGGCCTGGCCGAAGCCCACGAGAGCCACTGCGATGGTGGCGACTGCACCGGGGATGAGGATGGCGACGATTCTGCGCACGCCCGCATCACGTTCGCAGCGCGCTCCGCCCGCGTCAAGCGCGGCAGAATGGGTTGATGGTTCACGCAGATTCCCACGGCCACGGCGACCATCGGGCCGCGAGTCGGCGGGCACTCGGCTCTACGCTCGCGTTGACACTCGCGCTCACGGTCGTCGAGGCGATCGGGGGCGTGCTGACCGGCAGCCTTGCCCTCCTCGCCGACGCCGGTCACATGCTCTCCGACAGCATGTCGCTCGGCCTGGCGCTGATCGCCATCTGGCTCGCGCAGAAGCCGCCCAGCTTCGCTCGCAGCTTCGGATACCAGCGGGCGGAGATCCTCGTCGCCCTGGTGAACGGAGCGACGCTCGTCGCGATCGCGATCTGGATCTTCGTCGAGGCTTATGGCCGGTTGAGTGATCCGCCCGAGGTGCTCGGCGGCTGGATGCTCGGTGTCGCAGGGCTCGGCTTCGTCGTCAACGTGGCCGCTGCTCTGATCCTCGGCCGCAGCCGGTCGGAGAGCCTCAACATGAAGGCGGCGTTCCGCCACGTCGTCGCCGACCTCCTCGGCTCGGCCGGCGTGATCGTCGCCGCCGTCGTCATCCTGTCGACCGGCTGGCTGTATGCCGATCCGCTCATCAGCGTGCTGATCGGGATCCTCGTGCTCGGGAGCTCGTGGTCGGTCCTCCGCGAGTCGGTGGAGATCCTGCTGGAATCGACACCAGCCGGCATCGACGCCCGCGAGCTGGGCCGGCGGATCATCGCGGTGGACGGCGTCCGTGACGTCCACGACCTCCACGTCTGGACGATCACCTCCGGATTCCCTGCGATGTCGGCCCACGTGCTCGTCGGCCGCGGCGAGGACTGCCACGCACGAAGACGTCAGATCGAGGGGCTGATCGAGCGAGACTTCGGGATCAGGCACACGACGCTTCAGGTCGATCACGCCCCAGGAGGTACCCTGGTAACAATTGGAGACCTGACTTCGCGGCAAGGTGAAGCCGTTGAGGGGCACACGCCCAGCTCCTAGCAGGTCGGCGAGCTTACGAGGTTGTTACCCCGATAACGCTTCATGTTTTCCAAAGATCAGCGTAGGATCGGTGCGTCTGGTCTGTACGGGGGAGAGGAGCGGGGAATGAATCCGAGCATGGGACGCGGCTTCGCCGTCGCCGCGGTCGCTGCGGCAGCTGTCCTTTGTGGTCCCTTCGTCGGGGCCGCGACCGCATCACACGGACGCTACTTGCACGTCTCGTGGAAGCAGGCGCCCGCTGATGCCAACACCGTCGACTTCACGCTCGCGGCAAACTTCCGCCGGAGCGAGTACGCGGGCGACTGCGTCCCGAATCCCTGTGCCGGTTCGGATGGGTACCCGCTTGCGGGGGACGTCGTCACCGAGGACATCTCCGGCACGGAGCTTTTCTTCGGCGACGGCCAGACGACGGAGGAGCTGCAGTTCGTCGTCACGGCAGCGAACGTGGCGGAGGACTGGATTCACGTCGCTGCGCTCGAACCGGAGCGCCCCGAGGGAAAGATCGACACGCTGATCAGACACACGTACTCGAGTCCGGGGCCCTGGCGGGCCGAGGTCGACTCGTGCTGCACGCTCGCGAGCCTGCGCAACAATGCCGACAACGACTATCGCGTGGCGGCGGTCGTCGATCTCGCCGTCGACCAGGAATCGTCTTTCTCCACCATGGCGCCGCTCATCGAAGTCGGCCTGGGAGGCTTCCAGCGCTGGCGGGTCTCGGCTTCGGACGCCGGAGGTGAGAGGTTGCGCTTCCGGCTTGCGACCGGCGAGGAGACGTGTGCGAGCGAGTGCGACGATCCCCAGCCTCCGGGTCTCGCGATCGGCCACGAGACGGGCGAGGTGGTCTGGAACACGACCGGCGTCGGTGAGGGGCTCTGGCAGACCTCGGTGGTGATCGAGTCGCTCAGCGGCGCGGGAGCCGTTCTCAGTTCCTCCCAGGTGACGTATCTGATCCGGGTGCGTGCCGGCGCCCCGCCGTCGGCGCCCGGCCCTGGCCCTGCGCCGCAAGCTCCGCAGGCCGCCTGCAGGCTCTCGGTCTCGCGGGGTCGGATTCCCGTAGGGATCCCGACGCCGGTGCGAGTTCGCGCGTTCCGCGTTGACGGGACGCCCGCGGCGAGCGTGACGGTCACGCTGACCGGAACGGGCGGGATCCGGCGGCAGCAACGCGTGACCGACGCGAACGGCTACGTGACCTTCGTCGTCACCGCGCGCCGCGCGAACGCCCGAATCGACGTCCGTGCTTCCGGCGGCTGCGGATCGCGCTCGCTCCAGTCGCGCCGCTCCTCCGACTGTTCTGGCGTCACCATGAGTTCGAACAATCTTCGCGTCGGCACCGCTCGAGTCGTGACGGTTCGCGTCAGGATTGCGGGCCGTGTTGTCGCGGGGACGGTTGTTCGCGCAAAGGGAGCGGGGGTGTCCGCGTCGGGTACGACGGATCGGCGTGGTTTCGTGCGTCTGCGTCTCCGCCCGACGACGCCCGGGTTGATTCGCATCACGGCACCCGGCGTTCTCAGCTGCAGCAAGGCAATCGGAGTGAGGTCAGGCGATGTCCCGTTCACGGGCTAGGACCAAAGGAGAGGGGAGCAGGATGAGAGGGGTAGGAATCCAGAGACTGGCGGCAGCGGCAGCGGCGGGCGCGCTGGTGGCCGGTTTGGCAACGGGCGTTGCGCAGGGCCACAAGACCCCTGAAAACGGCACCCGGCCGCTCGCCTCGAAAGTGATCCTCTTCTCATCGGACGGGATGCGCCCCGATCTTGTCAACCGCTACGCCAAGGCGGGTGCGATGCCGACGATGCGCACGCTCCTGAAGAGCGGCGTTCGCGGCGACAACGGTCTCATGCAGGTCTTCCCGCCGAACACAGGCGTCGGTTGGAACACACTTGCGACCGGAACGTGGTCGGGCGAGCACGGGTCGACGAACAACACCTTCCACCGAACGGGCGAGAGCAACTTCAACACCAGCACCGGGATCGGGGCGCCGGGGATCGTCCAGACCGACTCGCTCCAGCAGACAGCCGAACGGGCCGGCAAGACGGTCGTCTCCATGGAGTGGGTCGCATCGCGCGCCCTCGACCCGGCTATGAAGGGTCCCGTCGTCGACTTCCGCAGCTTCTTCTCGCGCCGCGGGATCATCCTCAACTACGACCTCCCGGGACAGCCTGCGGCCGCCAACGTGTTCGGCGTCGACTACCAGCGAACAGGGACCGGTGCGACGCCGGCCCTGAGCGATGCGGCGGGCTGGACCAACGTTCCCGGCACGCAGGGAACGCCGAAGGAGACGGCGTTCACGCTCACCACGACGTTCGACGCCGCCAACCCGACGCGGATCTTCGATCTTTTCATCTACGACTCGGCGGGCAGCGCGGCCGGCTACGACCACGTGCTCGTCGTTCCGAGAACCGCCGGGAAGGACGGAGCCCGGTCCGTTGCGAACCTCGGGCAGGGACAGTGGGGCGACGTCAAGGTGACCCTCGGGAATACCGCCAACCCGAGTCCTGCGCGAACCGGCCAGTCCGCCGGCTTCTACCTGAAGGCGATCGACATCGCCGGCGACCTTTCGAGGTTCCGCCTCTACTTCACGTCCATCGCGCGTTCCAACGCGACCTACAACGGATGCACGTACGCGCCGGGCTGCAATACGGCGCTCGGTTTCGAAGAGACTCTGAACAAGAACTTCCCGACGTCTACGGCAGCCGACTTCGCTCCGCTCGAGGCGCGGATCGTGGACGAGGACACGTACGTGGAGCAGGGGCTGATGTGGAAGGACGCGCACTTCGCGTACCTCCGCTACATCATCGAGACCCTCGGTGTCCGACCTGACCTGCTGATGCTCGGCAATCCGGTCACGGACGAGTTCCAGCATCAGTTCATGGCGCTCGTCACGCCGAAGGATCTGGACGGCGACGCCAACCCGTACTACGACGATGTCGAAGGCGACGGAGTCAAGGACAACCGCGTCGCCGCACGTGAGGGCTACATCCGTGCCGCGTACGCGGAGGCGGACGAGACCTTGGCGCTCGCCCGTTCGCTGATCGGCACGGGTACGACGTCGTTTGTGACGTCCGACCACGGGTTCGCGCCTCAGTGGCGCGCCGTCAACAGCAGCAAGATCCTCGTCGACCTCGGACTCCAGGAGCGCGAGCAGAGCGGGAACTGCCGGAGGGCGGCAAATGATCCCGGCACCACCACACCCGGCGACACGCTCGTGAAGGAGTGCCACGCAGGCGGGACGGTGCAGTTCTACGTCAACCTCGCCGGGCGCGATCCTGCGGGAACCAGCAACTCGAACGGTGCGCAGGTCCCGGCGAGCCAGTATGAGGCGGTCCGGAACCAGATCGTCAACGAGTTCCGCAACCTGACCGACCCGGAGAACCCCGGGAAAAAAGTCGTCGACGCGGTGTTCAAGAAGGAAGAGCTTCGGAACGTCGACGGTTCCGACTCCTTGCACCCGAATCGAAGCGGCGACGTCGTGGTTGTCTTCCGTCCGCCGTATCAAAGCGACGCCGCGGCCTCGGGGACGCGGTTCTCGTTCTCCGAGTTCTTCGGGCAGCACGGCTACCTGCCCAACCTCGTGAACCTCGAGCGGAACGTGAACATGCACGCGACGTTCATCGCGAGCGGCCCGGGGATCCGGAAGGAAGGAAAGGTACGCGGCGTGCGAGCGATTGACGTCGCACCGACGGTCGCCTTCCTGATGAACATCAACGCGCCGAACAACGCGCGCGGCGAAATCCTCTTCAACACGGTCGAGCGGGGCGGTCGTTTCCGGGAGATCACCTTCCTCAATATCAGTGACTACCACGGGCAGCTTCCTCCGCTCAGCGAAGCCGCCGATTTCACCGTCGGATCGACCTCCGCACTCGGCCCCAGCTTCAACATCGGGGGCGCGGCGTTCCTCAAGCCGTGGTTCGACGCCTATCGGGTGCACGCTCGCCACGGGTCGCTGACGGTGACGGCTGGCGACGCCGTCGGAGCCACCCCGCCGGTGTCGAACTTCTTCGGCGACAAGCCGGCGATCGACCTCATGAACATGATGGGGTTCAGCGCCGACGGGCTCGGGAACCACAACTTCGACCGCGGCGAGCAGTATCTCCGCCGCGAGCTGATCCCGCGGGCGCGGTTCCCCTATGTCTCGGCGAACGTCGTCGACGGCGCCGGCCGAACGCCTGCGGAGTGGACGCCGTCGCACGTATTCAGGTTCCGGGGGATGAAGGTCGGCGTGGTCGGGTTCTCGAACACCGACATCTCGTCGCTGACCAAGCCGGGATCGCTCGGGCCGTTCCAGGTCACGGACCCAGTAGCCGCAGTGAATGCGGAGGCCGCACGCCTTCGGGCAGCGGGTGTGGACGTGGTCGTCGCGATGGGGCACCTCGGGGCCGACAACGGCAGCCCGCGGCGGCCGGAGCCGTATTACGCCGTCGCGAGCCCCACGGGCTCGCTGATCGATCTCGCCGACCGGGTCCGAGGCGTCGATGCTGTGATCGGCGACCACACGAGCTTCCAGGTGCTCGAGACGCGGCCAAACGGCGTGCTCGTCACGGAGAACCTCAGCAAGGGGGCGCGGCTCACGCGCATGGTGCTCGTCGTCGACACGCGGACCGGTCAGGTGACGTACAAGAGTGCGGACTGGCATCGCCCCTGGGACATCGGTGTCACGCCGGATCCGATGATCCAGGCGAAGATCGATGAGTTGACCGCGGAGATCCGGCCGATCATGGAGCAGAAGGTCGGTGACTCGACCGTCGAGATCCTGCGCTCGGATGCCTGCGGCCGACCGGACGGCCGGCTGTGCGAGTCGAAGGTCGGCAATACCGTGACAGACGCGATGCGGGCGACATACGGCACCGACTTCGCGATCACGAACTCCGGCGGTCTGCGCGACCGGCTGACGTGCCCGGTGACCGACAACGCCAGCGACTTCTGCCCGCCGTACACACCGCCGCCGTACCTGATCACGCGAGGGCAGGTGTTCAGCGTCCTGCCGTTCGGGAACGTCGTTGCGACCGTCACCATCAGTGGCGCGGAGCTGAAGGCGTTCCTCGAGAACGGCGTCTCCCGGATGCCGGGCGCCGACGGCCGCTTCCCGCAGGTCTCGGGCCTGTGCTTCACGTACGACATCTCGGCTCCCGCCGGCAGCCGGGTCGTGAGCGCCGTGCGGCAGGCGGCGGGTGGCAGCTGCACGGGGCCGCCCGTTCCGATGACCGCGGCCGAGACGTACTCGATCGCGATCAACGACTTCATGCAGAGCGGCGGTGACGGCTATCCGGCCGTCGGCGGGCGCGCGACGAGCCGCGAGCTGATGGACGAGGTGCTGGCGAACTGGATCGCCGCGAACACGCCCATCAGCCCGGCCATCCAGGGTCGGATCAACTGCATCAAGGTGAACGCAGCGAGCCCGAACAACTGCCCGCCGATAACCGCCCCCTAGCGAGTTGAGATAGGGAGCCCGACGCTTCGGCGGCGGGCTCCCGTTACATTCCGGCCCTAGATGACTCTCGGCGGTGTCCTCGTGATCGTCCTGACCGGCCTCGTGATCGGCGCCCTCGGCCGGCTCGCTGTGCCGGGCAGGGACCCGATGCCGCTCTGGCTGACGATCGCGATCGGATTAGCCGGCTCGATCGTCGGTGGCGCGATTGCGGTCGCGCTCGGCTTCGGCTCGGGCGGGATCTTCGTCGCGTCGGTCCTTGCTGCGACCCTCATAGTGATCGCGTACCGGCGCTTCGTCCAGAAGCGCACGGTGACCGGCCCGGGCTCGCGCCTACGGCGCTAGCGCGTTTCCGCGTTGGCGGCTTCGGGAACCCCGGGTGAGACAACCTCAGAAGGGAGACGTAATGGGCATCATCGCGTTCATCATCCTGGGTCTGATCGCCGGCTTCATCGCCAAGTCGCTCCTGCCGGGCGACGACCCCGGGGGCCTGATCATCACCACCATCATCGGCGTCGTCGGTGCAATCCTGGGAGGATTCCTCGCCGGAGTGCTGTTCAACGCAGATCCGATGGATGAGTTCTTCGACATCAGCAGCTGGCTCACCGCCATCGTCGGAGCGATCATCCTGCTCGTGATCTATCGGATGGTCGCCGGTAGGCGCACCGTCGCATAACGCGGAAAGGGAGGAAGCATTGGGTGGAATCAGTCTTGGCGGGATCCTGGTCGTCGTCGGGATCATCCTCGCCATCGCTGATCGAGTTCTAGGTGGGAGCCGGCTGGGCGGCCAGCGGCCCGCGTCCGCGCGGAAAGCGCCGGATTGCGGTGAGCCCCCAGTCGTCCTCCCGCCAGATGTAGGTCTCGATCGTCAGTGCTTCCTCCTCGCACCGGTAGACGTGGAGGCCGCGCGCTTCGCCTCGGCGGTCGGGTCGCGGT
>Ga0136614_10003048_pt1 | contig 10597 bp, 18 predicted proteins | sample AntDrymUQ2792106_2_FD_106643 | JGI IMG/M metagenome (GOLD analysis project Ga0136614, IMG submission 106643) | Polar desert sand microbial communities from Dry Valleys, Antarctica - metaG UQ279 (21.06) | ecosystem: Environmental > Terrestrial > Soil > Desert | place: Antarctica: Dry Valley... | reverse complement strand
GCGCGACGCCGTCGACCTGACCAACGACGCGCGGCTCGACATCCCGACCACCCTGATCTGCACCGGATACTCGTCCCAGGAGTACTAAGGAAGCGATGGGCGAGGGCTACGCCTGGCTCGCCGGCCTCAAGGAGGTGCGCAACGTGACCTGGGTCGACCTGCCGACCAGCCACTGGCCGATGTGGTCGCGCCCGAAGGAGCTCGCCGAGATCATCGGCGACGTCGCGGCTTAGAACAGCTAGAGGTGTTCCCTGACCTGTCGGACGACCTCGTGCGGCAGGACATACATGACGCCGCCGTTCTCCGGCGCTCCGTAGTCCTGGAGCCACGCCACGTCCCCGGCTTCGTCGACGAGAACGAACGTGTGGCCCGGCTCGGTTCCCACGGCCCATCGCATCACGCCGAACGAGGTGGCCACGCCGTTGTCGGCATCACTGAGGACGGTCTCGAAGTCCCGGATGCCCATCCGGCCGCCCTCTTCCCGCCAGGCTTCGCGGGCGTCCGGCGCGATGCTGAGCAGTTCGACGTCCAACGACTGGAAGGCATCGTCGCGCTGCAGGTCGACCACCTGCTTGACGCAGCCTCCTCAGCCGGGACCCATCGAGAAATAGAGCAAGACCGATCGATCGCCGACGTAGTCCGAGAGCGTGACGGTTCCTCCCTCCGTCGATGGGAGGGAGAAGTCCGGAGCCGCGTTCCCCTCCTCGATCAACGCGCTGCCCTCGCGATCCTCCCCGCAGGACATCGCGAGGGTCAGCGCCGCAAGAACTGCGAGCAAGGAGGAACGTGCCACCGTCCCGGAGGCTACGTGGGGACGGGGCAGTTCGGGCAGCATGGCTCGAACGGGATCTTCTCGGGTGCCATGGGCTCCACGATACACAGCGGCTCGCCGCACCGATACGGCGGCCCGTCATCGTCCACAGCAGGGTGACGGGAATCGAACCGCCGCGGATGCGTCCTTCCTCCATGGGACCACCTGGGTTCAAGGAGAGGAGCGACCAGGATGGAGACCACTCACCACCGTTCGAGGGTGGGCACGTTGCCGTGGCACGACGTCTGGATCGGGACGCTGGTCGGCGCGATCGCGGCCCTCGTGATGGGGATGTTCGCGATGATCGCCTCGGCGACCTACCACGACACCGGTTTCTTCACGCCGCTGCACCACATCGCCTCGGCCGTCATCGCCCCGGACGCGATGATGCGCTCGATGGAGGCCGGGATGGCCGGCGACACGTTCGACATCTCGGTCGGGCCGACGCTACTCGGCCTGGGACTCCATCTCCTCACTGGTGCCTTCTGGGGCGCGATCTTCGGCCTGATCGTCTCGACCGGATGGCTGCGAGGCGTGGCCGGGCTGATCGGCGGGATCGTCTACGGGCTGGCGGTGATGGTCGTGATGGCGTTCGTCGCGCTCCCGGTGATCGCGTCGGTGTTCGGCGGCGGCGAGCCGATCTCGGACATGCCGCGCCTCGCCGGGTGGGGGACGTTCGCGATCGAGCACGCGATCTTTGGTGCCGTGCTGGGCCTGTGGGTGTGGCGACGTGGTGCCGAGGCCGGGTCCGACACGTAGCCCGGCGGACCCCTCGAGCGTTCGAAGGATCGACCGACCGAAGGAAGGCTGGACATGGAGCAGCAAGGCGGACAGGGAGTCGTGGTCTGCGGTGAGTCGAAGCAGGAGTGAGGGACGCCCACCGCGGTGAGCGCATCGCCGCGGTCGATTGTCACCGTGCCGTAATGCGCATGCATGCCTTCCGAAATGACCGTCGGCTTATGGTCGCCCCAGGTCGGATGCGCCGACCGAAGGAGGAGGGATGGGCATGCGTAGGACCCGAACGTTCTTTGCTCTCGTTGCCGTCGTCGTCCTGGCCACGGTGACGTGGAGTGGATCCGCGGAGGCGGGCGGGCCGCCCAGGTACCACGTGAGGATCGTCAACCTCACGGAGGGACAGCCACTGACTCCGCCGGTCATCGCGACCCACCGCTGGGGCTTCGATCTGTTCGAGGTCGGCGACCTCGCCAGCGTGGGAGTGATGCAGGTCGCCGAGAACGGCAACGTGCCGAACCTCGTTTCGGCCCTCGAACAGGCGACCGGCGTCGCCGAGGTGGTGGCCGGGACCGAGCCGTTGGTTCCGGAGGGCCTGCCGGGGTCGGCGAGCCATCCGGACCGGGCGACCTTCCGGATCACGGCGCCCGGCCATGTCCCGTTCATCTCGTTCGTCTCGATGCTGATCTGCACGAACGACGGCTTCACGGGGATCAACCACGTCCGGTTGCCGACCAAGATCGGAGACTCGAGGGTCATCGTCGCGGCGGGCTATGACGCCGGGACCGAGATGGACACCGAGGACTTCGCCGACATCGTGCCGCCGTGCCAGAGCCTGGTGGGCATCACCAGCTCCGACCCGGGGACGGGGGCCAGCAACCCGGCCCTGCTCGAGGGTGGCGTGATCCACCACCACCCGGGCATCGTCGGGGGCAACGACCTCGAGCCGGACGTCCACGGATGGGAGAACCCGGTGGTTCGTATCCGCATCATCCGCGTCGCCTAGCTTGATCGCGTCGAGCTCCGGCCGGCCGGCTCGTTGCCGGCCGGAGCTCACCCGTGACGTCATGCGGAGCGCCAGACGCGGTCGGGGACCGTCGATCCTGCCGTTCACCGGCCTGGCCGACGGGTACCCCTCGCGATGAAGCTCTCACGGCCCGAGCGGGGCACGGAAGATCTCGGTCTCGGGGTGGAATGCCGCCCAGGTGAACCAGAAGCTGTCCAGGGCGATGGCTACCTCGAGGCGACGGCCGCCCAAGGCTCCGTCGACCGCCTCACCCGCGATCGTCCACGTGCTCCGCGTCTGCTCGTCGACGATCGCGCCATCCTGGATGACGAAGGTGAGCTGACGACCGTCGATGCGTGGGACGTACGCGGCGGCCGCTCCGACGTCGGCCGACATCGGGATCCTGGCCGCATCGAGCGCCGAGACGGTGCCGGCCTTCCAGAACACGGTGATCGGCTCCGCGCCGACGGTCCGGTTGACCGCCGCCACCCCGTCCTCGGACAGGCGCTCCAGCTCGGAGTACGGGAAGGCGATCGTGTCCGCGCCCGCGATGCCGAGCACGTGCTCGGTCGGACGGAGGCGTGGATCCGGCTCACCGGTGAACAGCGGCGGCCGCTCCTCGTCCTCGTAGCCGACGTACGGGTTCGAGCCGTAGCGCCGGACGTGGCCGGTGCGGGGCGAGAGCACGAGCCCGTCGGGATGCGCGCTCCGCCAGTCCGCCCACGAGAGCAGCCTGGTCGCGACCGGCTCCAGCTTCATCCCGAGCAGCGGCCCGACCACGGCCTGCCCGAGCGCCTGAGGCCAGTACGAGCCGGTCTGCCGGTCGTACATCACGAGGTTCGACCGATACAGCTTGCCGCTCGTGCCGAAGTCGAGGATCTCACCGTCGACGGTGGGGCGCCGGAACGAGATCCCCGTGTTGCAGAGCGGGCAGTAGGTGACCACGACCGGCACGCCGTCGAAGACGTCGTTCACGATCTCGTGCCACATAAGGATCCGGATCGGGTACGCCTTCGCGACGCGGTTCACCTCGACAGCCACCACCGGCTCCTGCGCCGCGAGGAACCGCACCTCCTCGGGGCGCAGGAACCTCGGATCGTCGATCGGTGGGATGCCGTCCGGTGGCACGCCGCCCGAGATGATCTCGGCGGGGTCGACGAGCGGCCCGGCGATCGGCGATCCCGCCGGCGTCGTGGACGGCCGTGACCCGACCTCGGACCGGCCTCCTCCCGGCGCGGGCCGGCACGACGAGGCCGCCAGGGCGACGCCGACCGACACGAGCAGCAGCCTCATCCCGGACGACACCATGGACACCTCGCCTCACCCTTGCGGACGCCGGCTCGCCCCGGATGATTCCCTCGTGGATGGGAATCATCGCGGCCGAGCCGGCGTCCGGGGAGGTGAGATGCCGCTGCGAACGCAGCACGAGGAGTTCCTGCACGCCACGATGGGCGCGATGGACCTCGTCTATAACCTCGCCAGGCGGTTCACGCAGCGACGGGAGGACACGGAGGATCTGGTGCAGGAGACGTATCTCGCCGCGTATCGGGCCTGGTGCGAGCACCGACGTCCACGTCGGGTCGAGCCGTGGATCGCGACGATTTGCCTGAACCTGGGTCGTTCGCGCTACCGGCGCGGCGTGCGCCGCCCGATCGAGGTGTCGATCGAGGACCGTGACTTCCGTGCTCCGGAGGTCGGAGATCCCGAGCGCGCCGCCGAGGCGGCGATGGACCGACAAGCGCTGTACGAGGCCATGGAGCGGCTCCCGGAGGAGCAGCGCGTGGCGATCGCGCTGGTCGACCTCGCCGGGCTCTCGACGGCAGAGGCGGCGCGGGCGATGGCCACCCCGAGGGGGACAGTGCTGTCGCGTCTGCACCGCGGCAGGCGAGGGCTCGCGGCGCTCCTGTGGTCGGAGGTTCGGGGGGTGGAGGAGTGATGAGGATCTGGCTGATGGATCGCCGCCACGATCCGGAGCGGAACGCGGCCGCGTACGTTTCCGGCGAGCTCTCGCGGCGCGCGCGACAGTGGTTCGAGCGGCACATCCTCGACTGCGACGACTGCTGGCGCGAGGTGCTGCTGGGCCGGTTCGGTCGGCGCGTGGCAGAGGACGCGCGCGAACCAGTCCCGCCAGGCCTCCGCGACCGCGTCCGAGCTTCGATCCTGCTGTCCGCAGACTAGCGTCGAGGCCGCGGACTCAGCCGCGGTGTCGATGCGGCTGGTCGAGCGACGGTCGGAGCGCGATGCGGAGGCACCGGTAGCAGGGGAACCGGAGGAGGTCGAGGCAACGGTTCCGCGTCGCTGGCGTCGCTTCGGCAAGCTCTCGCGCCGAGCTCACGACGCGATGCTAGTCCCGCGGCAGCGCCACCGAGGCGCCTCCGAGATCGATGCGCGAAGATGGGCTCCCATGGAGAAGCCCACAAGCGTCGAGGCGTACTTCACGACGTTGGCGCCCCAGCAGCGCAAGTCGCTCCAGAAGCTCCGGGAGGTCATCGCGGCAGCCGCTCCCGCATCGGAGGAGGGGATCACCTACGGCATGCCCGGGTTCTTGCTCGGTGGGAAAGGCTTCGTCGGCTACATGGCCTTCAAGGATCACTACAGCTTCTTCCCGATGAGCCCGTCGGCAATCGACGCGCAGCGCACGGAGCTCGGCGACCACGTGACCGGCAAGGGAACGATCAGCTTCGACTACACCGAACGCCTGCCGATCGCACTGATCAAGAAGGTCGTGAAGACGCGCCTCGCCGAGTTCGAGATGAAGCGGCGCGGCTCCTGAAATCTGACCGGCCTGTGCCACCGTGATCCCGCGCGCCGTCATCCTCGTCGAGGGGATCAGCGATCGGCGGGCGCTCGAGGCACTCGCCGCACGACGGGGACACGTCCTGACACCCGACGGCGTCATGGTGGTCGCCATGGGTGGCGCGACGAACCTCGGGCTGTTCCTCGATCGGTTCGGGCCGCGTGGATCCGACGTCGCCCTGGCTGGGCTGTACGACACGGCGGAGGAGCCCGGCGTCCGTCGCGGGCTCGAGCGGGCGGGGTTCGGATCCGACGCTGCTCTCCTCGAGCTGGAGCAGCTCGGGTTCTACGCGTGCATCGAGGACCTCGAGGACGAGCTCATCCGAGCCCTCGGCGCCGACGCGGTGCTGGAGATCGTGGAGGCGCGGGGCGAGCTCGGGCCGCTCCGGACCCTCCAGAAGCAACCGGAGTGGCGCGGACGGCCCGTCGACCGGCAACTCAGGCGCTTCCTCGGGAACGCGAGCCGGAAGATCGACTACGCGTCCCTGCTGGTCGAGGCGCTCGATCTCTCGAAGGTCCCGCGCCCGTTGGACGCGGTCCTCGCTCACGTCACCGGGGCGTAGGCTTCCTCTGCATCGGCGCGATCGCGATGTCGGTAGCGGCGCGGAGGCATCTGCGCGAGGAGAGTCTGGGATCTCGCGGAACACATCCGCGATCAGGAGCGCCCGAGCTCCTCCTTCGACACGACGTGCTTGAAGAGCGAGGGGGCTCGGATCCCCATCTCGTCGGCCAGTCGCCGATCCCATCGATAGTTGCTCTGAAGAGCGCTGCGCGGAGAAAGAAACGCCCACGCGCCGGTCATGGCAAAGAACGCTCCGATTAACCCCAGAAGCACTGTCTCTCCATTCATGCGCGCCACACGCGAAGAGCATCGTGGCGCGCCGGTCTGACGATCCGCATCGCTAGAACGAGCCCGTAACGACCTCACCTGCGGGCTCGTAGGTGCCCCTGAACACGCCGGTCGCGGAGACCTTCGAGTCGACGAGGCGAAGCGCCGCCGGGATCGTGCCGTCTTCGAACAGTCGCTTCCCCTGCCCGAGCACGACCGGGAAGACCCAGAGGTGGTACTCGTCGACGAGGCCGTGGCGGATCAGCGTCTGGGCGAGGTTCGCGCTGCCGTGCACCTGCAGCTCCGGCCCATCCTCCTGCTTGAGCGCCGCGACGCCCTCGGCCGCATCCTCGATCAGGACCGACGGGCCCCAGTCCAGCGAGGGACCGCTCCGCGACGCGACGTACTTCGTGGCGTCGTTCAGCGGCTTCCCGATGGGCGACTCCGCGTCGTTCGGCCAGTACCCGGCGAAGATCTCGTAGGTCCGGCGTCCGAGCAGGAGGTCGAACGGCACGCTCAGCTCCTCGGCCTTGGCCTCGAGCCCCTGGTCGTCCACGAACGGCACCGTCCAGCCGCCGAACGCGAAGCCGTCGCTCGGGTCCTCGTCCGGTCCGCCCGGCGCTTGCATCACCCCGTCGAGGCTCAGCATCGTGGTCACCATCAGCTTCCTCATCACGGTCCTCCTCGAGTCGTGGACGGTTCGCCATCTTCTCGTCGTCGGATGGCTTGTGCGCGGCTGGTGCATCTCATAGGGTCCATCGATGCGCTTGGCGATCCGACTCGTCGTGGCTTGGACCTTAGCCACCCTCGTCGCGTGCAGTGGGGGTGAGGATGCCGTCCCGATCTCGGAGCGGTTCCCCACGGCCGCGGATGCGCCGGGGACCAAACCCGATCCCGTTGAGAAGCGTCAGATGCCCGAGGACCTCGACGGATTCATCGTGGCCTTCCGCGACGCCCTGATCGATCCCGACGAAGAAGAGATGACCAAGGTCTTCGAGGAGGCTGGTTTCGTGGGGGCGGGTCTGGATGTGCGGTTCTTCGGAGAGACGCATACCACCGACGCCCCTCATCTCTTCAGTTGGTTCATCGAGCTCGAGTCCGAAGACGGCGCCGGGAGCGTGCTCGACTGGGTCGAGGCGGATTCCATGAAGCCGTGTCCCGAGAGCTGTGCCGTGCGGGTGAACACCTTCGACGTTGATGGCATCCCGGATGCACGCGGCGTCCACCGGATCGCAACGGCGGACGACATCGAGGCCGCCGGGACCGAAAACGAACACCCCTTCGAGAGCTACTGGGTGGGATTCATCGCAGGTTCGATCGTCTACACCGTTGACCTGATGGGACCCCCAGGATCTGTTTCGGAGGACCAAGCCCGGAGCGTCGTAGGCTCCTACTACGACCGGCTTACAGGCGACTAGCGGCGCGGATCGTGCGGTTGCTTCTGACTTCCGCAGGCATCAAGAACGCGAGCATCCGGGACGCTCTGGTCGACCTCCTGGGCAAGCCGATCGCCGAGTCCAGCGCTCTCTGCATCCCCACCGCGACGTACGCCTTGGAGGAGGGCGGCGCCGAGTTCGCATGGAACTTCATCGCCGGACAGGAGCCCAGGACCCCCATGGTCGAACTCGTTGGAAGTCACTGGGAGTGCTGGAGCTCACCGCGCTGCCCAGCATCGATGAAGAGATCTGGGTGCCGATGGTCCGGGAGACCGACGTCCTGCTGGTGAGCGGCGGCGATCCGCTGTATCTGTGCCACTGGATGCGGCAGGCCGGACTGGCGGACCTCTTGCCGTCGCTGCGCGACACGGTCTACGTGGGACTGAGCGCCGGGAGCATCGTGATGGCCCCCAACATCGGAGAGAACTTCGGGAAGAAGCTCGTCACGTGGAGGCCGCCCACCGGAGGCGATCGAACGCTCGGAGTGGTTCCGTTCGCGATGTTCCCGCATCTGGATCACGAGGATCTGCCGGAGGTCACCATGGCCGACGCAGAGAAGTGGGCGGCCGGCATGTCGGTGCCGGGATACGCGATGGACGACGAGACGGCGATCAAAGTGACCGACGGCACCGTCGAAGTCGTCTCCGAGGGGCACTGGAGGCTGTTCACGCCCACGGCACCCTCGTGATGGCCGAGGTCACGCTCCGCGAGACGATCGACGCGGACCTCGGCTCGTTGTTCGAGTTCCAGGCCGATCCCGAGGCGAGCGCGATGGCGGCGTTCCCGTCGCGAGACTTGCCCGCGTTCCTCGAGCGCCAGGCGAGGATCAGGGCCGACCCGTCGGCGATCACGCGAACGATCGTCGCCGACGCGGGTGTCGTCGGCTCGATCGGGAGCTGGGCGGTCGAAGGCGAGCGCGACGTCGGCTTCTGGATCGGTCGCGATCACTGGGGAAACGGCTACGCGACCGCGGCCCTGCGCGCGTTCCTCGACGTCGACCTCCATAGACCGTTGCACGCCCACGTGGCCGACCACAACGTCGGTTCCAGGCTCGTGCTCGAAAAGTGCGGCTTCACACTCGACCATTCGGCACAGGAAGAAGACGTGCTGGAAAACGTGCTCGTGCTGACTGATCGACGTGCCGGGTAGTACTGGGCCAAGGAAGTGGCCAGTCGCGCGCCCGAGTGTTCACGATGTCCCTCGAGTAGCGAAGACGACCATGCGGGGCAGCCAGCGTTGGCCGTCCCGCAACGATCGCCGACCTAGAACATCGGGTGCGGGTTGGCGCTCTCCTCAGGGAAGGGCTGGAGCACGTCCCAATGCTCGACGACCTTGCCGTCCTCGAGCCTGAAGAAGTCCGCCGCCACCGTGCCGCGATCGTCTGGCGTGAACTTCAGCAGGCTATGGGTGATCACGGTGTCGCCGTCCGCGAACACGCGCCGGATGTCGACGCTCGCCTCCGGGAATGCCCGAACGAACCCGATGAACGCCTCCGGACCGTCCGGTGCTTGAGGGTTGTGCTGGATGTACTCCGCGCCGACGTACTTCTCGACCGCCTGCTCCGGCTCCTTGCCGTTGAACGCAAGCTCGTAGAACTCGACGACCGTCCGCTTGTTCGTCTCCAGATCCGCCATCGGCATCCCCTTCCCGTGGCCGACGGGCACCCATCTTCCCGAGTGCGCATCCGCCCTGGCCTCACCACGTCATAACCACGATGTATTCCCTGAGCCAGCGACGGCACCGCGTCCTCGCCCAGCGTGAGGTCCCTCGCCGGCGCACAAAACGAAGTTAGGTGCCCGGCGCGATTTGGGTCAGCTGATCGGCGACTCCCTCCGGCTCGTCCTCCTCTCCCCAGGATGGCACCGGGAGCGCTATCGCACGACGCGGTACTCGAGATGCGCCACGCTGTCGGTCTGGCTGAGCGCCTTCAGTTCGAGATCGAACCGCCGGGGGAGCACGTCGAACAGCCGAGTCCCGGCGCCGAGCAGCACGTCGACGACGTGGATCCTGAGCTCGTCCACGAGCCCGGCGGCCAGGAACTGCTGGTCGATGTTCGCGCCCATGAGCCCGATCGGCTTCTCGCCGGCGGCCTCCTGGGCCTTCGCGTGAGCGCTCTCGATCCCGTCGGTGACGACCGTGAAGATCGGGTCGGCGCCCTCGATCGGCCGGTGGGTGACCACGAAGCACGGGACGTCGCCGAGCGGACCCTTGCCACCCCAGTCCACCGTCGCGTTGTCGTACGTCCGGCGGCCGATGATCACGGCGCCCGTGTTCTTGGTCAGGTCGCCGTAGATCTGTTCGAAGACCGACGGATCGTCGAACATCCAGTTGTGGAGGCGCATCCCGTCCTCGCCCAGCCCCTGCCGCGCGTTGTCGTTCGGCGCCGCGATGTAGCCGTCCAACGACATGCTCATGTCGATCACCACGCTGCCCATGTCGCCTCCTCCGGTTCTTCACCGATGACGCCGGTGCGAACGACCCTATCCGCGGACACGATAGGTTCGTCGGGACCGCTCACGCCGCGTCGAGAGAACCGCGCGGCCCGGGACGAGGAGGCTTCCGATGGGACGACTGGTCATCAACAACGCCATGAGCGTCAACGGCGCCTTCGAGGCGCCGGCGCCGGAGCCCGATGGGTGGCTGGTGCTGGACGCCGACAGCAACCAGGTCTCCCTGGAGCAGTTCCTGGCAGCAGACGCGATGGTGCTGGGTCGCAAGACCTACGAGGGACTGGCCGCCGTCTGGCCGCAACTCGCCGACGACCCGACCTTGGGGGTGTTCGTGGACCAGATGAACAGCATGCCCAAGTACATGGCGTCGAAGAGCTTGCGGGCGCCGTTGGAGTGGAACGCCACCCTGCTCGAAGGCGACCTGGCCGAGAGCGTGACCGCCCTCAAGGACCGCCATGACCGGACCCTGGTCGCCGTCGGCGCGGGCGAGCTGGCCAACGAGCTCATCGGGCTGGGTCTCGTGGACGAGTTCTGGTT
>Ga0136614_10003047_pt1 | contig 10597 bp, 8 predicted proteins | sample AntDrymUQ2792106_2_FD_106643 | JGI IMG/M metagenome (GOLD analysis project Ga0136614, IMG submission 106643) | Polar desert sand microbial communities from Dry Valleys, Antarctica - metaG UQ279 (21.06) | ecosystem: Environmental > Terrestrial > Soil > Desert | place: Antarctica: Dry Valley... | reverse complement strand
GGTGCTGCTCAGCCGCGAGGAAACAATCTCGCCCGGTCTGGAAAGCCTGCTCGAAGTGAGTTTACCTCGGCTCCGTCGCCCGTACTGGGTGCGCTGTTTCATCGCGGACGATGACCAGGTCCTACTCGTCGACCCCCCGCTGAGTCAGCTGAAGGTGTCCTGATGGCTACCGTCGCCTGTCCCTACTGCTACCACCGGATTAATCAATCCAAGCTGTATTTCCAGTGCACTGGTTTTAGCGCACCCGGCCGAGATCCCTGTGTCCCGGAAGCCGACGCCGACCGAAAAAAACTGACCGGCTATGCGACAAAGGCGTTTCCCACCTTCCCTGTCGATTCCCGCTGGCTGGCTGGTCCACGTCGGGCACCGTGTCCCCGCTGTGGTGGAGTGAGCGGTGTGCGGGCATGTCCGGTCTGCCACACCCCCTTGACTGCGAGTTTCGCCGAGAGCAGCAGCCCATTGATCGGCATGGTGGGCGGCAAGGGCGCCGGGAAGACCGTCTACCTCACGGTGCTCAACCACGAGCTGCGGCACAACATACGGCGACGGTTCGCCGCCGACATCCGACTCACCGGTGACCAGCAGGGTGGCGCGGAGTCGCCGCAGGCCTGGTTGGACATCTTCGAGCGGGCACTCTTCACCGAGAAAACGCTCCTGGGCGGCACCAAGCCTGCAGCCGACGGCCGTCAGGTACCGGTGGTACTCGAGTGGCGGCAACCGCACCGGCGCCTTGGCCGGGAAACCTACGGCACGACCGTGCTGTCCTTTTACGACGCGGCCGGCGAAGACCTGACCAGCCAGGGACGCGTGCACACCCAAAGCTACCTGGGAGTGGCCGACGGCCTCATCCTGCTGCTAGACCCGTGGCAGCTGCCCGGGGCTCGGGATCACATCGACGTGCCGGCTGACGTGGTACGAGAGTCCGAGGCGCCACTGAGTGTGCTCAGCCGGATCACCGAGCTCCTTCGCGCCACCAGCGGTACCCGTTCGCGGAGCAAGATCGCCACCCCGCTCGCCGTGGTCTTCGCCAAGATCGATGCACTCTTTCCGAGGCTCGGCGAAGGACATCCGCTGCGGAACACGCCAGCCGTCCAGGCGTGCTACGACGATCAGGCCGGCAACGATGCCCATGAGCATGTGCGGTCGCTGCTCTACGAGTTCGACGCCGACGACATCGACACACACCTGCGGTTGAACTACAAACGCTTCCGGTACTTCGCGGTCTCCGCGCTGGGAGCCTCGCCGGACTACGCGGGAGGCCGCGTCGACAGCCATGGAGTCGTTCCTTTCCGGGTTGACGAACCGCTGCTGTGGCTACTCAGCCTGTTCGGTGTGATCGAGACGAGCCGGTCATGACCGAGTTCAGCTCGCTCTACTACACCGACTGCCGGCCCGGTCAGGGGCTGCTCGGCGGTGCTGGACTCCAGTTCCAAGCCACCTCGGAAAATGTTGCACCCGATCTGCGAGAGCTGGTGCAACGCACAGTGTTGTACGAGCCACCGAGCGTCTGGATGCGCGAGCGCCGACCGGTCGAGCAGTATCCGCGGTCGCTGGCGCATGTCATCGATGGGTGCCGTTATGTCACCGCCGCCGGCTCCTACCTTGGCACAGAGATGAACGGCATGCGGGAAGGCAACCAATTCACCCATGCGATCGTCACTGAGGACCCGGCCAGCTACGGGCTGGCCCGTCCAGCGCAGCTGTGGGACGCCTCCTGGTGGGCAGGCGAGCCAGCTCCGACCACAGTGTGCAATCCGGTTCCTGCAGAGCCACCGCCGGGTCCGTGGCACGCGCAGGCCGTTCGCGACCGGATCGCCAAGAACCCTCAGGCCGAGGACTGGATGGTCGCTCTGCTCTCCGCACTGCACGGGCTGTCGGAGCCTGACCGGGTGCGGATCCTGATCGTCAGTGATGATGCTGAGACTGCAGCCGTGTGGATTGCGGCGGCTACCTTATTGATGCCCAGAAGGGACGCCCTGGGCATCGGATTCAAGGTGTATGCGACGAATCCGCATTACAGTCCGCACGAAATCCTTGCGGTGCACCCCGACTGGGCGGGATCGTTGATTACCAGCAGCGACTTCGTGGTGTTCGATCTGGTGCAAGACCGGCACGCGCCGATTGCGCCGACCGAGAGAGCGAAGTTCTGGGTTTCACGTTTTCTGGAGTGCGACCCGTACGACGTGGTCGATGCTGTGGAGTTCGCCGGAGCGTCCGGTCGGGCGGGTGCGCAGAGCCGCTCGGAAAGCGATGCCGACCGGCTCGCGGCGGCGGCGGTTGCGCTGGGGGAGCCGTCGACCACGACGGCGCATGCCGCATTGCTCGCCGACTGGCTGGCGGCGGCGCCACCCGATATCGTGCACACGTCCGCGGACGCTGTCGTGGACGCAGTGCTGTCCGGCACGCATGACGCGCCCTCGCTGCGGCGGCTCGATGCCGCCCTGCACGGCCGCGGGATTCCGGCACTGGCAAGCGAAGTCCGACGAGTTCTCATCGAAGCCGAAGTGGCCGAAACATTCCGTATGCCTGACCGGCGCGGTCCGGATCACGCTGCCCTTGCACCGGCCGAGGGGTCGCAGGCCGATCGTACGACTATCGTCAGCGTTATCGAGCGAGGTCTCGGTTCAGCTCGTCCTGAGCAGCTGCCCTCCCTGTTGGCGCTGGCGAGCCGGTTCCACGTCGCCCCGAGGATCGCGACCTTCCTGGACACCGCGCATGCCTTCGTTGCGTGGTGGGCCGACCACCCGGACGCTGTCGTCGACCCGAACAGGTGGAGTTCCGGAGCAGAGCTGGTCGACCTGCTGCGTCACGAGCTGGCGCTGCGCTTGCTCGATTTCCGACGCCGCGACACCGAGCGCGCCATCCGTTCCCACTGGTGGCGACTCCTGTGGGCCACCGTCATCGACCCGGCTGACCCGCTCGACAGGTCCGTGATCGACGCCGGCAGTAGGCAAGCAGATGCCGCAACCCGCCGGAAGGTGCAGCTCGCTGTGTTGCGTCAAGATAGCCGCGATCCCGGCGTGTTCGCCTGGCGAGTGGTGTTCGGCGAACGCTGGCCCGACCCGGCCGCCGTGCTCCATTTCCTTCAAGAAACACCGCACAACGCCGTAACCAACGGGCTTGCCGACCGCGCATATCGGGTCATGGACGCCGCCGCTGAGCCGTCATTGGACGTTCTGGAGGTGTTAAGCGCTTTACGACCGACGTGGGCGCCACCATTCGGGTGTCGCCATGTCGCTGCTTGGGCGAAAGAGGACGCGGTGCTCACTCAGGTGATCTCCGTACTGGGCCGGCTTTCCACTGCCATCACTGCTCGGGAAAAGGGGCGACAGCTGCGTCAGATTGCCCCGGAGTTGCTGACCGCCCGGCTCGGGGCGCTGGTCGATGCACTGCTGCGCGGCGAACCGGCTATCTCGGAACTGGTCGTGCTCGACGCCGGCCCTTCGGTGCGTCGATTACTCATGCCCGAGCTAGAACGACGTTGGAAGCAGCCGGGAAAAATTCCGGCGATCGGCTTGCCCGACGGAAATCGTGCCGCAGCTGTAGCCTTCCTGCTTATCAGCCGCTGGGAACTTGGTGACGATGAGGTTCACGATCTCAGCAAGAGGCTTGCGGCGGCCGTTCCCGACATGGCAAAGCGGCGGCGGGGCGACATCGCTCGACTGCTGCCCGTGACCGACCAGAAGGAGTGGATGGCCTGGACCGCAAAGAAGACGCCTCATTCCCGAGGCGGCGTGTGGACGAGGCGCGCAACGCCCACGGCTTCGAAGAAGCGAGGTAACGCTGCGGCCGACGAAACCGACAATGCTGGCAAGGGTTCGTGGTGGCGCTCCGGATGGAGGAGGTAGCAGATGCCGCTGATCATTTTCGCTGGTGTGGTGCTTGCTCTCGCCGGCTACCTGACCCTTTGCTTTTTGGCAGTCAAGTACGTGATCACGCCGGGGCTCGTCTGGGTGATCGCGGCCGGTGCCGTGATCGGCACGGTGACGGTAGCCGGTTCGCTGGTCGCCACCCTGGCCGGAGTGGGGCGGTCGGCGGCTCGCACGGTCGGGCCGGGGGACGTCAATGACCCGAGGTGGTTCTCGAAAACGCCCTCGCCGTTCGAGCGTGATCGGGCCTGGCCGCAGTACCTGGTGGCGCAGGCCCGTGAGGACCTGCAGACCGCTGTCCGGCACATCTGGGCTCGGCACACCAAGGTGTGGATCCCGGCGCACAAATGGGTCCGTAGGGAGTTACCGTACCCTGCGGCGTGGTGGCCGTTGCTGATCGTGCTCTACGGCGGCCTTGTATCTTACACGGCGGGCGTGGTCACCATCGGGCTTGGACTCATCAGCGTCATTGCCGTCGTTGTGTCGGTGATGTGGCTGGTGTGGCTGGCTGGCGCCGGGGCGGCCCGTGGGACCGATACACTCGTGCGTCGAATCCGGCGAGCGAGCGGCAGCTGCCCGCACTGCTATCACGTCACCTCATTGCCCATTTACCGCTGCCGGTGCGGTCAGAAGCACCGGGACATCCGGCCCGGCCGGCTAGGAGCGGTCTTCCGTCGCTGCGGCTGCAAGCGGCTGCTGCCGACTACCGTGCTGCGGGCCGCCGCCGAGATGGACGGGCTGTGCCCGAGCTGCGGCAAACCGCTGCGGCCAGGTGCCGCGGTTCTCACCGACGTCCGGCTGCCCGTCTTCGGGCCGGTTTCTGCCGGCAAGACCAGGCTGATCTTCGCCGGGCTCGAGGCGCTGCGCCAACACGTCACCGCGGCCGGCGGCGAGTTCAACCCGACCGACGACCACAGCAGGCGGGAATACGACACGGGCGCGGAGGTCGTGACGTCGAGCGAGGACACCACCAAGACACCGGCAGGACAGGAGCCGGTCGCGATCACCGTACGGATCTCGCGTGGGAAGCGTAAAGGCCTGCTGCATGTGTTCGACGCGGCCGGCGAGTCCTTCGCCAACCGTGAGGCCAACGCGCGGCTGCGTTTCCTCGACCAGGCACAGGGACTGGTGCTCGTCATCGACCCGTTCTCGATCTCTCGCGTAGCCGATGAGCTGTCCACCACCATGCCTGACGCTGCCCGTCCCGCCAAGGACGACCCGGAGACGGCCTACAACCTCACCGCTCAGCGGCTGCGCGACCACGGCGCCCGGTTGCGGTCGCTTGCGGTCACAGTGGTGAAGGCCGACCTGCTGCTCGGCCTGCCACCCGCAACCGGATTGGTCCCCGAGTCCGACGTGGTGCGGGCGTGGTTGGTCGATAATGGCTTGGAGAACATGACGTTGGCGGCCGAGCGCGATTTCGCTGAGGTCCGTTACTTCCTTGTCTCCTCCTGGACCGGCTGGCGGGCGACCGACGCGCTTACGGCGGCAGCGCCGCTACTGTGGCTCGCGGGTCGGGCGGGACTGCCGATCGCTGAGCTGGAGTCGATCGGCAGGCCATCATGATCGAGGTGCCCATTCACTACCGGGTCCTCCGCGGGCTCCTCATCGGAGTCGTCGTGGTGACGATCGGCACGGCGGTGCTGCTGGTCCCGTGGAAGGAGTTGTTCCTGCAGCTTGACGCTATCGTGAGCCAATGGCCGGCCGACGTGGCGCAAAGGGTTGAGGAGGGCTCGTGATTCTCGGCATCGATCTGGGCACGACGTTCTGCGCCGTGGCCACGACGGAACCAGATGGCCGAGCGCGGGTGCTCCCCAATGCGCTCGGCGAGGTCACGACCCCCTCCTGCGTATACTTCGAGTCGGCGTCCGATGCCGTCGTGGGTGCCCTCGCCAAATCCAGCGCTGCGCACGACCCGGACAATGCCGTCACCCTCATCAAGCGCCGCATGGGTACCGAATACCCGCTGGAGTTCCACGGCGTGGCCCACACTCCGGAATCGGTCTCCGGAGTGTTACTGCGCTCGTTGGTCGCCGACGCCCGGGTTGCGCTGCGAGCACCCGGGGACGAACGGGCGCGGGCGGTCATCACCGTGCCGGCCTACTTCGGACTGCGGGAGCGGGAGGCCACCCAGCAGGCAGCGCTGCTGGCCGGTATCGAGGTCTTGGAGCTGGTCAGCGAACCGGTGGCCGCCGCCCTGCACTACGGCATCACCGACGGCACCAGTCGCTGTGTGCTGGTCTACGACCTCGGCGGCGGCACCTTCGACTGCACCGTGTTGCGGGTCGGCCCGGACGGGGTGCACGTCGTCGCCACGGACGGAGACAGCCAGCTCGGCGGCGCGGACATCGACCAGCGAGTTACCGACCTGATGCTCTCTGCGCTGGACGACGCCACGCCGCCCGAGGTCGACCCCCGCGAGGACGAGGGGCTGGTGCAGCAGGTGCTGGCTACCGCGGAGGCAGCCAAGCGGGCGTTGACCAGCCGGGAATCGCATGCGGTGACCCTGTGGTACGGCGGCGCTTCGACGACGGTTGCGCTGGACCGCGCTTGCTTGAACGAGCTGACCGAGGACCTGGTGCAGCGAACCCTGGTCATCGTGGACCGGCTGCTGGCCACTGCCGGCCCGCAGGGCCGCGTATCGGAGGTCATGCTGGTCGGCGGCTCCAGCCGGATGCCAGCGGTGGCCGAGGCGCTCCACGTGCGGCTCGGGTTGCCGCCGCGGTTGGTCGACCCGGAGCTAGCCGTCGCGCTGGGCGCTGCGGTGCGGGCCGAGGCGCTCGCCCGGGTCTCGGATCCGCCGACGACCGCGACATCGTCCGGCCTGACGAGCGGCCGGCATGCGGTGTCGGTCCTGCCGCGCAGCGTCGGAGTGCTGGTCCGGGACAGCACGGATTCAGCCGGACTCCGCGAGTTCGTGCATCACGCGCTTTCGCGCAACACCCCACTCCCCGCATCCGCCACCGTGCCGTTCGCAACGATCCTCGACAGGCAGCGACGGGTGCGGATCCAGATCTTCGAGCAGGCCGGTGCGGTGCCGTCGGAGGAACCTTCGCACAATCGCCGGGTATTGGACGGCGAACTGACCGGATTGTCCGAGCTGCGTGCCGGGTCGCGGATCGACATTACGTTGTGGATAGGGGCGGACGGCCGGCTCGCGGTGACCGCCCGGGAACCGCGTGGCGGCCGCTCGCTGGAGCTCGAGGCCTACATCGACGGTGTGATCGACGCCAAGCTCGGCGAGCAGCTGGCCACCGGTGCCGGCGGCTTGACGATCAGGCACTGACTGACTGACTGGCTGGGCTGCGAGCGAGGGAGCGGGTAGTGACACCGGACAGTCGACGGCCACGACGAAGCGGAGTCCAACGCGTCGTCGCACACCGGTCGATCATTCGCGCGCTCGACGTAACCACCGAAGCCGAGGACGGCCGGACCCTCAGGGCGATGACTCGGAACAGCTGGCAGCGCCTGGCCGTTGTGCCGTCCGTTGGAGTCCTTTTTGGTAGCCAACTGGGTGCCTCTATACCCCAACTGGGTGGCTCTCTACCACTGCTGCTGCCTGCCGCGGAGCTGACGACGGCCTTCCCGATCGCCAGCGGCATCATGATGGCCACTGCGCTGGCAACCAACTGGTTCCTCCCGCGCGTCGAGATCATCACGATCAAACTGAAAGAGATAAAGCCAGACTACTGGCTCGTCCTCCGGCGTGGGCCAATCATGATCACCGTCACCGAGGTCATCGCCTCGATCCACTCCTACGCGGCGTCGCAGGTCACGCTTGCACTGCGGACCGGCTTTACGCGCACCGGCGAACCTGACGACGAGGTGGAGATCGCCGACCTGAGGGATCCGTTTCAGCGCTGGCGTCACCACCGGGCATTTGCCGAATCACGCGACCTCAGTTCGGTTCAGAAAATCATCACCCTCCTCGAAGCGTATCGGCCAGGCCCTCCCGACCGAAGGGCACTCGCAGTCTTAGCTGTGGAAAAGGGGATGAACAATCCTGACACGCATATTGATGGCGCAATTGTTGTCGGATTTATTAGAGAGGAGTATGGTTGGCTCCGGCCAACACTCGCCGGCCACGCGTCGTTGGGTGCAACGCGGGACAAGCAGAATGTGCGGGATTTTCTCGACGCCATTGAAGCCAAATTGGAAATCCTGCGGCGACAACTTTACGAAAGCGAAATCCAGCAGGTCGAAACGCAGGCCAAGGTCCTGAATACTGCAATTTTCAACGGTCAGTTGCACACGCCGAATGCGATGCGTGCGTTACGCATCCTGCTGAATATCGCTGGTCAGCTACTGCTCGGGGCATCGGGCAACGCCCTTTATGAAGCACTAGCGCACTTTGCCGGACTGGGTTGAGGAAGGAAGGAACGGAAGTGGTCGCAGGATGGGTCCGACGCAACTATGATGGTGTCGGCGTCACGCAGTATCGGCCCGGCCGACATCTGCCCGAGGTGCAAGATCACTACCTGGGCAAAGTGCTGCTATGTATCGATGTCAGCGGTTCCATGTCGGGAGAGCCGCTCCGGCAAGCGGTAGCGGGCGGCCTCGAATTTGCCGAGGAGGCCCTGGACGCGCATTACCGCTGCGGCTTGCTGCTGTGGTCGGACAAGGTCGATGTCCATGTACCGCTGACCGCTCGGGAGGGAAAGGTTCGTGCCGCGCTGCGCAACGCGTCGATCTGCGGCGGGACAGCTCTCGCGCCGGCCCTGCAGATCGTCATAGACGAACTCTCACCGTTGACTGGCGACCGGGTCTGCTGCATCTTCAGCGATGGAGGCATCAGTGATACACGAGCGGCGGCGAAGCTTGCCAAGCGTGCGCGATCGGCCGGGATTCGATTCGTCGTTCGAGGTCTCGGCGCAGGTGCCGCGCGGGGGCTGCGCGACGTGGTCGGCGCTGACGGGGACAAAACCGAGCAAGTGGTCTCCGACGCTGGCCAGCTCCGCCGTGGTATCGTCTCGATGGCTCGTTCGCTGCGTGGACGATCCGGGGGCTGACATCCGGTGGCTGATATGGGGTCTGATATGGAATTTGGCGCGGGCACGCGCGTCGGTCTGGTGGTAGTGCATGGTATCGGTGTTCAGCCGAGTGGTACCACCGCACGCGACGTGCTCGACGGGCTGGACCACGCCACCGTCAGGTCGGTCGATCGCGACCCACCATGGTCACACGAGGATGCGGCTCGTGAGCACATCGTGGTCCGGCGGCAGCTCGTGCCGGGTGGGCCGTTCGTCGAACTGCTCGTGGTGGATGCATGGTGGGACGACGTGGTGAAGATCGGGAGCGGATTGCGCCGTCGGCTTCGCACCTGGCTGTGGGGACTGCGGGTCGTTCCACTGATGCTTCTGTTGTCGGCCGCCGCCGGGATGGCTGCCGCGATGGAACGATCAGACCGTCGCGTGGCGGTGACGCCTCCGCCGGCCTGGGCTCCCTACGCGTCCGTACTGACCGGCGCACCCCGGGGCACTTGGGGATGGCTATTACGCGGGCTGCACTCGGCGCTGTTGCGGTTCCTGGTCCTTCCGCCGTTCTTGTTCGTCGTTCTGCTCATCGGCCTTCCACTGATGCAAATCGCCGACGTGGTGTGGCGGACGTTGACGCGATCGGGTACCAGTCCCCCAGGGAAGTTGCTGGACCTGGTATTGCTGCTCATATGTGGCGACGCATGGGCGTTCGTTGGTGACCCGGATCGGCGAGAACGAATCCTGCGGCGGGTGCGGGACACGCTCGAATGGACGCACGCCCGCTGTGGCTCGATCGTCCTGGTTGGCCATTCCCTAGGTGGGGCTATCAGCCGTGCGCTGATCAGTGCGGGCACAAAAGCGGATCAGCTGGTCACGGTCGGCTCGGGCGCGAATCTGCTCGGCGTGTTGTTCAACACTGCGCGCAAGCCACAGGTCAGTATCATCGCCTGGGTGATTCTCCTCGGCTACCCGGCGTTCGTGGCGACCCTGTTCACACTGTTTGTGCAGGACGTAGCCACGTACACGAGCAGCATCTTCAATGGTTTTCGAGACGCGCTCGCGGGCCGCAACGGTGCTGGTAGCTTCCTGGAAGAGGCACTACGAATCGAGACCCGTAACATCCTCATACTGATCTGCTTTGCCGTGCTGTTGGGTATGGCGCGGCTGCTGATTGGGCGGATGCGGTTCGATCCATCGACGCTGCGACCGCCGATCGAATCATGGTGGGACGTCTCCTCGCGGTACGACCCGGTCTGCGTCGGCGGCCACGTGATCGAGGACGGCGTTCATGGCGTCGATGTCGTCAACGCCACCAGGCCGGGGCAGCTGCCGAGGGAGCACGTGGCTTACTTCGGCAACCCGGCGGTGGCGGAGGTGATCGCTGCGGCTCTGGCTTCGGCTGAATGTGGCCGCTACATCGAGCCAGCGATACGGGCGCCTGCTGAAAAGGTCCGCTGGCACTACGCGTTGACCCGATACTGGTGGTGGGGTCTCCCGATCACCCTCGTTGCCGCCTTTCTTGTACTGTGGTTCTACCAATGGCTCGCAACCCTCGTCACCTGATCCGGCCGGCGGGAACCGCCTCAGCGGGTCAGCCCCGCCGGCGTAGGGGGCAGCACGTCGAGCTCGGCGCCCGCGGGCAGCGGTGCGGCGCGGTCGTGCACCGCGACGGAGTCCAGCAGGAAGCTGCACCGGGCCAGCACCCGGGTGAGCTCGGCACCGTGCCGGCGGGTCACCTCGTCCAGCGCGTCG
>Ga0136614_10003045_pt1 | contig 10598 bp, 9 predicted proteins | sample AntDrymUQ2792106_2_FD_106643 | JGI IMG/M metagenome (GOLD analysis project Ga0136614, IMG submission 106643) | Polar desert sand microbial communities from Dry Valleys, Antarctica - metaG UQ279 (21.06) | ecosystem: Environmental > Terrestrial > Soil > Desert | place: Antarctica: Dry Valley... | reverse complement strand
GATCTCGTCCATGAAGATGATGCAGGGGCTGTTCTGCTTGGCCTGCTCGAACAGGTCGCGCACTCGCGAGGCGCCCACGCCCACGAACATCTCCACGAAGTCCGAGCCCGAAATCGAGAAGAACGGCACGCCGGCCTCGCCGGCCACGGCACGGGCGAGCAGCGTCTTGCCGGTGCCCGGCGGCCCGTAGAGCAGCACTCCCTTGGGGATGCGCGCCCCGAGCGCCTGGAACTTCTTGGGGTTCTCGAGGAACTCCTTGATCTCGTGGAGCTCTTCCACCGCCTCGTCCACGCCGGCCACATCGCGGAAGGTGATCTTCGGCGAGTCCGCCGACATGCGCTTGGCGCGCGACTTGCCGAAGGACATCACCTTCGAACCGCCACCCTGCATCTGGTTGATGATGAAAAGCCAGAACAGCAGGAAGATCACGAACGGCAGGATGTAGGTCAGGGCGGTGAGCCAGCCGCTGCCCGACTTGGCCTTCACGTCGATCGGGATCTTCTCCTGGCGAAGCGTGTTGACCAGCGCCTGCTCGGTGTTGTCCGGGTAGGCGGTCTCGTACTTCACGCCGCGCCGCGGCTGCACGTCGATCTTGTTGTTCTTCGTGTTGAGCGTGACCTCGCGGACCTGGCCCCGGTCGACCTGCCCGAGGAAGTCGCTGTAGCTCGGCTCCGGCTTGCGCTCACCCGGGCTGATCAGCTGCTGGGCGAAATACGCCAGCACGACGACGATCAGGATTGGAAAGAAGGCGCTCTTGAAGAATCGATTCATGGATACAGGCCCCCCGCAGGGTGAAACGACAGGCTAGCAAGGGTGTATTGGCTCTCTTGCGCCCTTTTCAGGCGCAGCCCGCCTCAGGGTTGGTCTTGTAGTACTGCTACGTACGGCAGGTTGCGAAAGCGCTCGCCGTGGTCCAACCCGTAACCGATCGCGAAGCGGTTGGGGATCTCGAAGCCCGTGTAGCGGATCGGCAGGTCCACCTTACGCCGCTCAGGCTTCGTGAGCAGCGCGCATACCTCCAGCGAGGCGGGGTCGCGCGCGTGCAGCGTGCGCAGCAGATAGGAGAGCGTGAGGCCCGAGTCCACGATGTCCTCCACGATCAGAACGTCGCGCCCCTCGATCGAGGCGTCGAGGTCCTTGAGGATGCGCACCACCCCACTGGAGTCGGTTGAGCTGCCGTACGACGCCACCGCCATGAAGTCCACCTCGCACGGCACATCGAGCTTGCGCATGAGGTCCGATAGGAAGAAGAAGGCGCCCTTCAGGATCCCAACGAGCAGGAGCGTCTTGCCCTCGTAGTCGGCCGAGATCTCACGGCCAAGCGCCTCCACCCGGTGGGCCAGGTCGTCCTGCTGGACGAGGATCTCGCCGATGGAGGGGTCCGTCACGGGCGGGAGTCTAGGTGTCGCGCCGAGAGCCACACGGCGCCGGGATCGTCCTGCGTCGTGGCGAAGCGCTCATCCAGTGCCACCCCGGCGACCCACGCGATCTGGCCCACCGCCTCCACCACCGGCAGCGTGCGGCGCAGCGCGCGCGGCACCTTGCGGTCGGTGAACAGGTCCTGCAGCGTCTTGGTGCCGCCGAGGCCCACGGGGCGCATCCGGTCGCCGTCGCGCCAGCCCCGCACCGTGAGCGGGCCCCCGCCGATCGCATCGGCCGAGACCGCCACGTCACCGGCCGGGCCCGGGGAGGCCTCCACATGCCAGGCTCCGAACCGCGCCGTGCCGGGTACCACCAGCGCCACCGGGTCGGGTGCATGAGCGCCCAAAGTGCCGCCACGGCGAAAGCGCAGCGTCCCATACTCGGCCACCGCGGTGAGCGAGCCCCCGAGCTCCAGCGATTTCGTGCCTCCGCGCTCACCCAGGGCCAGCACGGCGTCCACCTCGGTGCGGGAGAGCGCGCGCTGTTGGCCCGCGGCGTCCTCGGCGAGCCCACGCAGCACGATCCGGGCGAGGCCCCGCGGCAACTCGGCCAGCGCGGCAATCTCCACCGCCGGCCCGCCCCCGAGGCCGGCCAGGGCGTCCGCCGCGGCGGTGTCGAGCACATCGGCCTCGTCTCGCAGCGCCAGCGCCGTCTCGGCGATCGCGCGCTCGGCGCGGGGGTCGAGCGCGCGCAGGGCCGGCAGCAACTCCTTCCGCGCGCGTGAGCGGGCGAAGCGCGGGTCGGAGTTCGATGCGTCCTCGCGCCAAGCCAGCGAGCGGGCGCGGCAGTAGTCGCGCACCTCCTCGCGGGTGACCTCCAGCAGCGGGCGCACCAGCCGGCCCCGTCTGGGCTCCATGCCGAGCAGGGCACGGCGTCCCGGCGAGGTGGCCAACCGGTAGAGCACAGTCTCGGCCTGATCGGAGGCGGTGTGAGCCGCTGCGTAGTCGCCCGCGGCGTGGCGCTCCGCCAGCGCATAGCGGGCGTCCCGCGCCAGGGCCTGGAGATTCCCGGTCTCGCGGTCGAGCTTCACGCGCTCCACCGTCAGTTGCACCCCGAGCGCGGCGCACAGCTCACGGCAGTGTCCCTCATCCGCAACCGCCTCGGCCCTCAGGCCGTAGTTCACGTGCAGCGCGGACACCTCGGCTTCCAGCCGCAGAGCCACGTCGAGCAGGGCAACCGAGTCAGCCCCACCCGAGAGCATCACAAGGAGCGGCTCCCGCGCGCGCACCAGTCCCGAGTGGCGCGCCGAGTCGAGCACCCGCTCGGACATCGCTAACGCGGGAGCGTGGCGCGGCAGAGCTGCACCGGCTCGGAGAAGCCCTTGAGCTTCACCTGCCCCACGCCGTCGAATGCCAGATGCTCGGACTCGGCCACGCGTTCGACCACGGCGTCGGACACCAGCACCTCGCCGCCCCGGGCGCGGGCCACCACCCGCGACGCCAGGTTCACCTCGCGGCCGAAGTAGTCCCCGTCGCGATACAGCGTAGCCCCGTAGTGAATCCCGATGCGCGGCTCGGGACGCTCGGTGAAGAGGGTCTGGAAGCCCACGGCCCAATCGGTGAGCGCCTGCACGTCTTGGCCCACGATCATCACCTCGTCGCCGATCGTCTTGATCACCCGAGCGCCGTCGGGAAGCGTGTCGTTCACGCCGTCCACGAAACGCTCCACGATCGAGACCGCCTCCTCCTCCCCCTCCTCCTCGGTGAAGCGGGTGTAGCCCGCGAGGTCACAGAAGGCGATAGCCACGCGCACCCGACCGAGGTCCGAGCCCTCGTCCATGTCGATCTCCATGTGGCCGACGACGTCCTGCCGGATGTAGTGCTGGAGAAAGCGCTGGTGCACGTAGTCCATGAGCGGCGAGGCGAGCGGCAGGAGGTCGCGCGCGAGGTGCTCCATCTCCTCAGCCATCTGCAGGCCCGGCACGCCCTCGCGGATCAGGGGCTCGTGCACGTAGATGTGAAAGAGGCGCACCTCGGCGTCGGCGATCTGAGCCAGCGCCTGTCCGTACACGCGACCGAGCTGCAGGAAGGCCACGAGCGGGAAGCCCGCCGCCAGCACCGAGGCCGCGTACTGCAGGGCCTGCACGTCCTCTTCGCTGAGGTCCTCGAGGCTCTGCGCGGGAAGCCCGAGGCTGGTCCAGTAGCGCTCGATCAGAGCGGGCTCCAGGCCGGTCGCCTTCGCCGCGTCCTTAAGCGAGTATCGGCCCTCCGGGGGCTCCGGGAACAGCTCCTCCATGAAGCCATAGGCCAGCCGGCCCTGTTTGGTGGCTTCGCGGATCGCGTCGAGCGAGTGCCCGCGATCACGCAGCCGCACCACGATCCGGGCGTGGGCCAGCGCAGCGGGGGTCCACTCACCGGCGCCTTTTCCCTTCGCCTGCGGAATCACGCCGGTGGCTGCCCACCGCCTCAGCGTGGCCGGCGAGACACCCACCTTGCCGGCGGCTTCGTTGAGAGTGAGCGTGTAGTCGGCCAAGGGCCTGACGCTACAACGGCGGAGCCTCTGATGAAGCCCCGCCGCTGTGCGCGGGCGAGCGGCCCGCGACGTAGGCCGGCGACGCGATCAGGCGCCTTGCGGGGGACTCTCGCCCACCACTTTCCAGCCTCGAATTCCTGTGCCCAGAGTTTCTCGCGCGCGAGCGCGCGAGTCAAGACCCCGTGGACGGAGGTTGCCGCTCGTTGCGGGATAGACTCGCGCGGCCAGCCGGAGGGGAAGAGAATCGTGGCGCAGCCGGCCGAGCCGGCTGCTTCGCACAAAAAAGGAGGGGAACGAACTCTTGAACTACTTCGTGACCGGCGCGACCGGCTTCATCGGACGCCATCTTGTCGGCGAGCTGATGAAGCGCGAGGGCACGGTCTACGTGCTGGTGCGCGAGGGGTCGCGCGGGAAGGTCGATGCGCTCATCCAGCGCATCGGCGCTCCGGACGGGCGCATCGTGCCGGTGTCGGGCGACCTGTTTGAGCCCGGCCTCGGCGTCGAGGATTTCTCCGAGAACATCGACCATCTCTTCCACCTCGCGGCGGTCTACGACATCCGGGCGGACGAGGAGGCCTCTGAGAGGGCCAACGTCGAGGGCACCAAGCACGTGATCGAGTTCGCCAACTCGCACGACGTCGGGCGCTTTCACCACACCAGCTCGATCGCCGTGGCCGGCTCATACGAGGGCGTGTTCCAGGAGGACATGTTCAACGAGGAGCAGAAGCTGCCCCACCACTACCACCGCACCAAGTACGAGTCCGAGCTGATGGTGCGCAACGGCGTGGAGGCCAAGACGCTGATCTTCCGGCCGGGAATCGTCGTCGGGCACTCAGAGACCGGCGAGATGGACAAGATCGACGGTCCCTACTACTTCTTCAAGCTGCTCCAGAAGCTACGCAACGCGCTGCCGGCCTGGTTTCCCATCGCCGGGCCCGAGGGCGGCAGCACCACGATCGTGCCGGTGGACTTCGTGGCCGAGGCGATGGACCACATCGCCCACCTCGACGAGGCCGACCTGCCCGGTGACACCTTCCATCTCGTGGACCCCGAGCCGATGTCGGTGGGCGAGACGCTGAACACCTTCGCCAAGGCCGCACACGCGCCCCAGCTGGCGATGCGCGTCGACCAGAACCTCACCAACGCCGTGCCCAAGCCCGTCCGGTCCGGCATCAATGCCCTGCCCACCGTGCGCAAGATCCGCAACCAGGTCTACCGCGACCTGGGCATCCCTCCCGAGGCGATGGAGGTCCGCGACTTCCGCTGCACCTTCGACGCCCGCGACACCCAGCGCGCGCTGGATGGCACCGGGATCGCCGTGCCCCCCCTGGACACCTACGCCGCCAGGCTGTGGGACTACTGGGAGCGCAACCTGGACCCCGACCTCTTCCGCGACCGCTCCCTGGCAAGCGCGATCAAGGGCAAGAAGGTGCTGATCACCGGCGCATCGAGCGGCATCGGCCTGGAGACCGCCGTGAAGGTGGGCGAGGCCGGCGGCGAGGTGATCCTGGTCTCCCGCACGCGCGAAAAGCTGGAGGAGGTGGCCAAGCAGGTGGAGGACGCCGGTGGCACCGCCCACGTGCACCCCGCCGACCTCTCCGACCTCGAGGACATCGAGCGGATGGCCGACGAGGTGATCGCCGAGCACGGCGGCGTAGACGTGCTGATCAACAACGCCGGCCGCTCCATCCGCCGTTCGGTGGCCCGCAGCTACGACCGCTTCCACGACTACGAGCGCACGATGCAGCTGAATTACTTCGGGGCGCTCAAGCTGATCATGAAGCTGCTTCCCGGCATGCGGGAGCGAAAGTCAGGCCACATCATCAACATCTCCTCGATCGGCGTGCAGACCAACACGCCCCGCTTCTCGGCCTACGTCGCGTCGAAGTCGGCCCTCGACGCGTTCTCACGTTGCGTCGCCCCGGAATGCGTGGCCGACAACGTGAAGTTCACGACGATCTACATGCCGCTGGTTCGCACCCCGATGATCGCCCCCACGGACATGTACAAGGCGTTCCCCACGATGTCGCCCGACGAGGCCGCTCAGATGCTCGCCGACGCCATGATCGACAAGCCCAAGCGCAAGGCCTCCAAGCTGGGCACGTTCGGCGAGGTGCTCTACGCCCTATCGCCGGAGGTGGTGGACATCGTCCTCAACCAGGCCTACCAGCTGTTCCCGGACTCCTCCGCCGCTAAGAAGGGGAAGGGGAAGGACGAGGACAAGAAGGAGCTCGCGGAGGGCGACGGCGAGAAGAAGCCGGCCGACGACGAGGTGCCGCCCGTGGGCGACGAGGAGATGTCCACGGAGGCGGTGGCGATGGCCTATCTGCTCCGCGGCATTCACTTCTAAGAGCTAGCTGGGGGCTCACGCCCCCAGACCCCGGCGTTGACTGCCGTGTCTCCGGTGTCTATACGAAGGCCGGTCCGCGCTTCACCACGTTCTCCAGCACCTTCCTCTGGATCACCTCGCGTACGTGCTCTGACAGCTCCAGCACCAGTGCGCGATCCTCAGCGGCGTCGGGGCCGTAGCTCGCGGTCTCGATCGGCTCGCAGAACTCGATCCGCCACTTCGAGGGCAGAGGGAGCGCGCCCAGGGGGCCGAGCCAGGGGAACAGCGGGGTGAGCGGGAAGAAGGGCGTGCCCATCAGGCGCGCCATCAGTTGGGACTCGCCCAGCTTGGGATAGATCTCCTCGCTGCCCACCACGGCCACCGGCACGATCGGAGCGCCGGTCCTCAGGGCGATCTCCACGAAGCCTCCGCGGCCGAATCGCTGCAGCTGGTACCGCTCGTCATAGGGCTTGCCCGTCCCCTTGACGCCCTCCGGAAACACGCCCACGAGCTGGTCCTGCTCGAGCAGGCGGATTGCGTTGAAGGGCGACGCCACCACGCCACCCACCTTCCGGATGGCCACCGAGAACCACGGCAGGTCGAAGGCCATGTCGAGCACGAGGAAGCGCGGCTGGCGGGGAAGCGGGTGCTCGCGCATGATCCCGATCGACATCATCGTGGCGTCCCACGGCAGGATCCCGGCATGGTTGGCGGCCAGCAGCGCGCGGCCGTGGGAGGGCACGTTCTCCACGCCCACCGTCCTCACCCGCCACCAGATGTCATAGAGGAAGTCAAAGCCCGGCTCCACGAGCTCCACGAACTCCGAGTCAAAGCCCCACTCGTCCTCCTGATAGTCGCCGCCGAGGCGGCGGGCGGCGCTGCGCGCTCGCTGGCGGACACCTGCCGGGAGCCCGGCGGCCGAACGAGCCACGGCTTCGGGCAGTTCCAGTCCCTGCTCCAGGCCTCCGCGCAGCGCGCGCATGAAGCCGATCGCCGGCGCGATGGCATCCATGGGCCCGGGCATCAGCTCGCCGCCCCCGAGAGGCTGGGGATCAGGCGTCGACCCTCGCGGCGGGCCACCCAGTCGGCCACGGCGGCGGGCGTGCCGTAGCGGGGCGTGAACCGATCTCCTCGGTCAGGCGGGTGGTGTCCACCGCCCTGCCCCAGCGCAGCAGCCGCTGGAAGTCCTCCGAGAGGGATGGCGAGCCCGCGCGGCGCATCGCGTTGGTGACCGGTCCGAACAGCGGCGCCACGATCGGCAGCGACGGCCGTCCCGCCGTGCGGATCAGCCGTGTGAGGCCGATCGTTCCGGGCGCGGCAACGTTCACCGCTCCCTGGACGGGATTGCGAACCGCAGCCACCAGCGCATCGATGCCGTCCTCCTCGTGCACGAGCTGCAGCCGCGGGTCGTAACCGAGGTGGGTCGGAACCACCGGGGAAGAGAGGTAGCGGGTGACCTGCGTATCCAACGCGGGGCCGATCGCCGGCTGGTAGCGCAGCATCGTGCAGGTCACATGCGAGTGGCGGCGCGAGAACGTCTCGAAGTAGTTCTCGATTTCACCGACGTCGCGCTGGAAGCGCGTGCGCAACGGGTACAGCCGCGCCATCTCCTCGCCGAAGAACTGGGGTGCGTGGGGCTCAGAGCCGTATATGCCTGCCGAGCCGCGGATCACGATCGACCGGATCGTGGGTGAGCGCTCGCATGCGGTGAGCAGCTGGAGCGAGCCGATCACGTTGATGTCGTGCATCGAGCGGCTGGACATCCCGGGACCCGGGCGGCGCACGATTTGATTGTGAACCACAGTATCCACCTCAGCTTGAGGGATAAGGTTCGCGATCACCGGGTCGCGGATGTCGGCCTCGATGAAGTCGGTCTCCACCACCCCCGCCTTGGGCCGCCGGGTGTCGAGCCCCACCACGTAGTCGCACTCGGGGTCGTCCTCCAGACGGCGAGCCAGCGCGGAGCCGATCGGGCTGCCTACGCCGGTGATGAGGACGCGGCGGCCGGCCACGTCAGCCGGAGGCCGGGCCGCCGCGGGCCCGCGGCGAACGCCGCTTGCTGGGGCCGCTCGCAGCGAGGCGCGTCTCGATCACGTCGAGGCGGCGGGAAATCTTGCGCAGCTCGGCCGTGACCAGCTTGATGTCCTCCTGGGTGGCGGGCAGCCGGTCCTCCACCGCCGCGCGAACGCTGCGCCGGCCGGTGCGGATGCCCTTCTCCGCTCCGCGGACGAGCTCGTTGGCCGAGCCAGCCAGTTCGTCGACCGCGTCCTGGGCCCGCTTGGGTGTATCCACCGTCGCGCGCACGGTGCGCTCCACCGCGTCGCGCAGGGCGTCCGGTATGTCGCGCCGCTCGGCCATCACCCAAGTTTAGGGTGATGGCCGGTGAACGCGCCCATCCACCTGCGCCCTGCCACCGAGCTGGCCGAGCGGGTGTTGCTACCCGGTGACCCCCACCGGGCGCTGGCGGTGGCACAAGTGGTGCTCGATCAACCACGCATGTTCAACCACGCCCGCGGGTTGTGGGGCTACACGGGAACTGCGCCAGACGGCGAGCTGCTGTCGGTGCAGTCCACGGGCATGGGCGGCCCGAGCGCGGCGATCGTGGTCGAGGAGTTGCTCGACCTGGGCGCCCGCACGCTGATCAGAATCGGCACCTGCGGCGCTCTTGGCCCCGGGGCAGCGCTCGGCGAGCTGGTGGTGGCGACAGAGGTGCTCGGCTCCGACGGGACGAGCGATGCGCTGGCCGGCGGGGAGCGCCCCGATCCCGACCCCGGGCTCACCGCCGCGCTGGAGCGCGCCGGCGCCCGCCCCGTGGTGGCCGTCTCCACGGACGTGTTCTACGAGCGACGCCCCCATATCGAAGGCGACTGGGTGGAGGCCGGCGCCCAGGTGGTGGAGATGGAAGCCGCCACGCTGCTCGCTGTGGCGGCACATCGCGGCGCCAGGGCCGCGGTGCTGCTGGCCGTGAGCGATCTCCTGGAGGGTGGTGAGCGGCGGCGCCTCGATGAGGACGGCCTCGAGGCAGCGGGGGTGCGGCTGGGCGAGACGGCCTGGGCCGCGCTCGCCGGCGAGCGGCCTGGCTAGTCGGCCGCTTCGGAGACCGTGAGCCGCTCCTGGGCGCGTGGCATCGGCTCCGCGCCAGGCGCGACGACTTCCCTGAGCGCGGCCATGTCGCGGGCGATCTCCTCCAGCCGGGCCTCGACCTCGGGTGGGACATCGCCGGGGCCAGCCGCCGCGGCTAGGCGCTCCTCCAGCCGATCCAGGGCGTCCTCGATGCCTTCGAGCCGCTGGGATACCGACCGCAGGCGCCGCGTGAGGCGCTCGACATCCGCGGCCGAGGGGATGTTGAGGGCGCCCATGGCGGCCTCCTGTGCCTGCACCGCCTTCTCGCGAGCCTCGAACGCACCGGTGACCGCCCGGTTGACGACCGGATTTGCGATCAGCTCCTCGGCTATCCGCCCAAGAGCGTCCTCGCCCTGGCGCGACAGGCGATCGACGAAGCTGGGGTCTGACGCGTCGCTCATCGGCCCGCGCACGTTACCGCACCGACGTAGCCATGCGACCGGGGATTGCCCCGCCCGCCCGAGCGCTCGACGGACGGTCGAGTGTTGTCAAGCCCGCCCATGGGTATAGAGAATGTTGCATCGCTTAACCTGCAGGAAGTAGGTTGCGCGTGTAGGGCATGGCTTCTGCTAGTTTGCCCGCGTCCGATCGGCAGCCAGCATAGGGATGAGGGGGAGGGATCGTTTCAGGGATGAAGCAGCGGTTTTTTAACCTCCTGCTATGTGCAGGAGTCATTGCAATGGCCTGTATCACGGCCGTGACGCTGCCTGCCTCGGCCCAGAACCTGGACCAGTGCGTGCCCCTCGACGGGTCGCCGCTGCCGGAGGTATGCCTCCGCGTCCCCGATCCCACGCCGGCGCCCACTCCGCCGGCGCCTGCGCTCCCGATTCCTAACGAGCCGGCCCCGGCGCCGGGTGGCGACGGCGCGAAACCTGAGTCTGGCGACGCTTCACCCAGGCCCCAGGGCGGCTCCCCGCAACCGCGCGGTGGCAAGCGGGCCCCGGCCGACGACGGCAGGCGCAAGCGTCGCGCCGCCGGTGGCAACGGCGACGCCCCTCAGGCTGAGGTCGAGGGTAAGGGTCGTGAGCGCAAGCGCGCCGGGAACACCCCGATGCGCAATACCGATGGTTCGCCTGCGCCTTCCAACCCGGGCCTGATGGATGCGCCGCAGGGTCCGTTGCTTGCGACCGGTGTGCCTAATTTTGTGATTCGGAAGTTTCGGGTGCCGGTGTTTTTGTTGCCGATCTATCAGGCGGCTGGGATTCAGTATGGGGTGCGGTGGGAGATCCTGGCGGCGATCAACGAGATCGAG
>Ga0136614_10003044_pt1 | contig 10600 bp, 11 predicted proteins | sample AntDrymUQ2792106_2_FD_106643 | JGI IMG/M metagenome (GOLD analysis project Ga0136614, IMG submission 106643) | Polar desert sand microbial communities from Dry Valleys, Antarctica - metaG UQ279 (21.06) | ecosystem: Environmental > Terrestrial > Soil > Desert | place: Antarctica: Dry Valley... | reverse complement strand
TGCGTACGCAGCCTACGCGAGCTCCGCCCGCCACGGCGGCGAGGCGCCCGCGCGGGCGCAGGTCCGTGCCGCCACGCGGCACGCGAAGCGGGTCGCCGCGACGACGCGCTCGGCGTCTCCCAGCTCGTCGCGGCCGAGGCCCTGCTGCGACCACCACGCGAGCCAGCCGCCCGAGAACGCGTCGCCCGCGCCGATCGTGTCGACGACGTCGACGGGCGGCGCGGGCACGGCGGCCGCGCGCCCGGCGCTGAGCACCGTCGCGCCGGCGCCGCCGCGCGTGAGCAGGACCACGGCGGGGCCCCGGCCGAGCAGCGCGCGGGCGGCGTCGACGGCGGCCACGCCCGGGGCGAGCCACTCGAGGTCCTCCTCGGAGACCTTGACCACGTCGGCGCCCGCCAGCACGCGGCCGAGCCGCGCCCGATAGGCCGGCGGGTCGACGATCGTCGGCGGACGGCAGTTGGGGTCGACCATCACCAGCGCTCGGCCTGCGAGCGCGGCGGCGAGCGCCTCCAGGGCCGACGCCATCGGCTCGAGCACGAGCCCGAGCGTCCCGACGTGCAGGAACGCCGCGCTCCCGGGCAGCGCGGCCAGCGCGTCGGCCTCGGTCAAGCCCGGCGCAGCGGTCCCCTGGTCGTAGAAGCGGTAGCGGGCGGCGCCGTGGGCGTCGAGCTCGACCAGCGCCAGCGTCGTGGGAGCGTCCGTCGCGACGACGCTGTCCAGATCCACGCCGTCGGCCTCGAGCTCCCGGCGCAGGCGCCTCCCGAAGCCGTCGGAGGACAGGCACCCGAGGTAGGACACCGGCTGCTCGAGCCGGCCGATCGTGCGCGCCACGTTGTAGGGGCCGCCGCCCGGATGCCCGTCGAGCCTGCCGTCCTGCGCGAGCACGAGGTCGATCAGCGCCTCGCCGGCCACGACGACCGTTTCGTGGTCGAACGCGCTCATCGCCGTGCTCCCGCCGGTGCGATCTCGCCTGACCCGCGCGCCATGAGCTCCGTGGGCACGACGTGCAGTCGCGACTCCCCGTCGAAGCCGTTCAGCCGGGAGAAGAGCAGCTCGGCCGCGTGCCGGCCGAGCGTGTACGGATCCTGCATGACCACCGTGATCCCGGGCTCCACCATGTCCGCCAGCATGACGTCATCGAAGCCGACGAGGGCGACCTGTCGTTGCAGACGGTGCTCGCGCAGCGCCCGGATCGCGCCGATGGCGATGAGGTTCTGTGCCGCGAACAGCGCGGTCGGTGCGTCGGGGGCGACGAGCAGGTCGCCGGCCGCCAGCTCGGCGGCCCTGCTGCCGACGAGCCCGACGCGCTCGAGGGCCGGCTCGGCGCCGATGCCCGCCGCGGCGAGCGCCTCGCGATACCCGCGACGGCGCTCGGTGGCCGTAGAGACCGACGGCCGGTCGCCGAGAAAGGCGATCCGGCGGTGGCCGGCGGCCACGAGGTGCTCGACGGCAGCCTTCGCGCCGCCGGCGTTGTCGCTCACGACTGCGTCGGCATCGATGAAGCGCGGTGGACGGTCGACGAAGACGAGCGCCGTGCCGGAGTCCCGGTCGCGCGAGAGGTAGCCCTGATCGCTGCTGCACGGCACGATGACGAGCCCGTCGACGCCGCGGGCGGCGAACGCCTCGGCGAGCTCGCGCTCGCGGCCGGGGTCCTCGTCAGAGGAGCCGGCGAAGGTGAGCACGCCGCGCGCTCGGGCGACGTCCTCCACACCGCGGTGCACCGCCGAGAAGAACGGATTCGCCACGTCCTCGATGATGAGGCCGATGGTCGAGGAGAGCCGGTCGGTGCGTCGGAGGGTGCTTGCCGTGAGGTCGCGCCGGTACCCCAGGACATCGACCGCGTCCTGCACGCGCGCCGCGAGATCGGCGCGCACGTCGTGGTTGGCATTCACGACGCGCGACACCGTCGCGAGGCTCACGCCGGCGACGCTTGCAACATCCTTCATCGTCGGCCGCCGGCCGCCCTGTGCACCCACTCCGCGCGCAGACAACGGTTTCACGAGCGTGGACATTACCTTGCGCCACGGCAGGTGCCGCCCCGCTGAAACGTTTTCAGAGAGAGCTTGACACAGCAATCCGAGGGCTGTAGAACCGCTCCTCTGAAAACGTTGTCTCGGCGACACCGGGCGCAGCACAAGGGGTGGGAGGAGAAGCATGATGAGGACAGATGGACTCGGACGCAGAGCGTCCCGGATGGTCGCGATCGGTTCGGTCTACGCGCTGGCCGCCGGGTTCGCCGCGTGCGGCGGCGACGACGCCGGCGCCGGCGGCGGCGGCGGCGATGACGCCGTCATGCTGGGGCTGATCACGAAGACCGAGACCAACCCGTTCTTCGTGAAGATGAAGGAGGGCGCCAACGCCAAGGCCGATGCGCTCGGGGTCGAGCTGCAGTCGTTCGCCGGCAAGAAGGACGGCGACAACGAGAGCCAGGTGGCTGCGGTGGAGAGCCTCATATCGGCCGGAGCGAAGGGCTTCATGATCACGCCGAGCGATTCGGAGGCGATCGTGCCGGCGCTCGACAAGGCCCGTCAGGCGGGGCTGCTCGTCATCGCGCTCGACACGCAGACCGAGCCCCCCGACGCGGCCGACGCCACGTTCGCGACGGACAACTTCGCGGCGGGTGAGGCGATCGGCAAGTGGGCGGCCGGGAAGTTCGAGGGCAAGGACGCCAGGATCGCGATGCTCGACCTCAACGCGGACGGAGTCTCAGTCGACGTGCAGCGCGATCAGGGGTTCCTTACGGGCTTCGGCGTCGACGTCGGGGACGACACGAAGATCGGCGACGAGGAGGACCCGCGCATCGTCGGTCACGATGTGACCGATGGCGCCGAGGAGGGCGGCCGCACGGCGATGGAGAACCTGCTGCAGAGGGACCCGAGCCTCAACCTCGTGTACACGATCAACGAGCCGGCGGCGGCCGGGGCGTATGAGGCGCTCAAGGCGGCCGGCAAGGAAAAGGACGTCACGATCGTCTCCGTCGACGGTGGCTGCCCCGGCGTCAAGAACGTCAAGAGCGGCGTCATCGGCGCGACTTCGCAGCAGTACCCCCTCAAGATGGCCGAGATGGGCGTCGAGGCGATCTCCGAGTTCGCCAGGTCCGACGCGAAGCCGGAGCCGACGGCCGGCAAGGACTTCGTGGACACGGGCGTCACGCTGATCACCGACGAGCCGGTGGACGGCGTCGAGTCCGAGGACACCGCGTTCGGCCTCGAGAACTGCTGGGGCTAGTCGCCATGAGCAGGCTCTTCCGGCGGCTCGTCCCGGCGCCGCAAGGCGCCGAGAGAGGCGCGACGGTCGTCGGGCCCGAGCGGCCGGCGGGCGTTTCGACGCGCATTCACGACCTTCTGCACGCGAACGCCACGCTCGGGCCGCTGTTCGTGCTCGTCCTGGCGGTGGTGATCTTCAGCGTCACGGCGGACCGCTTCCTGGAGCCCGGAAACCTGTCCCTGATCGTGCAGCAGGTGATGGTCGTCGGCACGCTCGGGATCGCGCAGACGCTCATCATCCTCACCGCGGGGATCGACCTCTCGGTCGGCGCGATCATGGTGCTCTCCTCGATCGTCATGGCAAAGCTGTCGGCCGATCAGGGCGTGCCGGGCCTCCTGGCACTCATGATCGGGTTCGGCGTCGGGACCGCGTGTGGCCTCGTCAACGGCCTGCTCGTCACGCGCCTGAGGCTGCCACCGTTCATCGTGACGCTCGGCACGCTGAACGTCTTCTTCGCGCTCAACCTCTACTACTCGAAGAGCGAGACCGTGCGCGGCGCCGACATGTCCGAGCTGCTGCTGTGGACAGGCAACACGGTCGACGTCGGCGACACGCGGATCACGTACGGGTCCCTGCTGATGCTGGCGCTGTTCCTCGTCGTCGCCTACGCGTTGAAGCAGACGGCGTGGGGGCGCCACGTCTATGCCTCTGGTGACGACCAGGAGGCCGCGCGCCTGGCCGGCGTGCGCACCGACCGCGTGCTCCTCAGCGTCTACGTCGTCGCCGGCCTGATCTGCGCCGTCGCGGCCTGGATGCTGATCGGCCGCATCGCCTCGGCGAGCCCCCAGGCGGGCGGCACGGCGAACCTCGACTCGATCACCGCGGTGGTGATCGGCGGCACGAGCCTCTTCGGCGGCCGCGGCCTCGTCGTCGGCACGCTGTTCGGCGCGCTGATCGTCGGCGTGCTGCGCAACGGGCTGACGCTGTCCGGCGTCGACGTGCTCTGGCAGGACTTCGCCGTCGGGGTGCTCATCGTCGCCGCCGTGGCGATCGACCAGTGGATCCGTAGGGTGAAGGCGTGACGACGACCGAGGTGCCGCCGATCCTGGAGGCGCGGGGGCTCGTGAAGCGCTACGGGCACGTGACTGCGCTGGCCGGCACGGACTTCGACCTGCGGCCGGGGGAGATCCTGGCCGTGATCGGTGACAACGGCGCGGGCAAGTCGTCGCTGATCAAGTGCCTTTCAGGCGCCGTCGTGCCGGACGAGGGGGAGATCCTCCTCGACGGCGAGCCCGTGGACATGCGCTCTCCGCTCGACGCGCGCGCGGTGGGAATCGAGACCGTGTACCAGACCCTGGCCGTGTCACCGTCGCTCGACGTCGCCGACAACCTGTTCCTCGGCCGCGAGCCGAGGGCGCCCGGGGTCGTCGGAACGGTGTTTCGCAAGCTCGACCGCGCGAAGATGCGCCAAGAGGCCACCAGGCACATGTCCGAGCTCGGCATCCTGACCATCCAGGACATCACCCAGCAGGTCGAGTCGCTCTCGGGCGGCCAGCGCCAGGGCGTCGCCGTCGCCCGGGCGGCGGCGTTCGGCAGCCGCGTGATCATCCTGGACGAGCCGACGGCCGCCCTCGGCGTCAAGGAGTCCGCTCACGTCCTCGAGCTGATCCTGCGCGTTCGCGACAAGGGGCTGCCGGTGATCCTGATCAGCCATAACATGCCGCAGGTGTTCGAGGTCGCCGACCGCATCCACATCCAGCGCCTCGGCAAGCGGATCGCGGTGGTTACGCCGAAGACCCACACCATGAACGAGGTGGTGGCGATCATGACCGGTGCCACCGCGCCGGGTGCCGTGGCCCACGAGCAGCCGGCCATTCCGGCCGGTCGTGAGGAACGGAAATGAGCACCGATCCGCGCGCCGGGCAGCTGCCGGAGGCCGGCGACCTCGTCGACCTCGACCGGCTGCTGGACGCCTACCGCTCAGTGCCGCCGTCCGAGCCGGTCGCGTTCGGCACGTCAGGGCACCGCGGCACGTCGCTGGACGGCTCGTTCACCGAGGCGCACGTCGTCGCCATCAGCGCCGCGGTGTGCCGCTACCGCGCCGAGCAGGGAACGAGCGGGCCGCTCTACCTGGGCCGCGACACGCACGCGCTCTCCGAGCCCGCGTTCCGCACGATCGTGGAGGTGCTCGCCGGCCACGGCGTCGACGTGGTCGTCGACGCCGACGGCGGCTACACCCCGACGCCGGTGATCTCGCACGCGATCCTGACGCACAACCGCGGCGGCAGCCGGGCCCGCCCGCCCGCGGCGGACGGGATCGTCGTCACGCCGTCGCACAACCCGCCGTGCGACGGCGGCTTCAAGTACAACCCGCCGCACGGCGGGCCGGCCGGCACCGACGTCACCGACTGGATCGAACGCGAGGCCAACGAGCTGCTCGAGGCGGGCCTCGACAAGATCCCGCGGGTGCCCTACGGCGAGGCCCGCGTCACGCGCCGCGACTACGTGTCCCCCTACGTCGACGAGCTCGCCTCGGTGATCGACCTCGACGCGATCCGCGACGCGGGGATCCGGCTCGGCGTCGACCCGCTGGGCGGTGCGAGCGTGGCGTACTGGCAGGCGATCGCCGAGCGCCACCGGCTCGACCTGACGATCGTCGACGACCGGGTCGACCCGACGTTCCGCAACGTTTGCCTCGACCACGACGGCAAGATCCGCATGGACTGCTCCTCGCCGCACGCGATGGCGCGGCTGCGCGACCTGGCCGGCGACTTCGACGTCGCGTTCGCCAACGACCCGGACGCCGACCGCCACGGCATCGTCACGCCGTCCGCCGGCCTCGTCGCACCCAACCACCAGCTCGCGGCGTGCGTCGCGTACCTGTTCGGCGGCCACCGCGACTGGGGCCCGGACGTCGGCATCGGCAAGACGCTCGTCTCCTCCTCGATCATCGACCGCGTGGCCGCCGACCTCGGCCGCCGGCTCGTCGAGGTGCCGGTCGGCTTCAAGTGGTTCGTCGAGGGCCTGCTCGACGGCACGCTCGGCTTCGCCGGGGAGGAGAGCGCCGGCGCGTCGTTCCTGCGCCGCGACGGCAGCGCATGGAGCACCGACAAGGACGGGCTCATCCCCTGCCTGCTCGCGGGGGAGATGACGGCGACGACCGGCAAGGACCCGGGCGAGCTGTACGCCGGCCTGGCCGAGCGGTTCGGCCACGCCGCCTACACCCGCACCGACGTGGCGGCGACGCCGGAGGAGAAGGACGTGCTCGGGCGGCTCTCGCCCGAGCAGGTGGCGGGCGGCGAGCTGGCCGGCGAGCCGATCGAGGCCAAGCTCACCGAGGCGCCCGGCAACGGCGCGCCGATCGGCGGCCTCAAGGTCGTCGCCGAGCACGGCTGGTTCGCCGCGCGGCCGTCGGGCACCGAGGACGTCTACAAGGTCTACGCCGAGAGCCTCGACGGGGAGGAGCGCCTGGAGCGGATCCTCGGCGAGGCGCGGCAGATCGTCGGCAAGGCCCTGGAAGGCTGATGGCGCCCGGCCGCGCGGTGATCGCGGCGCAGACGTCCGCGGTCTACCGCCGGCTCGCCGCCTGACCCTGGCCGGCGGCGGCGCTCTGCGAGACTCGCCTGCGTGCTCGAACGACGTACCAAGATCGTGGCCACGCTCGGTCCGTCGACCGACGCGCCCGGCGTGCTGGACCGGCTGGTGGCGGCGGGTGTCGACTGCGCGCGGCTGAACTGCTCGCACGGCACGCACGAGGACCTGCGCCGGCGCGCCGCCGACCTGCGCGCCGCGGCCGTGCGCGCCGCCCGCCCGCTCGGGCTGCTGTTCGACGTGCAGGGCCCGAAGCTGCGCCTGGCCGCGGACACCGCCGCGCGCGCGGTGGCGCCCGGCGAGGGCCTGGTGTTCTGCGGCGCGCAGTGGACCGGGACGGCCGAGCGCGTCCGGGTCGACTTCGACCACTTCGCCGCGCTCGTCACCGAGCGCTCGCAGATCGTGATCGGCGACGGCGTGCCGCGCTTCGCGGTCGAGCGGATCGAGGACGGCGACGTGTTCGTGCGCGCGGTGTCACCCGGGCCGCTGGCTCCGCGCAAGGGGATCAACGTGACCTACGCGCGGCCGGAGCTCCCGGCCATCACGGAGAAGGACCACGCCGACATCGACCTCGCGGCCGAGCTCGGCGCCGACTTCGTCGCGCTCTCGTTCGTCCGCTCCGGCGCCGACATGCAGCAGCTGCGCGACCGGCTCGGCGAGCTCGGCTCGAGCGCCCGGCTGATCGCCAAGATCGAGAAGATCGAGGCCTACGAGCGGCTCGACGAGATCATCGCCGTCGCCGACGGCGTGATGGTCGCCCGCGGGGACTACGGCGTGGAGGCCGGCGTCGCCCGCGTGCCGCTGATGCAGAAGGACACGATCCGGCGCGCCACGCAGGCCGGGAAGCTGGTGATCACCGCGACGCAGATGCTCGAGTCGATGATCCAGGCGCCGGAGCCGACCCGGGCCGAGGCGGCCGACGTCGCCAACGCGGTGATCGACGGGACCTCGGCGGTGATGCTCTCCGCCGAGACCAGCGTCGGCGCCTACCCGGTCGAGGCGGTCCAGGCGATGGCGGAGATCGCCGAGGCGGCGGAGGAGTCCCCGGTCATCCATGGCCGCGCGCAGGGCGTCAAGGCGGCGACGAGCGGCCAGGCGGTCATGCACGCGGCGGTCCAGCTTGCCGACGAGCTCGACGCGGCGGCGCTGATCGTCCCGACGTCGACCGGCGCCGCCGCACGCGTCTGTGCCAAGTTCCGCCGCCGCCGCCCGATCGTGGCCCTGGCCCACCTGCCGGGCATCGCCGACCAGCTGACGCTCGAGTGGGGCGTGTACCCGACGAACATGGATACGGCCTCGTCGGTCGACGACATGGTCGACCTGGCGCTCGAGACGGCGCGCGACTTCGCCGGGCTCGCGACCGGGGAGCGCGTCGTGCTCACCGCGGGCCGCCGCACCGGCACGCCGGGCGCGACGAACCTCGTGATGGTCCGCGAGATCCCCTGAGCGCCTTGACTTCAACCGCGCTTGAAGGCGCATCATGGCCCGCGTGAGCCACGCCCTCCAGATCACCGACCTCGTCAAGCGCTACCCGACCGGAACGGAGGCGCTCAAGGGCGTCTCGCTCGAGATCGAGGAGGGCGAGTTCTTCGCGCTCCTCGGCCCCAACGGCGCCGGGAAGTCCACGCTCATCCACTGCACGACCGGGCTGGCCCAGCCCACCGCGGGCGACATCCGCGTGTTCGGTCACGACGCCGTGCACCACTACGCGGAGGCGCGCCTCGCGGTCGGGCTCGCCCCGCAGGAGCTCAACCTCGACTGGTTCCTCACGGCGCAGGAGTCGCTCGAGTACCACGGCGGCTACTTCGGGATGCCGCGCAAGGAGCGCAGGGAGCGCACCCGCGAGCTGCTCGACACGTTCTCGCTGACCGCCAAGCGCCACGACCGGACGCGCACGCTCTCGGGCGGCATGAAGCGGCGGCTGATCCTCGCGCGCGCCCTGATGCACCGTCCCCGGCTGCTGATCCTCGACGAGCCGACGGCCGGCGTCGACGTCGAGCTGCGGCTCGAGCTGTGGCACTACGTCCAGCGGATCAACGCCGAGGGCACGACGATCCTGCTGACGACGCACTACCTCGAGGAGGCCGAGCAGCTCTGCCAACGGATCGCGTTCATCGCCGACGGGCAGATCGTCGCGCAGGGCACGAGCCAGGAGCTGGCGAGCGAGTACGGCGTGGGGAGCCTCGAGGACGCCTACCTCGAGCTGGTCGGCCGCAAGGAGCTCTCGCGCGCTCACATCGCCGGTGACGCGGCGTGACCGCGACGCAGATCCGGTTCTTCTCGCTGCTGCGGCGCGAGGTCAACCGCTTCATGAAGATCAAGCGCCAGACGCTCGGCGCGCCGCTGCTCGAGACGTTCCTCTACATCTCCGTCTTCGGCGCCGCGCTGGGCTCGCGCATCGACGAGCTGCATGGCGTGGACTACGTCGTCTTCATCATCCCCGGGCTGATCATGATGGCCTGGGCGATCAACGCGTTCTCCAACAACGCGTCGTCGATCCTGCAGCAGAAGTTCCAGCGCTCGATCGACGACCAGCTCTCGTCGCCCGCCTCGCCGCTCGAGTTGCTGCTCGCGTTCTCCTTCGGCGGCTTCGCGCGCGGGATGATCGTCGCGACCTTGACCTTCACGGCGGCCTCGATCCTCGTCGACGTCCCGGTCGAGCACGTGCTCGTCCTGCTCGCGTCGCTGTTCCTCGTCGGCTTCTTCTTCGCTCAGCTGGGCGTGATCGTCGGCGTGCGGGCCGAGCAGTTCGACGACGTGTCCTTCTACCAGACGTTCCTGCTGCAGCCGCTGATCTTCCTGGGCGGCGTCTTCTACTCGGCGGCGCTGCTGCCGGAGCCGTTCCAGACGCTGACCTACTTCGATCCGGTCTACTACATGATCGGGCTCGTGCGCTACGGGTTCCTGGGCTACTCCGAGACGAACGTCGCGCTCTCGCTGCTGTTGTTGACGCTGGCGGCGCTGGCCCTGTTCGCGCTTAACCTCCGCCTGTTCGCGCGCGGCTACCGGCTCCGCGCCTGATCGCAGCGTGCTGACCGATCGAGGATGTCGTCCCGGCAAGCTGAACGGTGAGGTCGAGTGTTCATACAGGCACCAACGCGACCCGCTCTCGTTCAGGAAGCTCGCGGTTCTGTCGTTCAGGTAGCGCCGCTCCCGCCAACGCCGCGCACGTCGCCTCGCTGTCGTTCGCGTTCGCCTCCTGTCAGGCGTGGCCGGACGGCTACTACTCGGCCTACGGGCGGATGGCCGAGGAGGACGTTCGCTTCCTGGTGCACCTCGGTGACTCAATGGCGCGCACGTCCCGGGCGCTACAGATCGCGAGGCATCGACCGATCAGCTCGGGGGAGAAGCGCCATGACTCCGATCCGAGACATGTACGACCTCCTGCCGCCCGAGCGCGCCGCCGAGCTCCGGCGACACAACAAGCAGCGCCTGGCCGAGCTCGAGGCCCGCGACGCCGAGCGCCGCAGCCGCCTCGCCCAGACGCTCGCGGTCCCGCGCGGCGAGACACCGCCTGAGTAGACGCTTGTGATGTATGCTGTGCTGTATGTCGGCTACGCGTACCCAGGTCTACTTCACCGAGGAGCAGCGGCGAAGGCTGGACGTCATGGCCAAGCGCGAGGGCAAGACGCTCGCCGAGGTGGTCCGCGAGGCCGTGGACGCCCATGTCGCCCAAGCGCCGCCCGACCTCGAGGTCGTGCTCGACGAGACGTTCGGCTCGATGCCCGAGCTCGAGGTGCCCGCGCGGAGCGGGTGGGACCGTGGCTACGGTTGAGCTCCTCGTCGACACCGACGTCCTGAT
>Ga0136614_10003043_pt1 | contig 10600 bp, 12 predicted proteins | sample AntDrymUQ2792106_2_FD_106643 | JGI IMG/M metagenome (GOLD analysis project Ga0136614, IMG submission 106643) | Polar desert sand microbial communities from Dry Valleys, Antarctica - metaG UQ279 (21.06) | ecosystem: Environmental > Terrestrial > Soil > Desert | place: Antarctica: Dry Valley... | reverse complement strand
TCACCGGAGAGCCCGACATCCTGCCGGCCACGCAGCCGGTGCCGGTGTTCGACGTCACCGTCGAGGCCGACACCGTGACGATCCGCTCGCGGGGCGGAGCGTCGTCATGACGGCAACGCTGGAGATCAGAGGGCTACGGGTCGCCGCCGGTGGCAAGGAGATTCTCCGCGGCATCGACCTCACCGTGTCGAGCGGGCAAGTCCACGCAGTCATGGGTCCGAACGGTGCCGGCAAGAGCACGCTGTCCGGTGCCGTGATGGGAAAGCCTGGCTATGAGGTGCTGGACGGCTCGGTCACGCTCGACGGTGTCGACATACTGACGATGCCGGTGTGGGAACGGGCCGCCGCTGGTCTGCACCTCGTGCTGCAATACCCAACCGAGGTGCCGGGGGTTGCGCTCGATGCGCTGATGACCGAAGCCCTGGCTGCCCGCGGTCGCCCCGTCACGAATATCGACGAGCTGCTCGAGGCCGAGGCTGCCCGTATCGGCCTGCCGCCTGCCCTGCTGCACCGTTCGCTCAACGTCGACCTGTCGGGCGGCGAGAAGAAGCGCAACGAGACGCTGCAACTCGCGCTGCTCGGGCCAAGGATTGCCATCCTCGACGAGCTCGATTCGGGCCTCGACGTCGACGCGCTCAGGGCGTGCGCAAAGCGGATCGAGGAACTCACGCAACCGGTCGGTGACAATCCGGGACTCGGTGCGTTGGTCATCACGCACTACAACAGGCTGCTCAAGGAATTGCATCCCGACACGGTTCACATCCTCGTGAAGGGACGGATCGTTGCGGCTGGCGGGCCGGAACTCGCTGACACGCTGGAAGCCGATGGCTACGCCGCGTTCAGCGCTGACGCCGACGACTCGGCGAGTGGTGGCGGGTCGCTCGACGACTTGTTCGGGACGCCGGGCCGGTAGAACCGGCACGGGCTGCCTACGCTGGAGCGATGGACGAGACCACCGGTTGGACCGAAGCCGAGGGCGCGTTGCGCCGCCGCTTTCAATTCAAGAACTTCTCCGAGGCGTTCGGATTCATGACGCGCGTCGCGCTCCTCGCCGAGACCCAGGGGCATCATCCCGATTGGTCGAACTCGTGGAACACGGTCGACATTTCGCTCACCACTCATTCGGCCAATTCGACGGTGACCGAGAACGACCGCACGTTGGCGGCGGCGATCGACGCGCTGGTGGCATGAGCGACGGGAAGTTGCACGACAACGTCGTCAAGGTGACCGAGGCCGGCCGCGATCTCGGGCTGGCGATCGAGACGTTCCACTTTCCCGACGGCACCAAGACCGCAGCCGATGCGGCAGCGGCGATCGGGGTGCAGGTCGGCCAGATCGTAAAGAGCTTGATCTTCGCGGTCGATGGTCAGGTCGTGCTTGCCTACGTGAGCGGCAGCAACCAGCTCGACGAATCCAAGCTGGCGCTCGCGGGGGGCGGCGTGACGTGCTCGCGTGTCGATGCCGACACGGTGCGGGCGGCGACCGGATTCCCGATCGGCGGCGTGCCGCCATTCGGTTTGGCAACCGAACTGCGGATCTTCATCGACCCGGACCTCTTGCAGTACGACGAGGTGTGGGCGGCCGCCGGGACTTGGCACGACGTCTTCGCGATCGCACCCGCCGATCTCGTCCAGGCGAGCGGTGGCAGGGTCATCGATCTGAAGCGCACCTGACGTGCAGTCGTAGACTGACGCCATGGAGGAGCTGCCATCCGGCGAGGACGAACGCGGTGTGGACATCGGCCAGATCCGTCGCCTGCTCCGCATGTCGGTGGAGGAGCGGGTTCATTACATGGTCGAGGTCGCGAACAAGCTCATGGACATCCGCGCGACCGTCCGCTTTCTCGACTGAACGTCAACTCAATGAGCTTCGATCCTGTTGAGATCTGCGCAGTCCTTGAGGAGGAGGGCGTCGAATTCGTCGTGCTCGGAGGGTTTGCCGCGATCATCCACGGCTCCCCCCTTCCGACCGAGGACATCGACGTGATCCCATCAAGGACAGACGAGAACCTCGAGCGTCTTGCGCGTGCACTGCAGCGCCTCGACGCGCAGATCAGGACCGGAGACGAGCCGGTTGCCACGAAAATCGATGCTGCGTTCATCCGCAACATGCCGAACATGCTCAACCTCGTGACGAAGTACGGCGACTTGGATCTCACCTTCTCCCCGTCCGGCAGCCTCACGAGTTACGACCAGTGGCGCGAGCGCGCACGGCGTGCTCAGCTGAGAGAGGGTCTGATCGTCGTCGTAGCAGCACTCGACGACATCATCGCTTCGAAGGTCGCTGCCGATAGGCCGAAGGATCATCGAGCATTGCCGTACCTCGAGTCGCTGCGCGATCAGTTGAGTTGAACTTCACATCGGCGGCGTCCGACCCCACTCGTGCGTCAGGGCGCGATTGTGGTGGTGATCGCTTCACTCACCGGAGGTTCCGGCTGGGTAGCGGGCGACGACGAGTCAGTCGCAGGTACTGAGGTCTCAGGAGCGAGCGTGACTACGGGCTCCACCGCGGTGGTGTCCGGTGCCGTCGTGGTCTCGACGGTCGTGGTCTCGGGAAGGTCAAGTTCTTCGGTCGTCGCCGGTGACTCGGCGTCACTCGCCGGCGCGACGACCAGCCCGGCGTCCAGATCGACGTCCTTCGCCGCACCATCAACCGAGACGAGCGTGCGGATCACGACCTCGTCTGTGTCGGCGATCTCCAGCATGTCGAGAATGTCGATGTCGGAGTCCAGCGCGTCGTCGGTGCCGCGATCGACAGCCGTGGGCTCGTGTCCATCCGGCACAACGAACTCCACGACATAGGTGGCGGCGTCGAGTCCGGCGAACTCGTACTGGCCGTCGGGAGAAGTCACCGTCTCGGCGAGTGGAGCCAGGTCGGCGCTCAGCAAGCGGACGGTGACGCCCGCGAATCCACGTTCAACGTCGTTCTGTTGTCCATCCGCGTTCTGGTCGAGCCATACGAAATCGCCGACGAGCGACGTCGAGGAATCAGCGGGCTCGGAGGTTTCGGGTTCGGCAACGTCCGATGTTGGCGGCGTGGATTCAGTGACACCACCGTCGTCAGGAAGGGATTCTTCGGGAACCTCGGGCGCGGAATCAGGCGGTGGTTCGGCGCTGGTCGTCGGCAAATCAGCCGTCGCTTCGACCATTCCGAGCGCGGCCGCCGTTGCGACGTCGACAACACCCGTTTCCGGCAGGCCTTGCAGTTTCTGGTACTCGAGTACCGCGTTGCGCATGTCTTCGCCGAACTGACCGTCGGCGCCACCACGGAGGAAGACGCCCGCATTCATCAGCAGGCGCTGCGCCTCGGCGACGGCATCGCCGTGGCTGCCGATCGTCAAGTCGATCCACTCCGACGCCGCGATGGCGGTGAGTGTCGGACTGACGGGCGGCGCGACGGACGCGGCCATCGTCGTGGCGGCAAGCGTTGCGGGGCGGTACCACAGCCCGAGTTCGATCGCCGTTGCTCGGTCGACCACACCCGTCGCCGGCAGTCCGACCCTGGTCTGGAAGGTCCGAACCGCAGCAGTGGTGACCGCGCCATACAAACCATTGGCGTCACCGTTGACCGCCACCCCGGCCCGTCGCAAGTAGTCGTGCACGATCGCGACGCGCATACCGGAGTCGCCGGGACTGACGTTCACCCAATCGCCCACGGGTGGTGCGGTCGGCGGAGAACCGCCCGGCCAGAGGCCGAGTCTGATCGCCGTCGCCCTGTCGACGACACCTGTCGCTGGAAGGCCAGATTGAGCCTGGAACGCTTGAACAGCAGCAGTGGTGACAGATCCGTAGCGGCCATCGGCGTCGCCATTCACGGCCACTCCGGCCCGTCGCAAGTAGTTGTGGACGATCGCGACTCGCATACCGGTGTCACCAGGCGACACGTTGACCCAGTCGCCGGTCGGTGGAGTCGTCGGAGCCGATCCGTCGTTGTACCAGAGGCCGAGCCTGATCGCCGTCGCCTTATCCACGACACCGGACTGAGCCAGACCGACCCTGGCCTGGAACTCCCTCACGGCGTCGGCGGTGTAGGCGCCGTAGCGTCCATCGGCGCCACCGAAGATTCCAATCCCGGCCCGCGCCAGGAACTGCTGGACGATGACGACGCGCGTGCCCGCGTCGCCGGGACCCACATTCACCCAATCGGTCGCCGGCGCGTTCGGGTTCGCCGGGGTGAGCGTGGCTCCGCCTAATGCGGCGCCGGCTGAATCCGCAATGAAACCCGCTGCAGCGACGGCACCGTTTGGCCGGAGGTGGATGCCGTCACTGGTGAACCACTCTGGATGTGACGCGCTGTAGCTCGCCCAATCGGCGATTTGGAGACGTCCGCCGTACTGCGCCGCTTTTTGCAACAAGATGCGGTTGTTGTCCCGAAACGTGAAGGTATTTGACGTGAAGCCGGGCGACACATAGGTGACATCGGCCGTACGCATCGTCATCCACACAACGCGATAGATCTGTTGCGACGACGCTTCGTTCATCACCTGGTCGACAGCGTTGGCGAAGGTTGCGCCGGGGTCGTTGTAACCAGTTGCGATGACGAGAACCGCTCCCCACCGTCCGGCGCTCAATCGCATCGCACCGACGGTTGTCGACGGGGCGTACCCCTCTCGACCGCGGCACGACGCGCCAATGGTGCGCCGGCACGACTCGAGGTCGGCCGTGAAGTTGAATCGCCGAAGCGGACCAAACGAGTTCGTCCACCGGATGCCGGCCCACGCTGAGTCACCAATCAACCCGATGTGGGACGCTGATCCTGCGCCGGTGTAGATGACCGGCGCCGCTGCCGCTTGTGGCGCCGGTTGGGTCACGATGCCCGCCCCGGTCACGCCGAGCGTTGCGACGACGAGCAAGCCGGCGAGTCGAGCAGCTGTCTTGGTCACCGGCATACCTCCAGAAGTTCGGCCGGCGACGTCCCGCGCCGATTCGTTCCAATTCGTACCTTGGTCGAGTCCTCCGAAGATTACCGTAACCGTGCGGTCGCCGTAGTGGGCGCTGACGACGTTGAAGGAACTCGGGTACGGGACCGTGCGGTCGGCGGCGAGCCCAAGGCGAGGTCGAGCGCCGGTGTAGCACGTGGCTGCTCAGACAGATCGAGCGGCGCCCCCGCCCTTTCGAGCGTCGCCTGGTCCCCAGCGGTGCAGTCCATGAGGGCCCGCAACGTTGCTGGCAAATTCATCGTCATCCTCGATCTCGAGAAGCAACTCGACCGTCAGGAGCCGTTCCCCGAGCGGGACGCCTGGCGCAGAGAAACGCCTCGACAACCACGCCCCCTCCTCGTCGCGGAGGGTTCCCGGCGCGCAACTCAAGAGCCCGGCGAAGGGGTCGGCGTCTGGCGCCCCGAGCAGGTCCTCGGCGACCAGCGGGTCGAGATCGAGGATGGCCCAATCCGCTGGTACTCCGACCTCGGTGGCCCCGAAGAGACCAGGAGAGAGTTCGTCGAGTGCGGCCGGCGGTGGCAGTGTCGACCCAGCGGGTGATTCTGCCAACTCGGCGAGCGCCCCGGGCGCATCGCCGCCCGGCGACGGGGCCGTGCTTGCGGTCTCGTCCGCGGAATCGCTGCCTGAGCGACAACCGATGAGCGCGGCGATCAGCCCCAGGTTGGCGATCCACTGTCCACGCATTTCCGCCTGGGTAGCGGGAGGTCGTTCGACGCTCACTGGGAGGTGCCCCGCTACCCCTCAGGCGGCGGGGCGGGGAGCTGTGTTGTCTCGGCGAACACGGCCGGGTCGACGGTGATGAACAGACCCTTGCCGCGGGCGAGCACCGATTGATCAGGCATCGTGATGTCGACGAGTTCGCCCTCGATCCACAGCTTGCGCCCTGACCGCTCGGCGAGTCTGCCCCGGCACACGATGGGGCGGTACAGCGGCGTGCCGCGCTCGTAGCGGATCGTCAGCTCGCCCGTGAACGCGGCCTGGCCAACGACTCCGAGGATGAACCCGAACACATCGTCGAACAATGCCGCGACGATGCCGCCGTGGCAGCGTCCTGGCGCCCCCTCATGCGCCGCGCGCAGCGTGACGAGGCCCTCGACGTCGGCGCCCCGTTGGTGTACGTCGACATCGATGCCCCAGGGACTGGCCAGTCCGGAGAAGGGGCGATCGTCGTACGACGCGAGGGCGACGCCATCGTCGGTTTCTTCGCCCGGTTGGTCGCGAAAGCTGAGCGGGTCCCGCTGGCGTCGCGTCCCCTCGTCGATTCGCTCGGTGAGATCGTCGAGGGTTCGGGCGACGTCGTTGAGAAGGTCCGTCGACGCGTGGTGACCGACGAGTGCATGGCCGAGGTCGCGGACCGCACGTCCGGCGGCGCGACGAGCAGCAATGTCGGGGGTCACATCCATCGGGGAGACACTAGGCAGCGGGGTCAGGATCCGTAGCGAGCGCGCCGTCGTCCGAGTGTTTCGAGCGGGGCGTACCGGCAGGAAACACTCGCTCGGCAGCAAACACTCGGATCAGCGTGGGCCAGATCAAACGGGGCGGTCGAGCGCGTCGAGCAGTGTGTTCCACGCCAACGTGGCGCACTTGATGCGCACCGGGAACTTCACGACACCCTGCAATGCCTCGAGATCACCGAGGTCTGGTCGGTCGTCAGGGTTCGTGTTCGCATCGTCCCCGTCACCAGACGTGTCCTCGATCGACATCATGCCCTTGAACCGCCGAACGAGCGCCTTCACGTCGGCCACGCTGCGGCCCTTGACGGCCTGGCTCATCATCGACGCCGAGCTCTGTGAGATCGAGCAACCCTGGCCGCCCACCTTGACGTCGGTGACCGTGTCGTTGTCGATCTGCAGATACACCGTGATCTCGTCGCCGCACAGCGGGTTGTGTCCCTGCGCCACAGACGCCGGTGGGATCGGCAGTTCGCCGCGATTACGCGGCGTGCGGTAGTGGTCGAGGATGATCTCGCGATAGAGGTCTTCAAGACCAGGCATTGCAATCGCTCCTAAAAGCCGAAGATGTCCGACGCTCCGTCGAGGGCATCGGCCATGGCGTCGATGTCGTCGCGGTCGTTGTAGAGATACCAGCTGGCGCGAACCGTCGCCGCAACGTCGAGCACTCGCATGAGCGGCTTGGCGCAATGGTGACCGGCGCGAACGCACACGTTGCGCTGATCGAGCACCTGCGAGACGTCGTGCGGGTGGAGGTCGCGGAACGCAAAGCTCAGGACGCCGCCGCGCAGCGCCGGATTGGCGGGGCCATGCATTCGGATGTCGCCGCCGAACCGTTCAGCGAGCGATGACAGCGCATACGCCGTGAGTTCGCGTTCGTGGGTATGGATGCGCTCCATCCCGATCTCGTTGAGGAAGTCGACGGCGGCACCGAAACCGATGACCTCGGTGATGGGTGGCGTGCCGGCCTCGAACTTGGCCGGCACCGGAGCGGGTGTGTACCCGTCGAGGCGGACGTCGGCGATCATGTTGCCGCCGCCGAGAAAGGGAGGGGTGGCGTCGAGCAGTTCGGCCCGGCCCCAGAGCGCACCGATGCCGGACGGACCGCACAGCTTGTGGCTGGAGAACGCCGCAAAGTCGGCGTCCCACACCTGCACGTCGGTGACGTTGTGGGGCACGTACTGGCAGGCATCGACGACGGCAAGGGCGCCGGCGGCGTGGGCCGCGGCACAAAGCTCGGCGACCGGGGTGATGGTGCCGAGCACGTTGCTCATCGCCGTGAACGCGAAGACCTTGGCGCCGTCGAGCAGACGGTCGAGGTCGGTGAGGTCGAGCTGGCCGTCGGCTGTGAGCGGGACCCATCGCAGCTCGATGCCCTGGCGGGCCGCCATGATGTGCCACGGCACGATGTTTGCGTGGTGCTCCATGTGCGTGAGCACGACAACGTCGCCGGCGTTGAGATGGGCACCGCCCCACGATTGGGCGACGAGGTTGAGCGCTTCGGTGGCGTTCTTGACGAACACGATCTCGTCGGGGCTGCCAGCATTCACGAAACGAGCGATGCGCGCCCTGGCCGACTCGTACGCGTCCGTGGCCTCGGCGGCCAGGCGATAGGCGCTGCGGTTGATAGGCGCGTACGACGTCTTCATGAACGTGCTCATCGCGTCGATGACCTCAATCGGCTTCTGCGACGAGTTGGCCGAATCGAGGTAGTGGATCGGGGCGTTGTCGATCTCACGCTGCAGCAGCGGGAAACGAGACTTCACCGACGCGACGTCGATGCTGTCGACGGCTTCGAGGCGTGGCAACGCAGCTGCTGACGTGAATGCTGACAACGGGGTCACCGCCCACTCTCCGCGGTCAGCCGGTACGCGTCGTAGCCCTCGATTTCCAGCTTGCGCACGAGGTCCATGCCGCCGGACTCGACGATGCGTCCGTCGAGCATGATGTGTACGACGTCGGGCTGCACCTCATCGAGCAACCGCTGGTAGTGCGTGATGAGCACCACGCCCATATCGGGCCGGTCGGCACGCACGGCGTGAATGCCGCGAGCGACGATGCGCAGGGCGTCAATGTCGAGGCCGGAGTCGGTTTCGTCGAGGATGGCGAGCTGCGGTTCGAGGACCGCCATCTGCATGATCTCGTTGCGCTTCTTCTCGCCGCCTGAGAACCCCTCGTTGAGGTAGCGATCGACGAACGACGAGTCCATTCCGAGCCGTTCCATCCACTCCATCGCCGAAAGGCGCAGTTCGAGCACGGACAGGTCGATGCCCTTGCGGGCAGAGAGGGCCTGGCGAAGGAACTGGATGACCGAGACACCGGGGATCTCCTGCGGGTACTGGAACGCCAGGAACATGCCGGCCTTGGCCCGCTCGTCGGCCGGCCATGCCGTGATGTCGTCACCGTTGAGGAACACGCGTCCGGCCGACACCGTGTATTCGGGCGACCCCATGAGCGAGGCAGCCAGCGTGCTCTTGCCGGATCCGTTGGGTCCCATGATGGCGTGTACCTCGCCGGTGTTGACCGTGAGGTCGAGGCCCTTGAGGATCGTCGGAATGGGAGCATCGCCCTGCTGTTCGGCCGGCGCCGCCCACAGATCTTCGACACGAAAGAGTTCACCCATCGAGAGATAATCCTACGCGCGTGTTGCTAATTCCGACCCGTCCCGCCGCTTCGGCGGAAGTCCAGACAAATCGCGCTCACAACTGCCCATCTGGTCGGGACATGCCGGATGGAGGTCCGCCCGGTGCCGCTCTGTCCGCACAAACCGTCCCGATCGAGCCGGTGCTGTCGGACAAGGTTGAATTGCGTTGACGTGGCAGGTAGGACGAGTTGCCTATGCGACGCAGCGATGCCATGGGCGCCGTTGTTGAGCTTGCAGCCGCTCAGCACGGTGCCCTTTCACGACGCCAGGCTGCCGCAACCGGACTATCGCGAGGCCAGATTCGAACGCTGGTCGAACAAGGGCTCTTGGACGAGCCCGTGCGGGGCGTACTTCGCGTCCGCGGAGCGCCACCGACGTGGCGGCAAGAAATGATGGTTGCCACGCTCGTTGCTCCTGGCTTCCACGCCGGGTTTCGGGCGGCCGCGTACTTGCACCAGCTCGACGGGTTTCAGCGCGAACCGGCGATCGAGCTCGTCGGGGGGCCTTCGTGCCGGCGCATTCGTGGCATCGACGTCGTCCAACACTGGATCGAGCCGATGGAGCCGCAGGACTTCGTCGTGGTCGACAACATTCCGTGCACGGGCCTCGCAGTCACAGTCATCGACGTATGCGGGCTCGGTGATCCCGATCTCGCGGTTCGCGCGTTCGACGACTTCGAGCGTCTCGGAAACAGCCTCAATTGGCTCGGCTTGACGGCGGAACGACTTCATCGACCTGGGCAATCGGGCACAGGGGTCACGCGGCGGCTACTCGATCGACGCCGGACCGGCGGCCGAGTCCCTGACTCGTGGTTCGAGCGGCTCGTCGAGCGTTGCCTGTCGATTCAGGGCCTGCCGCCGTGGCAACTCCAGTTCGAAGCCCACGACGACACAGGTGCTCGGCTCGGACGGCTCGACCTGGCGTGTCCTGACCTCATGCTGGGCGTCGAAGCCCACAGCAAGAAGTTCCACTTCGGCCAAGGCCCCGAGGCGCTCGCTCAGCGCCGCGAGAACCGCTTCGCAACAGCGGGGTGGCACGTTGCGTACGTTGGTTGGTACGACACCGAGGACCCAGCGGTCGTCGCTCGAACGATCGAGTCGATTGCGCGCCGCCGGGCCACGCTCTTTGGCTCGTCGGACACGTCCCGACAAGGCGGGTCGTGAGCGCGATGTGTCGGGACTTTTGCAGCGGGGATCGCCCGTGTGGAAGTCCCGACCGATCGCGCCAAAGTGAGCGCGTTTTGTCGGGACTTCCTGATTCGGCTACCAGCCGCGGGTGACCCACTCGGCGAGGTGGGGGCGCTCGGCGCCGATGGTGGTGTCCGTGCCATGGCCGGGTAGCACGATGGTGTCGTCGGGGAACGTGAAGAGGCGGCTGTCGATCGACTGGATGATGGTGTCGAAATCGGCATCCTCGAACGACGTGTTTCCCGGACCGCCAGGAAACAGCGTGTCACCGCTGAACAACAGCGGCGTGCCCTCGACGTGGAACGAAATCGACCCGGGGGTATGGCCAGGATTGTGAATCGCGTTGAGGCGCAGCCGGCCGACCTCGATCACCTCGGCG
>Ga0136614_10003042_pt1 | contig 10604 bp, 12 predicted proteins | sample AntDrymUQ2792106_2_FD_106643 | JGI IMG/M metagenome (GOLD analysis project Ga0136614, IMG submission 106643) | Polar desert sand microbial communities from Dry Valleys, Antarctica - metaG UQ279 (21.06) | ecosystem: Environmental > Terrestrial > Soil > Desert | place: Antarctica: Dry Valley... | reverse complement strand
GGTCGTCGTCGCGAGCTGATAGTTGGCGCGCGCCACGTCCGCGAGCGCCTCCGAATCGCCGGGGTTCGCCGCCAAGCGGTCCTCGGCCTCCGCGAGCTGGTCCTCCAGCACCGCGCTGCCCGACTCGTCGCCGCTGCTCCCGCTGAAGATGTCGGCGAGCCCGCCCTGGACGTCCGAGCCGATCCCGAACAGGACGAGGCCGCCGCCCATGAGGATCGCGAGCGTCAGGTAGGTCACCTGGACCAGGCGGCGCCGCTTGCCCTGGAGGTCGAAGAGCATCCGCGGCTACGAGCTCTCCGCCGAAGCGAGCTGGTCGGAGACTTCCTCGTCGCGCCTGCCGAACGCCTTCGCCAGCAGGATGCTGGCCTCGTAGAGGATCACGAGCGGGATCATCTCGAGCAGGAGCGTCACAGGGTCGATCGTGGGCAGCAGCGCCGCCAGAACCGCGATCGCGAGGATCGCGTAGCGACGGTTCTTTTGCAGTTGCTCGGGGGTGACTATGCCGAGCCGCGTTGCGCCCAGTATGCCGACGGGCACCTGGAACAAAATGCCGAGCGAGATCAGCGACAGCCCCACGAAGCCGTAGTAGTCACGCGCGCGCAGTGCGGTCGTGAACTCCTCGGCGTTGAAGTTCAGGAGGAAGTCGATCGCGGGCTCGAGCACGATGAAGTAACCGAACAGGACACCGGACACGAACAGGACCGGCACCATGAGAAGGAGTGGAAGCGCCACCTTGCGCTCGCCCGGGCTGAACGCGGGCAGGATGAACGCGTAGGCCTGGTAGAGCAGCATCGGCAACGCCAGCAGCACCGCCGCGTAGGCGGACACCATGAACGTCGTCGTGAACTGCTCTGTCACCCCGAGCGAAACCGGCTTGCCGCCGGGGTCGAGCAGAATCTCGTCGACGCTCTCGAGCGGACGGTTGACGATCTCGAGGATCAGCTCGTTCTGCCAGAAGCAGAGCGCGAATGCGACGCCGAACGCCACGGCGGAGAAGATGATCCGCGAGCGCAGCTCGTCGAGGTGCTCGACGAGCGACAGCCGATCCTCATGGCTGATGGGTTTCAGCCGCTTGGCCAAACCGGAGCGCCCGCTCTACCAGCGCCGCTGGGTTACGACCTGGTGTCGCCGGCCGTGCCGGCGCGGCCGGCCGCGGCAGGATCGCCGTCCCTCTGATCCTCGCTGGCGCTCGCCTCGACCGTGTTCGGCTGCTCGAGGCGCTCTGGCTCGTCGTCGCCCTTGTCCTTGCCGGTCACGGACTCCTTGAAGCCCCGCATCCCGGACCCGAGCGACCGTCCGAGCTCGGGGATGCGCTTCGGTCCGAAGATGATCAGGACGATCAGCAGGACGATGCCGATCTCGAGCGGACCGATTCCGCCGACGACGGCAATGCTTGACATGGTCATTCCTCCGCGAGGTCTGGTTCAGCTGATGGTAGCGATGGGTGTGCGCTCGAAAGGCCCGCACGGATCAGGCGGCGCCCGCCGGCGATCCGGCCCCCGAGCCCTACGAGCGGTTGAAGTTGAGGTGGTAGCGGCTGGCGGTCGGCTCGGTCTGCCCCTGGTACTTGCTCCCGGCCTCGCCGGTCCCGTAGGGCCGCTCCACCGGTCCGTCCATCCGCATGAAGGAGAGCTGGCCGATCGGCATCCCGTGGTAGATCGTGATCGGCAGGTTCGCGACGTTCGAGAGCTCGAGGGTCAGGTTGCCGGAGAAGCCGCTGTCCACGAAGCCGGCCGTCGAGTGGATCAGAAGCCCGAGCCGCCCCAAACTGCTCTTACCTTCCAATCGCGCGACGAGGTCGTCGGGCAGGGTCACGCGCTCGAGCGTCTGGCCGAGCACGAACTCGCCCGGGTGGAGGATGAAGGCCTCGTCGCCCTCCATCTCGACGAGCTCGGTGAGCCCCTCCATCGGCTTGCGCACGTCGATGAACGGGTAGCGGGCGTTGTTGAAGACGCGAAAGCGACGGTCCACGCGCACGTCGACGCTCGACGGCTGCACCATGCCGGCGTCGAAGGGGTCGATGACGATCCTGCCCTGCTCGACCTCGGCGCGGATCGTGCGGTCGCTCAAGACCACGGCGGCGAGTCTAGTCCTGGGCCAGGCTGTCAGGCATAGCGCTCGACCACGCCGTCGGCCACCAGCTCGAGTGCGCGCCGCTGCTCGACGGAGAATCCGTCCCGGGCGAGCAGCGCCTTTGCCTCGGCGACCCGCCCGAGCGCCAGGCGGCGGGCGTCGTCGAGCGCGCCGGTGGCCTCGATCCGGTCGCAGATCGCCTCGGCCCGCGCCGGCTCGTTGATCGAGCGCAGGTCGAGCGAGCGCAGGTCGCGGTCGCGCCGGCGGGCCACGATCAGGGGCAGGGTCACGGTGCCGTCGAGCAGGTCGGCGCCGCGGCGCTTGCCGGTTCGCATCGCCGGCCCGGCCACGTCGAGCACGTCGTCGAGAATCTGGAACGCGAGGCCGACGCCCGCCCCGTAGCGCGCCAGCGTCGGTGCTCCGGCCGCGCCGGGGTCGCCGAGCAGCGCCCCCAGCCGGCACGCCGCCTCGAACAGCCGCCCGGTCTTGAGCGTGCAGCGTTCGAGGTAACGCTCGACGGTCACCGAGTCCGACCACGCGTCCGCGCGCTGCATCAGCTCACCGCGCGCGAGGGCGGAGGACGCGTCCGACAGCGCCGCGACCGCATCGCGGCTCGCCGTCGCCGCCAGCTCCGCGAAGGCGCGCGAGAAGAGGAAGTCGCCGGTCGCGGTGGCGGCCGCGCGGCCGCCGGACACGAACACGGTCGGGCGGCCACGCCGGAGCGCGGCCCGGTCGAGGACGTCGTCGTGGACCAGCGTCGCCATGTGCAGGAGCTCGACGGCCGCGGCGCCGGCGACGAGCCGCTTGGAATCGGCGCGGCCGCCGCAGAGGAAGACGAGCAGTGGCCGCATCCGCTTTCCTCCGGCCGAGAGCGTCGCGGACGCGTAGCGCCCGAGCTGCTCGCCGTGGCCGGCCGCCACGTCCTCGAGGCGCCGCTCGACCGAGCGAAGGAGGCGCGGCAACTCGCCGCCCGCCGCCTCGAGGATCGGCTCGAGGGCCGGCAGCGTCGCAGTGTCGCTCGGTCCGGTTGCCGCCGGCGACTCGTCCTTCACGCGCTCACGGCGATCGCGTGGTGCAGGGCGATGATCCCCCCGGCGGTGATCAGGTAGCGGACCTCGTGCAGGCCGAGCGTCGCCATCGTGGCCGCGAGCTTGTCGGGCCCGGGGAAGCGGCGCACCGAGCTCGGCAGGTACGTGTACGCGTCCGGGTCGCCCGCGACGCGTCCTAGCAGCGGCACCGCGCGGTCGAACCAGAGGTTGAAGAACGAGGACAGCGGCGGCCGTCGCGGCGTCGTGATCTCGAGCACCACGACGCGGCCGCCCGGTCTGACGACGCGCGCCATCTCAGCGAGCCCACGTGCGAGGTCCGCGAAGTTGCGCGCGCCGAAGCCGACCGTGGCGGCGTCGAACGAATCGTCTTCGTAGGGAAGCGCCAGCGCGTCGGCGGAATCGAAGCGGATGTCCGGCGCCTTGGCGCGGCCGATCGCGAGCATCCGCTCGGAGAAGTCGGCGCCGATGACCTCGCCGGTCCGACCCACGCGGCGCTTCAGGGCGATCGCCAGGTCGCCGGTGCCGGTGGCCACGTCGAGCGCGCGGTCGCCGGCATCCACGCGCGCGAGGTCAGCCGCGCGCTCGCGCCAGCGAGTGTGCATGCCGGCGGTCATGACCCCGTTCATCCGGTCGTACACGCCTGCGATGCGGTCGAACATCGCCAGCACCTGGCGCTCGTCGAGCGTGCCGGGAGCCGGCTCCGTCCAGTCGCCCGCGCCGACTCGGGCGGTCGCTGGCCGCTGGGCGTCCGGCGCGCGCGTCACCGCGCCGGCCTACTTGAGGGAGGAGAGGAAGTCCACCATCGCATCGAACTCCTCGGGCTCCTGGTCCTGCAGGTCCGTGTAGGGGGGCATCGGTGCGGTGGGGTTGACGAGCGTTCGCGCGATCGCCTGGCGCGGCAGGCGCTCGCCGATCTCGGTGAGGTCCGGCCCGATCGCCCCATTGCCGTTCTCGCCGATCCGGTGGCAGGCGAGGCAGCCGTTGGAGGCCACCGCCTCCTTGCCCTGTTCGAGCTGCTCCGGCACCTCGAGCTCGATTTCGCTCGGCGCGCCCGCCAGCGCGCCGACGACCGTGAGGTAGGCCATCGCGCCGATCGTCGTGATCCCCGCGAGCGTGGCGACCGGACGGCGGAACGGGTGTCGCTCCGGGCCGCGGTCGAAGAACGGGAGTAGAAGGAGTAGGACCAGGCAGATCGTCGGGATCCCAATCGTGGCCAGGAAGACCAGCTCGGGCGGCTTGATGACGCGGAGCAGCTCGAAGAGGAAGAAGAAGTACCACTCCGGACGCGGCGTGTAGGTCGTGGTCGTGGGGTCAGCCTTCGGCCCGAGCTCCGCGCCGAGGAAGAGCGCCATGACGATGATCACGGCGAGCGTCACCATCGCCATCACGCCGTCCTTCAGGATCGCGTACGGAAAGAACGGCTTGCCCTTCTGCTTGAGGACCTGGTACTCGCGGAGGTATTGCTCCTTCTCGCGGTTGTTCATGGCGCTAGATCTCTGTTCTCGCGAGCTCGCGCCGCTTCTCCGCCTTGAGCCAGGGCGGGGCGGTCGTGCCGAGCTTCGCCACGAGGTAGAGGTGAGCGCCGATCAGAGCCGCCAGCAGGCCGGGGATCAGAAGCATGTGGATCGAGTAGAAGCGCGGCAGCGTCGTGGCGCCGAACTCGGGGCCCGCTCGGAGGAAGTCGGCCAGGTAGGGGCCGATGATCGGCCCTGAGGCGTTGATGTTGACCCCGACCACGGTGGCCCAGAACGACCGCTGGTCGAACGGGAGCAAGTAGCCGGTGAAGCCCATGGCGAGCGTCAGCACCAGCAGGACCACCCCGATGACCCAGTTGAGCTCACGCGGGTACTTGTACGCGCCGAAAAAGAACGTGCGCCCCATGTGGAGGAAGATCAGGATGACCATCACGGTCGCCCCCCAGCGGTGCATCCCGCGAACCAGCTCGCCGAGGAACACGTCGTTCGTGATGTAGGAGACCGACTCGTAGGCGCCGGTCGGCGACGGTTCGTAGTACATCGCGAGGAACACGCCGGTGATGGCCTGCGAGACGAACGCGAACATCGTGGCCGAGCCGAGCGTGTAGAACCAGTTCGTCCCCTTCGGAACCTTGCGGAACATGAAACCGCGCAGGAAGGGGCTCGCGCCGGAGCGCTCGTCGAGCCACCCGAGGGCGGAGACCGGCACCTCGGTGGCCTGCTTCTTGAGCGCCGTCCGGTCGATCAGCCCGCCGCCGCCGCCGTTGGCGCCGTTCGTACCGGTTCCCGCTCCGTTTCGGGCTCCGTTGCCGGCGCCGTTTCCGCCGCGGCGCAGCGCGCCGGGGATGTTCGGGGTGGGCGACTCTCCGTTGCCCGCGCCGTTCTCCTGCGTGCGGCTGCGACCGAGGCGAGGGAGGAAGCTCATGTCGTGGGCCTCGGCGGGTAGAGGTACTGCCACAAGCCGTCGATGTGGTTCGACGGGTCGCGCGGCTCGAACTTCTCGAAGCTCGAGTTGACCGAGAAGCGCGGGCCCACCAGGACTTGGCCGCCCTCCACCGTTGTCTCGAAACGGTCGAGCGGGCGCACCGGAGGACCGGCGACGACCTCGCCGTCACCGCCGTAGACCCCGCCGTGGCAGGGACAGATGAAGCGCTGCGACGCCTGGACGTAGCGCACCGGGCAGCCGAGGTGCGTGCAGCGCGTGGAGATCGCGATGTACGGCTGGCCGATCGTGTTCGTGTCCGCCGGCCCCGCCTCCCGAACGTAGACGGTGGTCTTGCCCGCCTCGCCGGCGTTCGCGGCCTCGGGGAGCGTGATAACCGTGGGCACGTAAGTGTCGGGGTTGAAGCTCTCGACCGACCCGACCTCACGAAACTCGGCGTCGGACGCCTGGGCGAACACCGGTCCCAGCGCGAAGCCCAGCGCCGGAAGCCCGACCGCCGCCGTGGCGATCCCGCCCGCGGCCAGCGCCCCACCGCTGAAGAGGGCGCGACGCGTGATCGTCTCGTCCTCGAACGCGCCCGGGATGCCGCGGTCCGCCGTGTAGGGCGACTTGCGGCGGCGGCTCTTCGGGTCGGTTGGGTTCGCGGCCATCGGAGGTCTGTCGGCGGGCGGCTCCTCGGGAATCCTAGCCCACCCCAGGTACGGCCGAACTCGAGCCGAAGCTCACCCCGACGTGAGCCTCGGCCCCTCGTCCGAGGACTCTGACGAGCCTTCTCCGGAGGCCTCCGGCGGCGGCGGCGACGCCCGCGCTCCGGGCCCGCCGGTCGGCGACAGACGCTCGGCGCTCGCCCGCCAGAGAGCGGGGACGATCTCCAGCTCGCCCTCGGCTTCAGCCCGGGCCGACAGCGTGATCAGGTCGCATAGCTCGGTGATCGCCTCGAGGTCGCCGTCGCGCGCGAGCCGGTCGAGGCCGAGCGCGAACATCGAGTCGCCGGCGAGCAGCCGCATGTCGTCGTCCATGCCTCGGAACGCGCGCGCCTCGCCGTAGTGGAGTAGGTACCCCTCGCGGATCGTCTCGACGACCATCGCCCGCGGGCCGTCCCCCACGATCTGCTCGAGCTCGCCGCTGCCCGGTTCGGGCACTGCGTAGGTCGCGAGCGCCGGGTCCGCCGCCGCCGCCACTTCGGCCAGGGCGCTCACGGCTCGCTCGTGACCGCGGCAGCAGCGATGAACGCTTCGCGTGCGGCGATCACGGTTAGCTCGACCTCGGGTTCGCCGTGAGCCAGCGAGGGAAACCAGGCCTCGAACTGGGACGGGGGCAGGTAGACGCCGCGGTCGAGCATCGTCCGGATGAACGCGGCGTGGGCCTCGAGGTCGCAGGCGCGCGCATCCGCGTAGTTCGCGACCGGCGAATCGGAGAAGAAGACCGTCATGAGCCCGGTGGTCCGGGAGACCTGGACCGCGACGCCGGCCTCGTCCGCCGCCGCCCGAAGGCCGTCGGCGAGCTCGGCGCCGACGCGATCGAGCCGCTCGTAGGCGGCCGCGTCGAGGAGCGCGAGCGTCGCGAGCCCCGCGGCCACCGCGAGCGGGTTGCCCGAGAGCGTCCCGGCCTGGTAGACGTCTCCCGCCGGGGCCACCCGCTCCATCAGGTCGCGGCGCCCGGCGAACGCCGCAGCCGGCAGACCGCCGCCCAGCACCTTGCCGAGCACCGTCAGGTCGGGGGTAACCCGCTCGCGCTCCTGGGCGCCACCGCGGGCGACCCTGAAGCCCGAGATCACCTCGTCGAAGATCAGCAGCGCCCCGGTACGGTCCGTCTGCTCGCGCAGGAAGGGCAGGAAGCCTTCGTCCGGCGCGACCAAGCCCATGTTGGCCGGATACGGCTCGCACACGATCGCTGCCGCCTCCTCGTCCGCGATCGCCCGCTCCACCGCCTCGCGATCGTTCCAAGGCACGACCGCCGTGTCGCGCGCCTGCGCCGCGGTCACGCCCGGCGTCGCGGGAATCCCCTGGGTCGCCACGCCGGAGCCGGCCTCGGCGAGGAGCCCGTCCGCATGGCCGTGGTAGGCGCCGGCGAACTTGACGACGCGGTCGCGGCCGGTGGCCGCCCGCGCGAGCCGCACGGCGCTCATCGCCGCCTCCGTGCCGGAGGAGGTCATACGGACCATCTCGACCGAGGGCACGCGCTCGACGACCTCCGCCGCCAGCCGGAGCTCGCCCTCGGTCGGGGCGCCGTAGCTGGTGCCGCGCCCGGCGGCGTCGCGCACAGAGTCCACCACCGCGGGGTGCGCGTGCCCCGCGATCAGCGGCCCCCACGACATCATCCAGTCCACGTAGCGGCGGCCGTCGGCGTCCTCGAGCTCGGCCCCCTCGGCGGCACGCACGAAGACCGGCTCGCGACCAATCTGGCGCATCGCCCTGACCGGCGAGTTGACCCCACCGGGCATCAACTCGAGCGAGCGGCGATAGAGCTGGCTCGAACGCGTGGCCGTGGTACCCACGCGACCGTTCACGGACGACCCGCGGCTGGGGGACGGCGACTGTGGAGCGGGGCGAGGAAGGTCACTCTCTGGGCGCTCCGCGAGTGAGCAAAGCGAGCGAGGCCCAGAGAGGGACGCTCCCTCGCCCCGCAGGCGACTACACCCGCGACTTCTCCCATTCCGCGTGGTCGTCGGTGAAATAGAGGAGCCGCGTCTTCTTGAACTCCGTCGACGAGTACAGCGTGCTGCGCTCCTCGATCCCGGTGTCCGCCGCGATCGAGTCGAGGATCGCGTCGCACTCCTCCTTCGACCGCCCGTGGGCCATCGTGAACACGGAGTAGGGCCAGTCCCGGTAGGTCGGGCGCTGGTAGCAGTGCGAGATGCCGCGGAAGGCGGCCATGCGCGGGCCGATCTCCGCGATCCGCTCGTCCGGCACCTTCCACACGCCCATCCCGTTGGCCGAGAAGCCAGCGCGCCGGTGGAACAGGATCGCGGCCACCCGCCGCAGCGCCCCGCGCTCGCGCATGCTCTCGAGGTGGGCGAGGAGCGCCGGGGTTTCGACCCCGAGCCCGCGCGCGGCGGCGTCGTAGGGCTCCGGGACGACGGGCATGTCGCCCTGGAGCGCGCGGATCACGGCGACGTCGAGCTCCGACAGCTCGATCGGCTCGATCTCGTGAGGCTCCTGGGCGACGCCCGCGCTCGCGAGCGCCTTCGTGTCCCGCTCCATCTCGAGGTCCATGCGGATCTTGAACAGCTTCAGGGTCGGTAGCTTGCGGATCGACTCGGCGCCGGTCTCCTTCTCCAGAACCTCGAGCGTGCCGTCGAGCCCGAGCCGCGAGCCCGGCTCGGTGGCGATCGTGAACCACAGGTTGAAGTCGTGGTTGCGCAGGTAGTTGTGGGACACCCCGGGATGGGCGTTGATGATTCGGGCGGCGCGGTGGGGGTGCTCCGGATCGACCCTGGCAGCGACGAGCATCGAGCTGTAGCCGAGCGCGCGCGTATCGAAGATCGGCGTCACCTGGCGGATGATGCGATCGTCGACGAGACGGCGTACGCGGCGAAGGACCTCGTCCTCCGAGACGTCCGCGAGCTCGGCGACGCGCGCGTACGGCCGCGGCTCCAGCGGGAACTTCCCCTGCATCAGGTTCAGTAGCCGCTTGTCGAGCTCGTCGAGCGGGACCGCAGCGCCGTCGCGGCGGCTTCTGACCTTGTGGCGCGCTTCGCGGCGGCGGGCCTGCTCGGCGTCGTCGGCGGCCTTCACGAGGGCGACCAAGCGGCGCTCGCGATCCGGGCTCAGCGGATCCACTCGGCTACGTCCCTGGCGTGGTAGGTGATGACCATGTCGGCGCCGGCGCGGCGGATCGATGTGAGCGCCTCGATCACGGCGGCGCGCTCGTCGATGTATCCGGCCGCGGCGGCCGCCTTGATCATCGCGTACTCGCCGCTGACGTTGTACGCGGCCACCGGCATGCCGGTTCGGTCCTTCACGCGCCTGATCACGTCGAGGTACGGCAGCGCAGGCTTGACCATCACGACGTCGGCACCCTCTTCCATGTCGAGCACGGCCTCGCGCACCGCCTCGTCGGCGTTCGCCGGGTCCATCTGGTAGCTGCGCCGGTCGCCGTACGCCGGGGTGGAGCCGGCTGCGTCGCGGAACGGCCCGTAGAAGGCGGAGGCGAACTTCGCGGAGTAGGCGACGATCGGGGTCTCCAAATGACCCTCGGCATCGAGCTGGGAGCGCAGCGCCCCGACGCGACCGTCCATCATGTCGCTCGGCGCCACCGCGTCCGCCCCGGCAGCGGCGTGGGAGATCGCCGTCTTCGCCAGCAGCTCGAGCGTCACGTCGTTGTCCACCGCGCCGTCGGGCCGCACGACGCCGCAGTGCCCGTGCGACGTGTAGCCGCAGAGGCAGACATCGGTCATGACGACGAGCTCCGGGTGCGCCTCCTTGATCTGGCGCACCGCGAGCTGGACCACGCCCTCGTCGTCGTAGGCGCCGGAGCCCTGCTCGTCCTTCGCCGCGGGCACGCCGAAGAGAAGCACCGCCGGGATCCCCAGCTCGTGGACGGCGTCGGCCTCCTCCGCGGCGAGCGCGATCGACAGGCGCTCGACGCCCGGCATCGCCTCGACCGGAGTCCGCGACTCGGTGCCGAGCTCGACGAACAGCGGCTGGACGAGGTGCGCGGGCGAGAGCTCCGTCTCCCGCACCATGCTTCGCAGCACGCCCGTCTTGCGCAATCGCCGCATGCGCGTGGCGGGGAAAGTCATTTACCAAGTGTAGGGTCGCCCAGCCGGCCGCTGGGGCGGCTCGGCGTCGTCAGGCGAACCGCCTCAGGCCGAACCGCCCGAGCGCGCCGAACGCGAGGGCGAGGGCGGCAAGATGCAGGAGCGGGAGCGCGATGTCGCCGGCGTCGTTGAGCGCCGCGTCCATCGCGTCCAGCGTCGGCTTGAATGGGAACAGCGCCGAGACCACCTTGATCACCTCGAACAGCGCGCTCGAGACGGCGCCGGACGGCACCAGCGCGAGGAACGCGATCGGCAGCGAGAGCATGAATGCGAGCAGCGACGCGGCCCTCACCTCGCGCGCG
>Ga0136614_10003041_pt1 | contig 10604 bp, 9 predicted proteins | sample AntDrymUQ2792106_2_FD_106643 | JGI IMG/M metagenome (GOLD analysis project Ga0136614, IMG submission 106643) | Polar desert sand microbial communities from Dry Valleys, Antarctica - metaG UQ279 (21.06) | ecosystem: Environmental > Terrestrial > Soil > Desert | place: Antarctica: Dry Valley... | reverse complement strand
TGTGAATGATGGCGTCGGCGATCTGCGGGTAGTTGTCCATCAGGCGGTCTTTCACCACGTGTGACAGCCGGTGTGCTTCGTACAGCGTCGTGTCCGGGGCAAACCAGACGTGCAGATCGAGGAAGGTGTGGTCGAGCGACCCTCGCGATCGAATGCGATGGCAGCCGAGCACTTGCGGCACGCTCATCACCACACGCCGGATGTCGTCTCCGTCCATGACCACGCGGTCCGACAGGATACGCGACGTGTCGCGCGCGATCTCCAGGCCGGCGCGCGCGATGAACACCGCAACGACCAGGCCGCCGACGGGGTCGAGCACAGAGTACCCGAGACGAACACCGGCGAGCGATGCGAGCACGGCGCACGAAGTCAGCACGTCGCTTCTGGTCTGCATGGCATCGGCGAGCAGGAGCTCGCTCGTGAGCGCCCGCGCCTTTCTGCCTTCGTAGCGCACGACCAGGAGGTTTACCCCGAGCGTGCCGACGATGACGGCGAAGCTCAGGGCCGTCACCGTTGGAGGTTCCCCGCCCGCAAAGCGCGCGGTCACGGCTCGCAGCACCTCCATCACCACGAACAGCAGAAACACGAAGATCCCCGCGGCCGCCAGCGTTTCGTACTTCCGGTGTCCGTAGGGGTGATCTTCGTCGGGGGGCTTGCGCGACGCGCGGACGCCAACCAGGCCCATGACGTTGGAGGCCGCGTCAGTCAGGGAGTGGAAGCCGTCGGAGATGATGCTGACGGCGCCGGTCGAATAGCCCAGCAGGAGCTTGGCGCCAGCGACCATCAAATTGAGGATGAGGACGCGAAGCAGAACGCGCGAGACAGCGCGCGAGCGGTCAGCCAGAACCGGTCCTAGAACACGCGCGCGTGCGGCAGCGGCCACCAGCGCAGCTGCACCTTGCCGATGATGTATTTCTTCGGCACGAAGCGCCAATGCCGGCTGTCGGAGCTGTTGTTACGGTGGTCGCCCATCACGAAGTAGTAGCCCTCCGGTATGACCTCCGGGCCCCAGTCATCGTGGCTGCGGTACTCCGCGGGCACGTAATCGTCGTTGATCGCCACGTCATTGCGATAGACACGGCCATCCACGATCCGGACCTGGTCGCCTTCCGACGCAATCACGCGCTTCACGAATGACTTGTCCGGGTTGAGCGGGTAATAGAGCATGACGATGTCGTCGACGTGGGGAACGCCGATCCGGTACGCCAGCTTGTTGACGATCAGCCGGTCCTGATCGGCGAGTGTGGGCGCCATACTCTGGCCTTCGACTCGCGCCACCTGGAACCCGAACGTGACGATCAGCGTGGCATACACCGCGGCCGACGCCAGCGTCTTCAGCCATGCGAACACTTCTTCGCCGATGCGGTTCAAGACCCCCGCGCCGTTGAGTGTCATTCGCGTCTGGGGCGCGGCAGTCATCCCTCCGGCAAGCGCCGGCACGGGCTCGCCGGCCACGAGCGGTTCCGGCGCCACGAGCGGATCAATCGCGATCGGCGGGGGCTGGAAGGCCTCGGGCGGCGTCACCGGCGTAATCGGTGTCGAGGGCGAGGGCGCGGCGTAGGGGTTGTTATAATCGCTCATAGCCTCAGATACTCACGGAGCCGTTTGGTCTGCGATCGGCTCACCGGAATCTCGCTGCCCTTCCCATTCTTCATCTTGAGGATGTAGTTCCGGCTGAACCAGGGCACGATTTCCTTGATCTTGTTGATGTTCACCAGGTGCGACCGGTGCACCCGCCAGAATACCGCGGGGTCGAGCCCCGCCTGCAACTCGTCCAGTGTCCGATAGTTAGACGTTCCTGACAAGCTGTTCGTTACCACCGTGATGACATCGTCCTCGACCGAGGCGTGAACCACCTCTTCTGTCTGGACCAGAAGGAACCGATCACCGACTTTCAGCGCGAGCTGCTCGCGGTGGTCTTCCCGCTCGGTCAGGCGCTGCAGCAGCCGATCCAGATCGGCGCCGGGACCCGGACGCGCCGCAGCCCGATCGACGCTGACGCGACGGCGGACCCGATCGACGGCCGTGCCGAGGCGTTCCGACTCGACCGGCTTGAGCAGGTAGTCGACCGCGTTCACCTCGAACGCTTCAATCGCGTGCTGGTCGTAGGCGGTGACGAACACGAGCTGCGACTCGACGCCCGCCCGCAGCAGCCGGCGCGCGACCTCGAAACCCGTGAGGCCAGGCATCTGCACGTCGAGCAAGACCAGATCGGGTCCGTGCTCCTCAACTACGCGGAGCGCCTCCACGCCGTTCCCTGCCTGGGCAACCACGTCGACACCGTCGATCTGGCCGAGCAGGAAGCACAGTTCGTCTCTCGCCAGCTGTTCGTCGTCGACGACCACGGTGCGCAGCGGGTCCATCTGTTCCCTAAGCCGTGATCCGAGCCGGAACCGTCAGCTCGGGTATCACGATGCGCGCGCATGTACCTTCCCCCGGCACGCTGTCGAGCTGCAACTGATAGTTGGCGCCGTAGATGACGCGCAACCGCTCGTTGACGTTGCGCAGCCCGATGCCGCCGGTCGTGGGACGTTCGGCAGGCACGCTGCTCAGACCGACGCCGTTGTCGATGATGTCGATGATCGCGTGCCCCCGCTGGCGCACGCTGCGGATCGTGAGCCGGCCTTCGCCGATCTTCGGCGAGAGACCGTGTTTGAGCGAGTTCTCCACGAGCGGCTGCAGCAGCATGCTGGGAACCACGATATCGAGCGTGTCCGGGGCGATGGCCTTCTCGACGCGCAGCTTCGGACCGAACCGGATGCATTCGATGTCGAGGTACTCGTCGATCGCTTCGAGCTCCTCGCGCAGCGTGACGAAATGTTCCTGGCTTCGCAGCAGACGGCGAAGCAGCCCCGAGAGCTTCACAATCAGGGTGCGGGCGGTCTCGGGCTTCGATCGGATCAGCGACGAGATGGAGGTCAGCGTGTTGAACAGAAAGTGCGGGTTGATCTGACTGGCCAGCGCGTCGACCCGCGCGGCCATCAGCAGTTTTTCCTGTTCCTGCAGGCGGTGCTCGATGCGCGCGCTGTTCCAGATCTTGATCGGCACGGCCACGCACAGCACGGTAGCGAGGATCACCAGCACGCTCAGCCACACCGTGGGGGCGGACAGGTAGAAAAGGCGTGCGCCACCGAACCGGTGGCCGAGTGTCTGCCGGATGATCTCGAGGCCGATCGGGGCGGCGACGAGGATGACGACCCAGTCGATCTGGAAGCGTCGGACCATCCGCCAGACGTTGCGGTGAAGGTCGGTGAAGAAGAGCGGCGAGAAATGCCAGATCGCTTCCTTCGGGCAGAGCTCGCGAAGCCCGCCGCCGGCAAAGCCGCAACCGACGGCGAATGGCAAAGCGATCCACTCGCCGGCGATGAGCGCCGGGATACCCACCATCGAGCCGACGATTGCGCCCGCGTAAGGCCCGGCCAGGAGGCCTGCCAGGAAGGCGCCCGCGAGCGTCAGATCCGCGGGATTGAAATTCATCAGGAGGCGCACGCCGACCCCTGCGGTGAGGGGCACCCCAAGGCTTGCGGCGAAGACCAGCCGCTCGGGCCAGTCGCGTTTCTCCGTCAGCAGGATGCGGCGGAACCAGGGGAACCGCACGAGCATCGTCGAGAGCACCGCCGCGATGGCCACCTGCACCACCAGCGTCGTCAGCAGGAACTGCTCTGCCGAGAGCTGTTTTACTTCATGCGGCATGGAATTCCCGTAAATTATAGCATCTGCGGCCCTTCTCCCTTTTCCCTTGTCCGAGAAGCGGTGTCCCTTGATATGATCCCCCCATGATCCGTCCGTTCATCATCGGCTTTGCGACGACCTTCAAGCACATTTTCCAGCGAAAGATCACCGTTCATTATCCTGAACAGAAAGTGCCGGTCTTCCCGAAATACCGCGGGAAGCAGGTCCTGATGCGCGACGAGAACGGGCTCGAGAAGTGCGTGGCGTGCGGTCTCTGCGCAGTCGCGTGCCCGGCTGACGCGATTTATCTCGAGCCTGCGGAGAACGACGGTTCGGTTCAGGCCGGTCCGCGGTACGCCAAGGTCTATCAGATACACAAGACACGCTGTATTTTCTGCGGGTACTGCGAGGAGGCCTGCCCGGTTTCGGCGATCTTCATGGGCAAGGATTACGAGCTCGCGGTCTACAGCAACAAGGACTTCATCTGGGACAAGCAGGATCTCCTGGTGCCGGCGGGAGCGCCGCCAGCGGGCGGTTCGGCGCGCTAGGCGACCTGCACGGTAATTTCGAGCGCGCCCGCCGCATCATGCGGCAACACCCCGACGTACCGTTCTGGCTGTGCGTGGGCGATCTGGCGGACGCTGACGGCCGCTACGAGGCCGTCGAGGCGCCGCTGCACTGGATCAAGGGCAACAACGAGGATTTCGATGCGATCGCGGCAGGCGCGTTCCCGTCAGGGTTGTGCCACCTTCCGAACGCGCGGGAGGTTGACGTGGGCGGGATCCGCGTCGCCGGACTCGGCGGAACGCTCGCACCGACGTGGTACGAGACGCCCGCAGGCGACCTCCCGCACCCGCGGAAGGGAACGGCGCGTGCGACGGAGCTTGCCGACAAGCGCCGGCATTTCGTTCGCGAGGAAGTCGAGGCGTGCAAGAGGATGCGTCGTATCGACGTCTTTCTGACGCACGAGGCCGCGCGGCCGTACCGCGCGGGCCGAGGCAATGACGCGGGGAAGACGCCGATCAACGAGGTGCTCGGGTCCATGCAGCCGCGACTGCATCTGTTCGGGCACCATCATCGATTCACCGAGCAGGTGCGCGAAGGGATTCGATCCGTCGGCCTCGACCTGGTGTCCGAGTCGTACCTGCTGATTGACGCCTCGACGTTGGAGTACCATCTAGTGTTATAGGCCGGCCTGGAGGCTGGCGCCGTGTATGCCCCGACCCTCTTTCCTCGACGATCTCGAACGCCGTGTCCTCGTGTGCGATGGCGCCATGGGCACGATGCTGTATGCCAAGGGGATCTTCCTCAACCGGTCGTTCGATGAGCTGAATTTGACGCAGCCCGACCTGGTGGCGGAAGTGCACCAGGCGTACGTGCGGGCCGGCGCGGACGTCATCGAAACCAACACGTTCGGCGCCAACCAGGTCAAGCTCGGCGCGTTCGGGTTGGCGGAGCGCACGCACGCCATCAATGTGCAGGGTGCCCGCATTGCGAGGCACGCCGCGCGCGAGAAGGCCTGGGTCGCCGGGTCGATCGGACCGCTGGGAGTCCGCGTCGAACCCTGGGGCAAGACCGGTCTGGACGAGGCGGAGAACTACTTCCGTGAACAGGCGCGCGCGCTGGTCGAAGGCGGCGTGGACCTTTTTGTCCTCGAGACGTTTCGAGACGTCAACGAAATTGGGGCGGCAATCCGAGCGGTGCGGAGTGTCTGCGACCTGCCGATCGTCGCGCAGGTCACGACGGAGGAAGACGGGAACAGCCTCGACGGAGCGCCGCCGGAAGCGTTCGTGCCCGCCCTCGAGCAGCACGGCGCGCACGTCGTTGGGCTCAACTGCAGCGTGGGTCCGGCAGCCATGCTCGATACCATCGAACGGATGTCCGCGTCCGCGTCGGTGCGGTTGTCCGCCCAGCCGAACGCGGGCCGGCCCCGCGAGATCGAAGGGCGCAACATCTATCTGTGCTCGCCCGAGTACATGGCGTCCTATGCACGCCGCTTCATCAGCAGCGGAGTGCGCCTGGTCGGTGGATGCTGCGGGACAACGCCCGAACACGTGCGGCACATCAAGGCGGCGGTGCGGGCGCTCGCGCCGACCGCGACCAGGGCTGTGGGCGCGACGACCGCGGCGTCTCCTGTCAGCCGGACCGAGCCGGCGGTCCCGCCGGTTCCGCGTCCGGAGAAATCGCGCATGGCCAATTGCCTCGCGCGCGGCGCGTTCGTGGTCAGCGTCGAGCTCGTACCTCCACGGGGCTTTCGCGCGGAGCGGATGGTGGAGCAGGCGCGGCGGCTGCGGCTGCACGGAGTGGATCTCATCAACATCCCGGACGGGCCGCGCGCGTCGGCGCGCATGAGCGCGCTCGCCGCTGCGATGCTGGTGCAGCAGCAGGCCGGGATCGAGACCATCCTTCACTACGCCTGCCGCGACCGGAATCTGCTGGGCATGCAGTCAGATCTGCTGGGCGCCCACGCGATGGGGGTCCGTAACCTGCTCATCGTGACAGGCGATCCCCCGAAGCTCGGCGACTACGCGGATGCGACCGCCGTGTTCGACGTGGACTCGATCGGCCTCACGAACGTGGTGGCCAGGTTGAACCGCGGTCTCGACATCGGCGAGCAGCCACTCGGTCAGCCGACGGCGTTTCACATCGGCGTGGCGGCGAATCCCTCCGCGCTGAATCTCGACGAAGAGATCCGGCGGTTCGAGTACAAGGTGGAGGCCGGGGCGGAGTTCGTCGTTACGCAGCCGGTGTTCGACGTGCCGGAGTTCAGGCTGTTCCTGAAGCGGATTTCCGGGGCGCGCATCCCGATCCTCGCGGGGATAACGCCGCTCGAGAGCCTGCGGCACACAGAGTTCATGGCCAATGAGTTGCCGGGCGTGCGCGTGCCCGAAGCGATCGTCGATCGGATGCGCCGTGCCGAGGCGTCCGGGCGCGCCGCGGCGGAAGGCACCGCGATCGCGCGAGAGATCGCCGCGGAGATTCGCCCCCTCGTGCAGGGGATTCAGATCTCCACCGCCGCCGGCGCCGTGGAAGCAGCGCTCGGCGTGATCGAGGCGGTCGTGGCCTAGCTGAGCGACGGTTCGTCCCTCCCGCTTGCTCCTGCCAGCGACACCGCGATATAGTCCAGGATTGCTTCAGTCGCGACCCCGGCGGCACCCGGCTTTCAGCGCGAGCAGGTGTCCGTTCCGTACCTGCGAGGCGGACGAGGACAGTTGATGGCCTTATTTGATCGGAAAGCGGAGTCTGAATCTGAGATCGTGTCAGGCAGCGACGCTGCAACGCGCGCGCTATCCGTCACCGCGGTCGAGAACGACTTTGTCGAAGGTGTCTACGACAAACTCGCGAAGGTGTACGACCTCATCTTCGGTCCGACCCTCCATCCCGGGCGTCTGCAGGCCATCGAACGGATGAACGTGCAGCCCGGGGAGCGTGTGCTCGAGGTCGGGGTCGGCACCGGCATCAATCTTCCGCTGTATCCTGATACCTGCTCGGTGACCGGCATCGACTTTTCCAGCTCGATGCTGGAGAAAGCGCGCGAGCGCGCGGCGCGGAAGGAGAACCGCCACGTCCGGCTCCTCCAGATGGACGCCGCCGACCTCAAGTTCGCCGACGGGTCCTTCGACATCGTCTACGCGCCGTACCTGATCAGCGTGGTACCGGATCCGGTGAAGGTCGCGGAGGAGATGCGCCGCGTCTGCCGGCCGGGGGGGCGCATCATCTTTCTGAACCACTTCCTCAGCCCGAATCCCATCCTTTCGCGCGTCGAGCGGCTGATCTCTCCCTTCACGATCCACATCGGCTTCAAGTCGGACCTCGATCTGCCGGCGTTTCTCGCGCAGTCTGGCCTGCACCCGATCTCGATCGAGAAGGTGAACATCCCGAAAATCTGGTCGCTGGTCACGAGCGTCAAGTAGCTGTTCAGAAGGGTTTTTCCAACGACTCCGATTGGGGCGTGAATAGCTTCGCGCCGTCTTCGGTGATGTACATGTCGTCCTCGAGTCTCACGCCAAACTCCCCGCGAATATAGATGCCGGGTTCGTCCGAGAAGGTCATCCCGGGAGCGAGCGGCAGGGTATTGCCTCGAACGAGGTACGGCCACTCATGGCCGTCCATCCCCATTCCGTGGCCTACCCGGTGGGTGAAGTACTTGTAGTCCGGCCCGAACCCGGCGTCCACGATGACCTTCCGCGCCGCGGCGTCCACCGCCTCGCACGGAACTCCGGGGCGCGCGGCGGCGAGCGCGGCGTCCTGCGCGCGTCGTTCGATGGCGAACACCTGCTTCATCTTGTCCGAGGGTCTGCCGAGCACGAACGTGCGGCTGATGTCGGACTGATACCCCTCGACGCTGCACCCGCCGTCGATGAGCAGAATCGTGCCTTCGCGGATCACCTGTGGCTGAATCGATCCGTGGGGAAGCGCCGAGTACTCGCCGACCTGGACCCCGGCCCCTCCTTCGAATCCCAGACGCGCATGCGCGTCGTATACCAGGCGGGCGAACGCGTGCTGCGTCATGCCGTCGGCGAGCGCTTTCCACGCCGCTTCGTAGGCCTGCAGCGTCACGGCCGAAGCCAGGCGCATGAGCTCGAGCTCGTGCGCGTCCTTGATCATCCGGCAGCCGGCGGTGATCGGCGTGCCGCTGACGGCGGTGATGGACGGTAACGCCGATGCGATGCCATCGCTGAAGACGAACTTGGCGGTCTCTTCGATGCCGATCCGGCCAGTGGTGATGCCGCGGTCGCGCAATCCCTGCGCAACCCGCTCATATGGGTTCTCGTGCTCGTGCCAGGTCCTGACGTCGGCGGCACCTGTGAACGGGCCCCGCGCGATCTGCTCGCGCGCGCGATCTTCCTCGAACGCGGGACACACAAAAAACGGTTCGCCCGTAATCGGGACGACGCACGTGAAGAGCCGTTCACCACCGCTCCAGTCGATGTTGGTGAAGTACACGAGCGATGTACCGCTGCAGAGGATCAGCGCGTCCGTCTTGTGCTGCGCCATCAGACGGCGCGCGCGTTCTATCCGGGTCCTTCGCTCGGTGGGGGTGATCGGCCGCGCCTGGCCGCGCCGGGAGGTCAGAGATTGAATCGGACGCGGCAGAGGAGAAGAGGTCTGTCCCTCCTCATGCCGGCGGATGAGCGCGGAAGATCCAGCGAGCGCACCAAGGCCGGCCGAGGACTGGAGGAACGCGCGGCGCGACGGCATCAGATGTGCTCCTGCTCGAGGTGGTGTCGGATCAAGTCTGCAACCACCTGTGCGCCGTTGGTAGACGGACGCTCAGGCGGCGCGGGGCGCGCGAGCAGTCGATCGAGCGCGGCAAGCCAGCGGCCAGCCAGCAGGTCGTCGATCGAGAGAAACTCGCACCGCAGCATACGCGGCATCTCCGCGACGAGCACGTCGTACTCGGCGAAGCGGCCGCGCGAAGTGTAAAGCATCGCCGTCTGGTTTGCCACGCACTCGGCGATGATGCCGTAGCCCGGCTTGGTCACGACCACGTCGACGGCCGCCACCAGATCCTCGTAACGAAGGCCCGCATCGTACAAGGAGCTGTCATCGAGTCGATGGATGCCAGGCGCCGAGTCGTTGCCACCATCGACACCGGTGACCACGACGCCGCAGCGGCCCAGGCAATCCAGCCGAACGTAGTCGACGTTCTCGAGACCGTACCCGCCGAAAGACGACAGCACCAGCGGCACGTCTGACGGAAGGCCCAGGCGCGCGCGCACGGTCGCGGGGTCGTGGCGCGCGTGGCGCGCGACGAGCGGCACGTCGATCACCGTGGAGAACGGCGCGAAACCGCCGTGCATCGGAAGGCGCCAGCCAGCTTCGGCTCGACGATACGCGTCGCGCAGCGTCGCGATCAGGTCCGGCGCCCCCGACAGGTGCGCCGGGTACCCCTCGTAGATCCAGTCCCAGGTGAAATTCGAGACGACGACCGACGGGACGCCGGCGGCCGAGGCTGCCGCGCAGCCGAGCGGCGGTGCGTCGGCGACCACGAGCCGTGCGCCGCGCTCCCGCAGCCGCGCGGCTTCCCGTTGCGCCCGCTCCGGCAGATTGTGATGAAATTCGGCGGCCCGCGCGATGGTCGCGGCTTCGTCCAGCCTCAACGCGTCGACCTGCACGACGCCCGTATCGACCGGACCCTCCACGAACGTGAACGGCGCGCGCACCGTCCTGGTGAACAGCCAACGCGCCGCGGACGTGCAGATGACGATCTCGCTCGACGGGAGTGCCCCGAGCGCGTTGATGATCTCGATCTGGCGTGAAGCGTGTCCGAACCCGTGACCCGAGATGTAGAAGAAGACCGCCGCCACGGGCGTCACTCAGGCAGGCGTCGGTGTCGGCAGCGCGACTCTCAGAACCTCTTCGAGCGTCCGCACGGGAACAAACGTCATGTCGCGCCGGACTTCGTCCGGCAGCTCCGCCAGATCCTGCTGGTTCATCTGCGGCAGGATGAACGTCCGGATGCCATGCCGCCGCGCCGCGAGCACCTTCTCTCGAATGCCGCCTACCGGAAGGACGAGTCCCGACAAAGTAATCTCGCCGGTCATCGCCAGGTCGGACTCGACCGGCACGCCTCGCGCAGCCGAGACAATCGCTGTCGCCATCGTGACGCCCGCCGACGGCCCGTCCTTGGGAATCGCACCCGCAGGCACGTGTACGTGGAGATCCTGTTTGCTCAGAAACTCTCCCGGAATGCCAAGCGCCGACGCCTGCTGCCGGATGTGGCTGAGCGCGGCGCGTGCGGACTCCTGCATCACGGCGCCAAGCTGGCCGGTCAACGTGACGTGACCGCCGCCGCCCGGGAGCAGTACCGCCTCGACGAACAGCACATCGCCGCCAGTCTCGGTCCAGGCGACGCCAGTGGCCACGCCAGGCCGGGACGTCCGGAACGCGGTTTCCGGGTGGAAGCGCACCGGCCCGAGGTAGTGCTC
>Ga0136614_10003039_pt1 | contig 10605 bp, 10 predicted proteins | sample AntDrymUQ2792106_2_FD_106643 | JGI IMG/M metagenome (GOLD analysis project Ga0136614, IMG submission 106643) | Polar desert sand microbial communities from Dry Valleys, Antarctica - metaG UQ279 (21.06) | ecosystem: Environmental > Terrestrial > Soil > Desert | place: Antarctica: Dry Valley... | reverse complement strand
TTCTCTACGGCAGTTTCGCCTTTGCGATTCCTGCCTCGATGGTGCTGATGTCGTTCGTCTTCGCGACGCGGCCTCAACGTCGAACCAGAGCGCGAGGCCTTCCCTTCGAGTCGGGTGTCTCGAAGGGACCGATCGAGCATCAGCGCTTCACGGTCAGCTTCTACTTGACGGCGATGCTCTTCATCGTCTTCGACATCGAGATCGTCTTCCTCTACCCGCTGGCTGTCGTCTTGGAGCAGCTCGCCTGGTTCGGCTTCCTGGAGCTCCTCTTCTTCATCGCCATCCTCGCAGTCGCCTACGTGTACGTGTGGCGGAAGGGCGCGCTCGAGTGGCAGTGAGACGAAAGCGCCTCGCGGACTACGGCCTTCAGAGCGAACGGCTGCTCTGGCCGACGAGAGGCCCGAACGCCAAGGGACCCGGCGTCTTCGAGCAGGAGCTCGGCAATCTCGAGGATCGGCTGGGCCTGACGACGGTCGAGAAGGCCGTTGCCTGGGCACAGGGCAACTCGATCTGGCCCGACACCTTCGGTCTCGCCTGCTGCGCGATCGAGATGATGTCGATCGTCTCGTCACGCTACGACATCGCGCGGTTCGGCGCCGAGGTCTTCCGCTCGTCACCTCGCCAGGCCGACCTCCTGATCGTCTCGGGCCGCGTCGCGCACAAGATGTCGGCGCCGCTGCGACAGATCTACGACCAGATGCTCGAGCCGAAATGGGTGATCGCAATGGGTGCCTGCGCGAGCTCGGGCGGGATGTTCAACAACTACACCGTGCTGCAGGGCGTCGACAAGATCGTCGCGGTCGACATCCACGTGCCCGGCTGCCCGCCCCGGCCCGAGGCCCTCGTGGAGGGGATCGTTCGGCTGCAGGAGAAGATCCGGGCCGGCGTCCCACCCGCCTACGAGCTACGAGGGGTCGCATCGTGAGCTCCCGAGAACTGCGCCAAGCTTTGCCCGGTCTACTCGAGGTGCGCGAAGCCCACGGCGAGACGACGCTCGTCGTCGAGGTCGGGTCGCTGCGCGAGGCCTGCGCCTACCTGAGAGATGAAGAGGGCTTCGCGTTCCTCTCGGACATCAGCCCGACCGACTACCTCGGCTGGGGCAAAGCAGGCGTCGCCGGCTACTGGGGCAGCTCCGCCGGACGCGACGCCAACGTCCCGGGCTCCTGGGGCCTTCATCGGCGCCCGCACCACAAGGCGAAGCGCTTCTCCGTCTCCTACCACCTGCTCGCCCTCCGGCAGGGCGCACCCCGGATCCGGGTTCAGGTATGGCTCGACGACGGTGAGGCCGTGCCCAGCGTCGTCTCGATCTGGCCCACCGCGGACTGGCACGAGCGCGAGGCGTGGGACATGATGGGTATCCGCTTCGAGGGGCACCCGAACCTCGCTCGCATCCTGATGGACGACGACTGGGAGGGCCATCCCCTGCGGAAGGACTATCCAATCGGCGGCGAGCCTGTGCGGTTCTCCGGCGAGGAATGATGCTCGCCGAGAGGAAGCTGATCTACCCGGGGACGCGAGTCCCCACCCCGATCCCCTCGGTCCTCCAGCTCGATCCCGAGCTGCGCGAGGCCGGCGACATCCTCCAGATCAACTTCGGGCCGAACCATCCTTCCACCCACGGGGTGCTGCGCCTCGTGGTCGACCTCGACGGCGAGCGCGTCGTCGGGCTGAACGCAATCGTCGGCTACCTGCACACGGGCTTCGAGAAGACGATGGAGCAGAAGACCTGGTGGAAGGCGATCACGTACCCCGGGCGGATCGACTACGTCTCGTTCCAGTACAACGAGCTCGTCTTCGTGCTCGCGATCGAGAAGCTGCTCGGCATGGAGATCCCCGAGAAGGCGACGTGGATGCGGATGCTGCTCTGCGAGCTGAACCGGATTCACTCTCACCTGATCTGGCTCGCGACAGCGGCCCTGGAGCTGGGCGCGATCTCGATGTTCTGGTACTGCTTTCGCGAGCGCGACCAGATCCTCGACCTGTTCGAGCTCGTCACGGGGGCGCGCATGCACACCCGATACTTTCAGGCCGGCGGGCTGGCCGAGGACGTTCCTCGCGGCTTCTACGGAGAGTGCCGCACGTTCGTCGAGCGGATGCCCCGTGCGGTGGACGAGTACGAGGCGCTCGTCGACCGGAACCAGATCTGGCTGGCGCGCACGGTCGGGGTGGGACTCCTTTCGGCGAAGGATGCGATCGCGCTCGGCCAGTCGGGGCCGGTGCTCCGCGGTTCGGGAGTCGATTGGGACCTTCGCCGCGACGCGCCCTACCTTGCCTACGACCAGGTCGACTTCCGGGTGCCGGTGTACGAGCACGGGGATACATACGACCGCTATCGCGTGCGGATGGAAGAGATGCGCGAATCGGTTCGCATCGTCGAGCAAGCCCTCGAGCGAGTCGAGCAGATGGAGGGCATGCCGTGGATCGCAGACGACCGCAAGGTCGTGCTGCCGCCGCGTCACGAGCTCCACACGTCGATGGAGTCGCTGATCCACCATTTCAAGATCGTCACGGAGGGCTACCGCGTGCCCGAGGGCGAGATCTACGTCGGCGTCGAGTCGCCCCGCGGCGAGCTCGGCTGCTACCTCGTTTCCGACGGTGGTCCGAAGCCGTGGCGGGTGAAGTTCCGCGCCCCGTCGTTCGTCGCCCTGCAGGCGACCGCAACCTGCATGTCGGACGCACTCATCGCGGATCTGATCGCCATCGTCGGCTCACTCGATACCGTGATGGGGGAGACGGACCGCTGAGCGCTCGCGGGCTACCGGGTGACGGCTCGAGCGTGCGTTCTCTCCACGAAGAGATCCGTGAGCTCATGGCTTCCTATCCCGACCCGCGCTCGGCGACACTACCCGCGCTGCGCCTGGCCCAGGAGCGGCACGGCTGGCTCTCGCCCGAGGCGTTGCGGGAGACCGCGGAGGGCCTCGGGGAGACGCCGGCCTACTGCCAGGCGGTCGCCTCCTTCTACGACATGTTCCACCTGCACCCTGTCGGGCGCCACGCGATCGAGGTCTGCACCAATCTCGCCTGCGCGCTCGTCGGAGCCCAGCAGGTGCTCGAGGCCTTCGAGGCAGAGCTCGGTATCCGCGCCGGCGAGACGACAGAGGACGGCGAGGTGACGCTGAGGGCGATCGAATGCGCAGGCGGGTGCGGCCGCGCCACGGTCGTCGTCGTGGATCACCGCTACCGGGAGCCCGTGCGGCCGGAAGACGTCGCCGGCATCGTGGGGGAGTTGCGTGCCCAGAGCTAGCGTCGTCCTCGCCGACGCCGACGAGCGGGACCTGACGAAGCTCGACGAGTACAGGGCCGTCGGCGGCTACGGCGCCCTGCGCAGCGCGCTGGCGCTCGAGCCCGAGCAGATCATCGCCGAGCTCACAGGCGCGAATCTGCGCGGTCGTGGCGGCGCCGGCTTCCCGATGGGGAGGAAGGCAAGCCTCATCGCCAAGGACAGCCCCAAGCCGACGTATCTCGTCGTCAACGCCGACGAGTCGGAGCCGGGCGCCTTCAAGGACCGCGAGATCATGCTGCGCACGCCCCACAGGTTGATCGAGGGCTGCCTGATCACGGCGCACGCGATCGGGTCCACGAGCGTCTTCGTCTACATCCGCGGCGAGTACCTGACCGAGTTCGAGGTCCTGCGCACGGCGCTCGAGGAGGTACGTCAGGCCGACCTCCTGGGGGGCGTCACGATCGTCCTGCACCGCGGTGCAGGCGCGTACATCTGCGGCGAGGAGACCGCCCTGCTCGACTCGCTCGAGGGCAAGCGAGGCCTCCCGCGCCCACGTCCACCCTTCCCGCCCGTGACCGGGCTGTACGCATCGCCGACTCAGATCAACAATGTCCAGACGATCGCAACGGTGCCGAAGATCCTCGAGCTCGGCAGCAAGGAGTTCGCGAAGCTCGGCGTGAAGACCTCTCCCGGCACGGCCGTCTTCTCGCTCTCCGGCAACGTCGTCAACCCGGGCAACTACGAGCTCGAGCTCGGGACGCCGCTGCGCGAGCTGATCTACGACATCGGCGGTGGAATCCCGAACGGGCGGGCGATCAAGGCGATCATCCCCGGAGGCTCCTCGGTTCCGGTTCTGACGCCTGATCAGCTCGACACGCCTCTCGACTACAACTCGATCCAGGCCGCCGGCTCGTTCTTCGGCTCTGCGGCGGTGATGGTCATCGACGACCGCTGCTGCATGGTGCAGCTCGCACTACGGGCCGCCCAGTTCTACATGCACGAGTCGTGCGGCAAGTGCACGCCGTGTCGCGAGGGAACACGCTGGCTCGTTCAGCTCCTCGAGAAGATCGAGGACGGGCGCGCGACCCACTCCGATCTCGACCTCTTGCTGAGCGTCTGCGATCGGATCCTCGGCAAATCGCTGTGCGCCCTCGGAGACTTCGCCGTCTACCCGGTCTCGAGCTACATGGCCAAGTTCCGCGATGAGTTCGAGGCGCACGTGGAGCAAGGCGGCTGCCCCTTCGCCGGCGAGTCGTCGATCGAGGGGATCGTCGCGCCCGTAGAGCTGCACGAACGCAAATCTCTAAGTGGAAGCGTCGATGGCTGACCGTCAAATCCAGTCGGTGGCCCTGACGATCGACGGTCGCGAGGTTGAGGTCCCGAAGGGGCTCGGCCTCGTCGAGGCGGCAGCGGTCGCAGGGATCGAGATCCCGGTCTTCTGCTACGAGCCGCGGCTCGGCCCGCCCGTGGGCGCCTGCCGGATGTGCCTGTGCGAGATCGAAGGCACTCCGAAGCTGCAGACCGCGTGCACGCTCACAGCTCAGGACGGCATGGCGATCCGGACGGCACAGACCTCCGAGAAGGCGGCCCAGGGTCAGGACGCGACGCTCGAGTTCATTCTCGTCAACCACCCGCTCGACTGCCCGGTCTGCGACAAGGGGGGCGAATGTCCGCTGCAGGACCTGACGTTCCGGTACGGGCCGGGCGCGACGCGGATGACGTTCCCCAAGCGCACGTTCGAGAAGCCCATTCCGATCAGTCCCGCGATCGCCCTGGACCGGGAGCGCTGCATTCTCTGCTATCGCTGCACGCGCTTCTCGGAGTCGGTCTCCGAGGACGGGCAGCTCGTCGCCCGCAACCGCGGGGCCCGCACCGTGATCGCGACCTTCGAGGACGAGCCCTACCGCGGCCGTTTCTCCGGCAACGTGATCGAGCTCTGCCCCGTCGGTGCGCTCACCTCGACGCAGTACCGCTTCGAGGCGCGGCCCTGGGAGATCCAGAACGTGCCGAGCATCTGCGGGCTCTGCCCGGTCGGCTGCAACATCACGGCCTCCACGCGCGAGGGCAAGGTCAAGCGCGTGCTCTCGCGCAACCACCCGGAGATCGACGAGGGCTGGCTTTGCGACAAGGGCCGCTTCGCCTTCACCCATCTCCATGCGCGCGACCGGATCACCGACCCGCTGCGACGCGTCCGGCGCCGCGGCCTCTCGGCGATCTCGTGGGACGGCGCGCTCGAGGAGGCCGAGGGAATGCTGCGTAAGGCGCGCGGACGCATCGTGACCGCACTCTCGGGCTCCGAGACGATCGAGCAGGCCTACGGCCTCGCGAAGCTCCTCCGGCAAGGGCTCGGCGCGCACTCGGCGGTCCTACCCGAGGAGACGAACGACGCCCTCGACCGGTTCCGGCTTCCGCTCTCGGCGCTCCGCGAAGCCGAGCTGATCGTGATCGTCGGCGACGATCCTGTGGCCGAGCGAGCGCCGGTCGTCGACCTCTGGCTGCGGGCCGCCAGGCGGGCCGGCGCAGAGGTGGTCTCGCTCGGGGTGACCGGAACCGTGCAGCGGCCGGCCGGCACGGCCGCCGAGACCTGCCGCGAGCTCGCCGGGCCCGGCAGCGAGCTCGGCGGGCGGCTTCGGGCTGCGGACCGGGCGATCGTGATCTGGTCAGGCCCGGGCGGGCGGGGAGGCACTCTGCTCGCCGGGCTGGCGGGCGCCCTCGGCCTCGACGGCAAGAAGAGCTCGGGTGCCTTCTACCTACCCGCCACCCCGAACGGCCGTGGCGTCGGCGAAGCGTGGGCTGCGGCCTCCGACGAGGAGGAGGCGAACCCGGAGCCGATCGGCCTGCTCGTCGTCTCGGGCGACGAGGCGGCTGCGGATCCCGGCGTCCGGGCTCTCGCCGAGCGAGCCGAGTCGGTGCTCGCGACCACGATGTTCCAGAGTCTCGCCGTCGGGTGGGCCGATCTGGTCCTTCCGGGCACGAGCTACCTCGAGCGGGACGGCACCTACAGGAACCTCGAGGGGCGGCTGCAACGGCTTCGCCGAACCGTGATCCCGCCCGCACCGGACGAGCTCGCCTGGACGGCGAAGCTCGCCGAGCGCTTCGGGGTTGCGCTCTCGCCACACCCGTCGCTCGTCTTCGAGGAGCTCTCGGCCAAGATCTACCGGGGAGTCGGGCTCGGTGAAATCGGTGAGCGGGCACCGCTGCCCGCTGCCGCCGCGCCGGCCACGGCCCCCGACCTGTCGGCCGATCCGGCTCGGGCCGTTGCGGCGCCGGGGATGCGTCTCCTCACCTACCGAGCGCTCTTCTCCGGGGCGGCCGTCGAACGCGTGCCGGAGCTGCAGTTCCAGCGTCCCGCCCGCGAGGCCGAGCTCTCGAGCGAGGATGCGGGCCGCCTAGGCGTCACGGACGGCGACGTCATCGACGTGCGCTCGAACGGCACGAGCGTCCGGCTCGCGACACGCATCAACCGTGCGTTGCACGCCGGGGTCGTTCGTGTCGCTGTGGAGCATGCGCGAGGCCTCGAGTCGCGGGTGCAGCTCGAGAAGCCGAGCGGCGAGGTACTCCGATGAGGGAGCCGTGGTGGATCGACCTGATCAAGGCGTTCGTGATCGTCAACCTGGTGCTCTTCTCGTTCGCGTACATGACGTGGGTCGAGCGCAAGCTGATCGGGCGGATGCAGCTCCGCTACGGACCGAACCGCGCCGGCCCGTTCGGTCTGCTCCAGCCGATCGCCGACCTCGTAAAGCTGATCCGCAAGGAGAGCTTCTTTCCGACCTCTGCCATCGACGCGCTCTACATCGGCGCGCCGGTGCTCGCCGGCTTCACGGCGCTCGCGGCCTTCAGCGTCATCCCCTTCGGGCCCGGCTGGTCGATCTTCGGGTATCACGTCAGCGGCTGGGTCGTCGACGTCCCGATCTCGCTGATCCTGCTCTTCGCGATCGGCTCGCTCGGTATCTACGCCTTCATCGTCGGCGGCTGGGCGAGCGAGTCGAAGTATTCGCTGCTTGGCTCGATGCGAACCTGCGCACAGATGGTCTCCTACGAGGTCTCGCTCGCGCTCTCGGTCCTCGGCGTGATCCTGATGGCGCACTCGCTCTCGCTCGTCGACATCGTTCGGGCCCAGCAGGAGACGCTCTGGTACGTCGTGCCCCAGCTCGTCGGCTTCGTGATCTTCTTCATCGCCGGGATCGCAGAGACGAACCGCCCCCCGTTCGACCTGCCCGAAGCCGAGACCGAGCTCGTGGCCGGCTACCACACGGAGTTCAGCGGCATGCGCTTCGGCCTCTTCTCGACGGCCGAGTACATCAACATGATCACGCTCTCGGGGCTCGCGATAACGCTCTTCTTCGGCGGCTGGAGCGGCCCCTTCCTCCCCGGGCCCGTCTGGTTTCTCCTGAAGCTCGCCGTCTTTATGTTCGTCTTCGTCTGGTTGCGCGCCTCGCTCCCGCGCCTGCGCTACGACCAGCTGATGAAGCTCGGCTGGAAGGTGCTGCTGCCCGCCGCGACCCTGAATGCGCTCGTAACGGCCTTCCTGGTGGTGCTCCTGTGAGCGCGCAGCCGCTCGGATCACTCAAGGGTTTCGGCCTCACCTTCCGGCAGATCTTCCGCAAGCCGATCACGCAGCAGTACCCGGAGTACAAGCGGCCGCTCTATCCCCGTTTCCGCGGCCGCCACCGCCTCTGGCGCCACGAGAACGGCCTGGAGAAGTGCATCGGCTGCTCGCTCTGCGCTGCGGCCTGCCCCGCCGACTGCATCCGGGTCGTGGCTGCGGAGAACACCGCCGAGAACCGGGTCTCGGCCGGCGAGCGCTACGCGCGCATCTACGAGATCAATCTCAGCCGCTGCATCTTCTGCGGCTACTGCGAGCTCGCCTGCCCGTTCGACGCGATCACGCTCGAGCAGGAGTTCGAGATCTCCGAGTACTCCCGTGACGACCTCATCTACACCAAGGACATGCTGCTCGCCGAGCCGATCAAGCGTGTTCCGGTCGCGGACCGCGAGCTGTACGACACGCCGATCCCCTACTACAAGACGAGCTCTTGAGCTGCCTTCGTGGGTGACGTCCTCGTCTGGACCGTGTGGGGCGCGGCGGCGTTCGCCTGCCTCGGGTCGGGCATCGCAGTCGTCACGTTCAGGAATCCCTTCTTTTCCGCGCTCGCCCTGATCGGCAACCTCGGCGCGCTCGCAGTCCTCTTCCTGCTCCTCTCGGCCGAGTTCGTGGCCGCGGCGCAGGTCCTGATCTACGCAGGGGCCGTGATGGTGATGTTCCTCTTCGTGATCGCCTACCTCGGCGGATCGGCCACGGAGCCGCCCACGCGGGTGTCGAGCTGGCAGGGCTTTGCGGCCGCGGCGGCGGGAACGGCTCTCCTGGTCGAGATCCTGCTTGCGATCGGACTCAAGGGAGGCGGGCGGCTCGCGGACGAGGCCGACGTGGCTCAAAGCTTCGGGAGCCCCGCCGGCATCGGTCGCCTCTTCCTCACCGACCATCTGCTCGCGTTCGAGATCACCTCCATCGTCCTGCTCGTGGCCGCGATCGGCGGCGTCATCCTGGGCAGCCACTCCCGCGCCGAGAGGCGCGCCTCGCGGACGGCGACGGGCGGCGGGCCGCAGACGCCCGACGACTCGTGGAGTGGCCCGTCGGGCACGGTCCCGGCCGGCCTCCCGGAAGAGGCGAGCGCACAATGATGGGCCCGAGCATCACGGCCTACCTGATCCTCGCGGCGGCGCTCTTCACGACGGGCGCCGTCGGCGTGCTCGTTCGCCGCAGCCCCCTGATCATCCTGCTGTCGCTGGAGATCATGCTGAACGGCGCGAATCTGGCGCTGATCGCCTTCTCGCGCTATCACGGCGAGCTCGACGGCCAGATCTTCGCCTTGGCAGTCATGGCCGTCGCGGCCTCCGAGGTCGTGGTCGGACTCGGGCTGATCGTGGCGATGTCCCGCCGGCGGCTCGATCTCGACGTCGACAGATTGACGACGCTCCGCGGGTAAGAGAGACGATGGTCGCCGCCGCCTGGATCTGCCTCTTCGCCCCGCTCGCGGCCGCGGCCGCGATCACGCTCGCCGGCAACCGTCTCTCCCGGCCCGGCGCAGGCTACGTGGCAACCGCCTCGGTCGGAGCCGCATTCGTCGCGGCGCTCGTCGCATTCGCCTCGCTGCTCGGGCGCGACGGCGAGCAGCGAGACGTGTCCTCGACGGCCTGGACGTGGCTCTCCGCGGGCAATCTCGACTTCGAGCTCTCGATTCTCGTCGACCCGCTCTCGGTCCTGATGATGCTGATCGTGACCGGCGTCGGGGCTTTGATCGTCGGCTACTCGATCGGCTACATGGACGGCGAGGACGAGGAGCGGCGCTTCTTCGCCTACATGGCGCTCTTCGTCTTCTCGATGCTGCTGCTCGTCCAGTCGGGCAACTTCCTGATGCTGCTCGCCGGCTGGGGTCTCGTCGGGCTTTCGTCCTACTTGCTGATCGGCTTCCACCAGGAGCGGCCCAGCGCAATCGCGGCGGCCAAGAAGGCCTTCATCATGAACGCCTTCGGCGACGCGACGATGGTGCTCGCTCTCTTCCTGCTCGTGCAGCAGGCGGGGACACTCGACTACGGCGGCACCTTCGCGCAGGCGGAAGAGCTCGCCTCGAACGGCTGGGTCGTCAACCTGATCGCGCTCGGCCTCCTCGGCGGCGCGGTGGCCAAGTCGGCGCAGCTGCCGCTGCAGACCTGGCTCCCGGATGCGATGGAGGGCCCCACGCCGGTCAGCGCGCTCATCCACGCGGCGACGATGGTGACCGCGGGCGTCTTCCTGCTCGTCCGCACGGCGCCGCTCTTCGAGGTCGCGCCCCGGATCCAGGACCTGGCTGCGGGCCTCGGAGCCGCCACCCTCCTCCTCGCCGGCCTGATCGCCCTCGTCCAGACCGACATCAAGCGGGTGATCGCCTACTCGACGATGTCGCAGATCGGCTACATGTTCCTGGGCGCCGGACTGGGCGCATACGCGAACGGAATGTTCCACCTGATGACGCACGCCTTCTTCAAGGCGCTGCTCTTTCTCGCCGCGGGCATCGTCATCCACGCGCTCGTCGGCGAGCAGGACATCCGCAAGATGGGCGGTCTGCGCCGGCTGATGCCGCGGACCTGGCTCGCCTTCCTGATCGGCGGCCTCGCGCTCGCCGGGATGCCGCCGCTCTCGGGCTTCTTCTCCAAGGACTCGATCCTGGCCTCCGCTCTGGCGAGCGGCACCTACGGGCAGATCCTGCTCGCCGCCGGCCTGGTGGGAGCGTTCCTGACCGGCCTCTACACGTTCCGCATGATCTTCATCGTCTTCGGCGGCGCTCCCTCGGAACATGTCCGAGAGCACCTGCACCTGCACGGGCGCAAGGAGGGCCCGTTCT
>Ga0136614_10003037_pt1 | contig 10607 bp, 9 predicted proteins | sample AntDrymUQ2792106_2_FD_106643 | JGI IMG/M metagenome (GOLD analysis project Ga0136614, IMG submission 106643) | Polar desert sand microbial communities from Dry Valleys, Antarctica - metaG UQ279 (21.06) | ecosystem: Environmental > Terrestrial > Soil > Desert | place: Antarctica: Dry Valley... | reverse complement strand
TGGGAGTGACCGCTGGTCGCTGTAACCGATCCGAGAATCGAAGGGAGGTGCATCGAATGCGTACGTACGAGCGTCCGACCCTGACCGCGGCCGGCTCTTTCCGCAAGACCGGCCTCGGTACGAATAGGGGACCGGAACGGGTGGTCCCCCTCCGGTTCAGTCTGTGATCGATGGCTGAACCGGCCCGGGTGGTGGTGTCGCATGTGCTGCCCACCACCCGGGTTCGGACCAGCTGGTTAGCGCCATCGAGAAAGGACCGATGACATGGCCGGTCTCGCCGGTTCTGACGGTGTTCCGTGGGTTGTCGTCCTGCCGGACTCCGCTTCGGCGGCCCCGGTCGGCACCGCGTTGGGTCACCGGGCTACGCGGCAGGTCAGTCATCCGTCCGGGCGTCCGTGGCTGCTGGGCTGCTGGGCGGACGACGACGTCGCCGTAGGTCGGGCCGGCCAGACGGCGATCGCCGTCATCGGGGAGCACGCGGTCGGCGCCGACCAGCTGAGGATCGCAGCCGGGCGGGTCGGGGCGGTGGCGGACCTTGATCGGCTGGCCGCGTCCTTGGTCGGTTGTTCTCACCTGGCCGCTTCGATCGCAGGCCGGGTACGAATTCAAGGCACCGTCACCGGCCTTCGACAGGTCTTCCACGCCAGAGTCGGTGAGGTCACGGTGGCCGCCGACCGGGCCGACGTGCTCGCCGACCTGCTCGACACGGAGCTCGACCAGCAACGGTTGGCGGTCCGCCTGCTGAGCTCGTCCGCGTTGCACCCACTGGCCGGTGAGCCGGTATGGCGCGGAGTGAGCGCCCTGCCGATCGGCCACTACCTCGTCCTCGATGACGACGGGCGGCAACGGGCGGTCCGGTGGTGGACTCCTCCGGAACCGGTGGTGCCGATGGCCGAGGGCGCGCGGGCGTTGCGGGAGGCGTTGTCGGCCGCGGTCGAGGCCCGGGTCGCCGGGAGGGACCTGGTCAGCTGTGATCTCGGTGGGTTGGACTCGACCTCGATATGCTCGCTGGCCGCCCGCGGCCGAGCGAAAGTCGTCGCTTACACCGCCGACGGCCGCGACCCCATGGCCGATGACGTGGCGTGGGCTCGCCGCACGGTTGCCGGACTGGACGACGTCGAACACCACGTCATCGCCGGGGACGGGCTGCCGTTCGTGTACGACGGCCTGCGGGACATCGACGATCGCTTCGACGAGCCGTGCCCGGCCGCCGTTCATCTCAGCCGGTGGTCTGTCATCACGCGGTCGGCTGCGACCCGCGGCTCGCGGCTGCACCTCACCGGCTTCGGCGGGGACGAGTTGCTGGCAGGCTCGCCCGCACACCTGCACGCGATGCTGCGTACCCACCCCAGGATCGCGCTGCGCAACGCCCGTGGTTTCGCCACCCAGCGCCCATGGCGGTACCGGGAGACGCTGCGGCAGCTGTCGGACAGCCGCCCCTACCCGGCATGGCTCGCCCGGGTCGGTGACCAGCTCACTGCTCCACCGCCCCACTCGGAGACACCGACGCTGGACTGGGGCGTGCCGCCGAGGATGCCCCCCTGGGCCACCCCCGACGCGGTGGCGGCGGTCCGAGAACTGATCCGCACCACCGCCCGCAGGACCGAACCGCTGGCGCAGACGCGCGGACAACACGTCGAACTGGAAGCACTGCGGGGCACTTCTCACCTGGTCCGCCAGCTGGGCTGGCTGACCGCCCGAGACGGGCAGACGCTGGCTGCCCCCTACTACGACGACCGGGTGGTCGAGGCGGGTCTGGCGGTCAGACCCCAGGACAGGGTCACTCCGTGGCAGTACAAGCCGCTCATCGTCGAGGCGATGCGGGGCGTCGTACCCGCGGAGAGCCTGACCCGCCACACCAAGGACGAGGGGTCCTATGAGGTGGAGGCCGGGCTGCGGGAGAACCGTGCCGAGCTGCTGGCCCTGTGCGAAGACTCGCGACTGGCCCGGCTGGGCCTGATCGACGCGGACGCGTTGCGCGAGGTGTGCCGCCGGCCGCTGCCCCCGTCCCTGCAGTTCGACGCCCTCTACCAGACCGTGGCGTGCGAGGTATGGCTCCGCACGCTCGACAACGCGACCGTTCCGAGCTGAGGGAGACAGACAATGGCGCCCAGACTCCGTGCCGGGGTATCCACCGCCGAGGTCGACCACGGGACCGCACTGCTCGACGAGGACCACGGCCGGTACTGGAACCTCAACCCGACCGGCGCCCTCGTGCTGCAGACACTGCTGGGTGGCGGCACCGAAGCCCAGGCAGCGCAGGCACTCGCCGACCAGTACGCAGTGGACATCGACACCGCAGGCCAGGACGTCCGAGAGGTGGTCGATGAGCTCAGCTCTGCGGGACTACTCGAGATCTAGACCAACAGCACAGGAGAGCCCCATGACCGTACCGGAGGCCGTCTTCCACCGTCCTCGAACGGTGCCGCTGCGGCGCCGGATCCCGGCCCGGCTCGCGGTGGGCATCGCCCGGCTGCTGGCCACCCAGTCCCCCCACCGGATCCGCACCGTCCTGAGCCTGCTTCGCCGGGGAGCCAGGCCGGCCACCGTCGAGCACGTCAAGGCGACGCGGGACACCGTGGTCGCGGTCAGCCTGGCCTGTGCGGGACGGGAGGGGTGCCTGCCCCGATCACTGGCCACGATCCTGCTGTGCCGGCTGCGCGGCCAATGGCCGACCTGGTGCGTGGGAGCACGGCGAATGCCACCGTTCGGCGCGCATGCCTGGGTCGAGGCCGAGGGAGTCCCCGTCGGCGAGGACTATCCCCCCGACTACTTCCGCACCTTCTTCACCGTGCCCTGAGCCCGCATGCGCCGTGACATCGCCCCGTGGCGGGTGCTGCTGACCCACGTCCGCCCGCACATCTGGGTCCTGCTCGGCGGAGCCGTCCTCGGTCTGCTCGGCAGTGCCGCGGGGCTGGCGCAGCCGCTCGTGGCCAAGACGGTCATCGACGCGCTGAGCCACGGACAGTCCCTCGTCACACCGCTGCTGGTGCTGACCGGGCTGGTGCTCGTCGGCGCGGTGGTGGCCGCCGCGGGAAGGTACCTGCTGGAGCGCACTGCGGAGAACGTGGTGCTCACCGCCCGAGTCCAGCTGGTGTCGCGGATGCTGCGGCTGCGGGTCGGTGCGCTCGACCGCCTCAAACCGGGCGACCTGCTCTCCAGGGTCACCTCCGACACCACGCTGCTGCGCAACGCCTGCACCCACGGCATGGTCGGGGGCGTCAACGCGGTCTTCACCGTCCTCGGGGCGATCGTGCTGATGGCCGTGCTGGACGTGGTGCTGCTGGGGGTGACGCTCGTCGTGATCTGTGTCGTCGGCAGCACCGTTGCGCTGGTGACGTCCCGCATCTCGTCGGCGGCCGAACGGGCCCAAGCCGCCGTCGGCGAGGTGGGCTCGGTACTGGAGCGCGCGTTCGGGGCATTCCGCACGGTGAAGGCCAGTGGCGCCGAGCAGCGTGAACTCGCCGCGGTCACCGAAGCGGCCCGCAGGGCCTGCCGGCACGGCGTCGAGGTGGGGCGCTGGACCGCGTTGGCGGGTATCTCCGCCGGCCTGGCCGTCCAGGTGTCCTTCCTGGTCGTCCTCGGCGTCGGTGGCGCCAGGGTGGCCACCGGAGCGCTGGAGGTGTCTTCACTGATCGCGTTCCTGCTCTACCTCTTCTATCTCATCGATCCCATCGGTGCCCTCGTGGAGGCCGCCACCCAGCTGCAAGCGGGTCTCGCCGCGGTACGGCGGATGCGCGAAGTGGAGCAGCTGCCGGTGGAGCCGCCGGACCGCGGCGAGGTCGCCGCCCGGTTCGGCGCGCCCCATCCAGAACCCGCGTCAGTCACCTTCACCGACGTGTGCTTCCGCTACCACGCCGGCGCGCCGCTGGTGCACCACCACGTGACCTTCACCGCCCCGCCCGGTGGGGTGACCGCCATCGTCGGTCCCTCCGGGGCCGGCAAGACCACGGTCTTCGCCCTGCTGGAGCGCTTCTACGACCCCGAGTGCGGCAGCATCACCCTCGACGGCCGCGCGCTCGCCCGCTGGCCGCTCGCCGAGCTGCGCAGCACCATCGGATATGTCGAACAGGACGCGCCGATCCTGGCCGGGACCCTTCGCGACAACCTGCGCTACGCTGCCCCCCGCGCCACCGACACCGACATCCACGCCGCACTCGACCGCACCAGGCTCGACAGCCTGCTCCACCGCTTACCCGATGGGCTCGACGCCCCTGTCGGTCACCGCGGCACCACGCTGTCCGGCGGGGAGCGCCAGCGCATCGCCATCGCCCGTGCCTTGTTGCGCACACCGCGCCTGCTGCTGCTCGACGAAGCCACGTCCCAGCTCGACGCCGTGAACGAATCGGCGCTGCAACAGGTGATGGCGGATATCGCCCGGACCACCACGGTCATCGTCATCGCTCATCGGCTCTCCACCGTGATCAACGCACGTCAGATCGTGGTCATGGTCGCCGGCCAGATGAGTGCCGTCGGAACCCACGACGAACTGGTGGCCTCCCACGACCTGTACCGGGATCTCGCGACCACCCAGCTCCTCGTCAGATGAGACCTCCGATCGCGGCGGCGACGTCGTTCGGGTGCTGCGCGTGCAGGTCGTGGTCGCCGTCGGGGAACTCCTGCAGCGTCGCGGCCGGCAGCGCGGCCATGGCCTCGGTGACGAGCGGGTTCCCCGTCGACGCGGCGAGCAGCACGGTGTGGCAGCGCACCCGCGGGTAGAGGTCGCGCGGGCGGTGGCCGAGCAGGCTCGCGACGATCGCCCGGTGCCTGCCGCGATCCAGCCACGGCCGGACGGTGCCGTCGGGGAGCGGTTCGAGGTTCGCCAGCGACGCGTCGATCGCCTCGTCGGCCCACTCGGGGTGGGCGGTCGTGAGCCGGCGCCGCAGCTCGTGCCGGGGCAGGCCGGTCAGTACCGGCGGTGCCAGCTGCTCCCAGGCGGCGTCGAGGCCGTCGAACCGGTCACCGAGGTGCAGCCACCCGCCGTCGACGAGCACCAGCCCGTGCACCAGGTCGGGCCGGTCCGCGGCGAGCTGAAGGACGACGTTGCCGCCCCACGACTGGCCCGCCACCACGGGCGCAGCCAGCCCCTCGCCCTCGCAGACCGCAGCCAGGTCGGCTGCCGCGGTGCGGGTGGCGTCGCCGCCGCTGTCGGGCACGGCGTGCGAGCGGCCGTGACCCCGGAGGTCGACGGCGACCACGGGATGCCCGTCGGCAGCGAGCCGAGCACCGACGAGGTCCCACAGCCGGGCGTTGGACGACAGCCCGTGGACCAGCAGCACCGGCCGTCCCCCGGCACCGGATCGACGACGAGCACCGAGACGCACCGCCCCGGCGCTCACCGTGGTCATCTCCGGCTGCACCGTAGACACGCTCACGCGCGACAAGCCTACGTCAGCCGCTGACCGTGACATGGATGCTTGTCGCGTTACGGGGGCCGTTTCGACCGCGACATGGATGCTTATCGCGGTCCAGACACCGTTGTGGTGAGGGCTCAGACTGCGATCGTGTCGGAGGTGAATTGGGTGCGGTATAGCTCTTCGTATCGGCCGCGCGCGGCGAGTAGCTCGTTGTGGGTGCCGCGTTCGACGACTCGGCCGTCCTCGATCACCAGGATCAGGTCCGCGGCGCGCACGGTCGACAGCCGGTGCGCGATCACGACCGCGGTGCGGCCCACGAGCGCCTCGCCCAGCGCGGCCTGTACCGCAGCCTCGGACGTGGAGTCCAGGTGCGCAGTGGCCTCGTCGAGGATCACCACCCGCGGCCGGGCGAGCAGCAGCCGCGCGATCGTCAGCCGCTGGCGCTCCCCGCCGGAGAGCCGGTACCCGCGCTCACCGACCACGGTGTCCAGCCCGTCGGGCAGCGACGCCATGAGGTCCGCGAGCCGCGCCCGACGCAGCACGTCCCACAGCTCGTCGTCGGTCGCCTCCGGCCGGGCGAGCAGCAGGTTCGCCCGGATCGACTCGTGGAACAGGTGCCCGTCCTGCGTGACCATCCCGAGCGTGTCGCGCAGCGACTCGAAGGAGAGCTCGCGGACGTCGACCCCGGCGAGGCGCACCGACCCCGCGTCGACGTCGTAGAGCCGCGGGACGAGCTGTGCCATCGTCGACTTCCCGGCCCCCGAGGACCCCACCAGCGCGACCATCTGACCCGGCTCGGCGCGGAACGAGACCTCGTGCAGGACCTCGACGCCGCCCCGCTGGTCGAGCTTCGTGACCTCCTCGAGCGAGGCGAGCGACACCTTGTCCGCCGACGGGTAGGCGAAGCGCACGCCGTCGAACTCGACGCCCACCGGCCCGTCCGGCACCCGCGCGGGCTGCGGCCGCTCCGTGATCATCGGATCGAGGTCGAGCACCTCGAAGACCCGCTCGAAGCTGACCAGCGCACTCATCACCTCGACCCGGGCACTGGCGAGTGCGGTCAGCGGGGCGTACAGCCGGGTGAGCAGCAGCGCGAGCGTGACGACGTCGCCAGGGTCCAGCTGCCCGCGCAGCGCGTAGAGGCCGCCGAGCCCGTACACCACGGCGAGGGCGAGCGCCGACACCAGCGTCAGCGCCGTCACGAACACCGACTGCACCATCGCGGTCCGCACGCCGATGTCGCGCACCCGGCGGGCGCGCGTGCGGAACTCGGCCGACTCGTCGGCGGGCCGGCCGAACAGCTTCACCAGCGTCGCGCCCGGGGCGGAGAACCGCTCGGTCATCTGGGTGCCCATCGCCGCGTTGTGGTTCGCGGCCTCGCGCTCCAGGTGGGCGAGGCGGGTGCCCATCCGCCGTGCCGGGAACACGAACACCGGCAGCAGCAGCAGTGCCAGCAGGGTGACCTGCCACGACAGCGCGAGCATCACCCCGAGGGTCAGCACCAGCGTGACGATGTTGCTCACGACGCCGGCGAGGGTGTCGCTGAACGCGCGCTGCGCGCCGATCACGTCGTTGTTCAGCCTGCTCACCAGCGCGCCCGTGCGGGTACGGGTGAAGAACGCGATCGGCATTCGCTGCACGTGGTCGAACACCGCGCTGCGCAGGTCGAGGATCAGTCCCTCGCCGATCCCCGAGGACAGCCAGCGGGCGACGATGCCGGTGCCGGCCTCGGCGATCGCGATCCCCGCGATGACCGCCGCGATCACGAACACGATGCTGAGGTCCTCGCCCCGCACGATCACGTCGACGACGCGACCCGCCAGCACCGGCGTCGCCACCGCAAGCACGGCCAGCACCACGCTGAGCAGCAGGAACTGCACCAGCTGCCTGCGGTGCGGCCGCGCGAACCGCGCGATCCGGCGGAGTGTGGCGCCGGAGAACGGCCGACGCTCGCCGTCGTCGTGCATGGCGTGGTACATCGACATCCACGCGGTGACTTCCATGTCCATCGCAGACCGCCTGACCCGTCGGGACGAGGGATGGCCAGATTAGCCGGGCACCCTGACAACGTCGTCGGATTTCAGGGTGCGACCTCGACCATGGTCGAAGTCAAGCGGTCGTCCCGCGCGGCGCCCCGCCAGGCGCAGTTTCGCCGGATCGTCCACGGCGCCCAGCGTGCCTGCAGCCGGCCGTCGTCGGGGATAGGCTCCCCGCGTGCTCGACCACCTGGCGCTGCAGGTCGACGACGTCGACGCCTCCGCGGCGTTCTACCTGCGAGTCTTCGCGCCGCTCGGATTCCGGGAGGCGATGCGGTTCGTGCGGCACAACGCGCCGGTGGTCGGGCTGTCCGGCCCGGACGGGTTCCCGCACTTGTGGCTGGGGACCGGTGGTGGCCCACCGGGGCGCGAGGTGCACGTCGCGTTCCGCGCTCCCGACCGGGCTGCGGTCGACGCGGTCCACCGCGCCGCCGTCGAGGCGGACGCGGAGGTGCTGCACGAACCCCGCGAGTGGCCGGAGTACCACCCGACCTACTACGGCGTGTTCCTCCGCGACCTCGACGGGAACAACGTCGAAGCCGTGCACCACGGGTTCTGACCTACTCGCGGCAGCTGCGAGCCGGTTCCCCGAGTAACCTGACCGTCGATGCCGAAACCACCACTTCCTGAGCAGCTCGACGAACTGTTGGCCAAGCCGAACCCAGCGGTGATCGCAAGCGTCCGTCCGGACGGGCAGCCGGTGTCGGTCGCCACCTGGTACCTGTGGGAGAACGGCAGGATCCTGGTCAACATGGACGAGGGCCGCAAGCGGCTGGACTACCTCCGCCACGAGCCCCGGGTCACGGTGACCGTTCTCGACTCGGCCGGCTGGTACACCCACGTCAGCATGCAGGGGCGGGTCGTCGAGCTGCGGGACGATCCGGAGCTGGTCGATATCGACCGGCTGGCCCGCCATTACACCGGAGGCCCGTACCCGTCGAGGCAGCGAAACCGGGTCAGTGCGTGGATCGAGGTCGACCGGTGGCACGGCTGGGGAGCGGCGGAGAACACCGACGTCGTCCACCACTAACGGGGCTTCGCCACAGCCCTGGCGTCGGGACCCTGGCACGTCGTTGACGGCCCTGCAGCGAGTCGGCTGACTGGCGGCGGCCGCTGCCGGGTGCGGGTCGAAGCGCAGTCCGGGACCATGATCGCCATCCGGGTGCGTTCCGCGACACTGGATGTCGCCGGATGCACCGCAACCGCGATCATGGTCGGATGCCCCCAGACGAAGCCCAGGCCGGGCGGCCTCGGCCACCTGCAACGAGCGCCAAGCACCGCCCAATGGCGTGCACTTGATCACCGCGACATCGGCCGCGCCCGCGACGACCACCCGCAGCGGATCGTCGGCGCGACGGAGGGACTCGTCGGCAGCCGGCCACGGTACATTGCTCGATCGTGGTCGGCGACCAGGAGGCGGACTCGTGGTCGCCGTAGTCGGCGAACGGGGAGAACTCGCCCCACCAGGCCAGTCCTTCGATGAGCATTCCCTCGCGCACGGTCCTCCGGAACCGTGTCGTCAGGGGGATGCCGTAGCCGCGGGTGACCTCGAAGTCGATCTCCCTGGTCATCGGGTGGTGGAGTCCTCGTCTCGGCGGGCTGCTGAGCATGTTGATGATCCGATCGTCCAGGTCGCTCAGCTGCGGTGACCTGACGGGCAGCGAACGGACCTGCCGTTGTTGCAGTATGCGCAACGGGTCGAGCTGACCCGTCCGAGATCGGTGGCCAGTTCAGCTTCGGTGTGGAAGCCCAGCCAGGTCGTACCGGGCCTCGGATGGTTATCGCTTCTTCGGCGGCTTCGGCTCCTTCGGTTTCGAAGGTAGGGGCGCGCGCCACGTTTGCGTCTCATCAGACCGGTTGGCAAGGCGGTGCCAGGTGACAACGATGTCGCTGGGGACCTCGCCCCAGGAGAGCAGCGCCATGAACTTCACCGCGCTGCGGGCATCCACAACGTCGCGCTCCACGGGGCCGCGGTGCACCGAGCTGCCCTCGATGCGGACGGCGTGCGCCTGCTCGTCACCGGCGTTCTTGAGCAGGTATCCGCCGCCGCTGGAGTGCACCAACTCCCATGGCGGCACGTACCGGGTGACCCCCTCCTCAGCCAGGGCGAGGGCGCGCTGCGCGATCGCATTGGCTGTCGCCGCCAGCTCGTTGCTGCGCCGGTTCTCGGAGCGGTTCTGTCGCTGACTGACGACCGACCACCCCAGCGCGGCGATTGCCAACAGCGCAGATACCGCGATCCCGACCCACTGCGCAGCCATGGCGGCCGAGGCTGCCAGTGCGCTGCACGCCGCACAAGGCGCGGCGTCGTGCGCGCTGACCGCGCTGGCACAGCTGAACACCGAGGTGGTGGCGCTGGCCATGAGGATCATGGATGAGCAAACTCGCCGAGGATCAGAAGACAGGCACCGTGACGGTAGCAGCAGCACGGGGTCGAGCGTCAGCAGGCAGGCTGCGTACGCCGCACGTGGGACATCGCGTCCATCCCGCGCCGACCGGAAGCCGGTGTCCGCACCGGGGTGAGCAGCACTCGTAGGGGCGCGTCACCAGTCGTCGGCCAGCGGGTGCGCCGGGTAGTCCAGAGGTGAAAGTGCGCCAAGCGGGGCTCAAGGATGGTCACCCGGCGTCCCCGAGGAATCCGCCACGGCGACCTCGTGGATGCGAGTGTTGTTCACACTTCGGCTACGTGAGCGGGGGTCGCATCTTGGCCATGGTGTCACGTTCGTCGAAGCTCGGCGAGCGCCCGTTGAATCAGCTCTCTGGCTGCTCGCCCGTATACCGCTGACTGCTGGAGCAGGGCAAACGCTTTGGCGTGCACGGCTATTTCTCGGGGCTGGGTGATGTCTAGCCCGGCTGAGACTCCTTCGACGTCCACTCGCCCCTCGTCGAATATCCAGAAGCTTCCTTGGGCTAGGCAATGGCGTTCGCCTGTAGCTGGGATGATGCCCAGGCTTAGGAGCCGTAATGATATTACCTATTCTTTCGCCGGTTGGATGGTGTAGTTCCATTCGCCGTGGAAGTCGTGTCGCGTGATGGGTATGCATTTCTTCTGCTCGTCGGTGAGTTTGATTTTGGTGGGGTAGAGATTGACGTCGAGGTCGGCGCGTACGGTGAGTCCTTTTGTGGTGGTGGTGTTGGCGATGAGGTTGACGATGGTTTGGTAGGACTCCAGGGGTCGTCCGCGCCAGTTGCAGGTGATTCTGGAGAAGAGTCT
>Ga0136614_10003036_pt1 | contig 10608 bp, 9 predicted proteins | sample AntDrymUQ2792106_2_FD_106643 | JGI IMG/M metagenome (GOLD analysis project Ga0136614, IMG submission 106643) | Polar desert sand microbial communities from Dry Valleys, Antarctica - metaG UQ279 (21.06) | ecosystem: Environmental > Terrestrial > Soil > Desert | place: Antarctica: Dry Valley... | reverse complement strand
GGGCAGGTCGATCAGGTGCGGCAGCGTGCGGGGCAGGTTGGTCACGACCCGGCCGATGTTGGCGGCGCTGGAGACCGCGCCTCGGCCGAGCAGCTCCAGGCTGGTCGGCATCGGCTCGGGCTGCCACTCCTGGTCCGGAGGCTCGACCATCCGCGGCTCGACGGTGACGTCGAGGATCGCGGCCAAAATCTCGGCCCCCGAGACCCCATCGATCACCGCGTGGTGCATCTTGGCGTAGACGGCGGCGCGGCCACGCTCGAGCCCCTGGATCAGGTACGCCTCCCAGAGCGGCCTCGACCGGTCGAGGGACCGGGCGTGGATGCGCGAGACCTGCTCGCCGAGCTCACCAGCGTGTCCGGGTGCAGGCAGCCCGATTTCGCGCAGGTGGTACTCGACATCGAAGTGAGGATCGTCAACCCAGTAAGGGAAGCCGAGCCTCAAGGGCACCTCGACGAGTCGCTGGCGAAGCAGCGGGACCAAGTGCAACCGCGCGGACCACAGGTCGCGGAACTCCGCCAGACCCAGCTGGCCGCCCGGCGCCGTGCTCGGGTCCAGGATCAGCACGGCGCCCACGTGTCCCGTGGTCGTTGCCGTCTCGACGGCGAGGAACTGTGCGTCCAGCGGCGTCAGCTGCTTCATCGGGCCTCCTGTCTGCCACGACACGGATCTCTAGGGTGAGGGGCGGCCATGGCAGCCATGATCCCGCACGATGCGTCGGGGGTGGAATGGTGTCGAGAGACGTCGTCGCCCGGTCGGGTACGGCTCGCGGTGAGGTCCTGCTGCTGCGCCGGACGACCGATGACACCGCCGCAGTTGGCGTACTGGAGCTGCGGGTCAACGGCGTCTTCGTCATGGACACCCTCAACGTCAGCAGCGAACAGGCGCTGGCACAGCATGCGTTGGCTGCCGCCGCACACCCCCATCGGGTGCTTGTGGGCGGTCTGGGCCTGGGCTTCACCGTGCAGACACTGCTCACAGATGCCCGCATCGAGCGGCTGGTCGTGCTCGAGATCGAGCCCGACGTGGTGCGCTGGGTCCAGGACGGCCTGGTGCCCGAGACCGCCGACGTGCTCGACGATCCGCGGGTCGAGGTCCGGGTGCAGGACGTTGCGGCCTACCTGGCCCAGTGCGAGCCGGCCAGCTTCGATGCGGTGCTGCTCGACGTCGACAACGGTCCAGGGCAGCTGATGTACGAGCGCAACGCCGGCCTGTACACGAGCGGGGCGCTGGCGCGCGGGTTGTCACGGTGCACGTCCGACGGCGCGCTCGTCTTGTGGTCGGCCGAGCACTCCCCGGCATTGGTGCAACGGCTGCGTCGGGCAGGTACGTCGGTGCACCATGAGCCGGTCGCGGTGACACTGCAGGGACGTGAGACGCATTACCATCTCTACGTCGCGCACCCGCCTCGACGTTAGGGTCGCGGGATGGCCGACGCGCACGACACCGACGACTTCCGCATCGAGCGCGACACGATGGGTGAGGTCCGCGTCCCCGCCACCGCACTGTGGCGGGCACAGACCCAACGCGCGGTCGACAACTTCCCGATCTCGGGGACGACCCTGGAGGCGCGACACATCGCAGCGCTCGGGCAGATCAAGGCGGCCGCCGCGCGAGCGAATGCCGAGCTCGGCGTGCTCGATGAAGACGTGGCGTCGGCCATCGATGCTGCGGCCCAGGAGGTGGCGCAGGGCAAACACGACGACGAGTTCCCTGTCGACGTGTTCCAGACCGGCTCCGGCACGTCGTCGAACATGAACGCCAACGAGGTCGTCGCGACGCTGGCAAGCCGGGCCCTCGGTCGCGACGTGCACCCCAACGACCATGTCAACGCCAGCCAGTCGAGCAACGACGTATTCCCCACGTCGATCCACGTGGCGGCCACCGCAGCCGTTGTCGACGACCTCGTACCGGCTCTGGAGCATCTGGCGGCGTCGCTGGAGCGCAAGGGCCGCGAGTTTGCCGACGTGGTTAAAGCAGGGCGGACGCACCTGATGGACGCCACTCCCGTGACGCTCGGCCAGGAGTTCGGCGGCTACGCCGCGCAGATCCGGGCCGGCGCCGAACGGATCCGGTCGAGCCTGCCCCGCGTGGCGCAGGTGCCGCTCGGCGGCACAGCGGTGGGAACGGGGATCAACACCCCGCAGGGCTTCCCGCAACGGGTGATCGAGCTGCTCGCGACGGCGACGGGGCTCCCGCTGACCGAGGCGCCGGACCACTTCGAGGCGCAGGGCGCGCGCGACGGCCTGGTCGAGCTGTCCGGGCAGCTGCGCACGGTCGCCGTCAGCCTCACCAAGATCTGCAACGACCTGCGCTGGATGGGTTCTGGGCCCACCGCCGGTCTCGCCGAGATCGCACTGCCCGACCTACAGCCCGGCTCGAGCATCATGCCGGGCAAGGTCAACCCGGTGCTGCCGGAGGCGACCCTGATGGTGTGTGCCCAGGTCGTGGGGAACGACACCGCGATCGCCGTGGCGGGTGCCTCCGGCAGCTTCGAGCTCAACGTGATGATGCCGGTGATGGCGCGCTGCCTGCTCGAATCGCTGCGGCTGCTGAGCAACACCTCGCGGCTGCTGGCGGACCGCTGCGTCGACGGGATCACCGCCAACACCGAACGTGCCCGGGCGTACGCCGAGTCGTCACCGGCGATCGTGACGCCGCTCAACCGCCTGATCGGGTACGAGAACGCCGCCAAGATCGCCAAGCAGGCGGTCGCCGAGGGCAAGACGATCCGCGAGGTGGTGCTCGAGCACGGGTGGGTCGAGCGGGGCACTCTGAGCGAGCCGCAGCTGGACGAGGCCCTCGACGTGATGCGGATGACGCAGCCCTGAGCGGCGTCAGCCGACGCGCCGTGCCAGGCGATAGCCGCCGCTGTCGAACACCTCGCGGTAGCGCTCCCCCGGGTGACGCTGCTCGGCCAGTCGGGCAGCATCCGGCGCTGCGCTCGACCACCCTGCCGCAGTGTCGATGAGCACGTAGTCCGGAGTCACACCGGCGTTGTCATTGCCGATCCAGTAGACGGTCCGGTCCGCCGCCAGCTGCGTGATCAGGCCGATGTCGGTCTCGACCGAGGCTCCCTCCGGCACAAGCGCCAGCACGTCGTGCGCCGCCTCGGCCCGGGGACTCGCGTCGTACGTCTGCGACCTGACCAGGTCGCGGAACGGGAACTGCAGGCACAGCACCAGCGCCACGGCGGTTGCCACGGCCGGCACGTGCATGGCGTATGCCCGCAACCACCGCCAGCGGCTTCGCCTGGCGCGGATAACGCCGTCGACCAGCGCAATGAACAAGATCGGCATCAACGTCAACGAGTAGTGCCAGTCGGTGACCCAGTAGTAGGGGTTGTCACCGAGGAACCGCCAGGTCAGGGTCGGCACGGCGAGGACCACGAACGGTGACCAGAGGGCGATGAACCCGGTGATCCCTAGCGCCAGCAGCATCGTCTCGACCTTGGTCGAGGGGGTCAGCAGCTGTGTCGGCAATGACAACATCCGTTCGAGCAGCGGTGTCCCTCCCTCGCCACGGCCGAACTTCGCCCAGTAGTCGTAGCCGCCGTCCGGGTTCAGCGCCGGGATCACCACGAACACCGTCAGCACAAAGGCGGTCGCTCCCCCGGCCACCAGTGCGATCCCCCACCGGCGGATGCCGATGAGCAGCAGGCACACCCCGAGTGCGGCGACGGTGACGCCCATGTCCTCCTTGACGAAAAGGAGCAGCGCCGACCAGACCGCGACGCGGCCCCAGCGCCGGGCTAGATACGCCTCGCCCGCAAGCGCTAGCAGGGGAACGGCGAGGCACACCTCGTGGAAGTCGAAGTTGACGGCCGACTGGATGCCCCACGACAACCCGTACGCGACCCCCACGGCCAGCCCGGCCGCGGCGCCCAGGTGGCGGACGGCTACCCGCGCGATGACGGCCACGGACAGCCCGACCAGCAGCGCCTGCCCCACCAGCAGCGTCGCAGGACCGGGAAACAGTCGGTAGAACGGCGCGAACACGACCAGCAGCGGGCTGAAGTGGTCACCGAGCAGGTTGAACCCGGGTCCCTTGACATCGACGATCGGTGCCCCGAAGTGGGCGTAGCCGCTGATCGCCTGTTCGAAGATCGCCACGTCCCAGGAGCGGGTCTCGAGCCGGTGCAGCCGAGCCAGGGACAGCGTGGCGTACGCGGCGGCGAAGGCGATGCTGAGCAGGTACGGCGCGGCGATCGTCGCGCGTGAGCGAGCGGCGACCCGAGTGGCACCCGGCGCCCGCCGTCGAGGCGCAGCAGTGACGTCCTCGGTCGTGGTCATGGAGCTCCGTGCAGAGGGTGGTTGCGTGACCCGGCTACTTCATCCTGACACGGGCCGCGAGACCCCCGCTCAGTACCAGCCGTTGCCGGCCTTGAAGCTGTTGGCCGAGCACGGCGTCCCGTACGACAGGCGGATGTACTCCAGCCCCCACGCGATCTGCGTCGCCGGGTTGGTGCGCCAGTCCGGGCCGGCGCTGGCCATCTTCTCCGCCGGCAGCGACTGCGGGATGCCGTACGCACCGGACGTGGGGTTGGTGGCCGAAGGATTCCAGTTGCTCTCGCCGACCCACAGCGAGTCGAGGCAGCCGAACTCGTACTCGGACCAGCCATACTGCGCGAGCATCGCCCGCGCGATGTCCCGCGGGTCGGAGTGGGCAGCGGCCAGCTCGCCGGTCTTGACTGTGGCTCCGCCGCGGTGGCGACCGACAGTGCCGGTGCGGCCCCGCAGGGCCTGTTGCTTCAGGTCACCGAGTGAGGGTCTGACCGCGTCGCGGCTGACGGTCCCGCTGTCGGTCCAGCGCGCCACGTCACGCTCGTACCCCGCCGCTGCCGACGGTGCGCTGGCGACAGGTGCTCGCGCTTGAGGACCCGCCTGACCACCGGTCCCGAGCATAACGGCCGTCGCGAACAAGCCGCCGAGGATGACGGCGTAAGCGCAGAGCCGGCGCCGCAGGGCCACGCACGAACCTTCCGGGGTAGGACAGGGGTCGCTACACCCTGTCCTACTCCGCAGTCGTTATCAAACCGAGACCACAGCAGGCACCTCAGCCGCTGAGCCGCTCTCCGGTGCTCGAGGAGAACATGTGCACCTTCTCCGTGTCGACGGACAGGTTGAGCGTGCCACCGCGCGCCGGCACCGTCCGGGCCTCGTGCCGCGCGATCACGGTCTGCTGGTCTTCGCCGTCTTGTGTGACCGAGGCGTAGACGTAGGCGTCGGCGCCCAGCTCCTCCACGACCTCGACGGTCGTGGCGAGCCCTGCCTCGCCCTCGGCGACCGGGCGGAAGGCCTCCGGGCGCACACCGAGGACGACGTCCTTGTCGCCCTTGATCGTGGCGTCGGCCCCGCGAGGCAGCGGCACGGTCATCGTGCCGAGCTTCGCACCGTCGGACGTGACGGGGACCGTGAACAGGTTCATCGCCGGTGAGCCGATGAAGCCGGCGACGAAGGAGTTGACCGGCTTGTCGTACAGGTTGAGCGGGGTGTCCACCTGCTGGAGCAGTCCGTCCTTGAGCACCGCGACGCGGTCACCCATCGTCATCGCCTCGACCTGGTCGTGTGTGACGTACACCGTGGTGACTCCGAGCCGGCGTTGCAGGGAAGCGATCTGGGCCCGAGTGGAGACGCGCAGCTTGGCGTCGAGGTTGGACAGCGGCTCGTCCATCAAGAACACCTGTGGCTCGCGTACGATCGCGCGGCCCATCGCCACCCGCTGGCGCTGGCCACCGGAGAGCGCCTTCGGCTTGCGGTCGACGTACTCCTCGAGTCCGAGCAGCTTGGCTGCCTCCCCTACCCGCTTGGCGCGCTCGTCCTTGCTGATCCCGGCCATCTTGAGCGCGAAGCCCATGTTGTCGCCGACGGTCATGTGGGGGTACAGCGCGTAGTTCTGGAAGACCATCGCGATGTCGCGGTCCTTGGGCGCCATGTTGGTGACGTCGCGGTCACCGATGTGGATGTGCCCGCTGGTGACCTTCTCGAGACCTGCGAGCATCCGTAGCGACGTGGACTTGCCGCAGCCCGAGGGCCCGACAAGGACCATGAACTCGCCGTCTTTGATGTCGAGGTCGAGCTTGTCGATCGTGGCCACATCGGCACCGGGGTAGAAGCAGGTCGCTTGCTCGTACGTGACTTCAGCCATTGTTGTGTCCCTTCACCGGCAGGTACGTGCCGGACGATCCGTCGTGGAGGGCTTGCGCTGTCGTGATTCCCTCAGCGCGCCGGATCATGCGGCGTCAGGGCCCGCAACAGCAACCGGTCACAGCGTAACGTCCTCCAGCATCTCGGTCACTAGCGCAGCGATCGGGGAGCGCTCGGACCGGGTCAGGGTGACGTGGGCGAACAACGGGTGTCCCTTGAGCTTCTCTACGACGGCCACGACGCCGTCGTGACGACCCACCCGCAGGTTGTCGCGCTGCGCCACGTCGTGGGTCAGCACGACTTTGGAGCCGGCCCCCACGCGCGACAGCACGGTCAGCAGCACGTTGCGCTCCAATGACTGCGCCTCGTCGACGATGACGAACGCGTCGTGCAGGGACCGGCCGCGGATGTGGGTGAGCGGAAGAACTTCGAGCATGCCGCGCTCGAGCACCTCGTCGATGACATCGCCCGAGGAGACGGCGCCAAGCGTGTCGAACACCGCCTGAGCCCAGGGCTGCATCTTCTCCGACTCATTGCCGGGCAGGTAGCCGAGGTCCTGGCCGCCGACTGCGTACAACGGGCGGAACACGATCACCTTCTTGTGCTGCCGGCGCTCCATGACCGCTTCGAGACCCGCACACATGGCCAGGGCCGACTTGCCGGTGCCGGCGCGGCCGCCCAGCGAGACGATGCCGACCTCGGCGTCGAGCAGCAGGTCGAGGGCGATGCGCTGCTCCGCCGAGCGGCCACGCAGGCCGAACGCCTCGCGATCTCCGCGTACCAGGCGTACGGACTTGTCGGGACGGACCCGCCCGAGCGCACTGCCTCTGTCCGACAGCAGCACCAGCCCGGTGTGGCACGGCAGCTCGCGGGCGACGTCGAGGTCCGCCGTTCCGGCTTCGTACAAGTTGTCGACGTCACGACCACCGATCTCGATCTCGACCATCCCGGTCCAACCGGACTCGGCGGCCAGCTCGGCGCGGTACTCCTCGGCGACCAGGCCGACCGCCGACGCCTTGACCCGCATGGGCAGGTCCTTGGAGACCAGGGTGACGTCGCCGCCCTCGCCGGCCAGGTTGCTCGCGACGGCGAGGATCCGGGTGTCGTTGTCGCCGAGCCGGAAACCCGCCGGTAGCGAGTTCAGGCTGGTGTGGTTGAGCTCCACCCGCATGGTGCCGCCGGTCTCGCCGACCGGGACCGGCTCGTCGAGCCGGCCGTGGCGGATCCGCAGCTCGTCGAGGTGGCGCAGTGCCGCCCGGGCGAAGTAGCCCAGCTCGGGGTGCGCCCGCTTGCCCTCCAGCTCGGTGATCACGACCACGGGCAGCACCACCTCGTGCTCCTCGAACCGACGCAAGGCGCCCGGGTCGGCCAGCAGGACACTGGTGTCGAGCACGTACGTGCGACGGGTGGAGGTGTGAGATTCGTCGGCCACGGGGTGTCCCTTTCGCAGAGGCCTGCCGTCACCAGTGACGCTACGACTGCGCGTCGGATCCGCCAGGTACGACACGCCCGCCTGCGTGGGTGCCGTCTGACGGGAGTTTCGTCAGCTGCCGTAGCGGCGCTCGCGCGCGGCGTACGAACGCATGGCGCGCAGGAAGTCGATGCGCCGAAAATCCGGCCATAGCGCCTCGCAGAAGTAGAACTCGCTGTGCGCGCTCTGCCAGAGCAGGAAGCCGGACATTCGCTGCTCCCCGGAAGTCCGAATCACCAGGTCGGGATCGGGTTGGCCCTTCGTGTACAGGTGCTCGGCAATGTGCTCGACGTCGAGCACCTCGGCCAGCTCCTCGATCGACGTCCCCCGCGTGGCGTGCTCGTGCAGCAGCGCTCGGACCGCGTCGGTGAGCTCGCGCCGGCCCCCGTACCCGACCGCAAGGTTGACGGTCGTGCCCTGCGTGCCGAATGTGGCCGCCTCGACCTCTTTGAGCCGCCGAGCGGTGGCGGCCGGAAGGAGATCCAGTGAACCGATCGGGTTCACCCGCCAGCGGCCGGTGGCTCCGATGCTGACCGCGAGGTCCTCGATGATCGCGATGAGCGGCTCGAGCTCGGCAGCGTCTCGGTTGAGGTTGTCCGTTGACAGCAGGTAGACCGTGACGATCTCGACCCCGGCGTCGTCGCACCAGCCGAGGAACTGCAGGAGCCGATCTGCTCCCGCGCGGTGACCCTCGGCTGTCGCGCCACCGAACGCGCGCGCCCAGCGACGGTTGCCGTCGATCATCACGCCGACGTGTCGAGGGGCCTGGGTCGGGTCGAGCCGGTGCTGCAGGCGCCGCGTGTACGCGCGGTACACAAGGTCTCGCACGGCTCTGCGCGCCCGACGTGGCAATCGCCGGGCAGGGAAGCTGGCGGAGGACATCAGGGTCAGGTTACCCACTGACACCGCGCGCCAAGGGATCTACGCTGAGCTGATGATCGACGGCATGCGAGGGCCATCGGTGCGAGACGACGTCAGTGACAGGCTGCGCGAGGTGCGCTCGGAGCTGCGCGAGACCGTCGAGGAGATCAAGCCGCGGCTGCGCGGGTGGTTGCACGCCGCGACGCTGCCGTTGTCACTGGCCGCCGGGATCGTACTCGTCGTGCTTTCCCCCGCCGGGGACGCTCGCATCGGGGCGATGGTGTTCATGATCGCGTCGATCCTGCTGTTCGGGGTCAGCGCGCTGTACCACACCCGGGCCTGGAGTGAACGTGGGCGTGCGGTACTGAAGCGGCTCGACCACTCGACGATCTTCTTGTTCATCGCGGGGACCTACACGCCGTTCGCGTTGCTCCTGCTGGACGACCGCAATGCGCAGCTGCTACTGACAATCGTGTGGGCAGGAGCCGTGGTCGGCGTCCTGTTCCGAGTGTTCTGGGTCGATGCGCCGCGGTGGTTGTACGTCCCGGTCTACTTCGCATTGGGCTGGGCGGCGATTCTGTGGATGAAGGAGTTCGCCGCCAGCGCCGGCACTGCCGTGATCACGCTGATGTTCGTGGGCGGCGGCTTCTACACTCTGGGCGCTCTCGTCTATGCCGTGCAGCGGCCCAACCCGCTGCCACGCTGGTTCGGCTTCCACGAGGTGTTCCACTCGTTCACCATCGCCGGGTTCACCACCCACTACGTCGGCATCTCCCTGGCCACCTACGCCCTCCGCTGACGATCCCTGCGTCAGGCGTCCGGGCCCTGCTCTCGTACCTCTTCCACGCGGGTCATCGCCTGGCGTAGCTCGGAGAGCCACTCATCGGCGTGCTGGGCGACGAGGCGGACGCACCAGCCGAGTGCGTCGCTGCGGGAACGTGCCGCGCCGGAATCAACCAGCGTGTCGAGCACCTGGCGCTCTGGCTGGCGCAGCCGCGTCATGACGGGAGCCGACAGCGAAGTGAACATGTGCCGCTCGTCGTCGACCTCCACTGCCCAGGCCACCTTGCGGCCGGCGGTGTGCTCCAGCTCACGGGCGATCTGCATGCGCTGCTCGCGCGTTGATTCGCGGAAGCGCTTCACACGGCCGGCCACGGCCGCTGCGTGCTCCGCGTCAGGGACGTCCTCGGCGCGCTCAGGAGCGGCGAGCTGGCCGGTTATCACGATCTCGTCGCGGTCGACCTGGACCGTGGGTGCGCCGTCGAACCAATCGTCGGGCAAGCGGCCGGACAGCCAGCTCCCGACCTTTTCGTATGATGTAGTCATGTAATTATGATTACATCATGCCGCGTTCTAATACAATCTGCTGTCAGCGAACACCGCAGACTCGCCCCGTCGGCGGGAATCGTCACACCGGAGGCGGCGGATCGTCGGTGAGGGCGGCGGGATCCGTAACGGGGCGGTCGCAGACGAAGCCGTGGCAGACGTACGCGGCGGGGTGGCCGTCGACCAGCGGCCGTCCGGTGAGCACCGGGATGCGGTCGTCGTCGGGGTCACCAACGACGACGACGGCACCGGGGCTGGTCAAGCGCAGCGCGGCCCGGTGCAGGTCGGCCCGGGCTGCAGCCGGCCCCACCACCGCAACTGCCACCGGCCCCGCGACCAGCGCCTCGCCCAGCCCCAACGTCCAGCCACCGAATCGTGGCGCCTGGCGGGCCGCTGCGCCGGCGGCCGACACGGCCACCTCTGCCGCGGCGCGATGTCGGCCTGACCCCGTGATCTCAGCGTAGGTCAGCAGTGCCTCGGCCAACGACGCCGTGCCAGAAGGTGTGACGTTGTCGGTGACGTCGCGGGGCCGTACAACAAGCTCCTCGGCATCCGAGGCGGTGTCATAGAACCCGCCCGCCCCGTCGGCGAAGACCTCCAGCGCCCGATCGAGCAACCGCTCCGCCCGGCCCAGCCACACCGCCTCGCCCGTAGCCCCCAGCAGCGCCAGGTACGCCGTCGCGAGACATCCGTGGTCCTCGAGCAGCCCCGTGTTGACGCCTCGGCGTCCGTCACGCGACGTCCGCCACAGCCGCCCCCCTGAGTCGACGTGCACCGACTGCAGCAGCTCGCCCGTCACCACGGCAG
>Ga0136614_10003035_pt1 | contig 10609 bp, 6 predicted proteins | sample AntDrymUQ2792106_2_FD_106643 | JGI IMG/M metagenome (GOLD analysis project Ga0136614, IMG submission 106643) | Polar desert sand microbial communities from Dry Valleys, Antarctica - metaG UQ279 (21.06) | ecosystem: Environmental > Terrestrial > Soil > Desert | place: Antarctica: Dry Valley... | reverse complement strand
GTTCATCCTGCTGCCAGACTTTCCAGTGCAGGGTCAGGAGCAGGGGGACCGCGAGGCTGTTCGCCAGGCAGTGCTCGACTATGTGGAGGGGATCTATGACGTTGATCCATCCCGCGTAGAACGCAGCGTTCATTCCAAACTGGCAAAGATTGGTTTTTATCGTGGTCCGAAAGATCAGGCTTTTCGCTCAGGCTCGAATATGACTTTCGAGCAGTTGATTGAAGTTGCAAAAAACTGGAACAAGGCCGGCAAGCTGCGCAAGGATGCGCCCAAAGAGGTCACCATTTATGACGTGCTGGACCAGACGGCAACGGTGAAACTGGTGGCAGAGTGGGGCATAGATTTTATGCATCTGGCGAAGTTCGATGGCAAATGGATGATTGTCAATGTGCTCTGGCAAAGTCCAAAGAGGCAGTCTGCTCAATGAGAAGGTATTCGCAGTTCGCGAAGCAAGGCGTCAGGCGATGCGCCAGGAGAGTCGTTTCCGTCAGCTAACAGGTTCGACTATGAGCCAAGTAACGGTCCGATTGATCGAGAGGAGCTGCCGCCCATTATCGCGGGCTTCCTCCGTTCCGGATTGCTCGTCCTGGGGCTCACGCCCCAGGCTTTATGCTGCCGCCTGCTTAGCAGGCTCAGAACAAACGAGGGTATCGCGGGTTTTCAAGAAGCCGAATTAGGCTGCCTCCGAAGTCCTGGCAAGAAGAACTACTGGAACTGAGCAAGAAAAGAGGTGTGGTGATGCAAATACTTCGACAAGACCTGCGCTACGGCGTGCGGATGCTGGCAAAGAAGCCCCTGTTCACAGTCATTGCCGTTCTGACACTCGCCCTCGGCATTGGGGCTAATACAGCCATATTTAGTGTCGTAAACGCCGTATTGTTGCGCTCCTTGCCTTATCACAACTCCCAGCAATTGGTTGTCCTCTCAGCGGTAGGTTCGAGCGGCGATCGCGATGGCTTATCAATTCCGGAAGTGCAGGACTTTCAGGCACAAATGCATTCGCTCGAAGACCTGAGTGCCCTTCAAAGCCAGAGCGTAAATCTAACCGGAGGCAAGCGGCCCGATCGCGTGCGTGGCGCATTCGTGTCGGCAAACTTTTTTAAAGTCTTCAACCTTAAGCCTGTTATCGGGCGAACTTTTGCGGAAGGCGAAGACCGCGCGGGCGGCGCCAAGTTAGCGGTTGTCAACGAGAAGATGTGGCAGGAGCGCTTGAACAGCGATCAGAGTCTGGAAACGAAGACCCTGGTTCTTAACGGCGAGCCTTACAGCGTGATTGGTGTGGTGCCGTCAAGCTTTAAACATCCGTTTGATTCCGACGTTGAGGTGTGGATGCCCGTGCCGAATTTTCCCGGCAACACAAGCCAGCGAGAATCACGCTTTCTATTTGTTCTGGGTCACATCAAACCGGGCATTGAGTTATCACAGGCGCAGGCAGAGGCAGCCACAATTGCCAGCCAGTTGGCACAGTCTTATCCCAGGGAAAATGCGGGACGGACGGCGAAGGTGGAGTTTTTCAGAGAGCTGATGGTTGTTGGAATTCGTCCGATGCTTTGGTTGCTCTTCGCTGCAGTCGGCGTGATTCTGCTAATCGCGTGTGCAAACCTGGCGAATCTGTTATTGGCCCGCGGGTTGGCCAGGCAGAAGGAGATCGCTGTACGCGCAGCATTGGGCGCCAGCCGCTGGCGCCTCATTCGACAGTTGTTGACGGAGACTACGCTGATCGGTTTAGCGGGAGGCGTGGGAGGGTTGCTGTTTGCGCACTGGGGATTATATGCACTACTCAAATTACCGCAAAACTTCGTGCGGGCCGAGGACGCCTCGCTGGATACTCGTGTGCTGCTATTCGGACTGGCCCTATCCGTATTAACGGGCTGGCTCTTCGGACTGGTCCCCGCGTTACAACTTGCAAAACCCGAACTGCAGTCGTTCCTTAAAGAAGGAGCACGAGGAAGTGGTGAAGGCGCGAGGTGGAATCGTGTGCGCGGCGCCTTCGTGGTAGCCCAGGTCGCCTTGTCTCTCTTGCTGCTCGTTAGCGCGGGTTTGCTGATTAGAAGTTTTGACAAGCTGCTGCGCGTTGACGTGGGTTTCAAACCGGAACGACTGCTGAGTCTGGAATACCGGCTGCCGCGCACGAGGTATCGCGAGCCACAGGCCCAATGGAATTTTCATCGCGCGGTGATGGAGCGCATTCAGGAAGTTCCTGGTGTCCAATCGGTTTCTCTCGTGCGGGGCCTGCCATTCAGCGGCAACGGCGCTACGGCCGCAATTGTCCTGCCTGATCGAGAACCACCCGCCCAGGGGATGGAACCGGAGGTGATGTTCAATACGGCGATGCCCAATTATTTCGAGACGATCGGCATCCCCTTCATCAAAGGCCGTCTCTTTGGCAATCAGGATCAAATAAACACCCCGCCTGTTCTCATTATTAACCAAACCATGGCGCGCAGGTTCTGGCCCGACCAGGATCCGCTTGGCAAACACGGGTACGGTCGTGGGAGTTGTGGGAGACGCGAAGCACTACTGGCTGGAAGATGAGTCAAAGCCGCAGATCTATGGCTCCTACAGTCAGCAGCCGGGGCTCTTCGCCACAGCCGTCATTCGTACCACCGTCGAGCCTCTCGGCCTATCCGAGTCTGTGCGCCAGGCGGTCTGGAAAGTTGATGCGGATCAGCCGATGTGGAAAGTCCGCACAGTTGAATTCCTGGTGAACCGGAGTGTTGCGGACCGGAAATTCCTGATGGCCCTGATGGGTATCTTTGCTGCTCTCGCTCTCGTCTTAACGATGATCGGTCTCTACGGAGTGATTAGTTATCTCGTCAATCAACGCACACAGGAGATTGGTATCCGCATGGCACTTGGCGCTCAGCTGGGCGATATCCTGCGCATGGTTTTGAAGCAGGGGATGGTGCTGGTCTTAAAGTGGAGTCGCCCTTGGCCTGGCCGCGGCCTGGCTATCCACCCGATTGATGTCTCGTTTGCTTTACCAGGTGAGTGCAACCGATCCCGTGACCTTCGGGGCAATCGCATTGTTGCTTATAGCAGTGGCGCTTCTCGCCTGTTACTTGCCGGCGAGACGAGCAACGAAAGTCGATCCCCTGGTGGCGTTGCGATACGAATGAAGGGATTTTTGACTTTGCGATTTGTGAGCTGGCGCCCAGATTGAGATGGGTGATGTATGAGTCCGTACCACCACGCGGTCATCGGGTGGGTTAAGCGATGCGCGATCTCTGACAGAGGAACCCACCTGCTACCTCGTGGTGGTACAAGACCCGTTAGGCTGCAACGAGCAGGATTGCAGCACTAGGCCCGGGTGAAATGGGCAATGGCCACCAATTGGAAATGGAGGAATGATGCACAAACTGCTGCAAGACTTGCGCTATGCCGTTCGCACTCTGCTCAAGAAGCCGGGCTTTTCGTTAATAGCGGTCATCACACTGGCTCTCGGCATCGGCTCGAGCACGGCAATCTTCACGGTTGTAGATGCAGCGTTGCTGCGCGGGCTTCCGTACAAATCGCCCGAGCAGCTCTATCACCTTTGGGAGAGGAGACCGCAACAGGAATTTTCACAGCGCGAATTCTCTTATCCGGATTATCAGGACTATCAACAAAATCAGGTATTTGAAGGAATCGCGGCCTACACCGGAGGCGGTGGGATCTTGAGCGGGCGCGGCGAACCGGAACGTGTCCTTAGTCCGTCGGCCACGGCGAATTTCTTTTCCGTCCTCGGAGTCGAGCCCCTCCTCGGGCGCACATTTCAGCCGGGCGAAGACAAACCGGGCGCGCCTCGAGTAACAGTGCTGACGTATGGAATGTGGCAGCGCAGGTTCGGAGGTGACTCCGGGATTGTAGGCCAGCCCCTGACCATCAATGGCGAGAGTTACACCGTGATCGGGGTACTGCCCGCCAGTTTTCAGTTTGCACTCAGATCCGCGGACCTATGGCGGCCATACCAACCAACCGAAGCGCAACTGACGCGGCGCTTCATGCATGGAACCAATGTCATTGGCCGGCTCAAACCAGGTGTGAACGTTGAGCAGGCGCAGACAGAACTGAGCGTTATCGCCAAACGCATCGAGCAGGAACACAACCAGTCACACGCGGGAACAGGCATTCGACTCGTGCCCTTGCAGGAACAGTTCGTGGGAAATGTTAGACCGATACTATTGGTCTTACTTGCGGCCGTCGGATTTGTGTTGTTGATCGCTTGCGCCAACGTTGACAGTCTGCTGCTTACCCGTTCCCTTTCCCGTCAGAAAGAGGTTGCGATTCGTTCAGCGCTTGGCGCAAACCGCTGGCGCGTGATCCGGCAAATGTTGACGGAATCAGTGCTGCTTTCGTTAGCCGGCGGAGTGGCCGGTCTGCTGATGGCTAACTGGGGCGTGGATGCCCTCGTTGCGGCGCTCCCGAGAGCCAACTCAACTCATTGCCCTTCCTTAAATCGTTGCACATTGACGCACGCATTCTCGGATTCTCCTTCGGGCTTTCCCTTCTGACGGGAATCGTGTTTGGCCTCGCGCCGGCCCTCCAGTCGTCGCGGCTCGACTTGAACGAAGTGCTAAAGGAGGGCGGTCGCACTACCGCCGGTGGGGCGCGGCACCGGCTCCGGAGTGCGTTTGTCATGACGGAGATCGCATTGGCCGTTGTGCTTCTGGTGGGCGCAGGCCTGATGATGAAAAGCCTCTTGCGTTTATTGCAAACAAACGTGGGATTTAATCCTCAGAACGTATTGACGATGACGGTCGCTCTACCTCCCGGCAAGTATAGGGAGCCCACTGCCCTCGTGAGTTTTCACCAGCAACTAAACGAGCGCGTGCGTGCGCTGCCGGGAGTCAGCAGCGCCGGTACAGTCAACATTCTGCCGCTGCAGGGCGGAAACACCACCCGGTTCGTTGTCGAAGGCGATCCCATTCCCGCGCCAGGAGAGGAGATTGAGGCCAACTTCCGCGTGGTCGATGAGAGCTATTTTCAAACGCTCGGCATTCCGCTGATGGCCGGGCGTATGTTCGACGAACGCGACAAGGCGGATGCGCCGGGCGTTGTCATGATCGGCAAGACCGTGGCTGATCGGATTTTTGCCGGCCGCGACCCCATCGGACGCCGGATTAATTATGCCAGCATCCAGGGACCGCCGGACTTAATCGTCGGCGTCGTCGGGGATGTGAAGATTGCCGGACTGGATGAGGCGATCAGACCGGTGTTGTATTACCCCTTCCGCCAAAGTCCCTGAATGACAACAAATCTGGTCGTTCGCACAAACGCAGATCCCACAACCCTGGCAGGCGCCATTCGCAACGAAACCCGCAACATGGAACCTGACGTAGCGCTCTTCAGCGTTCGTGAGATGGAGGAGTTGATAGCTGACTCGCCTGCGGCGTTCTTGCGGCGCTTTCCGGCTCTGCTGATCGGCATCTTTGCGGGCGTGGCGTTGCTGCTGGCATCAATCGGTATTTACGGAGTCGTCTCGTATTCAGTCAGCCAACAGACTCATCACATCGGCGTACGAATGGCTCTGGGTGCTCAGGCTTCCGACATTCTCAAGCTAGTGTTGAAACAAGCGCTCGGCCTCTCCCTGGCGGGTATGGCGATTGGAGTGTTGGCGGCGCTGGCTCTGATGCGGCTGTTAAGGAGTCTGCTTTATGAGGTGCAGACCAACGACCTGGGAACGTTTGCGTTCGTGGTTGGCACACTCTTCGTGGTCGCCTTGTTAGCCTCCTATATTCCAGCGCGGCGCGCGACGAAGGTCGATCCCCTGGTGGCGCTTCGTTATGAATGAGGAGCGACACCGCCGATTGTAAATTTGCGATTTTGTCAGAAAGGGAAGGGTAGCGACCCGTCTCAACTCGGAAGCAACAATCCCGCTCGATCTAGGTTCTGATCGACGTTTCAGATCTGAAGCTGTCAATGGGCGATGGGTAAGGAGTAAACCATGAGTAATCTAACGCAAGACCTTCGCTATGGACTGCGCGGCCTTCTGCGCCAACCGGTATTCACTTTGGTAGCCGTAATCTCCCTGGCGTTGGGTATAGGTGCGAACACGGCCATCTTCAGCCTCGTGAATGCTGTGCTGCTGAAACCACTCGAATTCTCTGAGCCGGAGCGGCTTGTAGTGGTTTGGGAAGCCAATCCATCCATAGATGTCGGGCAGGATGAGGTGGCGGTCGGAAATTTTGTCGATTGGAAGGCTCAGAACAGAGTCTTCGACGAGATGGGGGCGCTTAGTTTCCGTAGTTTCAATATTACCGGCGATGGCGAGCCTGAGAAGGTTCAGGCTTATGGTGCAACCGCGAATTTCTTTCCCCTCCTTGGTGTCCCCCCCGCGCTTGGCCGCAACTTTTTGCCCGAAGAAGACAAAGACGGCGGGCCGAAAGTAATGATTCTCAGCTACGGCCTATGGCAGAGGCGTTACGGCGGTGACCGCGGCATCCTCGGCAAAGACATCATTCTCAACGGGCACAAGCATACTGTGGTCGGCGTGATGCCGAAAACCTTTCGCTTTCTGCACGGGCTAACCGGCCTTTGGGTTCCGGCGGCATTCGCTGCTGAAGAACTCACAATGCGCGACGGCCAAAACCTCACCGTGGTCGCGCGCCTCAAGCCTGGCATGACGGCTGAGCAGGCTCAAGCCGACATCGGCACTATCACCGCGAGGATCGCGAAAGATCATCCAGACGAGATGTCGCCGAGCATGAGCGCCGCCGTCGTCCCACTGAGCGAACAAGTGACAGGGCAATCGCGTCGCCCGTTGATTATGCTTCTCGTTGCAGTTGGCTTTGTACTGTTGATTGCTTGCGCCAACACTGCCAATCTCCTGTTATCGCGCGCAACTAGTCGTCGCAGGGAAATCGCAGTGCGGTCAGCAGTCGGCGCGACGCGCGGCCGCATCGTGCGGCAATTGTTAACTGAGAGCTTGATCCTTTCCGCTTTTGGGGGTGGACTCGGGCTGGTTGTGGCGGCATTCAGTTTTGAATTTCTCAAAACGCTGATCCCACCCGGACTCGTAGCCGGCACTTTGAGAATCGAACTGCGTGTACTTGGCTACGCCCTGCTTGTTTCCGTGCTTACCGGAATTATTTTCGGCCTGGTTCCGGCGCTGCAGGCGTCGCGGGTTGACCTAAACGAGGCTTTAAAACAGGGCGGCGGTCGCACCGGTTTGGGATCTGCAGGGGGACGATTGCGGGGTGCGCTGGTCATAACCGAGGTCGCCCTGGCGTTGGTATTGCTCGTCGGTGCGGGTCTCTTGATCCAAACGGTTTCGCATCTCCGCAACCAATATTCAATTCTTCAGCCGGAAAATTTGTTGACGGTGAGAACTGTGCTGCAAGGCAAGTATCAGGAGCCGGCGAAGCGTTGGGCCTTCTACGACGACGTGCTCGCGAAAGTTAAGGCACTTCCTGGCGTTGTCTCGGTTGGCTACACCACATCAGTGCCTTTGCAGTGGCCGGGCGGATCGAATGGTTTCGCGATGGAAGGAACGCAGCCGCCGCCGAACGTCGCGACCAATGCCCTCCACCGGCAAGTAAGTGCGGACTATTTCACGACAATGGGGATCCCACTACGCGAAGGACGCTACCTCGACACCCGCGACGATCAAAATTCGCAACGCGTCCTGATCGTCAACGAAACAATGGCGCGCAAGTACTGGCCGACTGAAAGCGCGCTGGGAAAGCGAATTAAGTTTGGTGAGGACGATGCCCCATGGATCACGATTGTCGGAGTCGTGGCTGACGTGCGCCAGATGAGGATGGATCAGCCGGTCAAGGGGGAAATGTATCTTCCTTACCGGCAAGTCACTATGTTTCCGTTTTACAAGCCGCGCGATCTGGTGATTCGTACGGCGAGAGATCCGCTTCAGCTTGTGGCTGCGGTGCGGCGTGAGGTGCACGCCGTGGATGCTGATCAACCTGTCTCAAACATCGCAACCTTGGATGAATTGCTGAACCAGGGGACCCAGAGGCGCAGGGTCGGAATGATGTTACTAGTGGCGTTTGCCGCCCTCTCGTTGCTACTGGCGGTGATGGGTATCTATGCGGTGCTCGCATTTTTCGTTACGCAGCACCGGCCCGAAATCGGCGTGCGCGTGGCGTTAGGTGCGCAACGCCGCGACATTCTCGGATTGGTTTTGAAGAAGGGAATGGGACTGGCGTTGACCGGCGTGGCTATTGGCCTGGCAGTGGCGTTTTCCTTAACGCGATTGATGGCAAGTTTGTTGTTCGGCGTGAGCGCAAGCGATCCCACTACATTCGTCGCGTTCGCGCTCATTCTGACAGGAGTGGCGCTGCTCGCCTGCTACATCCCGGCGCGACGCGCAACGAAAGTCGATCCGTTGCTGGCGTTGCGTTACGAGTAGGAATTTCGAATTTCGGATTGCGAATTTCGGATTCTAGTTTTACCAATCCTTGGGAGGTCAGCCAATAGGATCTCAAATTCGAAATTCGCAATCCGAAATTCCGACCCCGGATTGGAGATGCAAAGATGGATTCACTGTTGAACGACCTTCGTTATGGCTTGAGAGGTTTGCTGCGGCGCCCGGCTTTTACAATCGTGGCGCTCGTTATCCTGGCGTTGGGCATCGGCGCCAATACGGCAATCTATACCTTGATTAATGCCGTGGTCTTGAAGCCGCTGCCCGTAAGTAAACCGGAAGAGTTGGTCCTGTTTAACGACTCGCCCAGTGAGGGAACACGAGTCTCAGACGGCGATATTTCGAGTGGTCGGTGGGACCACTTTTCTTATTCGGCCTACCGTTACTTTCGCGAACACGATCGTTCGTTCCAGGAGCTGAGCGCATTTCGCAGCGCTGAAAGTCGAATCAGCGTGAGGCGAACAGACGTGCAGTCGGGCGAGGCGGAAAGGGCGTGGCCACCTTGTTTCCGGCAATTACTTTGCCGTGTTGGGGATCAACGCGCTGCAAGGGCGCGTCCTTACAAATGACGACGACTCGCCCGCAGCCCCGCCCGCAGCCGTCATCAGCAACGGGTATTGGAAGCAAAAACTGAGCGGGGATGCGCAGATAGTAGGCAAGAACATACTGCTTAATGGCACCGCGTTCACCATTGTTGGCGTAATGCCACCCGAGTTTTTCGGCACGCGGGTGCGCCGTTCGCCGGACTTTTGGCTGCCGCTGGCGTTTCAACCGCAGATTGAATTGCGTAAGTCGTTTCTCGACGACAAGAACGTTTACTGGTTGAATTTGATCGGCCGACTAAAACCCGGCGTCCGTATTGAAGAGGCTCAAGCCGGCGTCAACACTGGTTTGCACCAATTCCTCACCCAGCAGGCGGGCAGTCAACTCAGCGATGACAACCGTCGAGCGATCCAGAATACATATGTTCAATTGGCGCCAGGTGGGCGTGGACTTTCAGGGCTGCGCCGTTTTTATTCCCAAGCGCTGCGAATGCTGATGGTGATCGTCTTATTGGTCATGCTGATTGCTTGCGCCAATGTGGGAAATCTCTTGCTGTCGCGCGCAGCTGCAAGACAAGCGGAGATTTCTTTGCGGCAGGCTCTGGGTGCTAGTCGCGCCCGACTGGTTCGTCAACTACTCACCGAAAGTTTGCTGCTTGCAGCAATCGGAGGCGTAGCAGGCATATTACTGGCTCAGTGGGGCGTAAGCGTGTTGGTGGCTCGCGTGGCCGCAACGGCCCCTTTGGATGTGAAGCCTGACTTCTCAATATTGCTATTCACCACCGGGATTTCGCTAGTGTCCGGAGTTCTCTTTGGAATCGCGCCAGCCATTCGAGCGACCAGGACTGATCTAACTTCAGCGTTGAAAGAGAAAGCCAGTCATGGCCGGAAAAGCCGCTTCAATTTGGGGTCGGCCTTGGTGGTTTCGCAGGTGGCGGTTTCTCTCATTTTATTGGTGGGCGCGGGCCTATTTGCTCGTAGCCTAATTAAACTTCAACAAGAGGACCTCGGTTTCAATCGTGACAATGTGTTGCTCGCGAGTGTCGATACGCGTCTTTCCGGGTATAAGCCCAATGAACTGAGCCCGCTGTACCGCCAGCTTTATGACAGACTGAGCGCACTGCCTAATGTTAGTTCCGTGACACTGGCCACTTACAGCCCGATGAGCGGGACCAACAGGAACAGCACTATTACCGTTCGTGGATACACGCCCGCCCAGGGTGAAGACGTGGCCGTGTCTGACCTGCTCGTCGGCCCAAGCTTTGCTGAAACGCTTGGCGTCCCGCTCTTACTCGGTCGGGAAATCGGATTGCAGGACACTCCGGCCTCCACCAAAGTAGCGGTTGTTAATCAGAGCTTTGCTAAAGCGTTCTTTCAAGATCAAAATCCCATCGGTCGGCGCATGACCTTTGAAGAAGACTCGGACAAAGATGACTTCGAGATTGTCGGCGTGATTGGCGATGCAAAATTCGATAGCGCAAAAGAGAAAGCGGACCGGAGCGTCTATCGTCCCATTTTCCAGGTACAGGACCAGGGAGCTTACTCAAACGTCCTTGCGTTGCGCACCACGGGCGATCCGTTGAACAACCGACTTCCGGCAATCGGAAAGTGAGATTAATCCCATGGAATCACTGATCAAAGATATTCGTTACGGCGTCCGGTCTCTGTTGAAGCATCCAGGGTTCACCTGTATTGCAGTTCTCAC
>Ga0136614_10003034_pt1 | contig 10615 bp, 9 predicted proteins | sample AntDrymUQ2792106_2_FD_106643 | JGI IMG/M metagenome (GOLD analysis project Ga0136614, IMG submission 106643) | Polar desert sand microbial communities from Dry Valleys, Antarctica - metaG UQ279 (21.06) | ecosystem: Environmental > Terrestrial > Soil > Desert | place: Antarctica: Dry Valley... | reverse complement strand
GCGGATGCTGCAGGAGGCCGTCGACGCGCTGTTCGACAACGGTCGCCGTGGCCGTCCGGTCACCGGTCCGGGTAACCGTCCGCTGAAGTCTCTAAGCGATCTGCTCAAGGGCAAGCAGGGTCGGTTCCGGCAGAACCTGCTCGGCAAGCGGGTTGACTACTCCGGCCGTTCGGTCATCGTCGTCGGCCCACAGCTCAAGCTGCACCAGTGCGGCCTGCCCAAGCAGATGGCCCTGGAGCTGTTCAAGCCGTTCGTGATGAAGCGCCTGGTCGACCTGAACCACGCCCAGAACATCAAGTCCGCCAAGCGAATGGTGGAGCGGGCGCGGCCGGTCGTCTGGGATGTCCTGGAAGAGGTCATCACCGAGCACCCGGTGCTGCTCAACCGGGCACCGACCCTGCACCGGCTCGGCATCCAGGCCTTTGAGCCGCAACTGGTCGAGGGCAAGGCCATCCAGATCCACCCACTGGTGTGTACGGCGTTCAACGCCGACTTCGACGGTGACCAGATGGCGGTGCACCTGCCGCTGTCGGCCGAGGCGCAGGCCGAAGCCCGGATACTGATGCTGTCCTCGAACAACATCCTGTCTCCGGCAGACGGTCGTCCGATCACCTCGCCGACCCAGGACATGGTGCTGGGTCTCTATCACCTCACCGGACTCGTCGACGGTGACCTGGGCGAGGGCTCGGTCTTCTCCTCCTACGCCGAGGCGATCATGGCCTACGACGCCAAGCTGGTCGGCCTGCGCTCGCTGGTCAAGATCCGACTCGAGGACGTCCCCGGAGTGGAGCTGGGTAGGGGCCAGACCTGGACCGCTCCTGACGGTTGGGAGCCGGGATCGCCGCTGCTTCTCGAGACCACGCTCGGACGGGTCATCTTCAACGACGCGCTGCCGGTGGACTACCGGTTCATCAACTTCGAGATCCCGAAGAAGGCGCTCGGCGCGATCGTCAACGACCTGGCCGAGCGCTACCCCAAGGTCCAGGTCGCAGCGACCCTGGATGCACTCAAGGCGGCCGGCTTCAGCTGGGCCACCCGCTCCGGGGTGACGATCTCGATCACTGACGTAGTGACGCCGGGCAACAAGCAGATCATCCTCGACCGGTACGAGAAGGAAGCCGACAAGATCGAGAAGCAGTACCAGCGCGGGGTGATCACCAACGACGAGCGTCGTCAGGAGCTCATCGAGATCTGGACCCGGGCCACTGCCGAGGTCGGCAAGGAGATGGAGGCGAACTTCCCGAAGACCAACTCCGTCTTCAAGATGATCGACTCCGGTGCCCGCGGAAACATGATGCAGGTACGTCAGATCGCCGGTATGCGTGGTCTGGTCGCCAACCCGCAGGGTGAGATCATTCCGCGCCCGATCAAGGCGAACTACCGCGAGGGCCTGTCGGTGCTGGAGTTCTTCATCGCCACCCACGGTGCCCGGAAGGGCTTGGCCGACACGGCACTTCGTACCGCGGACTCGGGTTACCTCACCCGTCGGTTGGTCGATGTCAGCCAGGACGTCATCATCCGCGAGGAGGACTGCGGCACCGATCGAGGCATCCTCATGCCGATCGCGGCCAACGTCGATGGGGTCATGGTCAAGGACCCGCACGTCGAAACCAGCGTGTACGCCCGGATCCTGGCCTCGGATGTCAGCGACGCCGAGGGCACCGTGCGCGGCAAGGCCGGAGCCGACCTCGGCGACCTGCTCATCGAGGAACTGTTGCAGTCCGGTATCACCGAGGTACGGGTCCGTTGTGTGATGACCTGTGAGTCGGCGATCGGGACCTGCTCGGCCTGCTACGGCCGCTCGCTGGCCACCGGCAAGCTCGTCGACGTCGGTGAGGCGGTCGGCATCATCGCCGCCCAGTCGATCGGTGAGCCCGGTACTCAGCTGACCATGCGGACCTTCCACACCGGAGGGGTCGCGGGTGAGGACATCACCCACGGTCTGCCGCGTGTGCAGGAGCTGTTCGAAGCGCGGATCCCGAAGGGGAACGCCCCGATCAGCGAGGTGGAGGGCCGGATCCGGATCGAGGACACCGACAAGGGCCGCGACCTGATCGTGGTGCCCGACGACGGGTCCGAGGAGGTCGCCTACCAGGTGACCCGCCGGGCCCGGCTGCTGGTGGCCGACGGTGACCACGTCACGATCGGTCAACAGTTGCAGGTCGGCTCGGTCAACCCGCACGAGGTGCTGCGGATCATGGGTCCTCGGGAGGTGCAGCGTCACCTGGTTCGTGAGGTCCAGGAGGTCTACCGCAGCCAGGGCGTGTCGATCCACGACAAGCACATCGAGGTCATCATCCGCCAGATGCTCAAGCGGGTGACGGTGATCGATTCCGGAGCGACCGAGTTCCTGCCCGGTGCACTGGCCGAGCGGGCGGTCTTCGAGGCCGAGAACCGTCGGGTCGTTGCCGAGGGTGCCGAGCCGGCATCGGGTCGTCCGGTGCTGATGGGGATCACCAAGGCGTCGTTGGCCACCGACTCATGGTTGTCGGCGGCCTCCTTCCAGGAGACGACCCGGGTCCTGACCGACGCGGCGATCCATGCTCGCAGCGACAAGCTGATCGGGCTGAAGGAGAACGTGATCATCGGCAAGCTGATCCCGGCCGGGACGGGCATCAACCGATACCGCAACATCACGGTGGAGCCCACCGAGGAAGCCCGCGCGGCGGTCTACACGATGCCCGCCTACGACGACGGCGGCTCGTACTTCGGTCCGGACACCTTCGGGTCCGGTTCGGGGGAGGCCGTCCGGCTCGAGGAGTTCGACTACGGACGGGACCAGTACCGCTAGTCCCTCGTACGTGTACGAGCCGGTGCCCCGCAGGTCAGACCTGCGGGGCATCGCTGGCTCTGGCCGCGGTCGCGATGTGCTCGGCCTGCCGGTCAGCGACATGAGCAGGGCCGAGGATTGGCACGGCCGGCTGTTCGGCAAGCCCGCCGACGCCGCCCCGATGGACACCCTGCGGGATTTCCGGATGAGCGAACTCGCCAGCGTGCAGCTCGTACTGGACCCCGAACACGCCGGCGGGGGACTGCTCACTCTGGACGTGTCGAGCATCGACGATGCGGTTGTTGGTATCCAGGCCCGTGGTCGGCACCCTCAGCGCGACCACCTCGGCCAGGTCCGAATCGGCATGCTCACGGACCCCGACGGCAGTCTCTGTCCGAACGAACCCAAGTACTGTTGTCCCCGGAGCAGCGGCGGCGGCTCGAGCGGCTCGCCCGTCATGAGGGCAAGTCCGTGGGCGCAATCGTCCGCCAGGCGATCGAGAAGTACACGGTGGAATCGTTGGGTGAGCAGGACGATCTCGCCGCCGTCTTCGCCCTCGACCTTCCGGTTTCGGACTGGACGGACATGAAGGCGGAGATCATTCGCGCCGCCACCCTATGAGCGTCCTGCTCGACACGGCGGTGTTCATGTTCGCCGCTGGTCGGGAGCATCCGCTGCGGGAACCTTCGCGCGCGGTCTTGCGGGCGGCATCGGAGGGCAGTCTGGACGCGGTCATCTCCGCCGAGGTGGTCCAACCTATGACCTCGAGGCAATCATTTCTCCGGACGAGGACTTCGACCGGATCGGCGAGGTTCGACGCATCGCGGTGGAAACCGTGGGCGGCGGCTGACGGTCGGTCAGCCGGGTTGTGGCCGTCGGCGGCTCCGCATCCAGCGTCGGGCACGCAGCACCAGCCAGATGAGCAGACCCAGTACTACCACGACGAGCAGGAACGCCAGAACGGGCAGTGCGAAAGCCAGCACCGTCATCACCAATGCGGTGCCGTCCTCGGCTGCGGACACCGCCGGATTGCCGATCCCGGCGGTCGAGGCAGTCACGAATGGTCGTACAGCCGCCCGCCCGGCCTGCAGGCTGCCTGCGGTCAGTGCCCCTAGCAGCGCACCAACGGCCGGATTCAGATCGCTGGTCACGTCGGTCTGCGCCGCGAACAGCACCGCCCCGGAAGCCGGAGCGATCACCAGGCCGATCGCGTGCAGCACGCTGTCCAACGCCGGGACCTTGTCCCCGATCAGGTCGAGAACGAAGAGCAGGGCCACGACGATCAAACCGGGCACGCTCGACAGCGCGTCGTACGGCGAATCCAGGTTCACCCAACCCGCTCGGTCACCCAGGCCGACCGCTAGCAGCGGCAACCAGGCGTTGAGGCCGGCTGCCCCGGACAGCCCGAACGCAGCCAGGATTCCGCCGATCGTGCCGGTCACCGGATCCATGCCGGAATCGAACCACTTCGCGGCGTTACGTGGCGGGCGCGCTCAGGATGTTCGACAGAGCGGACTCCAGCCTGTCGTGCAATACATCCACCATGACGATCGGCAGGCAGAGCGCCTTGGCGGCTGTGTCTGCGCGCCGCCGGAGATCCTCATCCGGGTTGCTGGCGAGCCAGACAATGCGGGTGTAGTGGGCGAAGTAGGCGTCCCGGAGTTCAGGATGCCGGTCCAGGCCCAACTCCTGGAGCACGGACCGCTCGAAGGAGCGGACCAGGAAATCGGTCAGCAGGTAGGTTCCCGGCTGCTCCTCGAACAGTTCTCGAAGTCGTTCGGGGCCGGCGTAGAGGTCATAGCAGTGCAGGCCGGGTAACCGCTGCAGTCCACGTCGTGCGCAGACCTCGTCCAGCGCGCCGTAGGTCCCGCAGTCGGCGTAGGCGACCGCGACGCGGTCGTACCTGCCCGCCAACTCCTCGACTGCCGCATCGACCGCCGCCGCGATCTGCTCGGGTCGGTTGTGCAACAACGGCGGTAACGGGTATACGTCCACCGGCCAATCCCTGCCCTCGACGATGGCGCCGATGTCCTTTGACAGGGCCCCGCAGGCGATGACCGCAACGCGGTCAGCGGGGGGATCAGCCGAGGAGTCAGCCGGGGAAGGCAAGCAGATCGACGAATCGATCGTTGAAATCCGGCCGGTCAGAGAGCTCGACATAGCGCACCTCCCGCAATAGCGCAGCAGCTCCGGACCGTTCCTGCATGCTCAGCAGCGCCATCTTCGCGCCTTCACCGGCGACGTTTCCCGCACTCACGATCCGCAGGACCGGCAGCTTGGGTACCAGCCCGATCCGTACCGCCGAGGCCGGTGACAGGTAGCTGCCGAAGGACCCGGCGAGCAACACCTGCGCCACATCGTCCGGCGCGATCCCGAACTCCTCCAGAAGCAGCGTCCAGCCGGTCGCGATGGCCGCTTTCGCGAACTGCAACTCGCGCACGTCCCGCTGCGACAGGTACACCGACTCGGCGGGCTCGACGCCGCGCCAGGACAGGACGAACACCCGCTCGGCCCCGACCGAGCAGAACCGGTCGGCCAATCCCGGCGCGATCTCCTTGGCCTCCTCCTGGCTCAGCAGCCGACCACTGGAATCCAGCAGACCGACCCGTACCAGCTCCGAGACCGCATCGACCAAGCCGGACCCGCACAGGCCCTCCGGTACGGCGTCGCCGATCACCTGCAGGCTGACGTCGCCGCCGGTCAGCTTCACGACCTCGATCGCGCCGTCGGCCGCGCGCATCCCGCACCGGATCGCCCCACCTTCGAACGCCGGCCCGGCCGGCGCCGCCGTCGCGATGATCCGCTCGCCGTCGCCGAGCACGATCTCGCAGTTCGTTCCCACGTCGATGAACAGCCGCAACCGCTTGTCTCGATCCATCCCCGAGGCCAACATCCCGGCCACGATGTCGCCCCCGACATAGGCGCCCAACGCCGGGAAGACCACCGCGGGCGCGGCCGGATGCACGGCCAGGCCCAGATCCGAGGCCTTCACCGCCGGCCAGGACGCCGCAGACATCACGAACGGCGCCACGCCCAGCGGCTCCGGGTCGATGCCCAGCACCAGCGCGGTCATGGTGGCGTTGCCGGCCAGTGCGATCTCATAGACCTCGCCCGGATCGACCTCGGCCTCCGCGCACACCTCTGCTGCGAGTTCGGCCAGGGTCTCCTGGGCAAGGGTTTGCAGGCGCTCCAGCGCAGTCGGATCGAGCATGGTCGCGCTGATCCGGGTGATCACGTCGGCACCGAAGGGTTGCTGCTTGTTCAGCATCGAGGCCACTGCCGCCGGCGTCCCGGTCGAGGTGTCCAGCAGGGTCGCCACCACCGTCGTCGTACCCAGGTCGAAGGCCAACCCAAACCGGCGAGCGGTCGTATCGCCTGGCTCCACGTCGACCAGCACGTCGTCGACGACTACCGCCGTCACCGCGAAGCCAGACGCTCGCAGTACGCCGGGAAGCCGCCGCAGCACATGCAGATCCGCCCGCAGCTCCAGGTCTTCGACGGCGTCCAGTACCCGGTCCAGATCCGGTCGTTGGTCGGCCAGCGTCGGCTCGGTCAGTTCGACGTACCGCTTCTGGATCGCCGGTCGCAAGATGACCTGTCGACCGACCCCAACGGTTGCGGCCTTCGGCCGGGTCGAGAGCGGTGGCACGTCGACCGAGACATCGCCGACCGCCGCGGCCATGCAGGCCAGCCGCCACCCGTCGCGCAGTTCCTCCGCGGAGAAGCACCGCACATCCAGTCGCGAGATGGGTATCGAACCGGCGGCGACCCGTACCCGGCACTTCTTGCAGGTGCCGTGCCCCCCGCAGGTCGAGTCGATCGCGATGCCATTCCAGCTCGCTGCATCGAACACGGTCACGCCCGGCGGCACCCGGACATCGCGTTCCAGCGGCAGGAAATGCAGCCGGACCCGGCCCGTCCCGTCGTGCGACAACTCCGGAGAGCCGGGCGGATCCAGCAGCCCCTCGCGGTGCAGGTCCGAACGCGCGCCGCGGGTCACGCGCTCTGGCGGGCCCGGTGCGCCGCGATCCAGTTCATGCCCCACTCGTCGTGCCCGAGCAGCAGATCCGCGGCCTTGACCGCCTCGACGATCTGCGGGGTCCTGGTGTCCATGATCGCGCTGGTCAACCCGGCCGTCATCGCCATGGGCAGGAACGTCGCGCCCAGGGTGTGCCGCTCAGGCATGCCGAACGACACATTGGAGGCACCCAGGCACATGTTGAGCCCGAACTCCGCGCGTATTCGTGAGATCGTCTCCAGCGTCGTCTCGACCACGGTCGTGTCCGCCCCGATCGGCATCGCCAGCGGGTCGATCACGATGTCCTCGATGGCCAAGCCGTACCGGGAGGTGGCCACCTCGACGATGTGGCGGACCAGTTCCAGGCGACGGTCGGCCTCCATCGGGATCTCGTGCTCGTCATTGGGCAGCGCGATGACCGCGGCGCCGTAATGCTTGACCAGCGGCAGGATCAGCTCCATCCGGTCGTCCTCGGCGGTCACGGAGTTGACCAGCGCCCGCCCTTGATAGGCGGCCAGCCCGGCCTCCAACGCCTCCACGACCGAGGAGTCGATGCAGATCGGCAGGTCGGTGAGGCTCTGCACCAGCTTGATCGCGGTGGCCAGCAGCGCCGGCTCGTCGGTCAGCGGCACGCCCATGTTGACGTCCAGGACGCTCGCGCCGCCGGAGACCTGGGCGGCCACATCCTTCTCGATCGCCGAGAGGTTACCGGCGCGCAGCTGTTCCTGGAACAGCCGACGGCCGGTCGGGTTGATCCGTTCTCCGATCAGGCAGAACGGCTGGTCGTGGCCGACGACGACCTCGCGGGTGGCCGAGCTCAGTACGGTGTGCATTTCCTCGCCCCTCAGACCGAGACCGCGGCGCCGCGCTTGTTGAGCAGATCCTTGGCGCGCCTGACCGTGGTGGAGGCATCAGAGGCGTACCCGTCGGCACCCACCGCATCGGCGTACTCCTGGGTCACCGGAGCACCGCCGACCATGACGATCACGCTGTCGCGCAGGCTGGCCTTCTGCAGCGCGTTGATGTTGGCCTTGAACATCGGCATCGTCGTGGTCAGGAAAGCCGAGAAGCCGACGATGTCAGGTTTGTGCTCCTGAATTGCATCGACGAACTTCTCCGGCGCCACCTGCACACCCAGGTCGATCACGTGGAAGCCGGCGCCCTCCAACATGATGTTGACGAGGTTCTTTCCGATGTCATGGACGTCGCCCTTGACCGTGCCCATCAAGAATGTTCCGACCATCTGCGCCCCGGTCTCGGCCAGCAGCGGCCGCAGGATCGTCAGGGCACCGCTCATGGCCCGGCCGGCGATCAGCATCTCGGGCACGAAGAAATCGCCCCGCTCGAACCGCGCTCCGACCTCTTCCAAGGACGGGATCAGCGCGTCGTAGAGCAGGGAGGTGGGGGTCATCTCCATCTCGAGCCCGGCCCGGGTCAGTTCCGCGACGGCGGGCGCGTTGCCGACCAGCGTCTTGTCATACAGCTCCTGCAGCAGGTCTTCGGGGCTCATGCGACGCCTTCCTCTTGGGGACGGTGTCCGAGCAGGCCGGACAGGGTGGTGGTTTCGGCGACGAGCAAGGCCCCGATCGCGTCGAGCTGGTCGGCGACGCGGGCATCGGGGCCGGACACGCTGATGGCCGCGACGATCTCGCCGTCGTGGGAACGCACGGGCACGGCGACGGCGTCGAGCCCGGGCTCCAATTCGCCCCGCGTCGTGGCGAATCCTCGGTCGAGCACCTGTACGAGCTCGCAGCGCAGCTTCTCGACGCTGGTCACGGTCTTGGGGGTACGGCGTTCCAGCGCGCCGCTGGGCAGTGGGATCCGGCGATAGGCGTAGAAGACCTTGCCCAGAGCCGAACAGTGCGCCGGTACGTCGATCCCGACCCAGTTGCTTGCGCCCAACAGGTAGCGGGAGTTGACCTGGGCGACCTGGACGACCAGCTGACCGCGGGGAATGGCCAGGTTCACCGTCTCGCCGGTCTCCCGACCGATCCGCTGCAGGATCGGGTCGGCGATCCGCGCGATCTCCTCGATCGGATCATGCCGAGCGGCGTAGAGCGCGAAGAGCGCACCAGGACGGAACGCGCCGTCGCTGTCGCGCTCGAGCAGCTGATGGCGCTCCAGGGCCTGAAGCAGGCGCGAGCCGGTGGACTTGGCCAGGCGAGTTTCGGCGAGCAGATCGGTGAAGTGGTAGGGCCGGTCGGCATGCACGACCAACGAGACCAGCTCGGCGGCTCGGTCGATCGCCTGCGTCCCAGTCGATGCCGTCACGCGGCCATTGCTCCTCAGGGGTCCGATGCGCCACTATGTGGAACTGCTGTTCCACACTATGAGGTCAGACGTGCGATCGCGTCAAGGAGGCCGAGATGTTCCGAAACACGATGCCGCGTTATGAAGTGCTTTCCGAGGACGCGATGAAGGTGCTGGACGGTGGCTGGCGGCGCATCGTCACCGAGATCGGCATCGAGTTCATGTCCGATCAAGCGCTGGATCTGTTCCGGCAGGCCGGTCAGAAGGTGGAGGAGAACAAGGTCTTCCTCGATCCCGATTTCGTGCTGGCGCAGGTGGCCAAGGCGCCGAGCGAATTCGACGTTGCCGCACGCAATCCGGACAACTCGGTGCACATCGGCGGCGACATGATGTCCTTCGGCGCGGTCTATGGACCACCGTTCGTACGGCAGGGCGACCTACGCCGGGACGCCACGATGGAGGACTACCGGAACTTCACGAAGTTGGCGCAGTCATTTTCCGTCCTGGACTCCGCCGGTGGGGTGATCTGCGAGCCGAACGACGCACCGCTGGACTCCCGACACCTGGACATGACCTACGCCCTGCAGACCCTGACCGACAAGATCTACATGGGCAATGTCGTCTCCGGTGTCAACGCCCGAGACACCATCGAGATGAGCGCGATCCTCTTCGGTGGCCGGGATGCCATCGAGCAGACGCCGGTGTCGATCTCGCTGATCAATTGCAACTCACCGCTTCGCTGGGACGACCGGATGCTCGACGCGCAGTTCGAGTACAGCCTGGCCAATCAGGCGGTCGTACTCACGCCGTTCCTGCTGATGGGAGCGATGTCGCCGGTGACGATTCCGGCTGCTCTGGTCCAACAGATCGCCGAGGCGCTGTCCGGAATCGCGTTGTCCCAGCTGATCCGTCCGGGCTGTCCGGTCATCTTCGGGTCGTTCCTGTCCAACATCGACATGCAATCGGGCTCCCCGTGCTTTGGTACGCCGGAGTCCGCGATCGGCCTGCTGTGCACAGGACAGATCGCCCGGCATTTCGGGCTGCCGTTCCGCTCCGGTGGGGCGATGACCTCGAGCCAGGTCGCCGACGCACAAGGCGGGTACGAGGCCCTGATGACGCTGCTGCCGACATTCCTGGCCGGCACCAACTGGGTGATGCACAGCGCTGGCTGGCTGGAAGGCGGGCTGGTGGCCGGCTACGAGAAGTTCATCGTCGACATCGAGCTGCTGCAGATGATGCGGGTGGAGTTCACGCCACTGGAGATCGACGAGGCGTCGTTGGCCTTCGGCGCGCACGAGGAGGTCGGCCATGGCGGGCACTTCCTCGGCGCCGAGCACACGATGGACCGGTTCCGCACCTGCTTTTACCGGCCGTTGCTGTCCTCGTCGGAGAACTACGAGCGCTGGATGCGCGGCGGCGGTGCCGACGCCAACGCTCGGGCCACGAAGATCTATCAGGCCACCTTGGACGCCTACGAGCAGCCTTCGCTGGATGATGCCATCCGAGCAGAGCTGGAGCAGTTCGTGATCCGCCGCCGCAAAGAGCTCGGCGACTGACTGCCCTCTGGCGCGCGTTGC
>Ga0136614_10003033_pt1 | contig 10618 bp, 14 predicted proteins | sample AntDrymUQ2792106_2_FD_106643 | JGI IMG/M metagenome (GOLD analysis project Ga0136614, IMG submission 106643) | Polar desert sand microbial communities from Dry Valleys, Antarctica - metaG UQ279 (21.06) | ecosystem: Environmental > Terrestrial > Soil > Desert | place: Antarctica: Dry Valley... | reverse complement strand
GTCGAGAAGAGCGCGACGATGACCGCGAACTCGGCCAGGCGCTCGACGACGCTGGCGTCGTCGACGGGATCGAGCCAGTGCAGGTCGAAGAGGGCGATGACGACCGCTGCGCAGGCGCCGAATGCGAGGTAGATGAGCGAGGCGGAGAACGCCCGGTCGTGCTCGTGCGAGAGCGCGGCGACTCCCGCTGCCACGGCGACGCCGAGGAAGAGCAGGCCGACGACGTGGAGATCGGGGACCGAGAGGCCCGGGCCCGCGGCGAGGAACGGTGCCATGCCGCGGCAGTATTCCCGCGGCCCCGAGCGCGCGAACGCCGCTCGGGCCGGCAGCCACGGTCGCGACGACGCCCCGATCTGGGCCGTGTGCGCACGATCGCGCCGCGGCCGGCCGCGACGCGGGGGCCGCAGAAGCCTCTTTTCCGACTTGAAAGCAGTAAACGGTGTCAGAGACGGTGTCAGAGGCGGTGACGAGGCGGTGTCTGAGACGCTGCGGCGATGGCGTTGCTCGCAGTGCCGCAGCCGTACAGCTTCGACGTCTCGACGGAGCGCGTTCGCGCCTTCGGCGTCGACCGCGCGAACCTCTGGCGGGAGGGGGGCCTGCACCGCGTGGTCGGCGGCCGCGAGGTGCGGATCGAGGCGGCTCCCGGCGGTGTCCACGCCACACCGCTCGATGCCGAGATCGAGGCCGAGCTGCGGGTGCTCCTCGGGCTGGCCTTCGACCTAAACGCGTTTTACGAGTGGGCCGCGGCCGACCCGGTGCTTGCGCGGCTGACGGCCGTTCTCGCCGGCTTCCGGCCGCTGCTCGCGCCGGACCCGTTCGAGGCGCTCGTGACCTCGATCACGGCGCAGCAGGTCTCCCTCCAGGCCGCCTTCGCGATCCGCAGCCGCTTCGTCGATCGCTTCGGCGACCCGGGCGAGCACGCCACCGCGTTCCCCACGCGCGAGCGGGTCGCCTCCGCCTCCGAGCAGGAGCTGCTTGCGCTCGGCTTCTCGGTCCGCAAGTCCGAGTACGTCGTCGGGCTCGCCCGCAGCGAGCTCGACCTCGATGCGCTCGCGTCGCTCCCCGACGCAGAGGTGAAGGAACGACTCGTCGAGATCCGCGGGCTAGGCGAGTGGACAGCCGACTGGTACCTCGCGCGCCATCTCGGCCGGCCGCACGCCTGGCCGACGGGCGATCTCGGCGTACGCAAGGCGGTGGCGATTTTCTATGGTGGAGACGAGGACGTCCGCAGCATCGGATCCCGCTTGCATCCCTTCCAGAACCTCTCCGTCCACTACCTCCTGACCGGTCTTCGCCTCGCACCCCCCGAGGTCGTGCCGTGAGGGTGCGCGCCGCCACCGAGCAGGATCTGCCGATCGTCCAGACGCTCTGGCGCGAGTTCGCCGACGAAGCGCCATCGTCACCGCCGCACGTCGAGATCGACTACGAGCAGGAGGCGCGCGAGATCGAGACGATTGTGCGTGAGGAGCACGCCTTGGTCGCCCTCGACGAGGCCGGGGAGCCGGTCGGCTTCGCGCTCGCCCGTCGAAAGAGCCCGCGCCACGGAGTGCTCTCGGATCTCTACGTGAGGCCCGTGGCGCGCCGCGCCGGCGCCGCCCGTGCGCTCGTGCGCTCGGTTGCCGCCGCGTTCGCAGCGGACGGAATCGAGACGGTCACGCTCGAAGTCGGCGCGGTGAACGAGCGCGCGCGGACGATCTACTCCCGCTGGGGCTTCCGTGAGCACACGCTGGAGCTGTTCGTCCCGCTCGACACGCTGACGAGCCGCCTCCGGGACGACCACACCGGCCGCACCTTCGGCTCCGTGCACGTCCAGTCCGACGACCAGGGCGGGCTCGAGCGCGCGGTGCGCCAGTTCGTGCCGCGGCTGCCCGGCGGCTCACGCGGGAGCATCGTCAGCGCTCCGCGGAACGGCTGGATCGCGATCTACGACGACGTCTGCGAGCGGGATCCGCGCCAGCTCCGCCGGCTCGCGAGGGAGCTCGGCGACCGCACGGGGGGCGTGATCCTCGCGTTCGGCGTGGAGCAGGGAGCGGTGGTGCGCTTCGTGCTCTTCGAGCGCGGCAGCGTCGTGGACGAGTATCTCTCGGTGCAGGAGCACTACGGGCCGCTGCCGCCCGGCGACGTGATCGCGCTCGCAGCCAATCCGCGCGTCGTGGCGCGGCTGACGGGCGCCGATCCCGGGGCTGTGCGCGCGGCTGCGGTGCACGGGTCGAGCCCCGACGAGCTTCCGCCCGCGGAGGAGGTGCTTGCCGGCATCGCTGCGGCAATCGGCATCGAGGGCGCCGAGTACGCCTGGAGCGACGCTCCGGAGCTCCCCGGCGCCGTCCAGATCGAGCGATGAGCGACATCGATCGCGACGAGCTCGCGCGACGGCTTGACGACGAGACGCTGGCTCTCGTCGACGTGCGCTCCGAGGCCGAGTTCACAGGCGCGCTCGGTGCGTGCTGCGATCCGCGCCAGGGCCGGATCGCGGGTGCGCTCCACCTCGACCTCCAGGAGCTGATGGAGCTGACAGCGCCGGAGATCGAGGAGCGGCTCGGCCGGCCCCCCGGCGCTGAGATCGCCACGTACTGCCACTCCGGGTCGCGATCGGCGCTGGCCGTCCAGATCCTCCGTGCCGCGGGCTACGACGCCCGCAACTACGCAGGCTCGTGGCACGAATGGTCGCGCGACGACTCCCTCCCGGTCGAGACCGGCTAGACCGAGTCGAGGAACCGGCGGCAGAGCGAGCGGCCGAAGGCGTTCCACGCTCCGATCCGCTCGCGCGTCGCGGCCCGCAGCGCCTCGGCGTCGTCCACGTCGTCCGGGTCCTCCATGAGCCAGCTGCCGACCTGCGCCTCGGTCACCTCCGCGTGGAACTGGATCCCCACGGCCGCCCCGAGGCGGAAGGCCTGCGTGCACGAGTCGCTGCGTGCCAGCTCGACGGCGCCGGCCGGGAGGTCGTAGGTGTAGTGGTGCCACTGGAAGGCCTCGAACCGGGCGGGCACCGCCGCGAACACGGGATCGGCTGCGGCCGCGGGAGTCCGCTCCACGGGCAACCAGCCGATCTCCGGCTCGGGCGCTGGGTGCACCGACGCCCCGGCGGCCCTCGCGAGGAGCTGTGCGCCCAGGCAGACACCGAAGACCGGCGTCCTTCGCTCGAGCGCGTCGACGAGAAAGCGGTGCTCGTCGAGCAGCCACGGGTGGCGCTCCTCCTGGTCGGCGTGCATGGCACCGCCGAAGACGAGGATCGCGTCAGCACCCGCGGCGGGCACGTCGCCGGCGGCGACCGCGCACTCCTCCAACTCGTGCCCGGCCGCCGCGATCTCCGCGCCGAACACCCCCGGGCCGACGCTCGGGCCGTGCGTGAGCGCCAGCACCTTCACGCCGTCGAGCATAATCGGCCGATGGACTCCCGGCCGATCGGCGTCTTCGACTCGGGTGCGGGCGGCCTGACCGTGCTGCACGAGTGTCTCGTCACGCTCCCGCACGAGGACTTTATCTACCTCGGGGACGGTGCGCGGCTGCCCTACGGCCCGCGGCCGCTGGAGGAGGTGCGAGGCTTCGCGCGCGAGATCGGCGCCTACCTCGAGGCGCAGGAGGTGAAGTTGATCGTGGTCGCCTGCAACTCCGCCACGGCGGCTGCGCTGCCCGAGCTCCAGACCGAGCTGCGCGTTCCCGTCGTCGGCGTGATCACGCCCGAGGCCCACGCGGCCGTCCAGGCGACGCGAAACCGGCGGATCGGCCTGCTCGCCACCCAGGCGACCGTGAGTGCGGGCCGCTACCCCGAGCTCGTACACGCGCTCGACGCGGGCGCCGAGGTGGTCGCGGTCGCCTGCCCGCTGCTCGTGCCGCTGATCGAGGGGGACGATCCGTTCGGCGAGGGCACGGCCGCCGCGGTGCGCGAGTACGCCGCGCCGCTCAAGCGGGCCCGAGTGGATACCGTCATCCTCGGCTGTACGCATTATCCGCTGATCAGGCCGATCCTGCAGCGTGTCTTCGGCCGCGACGTCACGCTGGTCTTCTCCGCGGAGGAGACGGCGCGGGAGGTGGCGGAGACGCTCGCGCGCAAGCGGATCGAGAACGACGACGCGCGCGAGGGCGCCTACCGCTTCCTCACGACCGGCGACCCGGACGCCTTCCGGGAGATGGGCCGGCGCTTCCTGCAGCTCCCGATCGAGCAGGTCGAGCACGTGGAGCTCGCGACGCTCAGGGCGGCAGCAGCGTGAGAGCCGATGGGCGACAGCGAGACGACCACCTGCGCAGGCTCGACCTCGTGCCCGACTTCGTCGAGCAGGCGCACGGCTCGGTGCTCTTCTCGCAGGGAAAGACCCGCGTGCTCTGCACCGCGAGCGTCGAGGAGCGCGTGCCACGCTGGCTGCACCGCTCGGGTCGCGGCTGGATGACGGCGGAGTACTCCATGCTGCCGGCCGCGACCGGGGAGCGCTCGGAGCGCGAGGCAGCGCGCGGGAAGCAGGGCGGGCGCACGATCGAGATCCAGCGGCTGATCGGGCGCGCGCTGCGCTCGGTGTGCGACTTCCAGGCGCTCGGCGAGCGCACGCTCTGGCTCGACTGCGACGTGCTGCAGGCCGACGGCGGCACGCGCTGTGCGTCGATCTCGGGAGCGTACGTCGCCGCGCGCCGGGCGCTCGACCACATGGGGCTCTCGAAGGCGCTCTCGGGCTCGGTCGCGGCCGTCTCGGTCGGGATCGTCGATGGCCGCGCGCTCCTCGACCTCGACTACTCGGAGGACTCGACCGCCGAGACAGACATGAACGTCGTCATGACCGGCGACGGCCGCCTCGTCGAGGTACAGGCCACCGCGGAGCGCGACCCCTTCTCCCGCGAGCTGCTGGACGAGCTCCTCGACCTCGCCGCCGGGGGGATCGGGAAGATCGCGGCGGCCCAGGACGAGGCGGTGCAGGCGGTCCGTGGCGCCTGAGCTCGCCCTCTGGGAGGGGCTGTTGCGGCTGGGGCTCGCGGCTCTGCTCGCCGGCGTGATCGGCATCGAGCGGGAGCTGCGTGAGCAGGAGGCCGGGTTGCGCACGCACATGCTCGTGTGCGTGGGGGCCACGATGTTCATGCTCGTCGGCGTCTACGGCTGGTCGGACTACCGGCTCGGGAACGACATCGGCGTCGTCGTCGACCCCTCGCGCGTCGCCTCCTACGTCGTCTCGGGCATCGGCTTCCTCGGCGCGGGCGCGATCATCCGCCACGGCATCAACGTCCGCGGGCTGACGACCGCGGCGTCGTTGTGGGTCGTCGCGGCGATCGGCGTCGCGGTGGGCGCCGGCATGTACGTGTTCGCCACGGCGACGACGGCGCTCGTGATCCTCGCTCTCTGGCCGCTCGCCCAGGTGAAGAACCTGCTCAAGGGCAAGACGGACGAGACGAGGCGCCTGCAGGTCACGCTCGCGCCGGGCGAGAGCGTCGTCGCCGCCCTCGCGGCGATCGAGGAGACCTCCTTCAGGATCGAGTCCGTCGAGGTCGGCGAGGAGGAGGACCTCCGGCGGCTCGACGTTGTGATCACGACTCCCGCGGACGCGAGCGTGGGGGCGCTGCTCGACGGCCTGGGAGCGCTCGAGGGCGTTCGCTCCGCGACCCTCTCGGAGTAGTGCAGGCGCGTCTCTGCTCCCGGAACGAGTCGAAGCTGCGCGAACTCCGGGCTGCGCTGCCCGGCTGGGAGCTCGAGCTGCTCGGCGTGGCGGGCTATCCGCCGGAGGACGGCGCGAGCTACTACGAGAACGCCCGCGGCAAGGCCGAGTACGGCCGGTCGATCGAGCCGGGGGGCTGGGTGCTCGCCGACGACTCCGGGATCGAGGTGGCGGCGCTCGGTGGCGCTCCCGGGGTCGCGACTGCGCGGTGGGCGGACGACGGCGTCGCGAAGCTGCTCGCAGAGCTGGTCGGTGTGGCGGATCGCCGCGCGCGCTACGTCTGCGAGCTCGTCGCGCTTTCCCCCGACGGGCGCGAGCTCAGTGTGACGGGAATCCTGGACGGAACGCTCGCCCACGAGTGCCGCGGCGCGGAGGGCTTCGGTTACGACCCGATCTTCGTCCCGGCCGACGAGATCCGGACGGTGGCGGAGCTCGGCGATGGCTGGAAGGCGCGGCATTCGCACCGGGCGCGGGCCGCGACGGCGCTGCGCCGGGCGATCGACGCGGCCTGACGCGTGACCGTCACGCCAGGCCGGCCACCTCCTCCTCTCCACGCTCGCGCTCGCGCGCGATCCACCAGTTCACCTCGGCGCCGAACACGATCACGTTCGCCATCACGTAGAGCCAGACGAGCAGGAGCGCCGAGGCGCCCAGCGCCTGCACCGCGATCACCTCGCGCGAGAAGCGGACGAAGAGGGGCAGCACCTGGAAGGTGAGCTGCATCAGCACCGCGCCGAGCGCGGCCCCGGCCCAGACCTCGCGGAAGCTGAGCTCGGCGTTCGTCAGGCGCTCGTAGGCGACGACGAGGAACACGAAAACGGCCGTCGTCGAGATCAGCATCGACAGCCCGTAGGCGACGACGCCGTTCGAGGCGAAGCCCGGGGCGAAGCGCCGCAGCACGTCGAAGCCGATCGAGCCGATCACGAGCGCGCCGAAGAGGGAGATCAGCGAGCCCGCCATGAACAGGGTCGCGAGCCCCTTACCGCGCAGGAACGACCGGTTGGGCAGTCCGTAGACGAGGTTGAACGCCGACTCGAGCACGCTGAAGAGCGACAGCGACGTCCAGAGCAGGAACGCGCCGCCGATCAGCCCGAGTGTCGTTGCATTCGAGGTGATCGCCTCGACCACGCGCACGATGTCCTCGATCGAGCTGGAGGGGAAGAGGTGGCGCAGCTCCTCGACGAGGTAGCTCGACTCCTCCGCCCGGCCGGTGTAGCCGAGCAGGGCGAGCGCGAGGAAGATCAGCGAGACCGACGAGAGGAGGCCGAAGTACGCGATCATCGCGGCGAGGTGGGGGCCGCGGTCGGCGAAGAACTTGGCCAGCGGCTGGGCGAGCGGCCTGTGCACCAGGCCAGTATGAGGCGCCGTCCGGAGGCTGTTAGGCTCGAAGGCAGTGGAGCCCGCGGCCGCCCTCGCCGATCTGATCGAGATCTCGTCTCAGATCGAGAACGCGGCGGCGTTCCGGAGCGACGGTTCGAGGCTCGCATCGACCTTCGACGACGACGCGCTCGCGGAGCCGCTCATCGGCGGCGCGCGTGAGCTCCTCGACCTGGCTGCGGCCGCCCCCGTTGGCTCCGGGCGCACGCTCACCCAGCTCGAAGTCGCGCTGCGTGAGGGCAGCGTCTTCGTCGTTCGCGACGGCGAGGTCGTGATCGCCGCGACGACCTCCGCGAGCCCCACCGCCGGGCTCGTCCTCTACGACCTGCGCACGTGCGTGCGCTCGCTCGCGCCGGCCACCGGCGAGGACACCGCCGAGGCGAGCGCCGCGCGGCGCCCCCGGCGCGGGAAGAAGGCCGCCGATGCGTAGGCTCCTCGCCCTGGTCGTGCTCGTGGGCGGGCCGCTGCTCGTACTCTTCCGCCGCCGCGAGAGGCAGGGCGAGCGGGTCAGCCTTCACTACGACGACGGCTCGATGGTGACGCTCGAGCCCGGCGCTCCCGGCAGCGAGCGCTTGCTCGAGCTAGCGCGCGGCCTGCTGTAGGTGGATGCCCTGGGAGAGCAGTTGCGCGAGCACGCGCTGCTGGAGGGCGACTTCCTGCTCCGCTCCGGACGTCGCTCGACCTGGTACCTGGACAAGTACCGCTTCGAGACGAGGCCGGAGCTCCTGGGCCAGTTGGGCGACCGGCTCGCCGTGGCCGTGCGCGAATTCGAGCCGGACGCCGTGCGACTCGCGGCACCGGTCCTCGGAGCTGTCGTGCTCGCGGCGGCCGCGTCTCTCTCCGGCGGGCTTCCGTTCGTGATCGTGCGCGACGAGGCGAAGAAGTACGGGACTGCGAACCGCATCGAGGGCGCCTTCGAGGAGGGCGAGCTCGTCTGCCTGATCGAGGACGTCGTCACCTCCGGCGGCGCCCTGCTCGAGGCGGTGGCGGCGCTCCGTGAGGCGAGGCTCCAGGTGCGAAACGCCGTGTGCGTGGTCGATCGCGAGGAAGGCGGGGTGGACGCTCTCGCGCGCCTCGGCGTGCGCCTGCGGTCGCTCTACCGGGCAGGAGAACTGGTCGCGGCAGGTAAAAGTGCCGCAAACCCGCATCGTTGAGCCAATCCGACTACCCTGTTAGGGTCTCCGCGGGTTTCCGAACCATCCCACGACCAGGAGGAGTGGCAAGTGACGAAACAGGAATTCGTTGACGCCGTGGCATCGAAGAGCAACTTGTCCAGGCGCGACGCAGGCGCAGCCGTGGACGCCTTCCTCGAGTGCGTCACCGACGCGCTCAGGTCCCGAGACACGATCACGTTCACCGGGTTCGGCAAGTTCACGACGGCCGATCGCGCAGCGCGCGAGGGCGTCAATCCGCGCAACCCGGGTCAGAAGGTCCAGATCCCAGCGGCCACCGTCCCGAAGTTCTCGGCCGGCAGCCAGCTCAAGGCGGCCGTCAAGGGCGGCTAGCCCCGCCCCTCTCCGAGGGACTCGAGGGCCGCGGGCGTCCGAGGACGCCCGCGGCCCTCCTTGCTTTGCAGATCCCTGAAGCGGCCGTTGTCGCGACTGTAGCTTGCGCACGAACACACGTTCGCTTAGGCTCGGGCGATGCAGCTCACGTTCGATTCCGCCGACCGGCTCGTCGAGCTCGTCGAGGGCCACCGCGGGCCGCTCTCGGCCGAGGAGGCGGCGCGCGCGCTCTTCGCCTTGCGGCACGTTCCGGCCGGGCTGGCGCGGGAGCTGCTCGAGGACGTCGTCGCGGGCGATGCCCGCCTCGCTTGGCGCGGTGCCTCCGTCGGCCTCGCTGAGCCGCCCGGCGGCGACGTCGCGCTCGAGGACGCGACCTTCGTCGTAGTCGACCTCGAGACAACGGGTCTGCGGCCCCGCAGCGCGGGCATCTGCGAGATCGGCGCCGTGCGGGTGCGGGAGCTCGAGTCGACCGAGACGTTCGAGACGCTCGTCAATCCCCGCCGACCGCTCCCAGCGCCGATCGCCGCGCTGACCGGGATCGAGCCGCGTGCTCTCCGCGGTGCGCCGCCGCCCGAGCTGGCCGTGCGGCGTTTTCTCGGCTTCGCGGGCGGCGCGGTTCTCGTCGCGCACAACCCGCGCTTCGACATCGGCTTTCTCGACGTCGAGGTGGAGCGGCTGACAGGACGCCGGCTCGCCGGACCCGTTGTCGACACGGTATGGCTGGCGCGGCGCCTCCTGGCCGGACGGATCTCTCGCGTGGGGCTCGGATCGCTCGCGTACTTCTTCGGGACGGCGGTGCGGCCGTGTCACCGGGCGCTGCCGGACGCGCAGGCTACAGCGGAGATCCTGATCTCGCTGATCGGCCTCGCGCAGGAACGAGGAGCGCGCTCGGTGTCCGAGCTCGTCGAGCTCTCGGCGCCGCGGGCGCGCAGGCTCGCGACCAAGCGCTCGCTTGTGTCGGGTGCGCCGCCGTGTCCCGGTGTCTACCTCTTCCGCGACCGGTCGGACCAGGTCCTCTACGTCGGGCGCGCGCGCGACCTGCAGGCCCGGCTGCGCTCCTACTTCCGCACCGAGCGCCAGCGACCGGCGGTCGAGGCGGCACTCGGAGCGCTCGAGCGGGTCGAATGGCGCCCGCTCGGGTCCGAGCTCGAGGCGGCGCTCGAGGAGCTCCGGCTCCTGCGCGAGCTGCGCCCGCCCGCGAACGCCCGCGGCCTGAGGCCCGACCGCTACGTCTACCTGCGCCGGCGCGGGAAGGGCTTCGTCGTGAGCGAGGCACCGGGTCCGTTCGGGCCGATCAAGAGCCGGCGACGTGCACAGCGCGCTGCGCGAGCGCTCGAAGGCCACGAGGGGGACGACCTCGCTGCCGCGCTGCCGCAACTGCGCGCTCGGCTGCGCCGGCTCGCCGCCGAGCTCAGATTCGAGGACGCGGCCAGGCTGCGCGACCGCCTCACCGCCCTCGAGGAGATCGTCGCGGCGCTCGCCGAGCTCGACCGGCTGCGCGCGCTCGAGGTCTGCCTGCTCGTGCCCGCGCGGGAGGACGGCTTCCGTCGTGCGTTCTTCGTCTCCGGCGGCCGTGTCGTCGCCTCGCGGACGCTGCTCCCGGGTGGCGCCGGCCGCCTGGAAGTGGAGGCGGGGCTGGCCGCTGCACGGCTCGCGGCTCCCGCAGTCGGGCCCGAGGACACCGACGAGCTGCTGCTCGTTGGTTCCTTCCTGCGCAAGCCTCCGCCCGAGCTGCTCGTCGTCCCATTCGACGCAAGGCGCATCCTCACCGCCTGAGCCGGCGCTGCTCGACCCGCCGCCGCGCGCAGTAGCCTGTGCCGCGATGGCGCAGGATCTCGAAGCCGGCCAACGCCTGGCCACGGCCGCGTTCGCCGATCGCCTCGCCGAGGCCGTCGAGCGCAAGCGCAGCCAGCTCGTCGTGGGCCTCGACCCCCGGCTCGACCTGCTCCCGGTGGAGCTGCGCGGCGAGTCGGTGCTCGGCCGGGCGGAGGCGGCGTCCGCCTACGCTCGCTTCTGCTGCGGACTCGTGGACGCCGTCGCACCGTACGTCGTTGCGGTGAAGCCGCAGTCCGCCTTCTTCGAGACGCTCGGGTCCGACGGGAT
>Ga0136614_10003032_pt1 | contig 10619 bp, 8 predicted proteins | sample AntDrymUQ2792106_2_FD_106643 | JGI IMG/M metagenome (GOLD analysis project Ga0136614, IMG submission 106643) | Polar desert sand microbial communities from Dry Valleys, Antarctica - metaG UQ279 (21.06) | ecosystem: Environmental > Terrestrial > Soil > Desert | place: Antarctica: Dry Valley... | reverse complement strand
GTTGATCAGCAGGCTCACGTTGATCAGCCCGATCCCGAGGCTCACCGGCAGCATCAGCACGAGCACCTGGCGCACCCGCGGGTCGTGGCGGAACGCGAACGAGACGCGCAGCGGATACCCGAGCCGCCGCAGCGGCGGAAGGCAGATGACGAGCTGCACCGCCGTCCCGGCCAGCACGGCGATGGCGTAGGCGTAGAGCTGGTCGTCGCCCTCGAACATCGGCGTCAGGCCGACCAGCCCGGCGATGATGACCACGTTCCACACCAGCGGGGCGAGCGCCGGGATCGTGAAGTGCTCGTGCGCGTTGAGGACCCCCGTGACCAGGCCGGTGAGCCCGAGCAGCACCACGATTCCGAACAGCACCTGGGAGAGGCCGACGGTCAGGTCGTCCAGGGCAGGAGTGGACTCGTCCCCGGTCAGCAGCGGCATCAGCACCGGAGCGATCAGGACGAACGCGAGCGTCAGCGCGCCGAGCGTGAGCAGCAGGTAGCCGGCGAGCGCGCTCGCGAGCTGCAGCGCCTCGCGCCTTCGCTTGTTCTCGAGCAGCTCGGAGAAGACGGGCACGAACGCCGACGAGAGCGCCGCGTCGGCCACGAGCGCACGAATCAGGTTGGGAACCTGGAACGCGAGCGTGAACGCCGACATCGCGCCGGAAGTCCCGAAGTAGCTGCGGGCTACGATCTCGCGCACGAGGCCCGCCACGCGCGAGAACCCGGTCAGCACGGAGAAGATGACCGTGTTGCGCGCGCGCCGGCCCGAGGCGGCGGCGGCGATGGCGCTGCCGGGGGCCGAGGCGGCGGCGGCGATGGCGCTGCCGCGGGCCGAGGCGGCGCTCTCGAGGATCGGCTCCCGTGCGCGCGCGGGCGTCTGCTCCGGCTCCGGCGCGCGGTCGCCGCGCCGCGCCGCGCGCCGCCGCTCGCGTTCGGCGCGGGCGGCGTTGCGTTCCTCCTGCGTCCGCGGCGGCGGCGGGTTGCGTGGCATTGCGGCGCGCTATAGTACGCGCCCGCCGCGGCCAGACGTCGCGGCCTCTTTGCGTCATGGCCAACATCCACTCCCAGGAAAAGCGCATCCTCCGCGCTGAGCGCGAGCGCAACGAGAACCGTCGCTACACCTCGGCGATCAAGACCTACTTCCGCCGCCTCGCGGCCGCCGTCAACGCGGGCGAGGCCGAGACGGCCGATGCCGAGCATCGCCGCGTCGTGCAGCTGATCGACAAGGCGGTCAAGCGGGGCGCCCTGCATCGCAACACCGGCGCACGCAAGAAGTCCCGCGCTGCCCGCCTGCGGCGCGGCCAGTCGGCTTGACGCGCCGCGCGACGCCAGCCTGACGCCTGTCGCAACCTTCCGCGCTGGGCTCCGACCCGGCCCGGGAGCGCCGTCGACGCGCTGGGCCCGGCCCGCCACGAATTTTGACGGCGAGCGTCACCGAGCTCAGCCCGGCGGAGCGCCTGCTCAGGCGGCGGCGCCGATCACCGCGCGCACCGCGGCGGTGTCCTCGCTCAGCACGCCGCCGCCCCCGCCGCGGCTCTCCAGCTCGAGGTCGGCCATCAGCTCGAGCGCGCGCCGGAACGCCTCGACGTCGCGCTTGGCGACGTCCGCGATCAGCCGATCGGCGGCGAAGGACGGCATCCGCAGGCCCTTCCTGACCTGCGCGGCCGGCTGGCCGGCGGCAAGCGCTTCTGCGATGCTCAGGGCGTCGCGCAGGCGGCGCACCATTCCGTAGAGCAGCCCGGGCAGGCGCTCGCCCTGCTGGCGCAGCTCCAGGAGCGCGCGCGTCGCGGTCCGCTCGTCGCCGGCCACGAGCGCGTCGGCGAGCGTCCAGGTCTTGCGCTCGGCCGACGTCGCCGAGGACTGCTCGACCTCCTCGACGCCGAGCCGCGCACCGGCGCCATGCTCCAGGGCAAGCTTCTCGAGTTCGCGCTGAAGGCGCTGCTGGCGGTCGCCGACGTGGGCGATCAGCGCCCGCGCGGCCTGCAGATCGAGCTCCACGCCGAGCTCGCCGGCCCGGGCGACCAGCCAGCGCGGCAGCTCGCGGGCCTTCACGTTTCCCTCTTCGGCGATCTGGCCGCCGGCCGCGTCCACCGCCTCGCGCAGCGCGGCGGGAACCTTGTAGCGCCCCTCCTCGCGGCCGAAGAACGCGACGGTCAAGGTATCGGCGTCCATGCTCTTCATCGCCTCGGCCACGGCCGCGACATCGGGTTCCTTCCAGCGCTCGACGCCGTCGGCGATCACGAAGCGCCGGCCCAGGGCGAACGTCATGGCGCACAGCGCGGCCGCGACCGCAGCGGGCGTGCAGGCATCCCCCTCCAGCAACTGCACCCCGCCGGCGCCCGTCTCGCTCTCGGCCATCGCACGCAGCCGGGTCCGGCGCTCGGTGACGCGGCCGTGGTCGTCGCCGTGGATGAGATAGGCGGAGCGGAACGCGGGCACGGCCGCCGAGTCTAGACGCGTCCGCGGTCATCCTCGGGCGGCCTCGAGCCGCATCCGGCCGTCCGCGACCCGCAGCCGCACGGTGCCGTCCCGATCCGTGCGGACGAGCCGCGGCACCACGCGAAGCGCACCGAGCGTCGACGGCGTCGGGTGGCCGTAGGTGTTGCGTGCACCGACCTCGATCGCCGCCACCTGGGGAGCGATCCGCTCGAGCATGGCCGGCAGGCCGGGATCGGCGCTGCCGTGGTGCGCCACCTTGAGCGCCTCGACCCGTGGGAGGTCCAGCCCAGCCGTGACGTTGGACTCCGCGTCGGCGGGCAGCAGGAGGTCGAATGCGCCGTCCTGCACGTGCGCCACGATCGCGCGGTCGTTCGGATCGCCTTCCGGCTTCCAGCCGGGCGGCGGCGCAGGCGGCCACAGCACCCGCAAGCCCAGCGAGCCGACGCGCAGGACCTGGCCCGCGTGCGCCTGCAACCGCCGGCCGTCGGTGCGTTCGAGCGCCGCCGGCAGCCCGCCCTGCACGGCGGTGGGCCATCCGGCGCCTCCGTCGAGCACCAGGCGCGGCCGGTGCGCGGCGATCACCGGGAGTGCCATCCCGTCGTGGTCGGCCTGCGCGTGGGTGAGCACCAACAGGTCCAGTCGATCGACGCCCGCGTCCGCGAGGCGACGCAGGATCGGGCAGCCCGGCGGTCCGGTGTCCACCAGCACCGAGACGCCGTCACGCTGCAGCAGGGTCGCATCCCCCTGACCGACGTCCAGGAACGTGACCACGAGCTCGCCCGCCAGGAGATTTGGCCCGGAGCGCTGACGGACGGCGGCGATGCCGACCACCGCCACGGCCGCGATGACGACCAGGATCGCCAGATGCAGCCGTACGCGCGTCCGCCAGTGCAGCGCCATGGCGAGCCGACGGCCGGGGTCGGCCTCGGTCCCGGACCGGGGCGGGATCCAACCGGCGGCCGCCGACTCGCCGCGGCCCGGCAGCCGACCGCCGGTCGGCGCGCCGCGCAGTCGGCGGACGGCGCGGACGAGCCCGAGGACGGCGACGGCGACGGCGTAGGCGGCAGCGAGACCCGCCGGGCCGCCAAGGCGGACCTCGACGGCGGCGAGCGGCACGCCGGCCGCCGCATGCGCAGTCCACTCCAGGAAGCCGAGCAGCGGCGCGCACAGCAGGTTCAGCGGCATGGCAAGCCCTGGTGCGAGCTGCGCGACCGCGATGGACAGCATGCCGAGCCACATCACCGGGGCGACGGCTGCGGCCGCCAGTAGGTTGGCGGGCAGCGACACGAGCGACAGCTGCTCGAAGTGCAATGCCAGCAGCGGCGCCGTGGACACCGTCGCAGCAACCGTGACCGCCGCCGCCTCGGCGAGCGGGCGCGGCACGCGCCTGCGGGTCAGGGCCGTACGGAGACCCGGCGCGAGCGCCAGCAGCCCCGCGACGGCGGCAAACGACAGCTGCCAGCCCGGCTCGGCCGCAGCATGCGGATTGAGCGCGAGCGTCACCGCAGCCGCGAGGCCGAGCGCGTACCAGCGCGAGCCGGGCCGGCCCGCGAGCGCCGCAACAAGCCCGGCCACGCCCATCACCCCCGCACGCTGGATCGACGGACCGGCGCCGGACAGCGGGACGTAGAGCGCGACCAGCAGCATCGCTGCCGCCAGCCGGGTGCGAAGCGGCAGCCCGGTCAGCGCCCCGAGGCCGAGTACGAGCGTGCAGAGCAGCAGTACGTTCTGACCGGAGACGGCAAGCAGGTGCGCGAGGCCGGAGCGCTGGAAATCGGTGCGCACATCGTCGGCGATTGCCTCGTCCTGGCCGAGCACCAGACCGCGCAGCAGCGCCGCCTCGGCCAGCGGGAGCCCGGCGCCCAGCCCCCGAGCCGCCCGCTCGCGGGCCGCGTCCAACGCGCCCGCCGCGCCGCCGCGCGAGCGCCCCGTGGCGCGCCAGCCGTCGACCTCGATGGCGGCGTGCGCACCACGCCGGCGCTGGAAGCCGTCGGAGAAGCCCAGTGGCGCGACCGTGCCTATGACCGCGATTTCGCTCCCGACCCGCATGCCTGCGGGCGGTCGGCCGTCGGCGGCGCGCACGACGCCGGTCTCGCCGGCGACGCGCCCGCCACGGGCGCTCCGCGCGGCGTCGACGCGAACCCGAGCCGCGGCGCTGCCGTCCCGCCGCAGGCGCAGCGGCTCGAGGACGATCGCCCGCACCTCGACCCGCTGGCCCATGAGGGCGGGCAGGCTGCCGGGCCCGAGCGCCTCGACGCGCACCTCCGCGAGCGCGGCGCCCCCGAGCACGGCGACGACCGCCGCGAGCGCGACGAGCGTTCGGCCGGCCGTCGCCGCGGCGAGCGCGGCGACCGGCAACGGAGCGGCCGGCGCCAGCGGGCCGGCCAACAGGCCCGCGACGAACGCGAAGAGCACGAGGTGGCGCGGGTGGCGACGGACCTCCATGAGCGCCGCTGCGGCGCGCCGGCCGGCCGTTCTCACAACGTGGCCTCTTCGCGCAGCGACGCGAGCCGCTTCTCCCCGATCCCCGGAATCTCGCCGAGCTCCTCGACCGATCCGAAGCCACCACCACGCTCCTCGCGGGCGTCGAGGATCTTCTGCGCCGTGGTCGGGCCGACGCCGCTCAGGAGGTCGAGCTGCTCGAGCGTCGCCGTGTTGAGGTTCAGCGGCTGGCCCTCGGCCGGGGCTGCGGTGGCGGCAGCGGGCGGCACGGCGGCGCCGGCGGCGACGCGCTGCGGCACGAGCACCTGGCGCCCGTCCTCGAGCTTGGCCGCGAGGTTCAGCCCGCCGAGATCGGCGCGGCGGGTGGCGCCGCCCGCGCGGGCGACGGCATCGTCCACGCGCGCGCTCGCGCGCAGCTTGTAGACGCCCGGCTGCCGGACCGCACCGGCGACGTGGACGATGACGCCCCCTTCGGCGCCGCCTTCGTCGACCTGGATCGCCGCTGCGGCCTGAGGCGCGGATGCGGCCCGCGAGTCGCCCGTCCCGCTGCCCAGCTGGCGCAACCCGAGCGCCGCCGCGAGTACGACGCCGATGACGCAGAGCGCGAGCTGGAGGCGGGTGAGATCGGCCATGCCACGAAGCTAGGCGGCCGGGTGTGACGAGTCAGCCTGCGAGCGCGACGATCCTGCACCGACTTCGTGCCGACTCTGCGTAATCGCGCGGCCGCGCTGCCCCGCACGGCGACACTTCCGTGCATGCCCCGCCGGTCCTCAGCGCGCCGCCCGACCCGCGAGCCGCACCGCGTCGGCCACCGCCGTCTGTGCGTCGTCTCAGCGGACGACGAAGTTGACGAGCTTGGCCGGGACGACGATCACCTTGATCACGTCCTTGCCGTCGATGTGCGTCTGGACGCGTGGGCGCTCGCGCGCCATGGACTCGAGCTGCTCGCGGTCGGCGCTCGCCGATGCGGGCATGCGGTCGCGCAGCTTGCCGTTGATCTGCAGCGCGATCTCGACCTCGTCGCGCGCCAACAGCGCCGGATCGGCGTCGGGCCATGACTCGTCCCACACGCGGCGGCCGGTGAGCTGCTCGTAGACGTCGGCCCCGCAGTGCGGCGCAAACGGGAAGATCAGCGATGCCGCGGTGGCCGTGGCGAAGCGCAGGCTCGCGTCGCCGACCTTGCCGCGGCGGGCGTAGCACTCGTTGACGAGCTCCATCACCGCCGCGATCGCCGTGTTGAAGGCGAAGCGCCCGCTCATGTCGCCGGTCACCTTGTCGATCGCCCAGTGCGCCTTGCGCAGCAGCTCGAGCTCGTCGCCCGCCGCGCCGTTGGCGGCTGCGTCGATCGGCGCCGGCGTGCCCTGCTCGGCGAGGTCGGCGCCCAGGCGCCACAGGCGACCCAGGAAGCGGTGCACGCCCTCGACGCCGGAGTCCGACCAGTCGGCGTCCTGGTCGGGCGGACCGATGAACAGGATGTAGCAACGGGCCGTGTCGGCGCCGTATCGCTCGACGTACGGCGTCGGGCTGATCACGTTGCCCTTCGACTTGGACATCTTCGCCCCGTCGCGGGTGATCATCCCCTGCGTGAACAGGGCCCTGAACGGTTCCTGCGTGCGCACCATGCCCATGTCGGCGAGCGCCTTGACGAAGAAGCGCGCGTACATCAGATGCAGCACGGCGTGCTCGACGCCACCGATGTACTGGTCGACCGGCGCCCACCGCGCGAGCACGTCGGGGTCCCACGGCGCCTCGTCGTTGCCGGCGTCGCAGTAGCGCAGGTAGTACCACGACGAGTCCACGAACGTGTCCATCGTGTCGGTCTCGCGCAGCGCGGGCTTGCCGCACGTCGGGCACGTCGTGTTGACCCAAGCCTCCGCGGCGGCGAGCGGCGACTTGCCCTTTGGCTTGTAGTCGCTGACATCGGGGAGGACCACCGGCAGCTGATCGTCGGGGATCGGCACCAGCCCGCAGTCGTCGCAATGCACGATCGGGATCGGGCAGCCCCAGTAGCGCTGGCGGGAGAGCAGCCAGTCGCGCAGGCGGTAGTTGACCGACCGGTGGCCGCGCCCGTCGTGCTCGAGCCAGTCGACGATCGCGTCGAGCGCCTCCCGGTTCTGCATCCCGTCGAAGCGCGGGTCGGAGTTGACGATCGGACCGTCCCCCGGGTAGGGCAGCTCCTCGGCCTCCCCGACCACACGGCGGATCTCCAGGCCGAACTTCGTGGCGAACTCGAAGTCGCGCGCGTCGTGCCCCGGCACCGCCATGATCGCGCCGGTGCCGTACTCCATCAGCACGTAGTCGGCGACCCACATCGGGATGCGCTCGCCGTTGACCGGGTTCACGACGCTGCGCCCGAGAGGCACGCCGGTCTTCTCGCGCTCAGCCGATCCGCGCTCCTCGCGGCTCTCGGTGAGCGTCTTGTTGACGTAGTCGCGCGCGGCATGCTCGTGCTCGGTGCCGGCCGCGAGGCGCAGCACGTCCGGGTGCTCGGGCGCCATCACGAAGAACGTCGCCCCGAACAGGGTGTCCGGGCGCGTGGTGAACACGGGGTAGTCGACGCCCAGCTGCTCGCACGTGAACGTCACCTCGGCGCCCACGGACCGCCCGATCCAGTTGCGCTGCATCGCGACCACGTGCTCGGGCCAGTCGATCGTCGCCAGGTCGTCGAGCAGCCGGTCGGCGTAGTCGGTGATGCGGAAGAACCACTGCTCGAGCTGGCGCGCCTCCACCGGCGTGCCGCAGCGCTCGCAGCGCCCGTCGATCACCTGCTCGTTGGCCAGCACGGTGGCGTCCTCGGGACACCAGTTGACCGCGGCGTCCTTGCGGTAGGCCAGCCCGTGCTCGAGCATGCGCAGGAAGATCCACTGCGTCCAGCGGTAGTAGCGCGGCTCGCTGGTGGCGAACTCGCGCGACCAGTCGATCGAGATCCCCCATTCGCGCATCTGGCGCTGGAACTGGGCGATCGACTTCGCCGTCGAGTCGCGCGGATGTTCGCCGGTCTTGATCGCGTGGTTCTCGGCGGGCAGACCGAACGCGTCATAGCCCATCGGGTGCAGCACACGCCGGCCGGTGCGCCGGTGAAAGTGGGCGACGGCGTCGCCGACAGAGTAGTTCTTGAGGTGCCCCATGTGGGGCTCGCCCGACGGGTAGGGCAGCATCTCGAGCACGTAGGACTTGGGGGCTCCGGCCGCCTCGTCGTTGGACACCTGCCACGTCTGCTCGCGCTCCCACACCGCCTGCCACTTGGGCTCGATGGCGCGCGGGTCATAGCGATGCTCGGACATGGGAGCGGTGAGGTTAGCGCCTTGCAACCGGGCGCATTTTCCGTCCACGACGCGAACTAGCGTTCGCTTCATGCTCACGACGAACCAGAAAGGAGCGATCGCCGAGGCGCACATCGCAGCGGCCGCCATCGAGCTCGGCATGGTGTATGGCGTCCGGTCGCCGAGGGATGCCGCTACGACATGATCCTGGACATCGGCGGTCGGCTGCTGCGAACACAGTGCAAGTGGACGAATCGTGAGCGTGACGTCGTGGTGACCCGAGGCCGCACGTGCCGGCACACGCCGCGCGGATACGTGTGGTCGACGTACTCGAGAGCGGAGGTGGACGGCATCGCAGCGTGGTGTTCGAACACGTCCGAGTGCTACTTCATATCGATCGCCGACATCGCCGGCCGCGCATGCATGCACCTGCGCCTGACGCCCGCGCGAAACAACCAGGAGCTCTTAGTACACTGGGCCGCGAACTACCGGCTCGGGGCTATAGCTCAGCTGGGAGAGCGTTCGGCTGGCAGCCGAAAGGTCGAGGGTTCGAGCCCCTCTAGCTCCACTCCCGAAGGGCCGCCGTAGCGCGGCCCTTCGCCGTTCTACTCCGCGACCGCTCGGCGGGGCGCCTCGCCCCAGAGCTGCTCGAGGCGATAGAACTCGCGCGCCTCCGGCGTGAAGAGGTGCACGACGACGTCGAGATAGTCCATGAGGATCCACCGCGCCTCACCGAGGCCCTCGACGCGGCGGGGCAGGAGGCCGTGCTCCTTCTTGAGTCCCTGGTGGATGCCGTCGTGGATCGCCTTGGTCTGGCGGTCGGTGTTGCCCGAGCAGACGACGAAGAAGTCGGTGAACCCCAGCACGCCGCGCAAGTCGAGCTCGGCGACGTCGATCGCCTTCTTGTCCGCGGCGTACTCCGCGATCAACCGCGCGAGCGCGGCCGGGTCCTGGGTGTCCTGATTCTGCGTGAGGGAAGTGGGCCCTGTCATGCCGTGTCCCCCAAGGATAGGCGGGCGCCGGGCGGGGCCGGTCCGGGAGCGCCATACAGCCCTTCGCGCGCGATGTAGTCCGCCACGGCGTCGGGCACCAGGTAGCGCACCGGCCGGCCGGTGCCGGCGCGCCGGCGCAGCAGCGAGCTGGAGATGTCCAGGCGCGGCATCTCGAAGAACCGCACCCGTGCCGACGCCCCCGTGAGATCTGAAAGGCGCTCGGTGATGTCGGTGCGGCGCACTCCCTGGCGCTCGGCGACGGCCAGCTCCGCCAGTGCGAGCACCGCCTCCGGCTCGCGCAACGTCGGCAGCGAATGCGCCATGTCGCCGCCGACGATGAACGTGAGCGCGTCCGCGGGCGCCTGTGCGTGCAGCGCGCGCAGCGTGTCGACGGTGAACGACGGGCCCGGACGGTCGGCGTCCACGCGGGAGAGCCCGAGCCGGTCGTCTCCGGCCACCGCCGCCTCGCACATCGCGACCCGGTGCTCCACGCCGGGGTCGGCCTCGACCGTCTTGTGCGGCGGCACGCGCACCGGCACCAGCAGCACGCGGTCGAGCTCGAGCGCGACGTACGCCTCTTGCGCGCACACCAGGTGCGCGAGATGGGGCGGGTTGAACGTCCCTCCCAGCAGTCCGACGCGCGTCACCAGAGAGCCCGCGCCTACGGCCGGATGTGGCCCGTGCCCTCGACCAGGTACTTGAACGTGCACAGCTCGCGCAGGCCGATCGGCCCGCGCGCGTGGAGCTTCTGCGTCGAGTTGCCGATCTCGGCGCCCATCCCGAACTCGCCGCCGTCGGTAAAGCGCGTCGAGGCGTTGACGTAGACGCACGCGGCATCGACGCCGAGCTGGAACGCCCGCGACGCCGCCACCGAAGCGGTCACGATCGCCTCCGAGTGGCCCGAGCCGTAGGCGTTGATGTGCTCGATCGCGTCCTCGACGGAGTCGACCACCTTGACGGCCAGGGTCAGCCCGAGGAACTCCTCGGCGTAGTCGTCCTCCGTGGCCCCAGCGACCGGAACGCCGGCGGTGGATCCGCGGACGCGCTCGTCGCCGCGCAGCTCCACCCCGGCGTCGTGCAGCGCGCCGAGCGCGTCGGGCAGGAAGCGGTCGGCGACGTCGGCGTGCACCAGCAGCGTCTCGGCGGCATTGCACACGCCCGGCCGCTGCGTCTTGGCGTTGACGATGATGGCCTTGGCGGCCTCCAGGTCGGCGGTCGCGTCGACGAAGACATGGCAGTTGCCCGACGCCGCGTAGATCACGGGGACCTTCGCCACGGCGGCGAGCGCCTTCTTCAGACCCTCTCCCCCGCGCGGGACGATCAGGTCGACGAGGCCCTCCTGGCCGGCCAGCTCGGCCAGCTCCTCACGCCCGCCGCCGGCCACGAGCGCGAGCGCGCCGGCCGGCAGCCCGCCGGCCTCGCGCGCCACCGCCGCCAGCACGGCGTTGGAGTGCGCGGCGGAGGAGGAGCCGCGCACTCCAACGCCGTGCTGG
>Ga0136614_10003030_pt1 | contig 10625 bp, 9 predicted proteins | sample AntDrymUQ2792106_2_FD_106643 | JGI IMG/M metagenome (GOLD analysis project Ga0136614, IMG submission 106643) | Polar desert sand microbial communities from Dry Valleys, Antarctica - metaG UQ279 (21.06) | ecosystem: Environmental > Terrestrial > Soil > Desert | place: Antarctica: Dry Valley... | reverse complement strand
TTCTCATTCAGTCTAAAGTATATTCAAAAGTTTGAAACTTCAATGAAAGATTTTAAAAGACTTCTAAAATATCTTCGCCCGTTTCTTTCCATTTTTGTCGTGGCGATGATTGCGATGGTTTTTGCGGCACTTTTTGAAACTGCCACGGGCGCATTGCTTGTGCCGATTTTCGGACAAGCCTTTGATTCCGCCAATAATACGCCGACGTTGTTCGGTTTGCAAAACTTTATTCCCGAAAACGATTGGTTTGGGGCGTGGATGGCGATTTCGCTGATGCTGATAATTTTCACCATCGGCGGAAGCATTGCCGAATATGTTTCTTCTTATTTGATGGCGAAAATCGGACAATCCGCCGTTCTGCAACTTCGTCAGGAACTTTACGAACATCTGCTCAATCAATCGGCGGGATTTTTCCAAACGCATCGGACAAATTTTCTGGTTTCGCGGCTTGTCATCAGCGCGGCGGCGATTGAAATGGCAGTTTCGGCGAATTTGCGCGACGTTCTGCGCGAAAGTGTGATGTTAATATGTTTTCTCACTGCGGGGTTTTATTACAATTGGCGGTTAATGCTCGGTGCGTTGATTGTCGCTCCCGTCATCGGCGGTTTGACTTCAAAATTTAGTAAATCGCTCCGCAAATTATCGGAAGAATCTTTTGAAGGCAACAAACTTCTGACCGACACGGCGCAGGAATCGTTGTCGAATCACACGATTGTCAAAGCGTATATCGCCGAAGAACGCGAAAAATCGCGCTTTGCAACTGTCGCCAAAATCATTGCCCGAGCCAATTTGCGTTCAAGCAAAATCTCCGCGCTTTCGCCGCCGATTATTACAACTATCGGAATGATTGCCGTCGTTACGCTGCTCTTTTTCGGGATGCGCGAGATAAACGCGGGAAATATGGAAGCCGCGCAATTTTTTACGTTTTTGTTTTTTCTTTTCCGCAGTTATGACCCGATGCGAAAAATCTCGCGGCAACATAACGAAATCTCCAAAGCCTTTGCCGCCGCCAAAGATGTTTGGGATGTTTTGGACGAAAAAGAAGAAATGCCCGAAAAAACTGATGCCGTCCAACTCAAACCTTTGCAAGATAAAATCGAACTCAAAAATGTATCGTTTAACTATTTAAATGAAGAAAAAAATATCATCCGAGATTTTAATTTAGAAATTCCAAAAGGCGCGATGGTTGCGCTGGTCGGCGAAAGCGGCGGCGGAAAATCTAGTTTGATAAAGTTGATTCAAAGACTATATGACGTTTCCGACGGCGCGATTTTTTGGGACGGAACGGATTTGCGCGATGCCAAAATTTTGAGTTTGAAAAAACAAATCGCGCTTGTAACGCAAGAAACCGTGCTTTTTAACGACACGATTCTCTACAACATTTCTTACGGCAAACCCGACGCAACCGAGCAAGAAATCAAAGAAGCGGCGCGAATTGCGTTTGCCGACGAATTTATCCAAGAATTGCCCAAAGGTTATGACACCTTCGTCGGCGAACGCGGAACTTTTCTGTCGGGCGGACAACGGCAACGCATCGCTATTGCCCGCGCCGTGCTGGTCAACGCGCCCGTTTTGATTTTGGACGAAGCCACTTCCGCGCTCGATGCCGAAAGCGAACGACTCGTCCAAAAGGCTTTGGCAAATCTGATGCAAAACAAAACGTCAATCGTCATCGCCCACCGTCTTTCAACCGTCCGCAAAGCCGATAAAATCGTCGTTATGGAACGCGGAAAAATCATCGAAACCGGAACGCACAGCGAACTTTTAGAGCATAATGGAGTTTATCGTAGGCTTTATGAACTGCAATTTGCTGATGAAGAAATAATAGAAACACAAAATATATGAAATCAATGACAGGATTTGGACGTGGCGCGGTTTCGGGCAAAGGTTTTGCCGTTTCGGTTGAAATAAAAACAGTAAATAATCGTTATTTAGACCTGAATTTGCGGCTGTCAAACGAACTGCAATCGCTCGAAGCAAATCTCAAGCGGTTAATTCAAAATCGTCTTTCGCGCGGGCGGATTGATGTTTTTATCAATTTTGAGCAGACCAGCGATGTCGTTTATGAGCTAAATCGCCCGTTAATTGCGGGCTATTTGTCGGCGTTGAAACAGATGCAGGAAGAATTTTCGCTCACGGGCGAACCCGATATGAATTATATTGCGCGTCTGCCGAATGCTTTGCAGACCAAAGCCGAAAGTTTGAGCGTGGATTTTATCGAAGGTGTTGAAAAAGCGTGTTTGATGGCTTTGGACGAACTAGAAAAAATGCGCGAGATTGAAGGCGCGTCAATGGCTGACGAATTAAATTTTCGTCTTTCGGCGATTGAAAACCAATTGCCGAACATCGAAGCCGAAAGCGAAAATGTCGCGGAAGAATATCGCCAACGATTATTAAAACGCATCGAAAAACTGCTGTCAAAAAGTGAATCGGAAATCGAACTCGATGCGGCGCGACTGGCTCAGGAAGTCGCCTATTTAGCCGACCGAAGCGATATTTCTGAAGAAATTACGCGCTTGAAAAGCCATATTGAACAGTTTCGCACGATTATGAACGAAGAAAAAGAAGTTGGCAAACGGCTCGATTTTCTGACGCAGGAACTAAACCGCGAAGCAAATACAATCGCCTCGAAAACAAATAATTTGACCGTCAAAGAAGCGGCTTTGACCATAAAAAGCGATATTGAAAAAATCCGCGAACAAGTGCAAAATATCGAATAGTCCTTTGTCCTTTGTCCTTCGCAGTTTAAATAAAATCGTAAATTTGTATCCAACCAGCAAAGGACAAAAGACGAAGGACAAAGGACTAATTATGAAAGGAAATCTAATTATAATCAGTTCGCCGTCGGGCGGCGGCAAAGGCACTTTGATTAAAGAAGTTCTGAAAACTGTGCCGAATATCGGTTATTCGGTTTCGTTCACCACGCGAAAAATGCGTAACGGCGAGGCGGATGGGCGCGATTATTTTTTTGTCAGTCATCGAGAATTTGAAAATCTGATTGAAGCAGGTGAACTTCTCGAATACGCGACGGTTCACGGCAATTTTTACGGCACATCGCTCAAACGGGTGAAAGCCGAAACCGATTTAGAGCGTGATATAATTTTGGAAATTGACGTGCAGGGCGCAGAAGAAATTCGCGCCAAAGTTCCCGAAGCCGTCAGCATTTTTATTTTGCCGCCGTCATATCGAGTTTTGGAAAGACGCTTAACTGCCCGCGCCACCGAAAAACAGGAAGATTTGAAAGTGCGTCTTAGAAATTCTTCGGGCGAAGTTAGACGCTTTACCGAATTTGAATATGTCGTTATAAACGACGATGTTGCACGAGCGACGGCGGATTTGCAGACTATAATTTTAGCCGAAAGACTAAAACGCATTAGACAAACAGGTGTCATTCAGGATATTTTAGATAGTTTCGATGTATCTGTTTTAAATACCTGTGGAGAATGAACTAATGATTGAACAAACCGAACAACTTGTCGAAGAATCTGTCGAAACCGAAAAAAGAGATAACTTTGTTGATTCAAAATATCGCAAAATAATTTTAGCCGCCCAACGCAGCAAACAAATCCAACGCGGCGCAACTCCGCGCGTTGATTTAGACCCGCGCAAAAGCAAATCAACCCGCATTGCGATGAGAGAACTCGAAGAAGGCAAAGTTGATTTTGAAGTAATCACCGACAAATAGAAAGTGAAAAAGTGAAAAGGTGAAAAAGTGAAAAAGTTGAAGCAACAGATTTACGCTCACTTTTTCACTTTTTCACTTTCAGACCATTCGACGAATTTATCGGCAACTTCTCGCGCCTCTATTTCAAACGGAATTTCTAAATAGGCTTGCTGTCTCGAATCAATATCCCATTTCTTTTTTGTCCGCAGATTTTTCCAAAAGTTTGTCGTGTATTTGTAAAAAAAAATTACAAATCCTTCGCGTCTGTATTGGATGACGTGAGTAACTTCGTGAGCAATGAGTTTTTCGGGAAGTGTCAAAAGGTTTTCCTGATTTATCATTAAAAACTTGGGCAAAATAAAAATGCGTCTGCCGAAAGTTATGCCGTGAAGTTGTAGAACCGTGGTAAAAATCCGCGTAAATTTGCCGACGTAAAAATGAATCTTCGGCAACCGAAAATCTTTATCGTCGAGATATTCACGAAAAAAAGTTTCGAGTTTTTGATGCGAACTTGCGGCAAGTTTCATCACTGTATTATACAAAAATAGCGGAAAATCGAAACCTTTAAGAATCCTATCTTCCGCTAACGAATTAGCACTTAACTTTTTACTTTGAAAATCTTTACTTGTTGATTTTGTCGCCCGTGTTTTTAATAGCATCGCCGACGGCATCAACCGTGTCGCCGACACCGCGTTTGAATTTGCCCCAAGTTTCTTGGGCGTTTCCTTCGGCATTTTGGACTTCGCCTTCGGCTTCCAAATCCCTATCGCCGGTCGCTTCGCCGACTTTATCTTTTACCCAACCTTTAGCTCGTTCAACTTTTCCTTCAACTTCGTCTTTGTTTGGTACTGACATAATTTTCATCTCCTTTGGTGTATTATTTTAGAACAAAATGTTCTTAACAAAGTCGGAGTGCAAATCGCATACCTTTGTCAAAATTGCTTCGGATTCACACCGAGTTTGCTTAGTTCAGCCGCCAACAATTCCGCCCGTTTTTCAGCTTCCAATGCGCGGTTCTCAGCTTTTTCGGTTTTCTCGTCGGGCGTTGGCAGCATCTCGCCGTCTTTGTCGCACCAGCGTAACCATTCGGCTTCGGTGTTTTCAAACTTGCCTTGCCACAGAGTCAAACTCAATTCCATATTCGGCAAATTATAATCTTGCCGCAAAAAATAACGGCTTGCCAAACCTGGCTCATAAACTCTTAACACATCGTCGCTCAACTGACGCATCGGGTCGAAGACGACATAATACTTGACACCGATGCGGGCATAATCGCGCAGCTTGTGGTCGAGTTCTCCGCCTTTGCGGTTGGAAACGATTTCGACGGTGACATCGGGAACTTTGCCAAATTCCCACACCAAATATGAGCGTCCGCTTTTGGCGTGTAAATCGGCGGGTGCGGATACGTCTAAACTTATAAAAACGTCAGGCACAAGCGGCGGCGCGTGAACTGAAAAAAACACGCCGACATTAGCAGCAGTAAGAAATTGGCGCGGTGCATCGGAACTTTCTTCCGCTTGTGAAGGTTTCCAACTGCTGTAAAGCGTTTCGGTCAGCAATCGTTGTTGCTTTTCAGAAATAAAATTATCCACCGGCTCATCGTCCTCCGTAACCAGATTTTCGATTAAATCTTCGAGTTCCCAAGTTTCTTCAACTAATACTTGCGACATTTTTTTATCTCCTTCGTGCCAAAAACTAAGCAAGTGAGCAAAAGTTTTCAAGTAGATTGAATTATAAAAGCTACGATATTTCTTGGTTTTTACTTTTGCCTTTTGCCTTTTTACTTTTTACTTGAAACCTACATTCCTTTATAATTCGGACCGCCGCCGCCTTCGGGTGTAACCCAATTGATAATTTGATAAGGGTCGGCGACATCGCAGGTTTTGCAGTGGACGCAGTTCGAGAAATTGACTTTTATCTCGCGTCTGCCGGTTTTTGAATTTTCTTCCATTTCATAAACCGCCGCTGGGCAAAAACGCTGACACGGATTGCCGTATTCTTCGGCGCAGCGCGTCGCGCAGATTTCCGTATCGAGAATATGCAGATGCGAAGGTTGGTCTTCGTTGTGCGAAACGCCGGCGTGAAAGACATCCGTAACTTTGTCGAAAGTCAGTTCTTTGTCAAATTTCAAATCGGGATAACGCCCGTTTTGCGCGTCGCCGTTGTAATCGTATTTTTCGAGTTTTTCCATCCGTTCGTGTCCGGCGATGTGATGTTCGCGCGGCATAAATCCCCAAGCAAGTCCGCCGGTCAAAAACTGCAACCCGCCGTTGACGAGTGCCGACCAACGTCCGCGCTGAAAAGATGCGTGAAAATTGCGGACGGCAAAAAGTTCGTCATAAATCCAACTCATATTTACTTTTTCGTCATAATGACGCAGCGTTTTCGACGTGAAATCTTGATGGTCAAACGCATTAACAATCGTTTCCGCCGCCAACATTCCGCTTTTCATAGAAGTATGAATGCCTTTTATTCGTTGACCGTTCAAAAATGAAGCCGAATCGCCGACGATTAAAACGCCGTCGGCAAAAAGGCGCGGCATCGTATAATAACCGCCCGCGTTGATTGCTTTCGCGCCGTATTTGAGCATTTTTCCGCTTTTGAGAATTTTGGCGATTTCGGGATGCGTTTTGAATTTCTGAAATTCGGCGTGCGGGTCAATCATCGGGTCGAGATAATCAAGTCCCGTAACATAACCGATGCTGATAATGTTATTTTTCATCCCGTAAATCCAACCGCCGCCGTAAGTTTTCGCGTCGGACGGAAATCCGAGCGTGTGAATAACGCGCCCTTCTTCAAAATTTCCGGCGGGAACTTCCCAAAGTTCTTTTACGCCAAGCGAAAAAACTTGCGGCTCTTTGTCTTCGTTCAACCCAAGCCGCTGCATCAACTGTTTTGACAGAGAACCACGCGAACCTTCGCCCAAAACCGTAACTTTTGCCAAAAGGTCAACGCCTGGCTCAAAATTCGCCTTTGGCTTACCTTCTTTGTCAACGCCTTTGTCGCCCGTGCGAACACCGATGACGCGCTCGTTTTCGTCATAAAGCATTTCCGCGCCCGGAAATTCGGGAAAGATATTCACGCCCGCTTCTTCGCATTTTTCGGCAAGCCATTCGCAAATTTTACTCAGTGATGCGATATATTTTCCCTTATTTCTCAACGGTGGTGGTGTAATCGGCGATTCGATGACGCGATTTTCCGTCAGATACCAAAAAGCGTCGCTCTCAACTGTCGAATCTACGGGACAGCCTTGTTCAAGAAAATCAGGCATCAATTCGCGCAAAGCAATCGGGTCAACCACTGCGCCCGACAAGATATGCGCTCCGACGGCTGAACCTTTCTCGATTATGCCGATTTCCAAATCTTCGATTTGCCTGCCGTGATGCAAACCTTTTTCGACAAGTTCATTGTGCTGTCTGATTTGATTTTTCAAATGCAAAGCCGCCGCCAAATTCGCCGGTCCCGCGCCGACAAAAACTACGTCCATCTCAAGTTGTTCGCGTTCAATCATTGTTTTTTCCTTTAATAATGAATGGTTATTCAGTTAAAATAATATAGCAAATCATTATAAATTCATCTAGTGCTTTAATTCTGCTTGTCAGAACGTCATCGAGCGGTGGCTAAATCTTGAAACCCGCGCACTACCGTTGGACTCTGCTTTTTGAAACCGCCTACTTACTTTCAACCGTTATATCTTTGATAAAACTCCAATCGCCACTGGAACCGACTTTGATATTTGCGAGGCGTTTGTTGGCGACGACGATATTTGCCGGATACCACAGCGGAAACAACGGCACTTCATTGCTGACAATTTCTTGCGCTTTGATATATGAAACTTTGGCACTTTCGCGGTTGGTGGCGTTGATTGCTTCTTCAATAATTTTGTCAAATTCCGCGTTGCTATATCGGCTACGATTACAGCATTTTACTTTTTCGCCCGGAATCGCGCCTGACCAAAACAAATCTTTCAAAAAAATCGGGTCTTGATTGCCGCCAATCCATCTGCCCGTATTCATTTGAAATTGTCCGAGCGCAAGCTGCTGGCGCATCACATTGCTTTCTAAAGTTTCGATTTCGACATTCAGCCCAACTTCTTTGAGCGCGTTTTGGATGACTTGTGCATATTGGCTGACGGCGGCGTTACCCGCGCCGAATTTGAATTTTATCGGTTCATTTTTGTAACCGGCTTCTTGCAGAAGTTGTTTGGCGCGGTTTGGGTCAAAACTGTATTTTGTTCCCGCGTTATAAGCCCAAGATTCTTCCGGCAAAATCGAATGAGCGATAACCGCTTGCCCGAAAAGCAACTCTTTGATGATTTTTTCGCGGTCAATGCCGTAACCGATTGCCTGTCGAATTTTCACATTATCGAGCGGTGCGGATTGCGTATTCAAACCGAGATAATCGATATTCGAGCCTTTAGATTGTTCGACTTTTAAGTTCGGATTTTTTCCCAAAGAATTGATGGTATCGGGCGAAAGATTGCTCGGCAAAGGCGCGATGTCCACGCCGCCGCTTTGCAGTTCGGCTTGCAGGGAATTGGCATCTGGCACGGTTTTGAGACGAAGTTTAGCGACTTTCGGTGCGCCTTCCCAATAATCGGTGTGCGTGGCAAGTTCGACAATATTTTGCGATTGGTCAAAACTGACAAACTTAAACGGACCAGAACCGACGGGCGATGTGCTGAGTTGGGCGACAGTTCCTTCGGCAATTATCGGAACGGCGACAAAATTTGATAAAAGTTGATTTCGCAAAGATGCGCGGTCAAGTGTAACAACGACGGTTTTCGCGTCAGGCGTTTCTAAGGAAACGATGTGCGGAACTTTTTTATCGTCAATCGTGTCAAAAAATGCGCCCGATTTGTAGCCGTTACTTTTAAAAAGTTCGTCAAAAGTATATTTCACATCAGCCGCCGTAAAGGCTTTGCCGTTGTGAAATTTCACGCCGTCGCGCAAAATAAAAGTAATAGTTTTGCCGTCTTCGGAAGATTTTATTTCCTGCGCCAATTCGCCGACATATTCAAATTTTTCGTTTTTTCTGACCAAAGCATTAAACATCAATGAGCGAACCCGTTCCGCCGCCGCATCGGAAGCCGTCGTCGTCAGCGTGTCCAAAGTCGAAAATTTTTCAGGCAGTGCGACCGTTACAAATTCGTTGTTGCGAGTCCGACAAGAAAAAGAAAAAATAAGACTTGTAATAAAAAATAAACTTAAAAATAATTGACGCAAAAATTCATCCTCCGTATCTGTAATCTAATTGTGTGTTCAATTCTGTGGTGTTTTCTGAAAGAGCCATCAACTGCGCCGTGTCAAACGGCACAGGCGGTTGAGTTAAAGTTTTTAGATGCGCGATGCGCTTCAAAGATTGGTTGATTCTTTTTTCCGAAATTTCGCCATTTTTCACCGCCTCTAAAACCGCTTGAAAACCGTTCAGCATTTCATTGGGGTTGGCGCAAATTGCCAACATATCTTCGCCGGAGTTTATCGCCATTTTGCACGCCGCGCCGATTCCGTAATTTTTAAGAATCGCGCCCATTTCCAAATCGTCAGTAATTGCTAAACCCGCAAAACCCAATTCTTCGCGCAACAAGCGCGTAACGAAATTGTAACTTAGCGAAGAAGGTAAAAGTTTGCCATCCGAGTCGGTTTCCTGCAAGTCAAACATCGGAAAACTCGCGTGAGCAATCATTACGGCGTGAACTTGCGCGGTTTTGAAAAGTTCCTGATACGGCTTTAAATCATTATCAAAAAGTTCTTGGCGCGACAAATTTACCGACGGTAGTTCCTCGTGTGAATCAACTTCGCTGGCACCAAGTCCGGGAAAATGCTTTAAGCAGCCGAGACAGCCGTTTGTTTGCAATGTGTCGAGATACGCGCCCGCAAGTTCGATAACATCTTCTTTGGAATTTCCGAAAGCGCGTGAATAAAGTCCGTTTGAAAATTGCTTGCGCTTTTTGTCAACGACATCAACAACGGGCGCAAAGTTCATATTAAAGCCCAACATCCGCAGAATTTCGGCAGTAATTTGAGCGAGTTGTTCGACATCTGAAATTTGTTTAATCGAACTTGCCGCCGGCATCGGCGTAGAAATTCGGCGCAGACGGTCAACCGTGCCGCCTTCTTGGTCAAGACTCAAGAGCGGCGCAATCGGTAAAACTTCTGTTATATCCGCTAACAAACCGCGGACTTGTTCTGCCGTTCTAATATTTCGCGCAAATAGACAAACACCGCCGGGCGAGATTTCTTCCAAAAGTTCACGCGAAGATTCGCCAACTTCGATGCCCGGAAGTCCGATAAAAAATAATTGTCCGATTTTTTTCTCGATTGGCAGAGAAAGAATTTGTTCTAACATATTGAACACAGGGCGAAGTATAGCAATGTTCAAGTAATTTATAAAGTGTCGCTTTGCCGACTGTTCAAGTAAAACTTTAGGAGCAAAAACGAGAAAGTTTGTAAAACCTAATCAAGCGCAATAAGAATGTTATATTTTGCCGTTATTTTGTGGCTTGTTCTTTATAAACAGGCGAAAGACGACGCAGATTTTCAACTGCTTTGGGTAAAACTTCCAACACATATTCGACATCTTCAATTGTATTTTCCTTGCCGAAACTAAACCGAATCGCGCCGCGGGCGAGTTCGTCACCTCTGCCGAGGGCGCGTATCACGGGCGAAGGTTCGAGCGAACCCGAAGAACACGCCGAACCGGTGGAAACGGCGATGCCTTGCATATCGAGATTTATCAGAAGACCTTCGCCTTCGATGTGGCGAAAAGAGATATTTGAGATATTTGGCAGACGTTTTTCCCGATTGCCGTTAAATTCGATGTCGGAGATTCTTTCGGCAACGCCGTTTTCAAATTTATCGCGTAAGATTTTTAAATCTTCGCGGCTTTCGCTTAAATTTTTCTGCGCTGATTGACAAGCCTGACCAAAGGCGATAATCAATGGGACTGATTCCGTGCCGCC
>Ga0136614_10003029_pt1 | contig 10627 bp, 10 predicted proteins | sample AntDrymUQ2792106_2_FD_106643 | JGI IMG/M metagenome (GOLD analysis project Ga0136614, IMG submission 106643) | Polar desert sand microbial communities from Dry Valleys, Antarctica - metaG UQ279 (21.06) | ecosystem: Environmental > Terrestrial > Soil > Desert | place: Antarctica: Dry Valley... | reverse complement strand
GCGGAATGCGGTTGTAGCCTTGTGCCGCAAGCGCCTTGAATTCGAGTTCAGTCATGCGATGAAACCGATTGCCAGGAAGTACCGCAGAGATTGCGGCGGCTTAAAAAGCGAGCGCCGTGCGTGCACGGCCGCGGTTAGCCAATCGTGCAGCTACGCCAAAGCCAAGCTCCCCGAGCGTGCAACGCCCCGGTGAAAAGCCGGCTGATCTCGCCAGAAAATGCCATCGGTAGGTCTTAAAGTGAATGCGGCGCGATCAGGCGAGCCGCGTGCAAGAGCGTCGGCACTATAGCATCGGCATTCAGATCCGCGACCGGTTTCCCCTCGTTGTATCCGGTCTCGACGACGATCACGTGACACCCTGCGGCACGCGCCGATAGCACGTCGTTTTCTGAGTCACCAATGACCGTGGCGTCCGAGGCCGCAACGCCGAGAAGCCTGCACGCGTGCAGCATCGGCTCGCCATGCGGTTTCTTTTGTTGGGTGTCGTCGCCGGATACGATCGCTGCAAACCCCGGCTTTAAATCCGTGCGCTCGAGTAGCTGCAATGTGAACGAGCGCGGCTTGTTGGTCACGCACGCAACTGACATTCCTTTGCCGCGTAAGTCTTCCAATGCTTGCTGGACGCCAGGATAAACGCGCGACTCGTTGCCGTTGACCTGGCTGTAGTGCCGGTTAAATGATTGCTTGCCGTATTCAAACTCATCGGGCGGCGCTGGATCGTCCATCGTCTCGGTCAGCGCGCGGTGTACCAGAACATCGACGCCTTTGCCGACATACGACGCAATCCGCTTGACGGACAACGTCGGGAGGCCGAGTTCTGCGCGCATCGCATTGGTTGCGCAGGCGATATCCGGCAACGAGTCGACCAGCGTGCCGTCCAGATCGATCAGCACCGCGCGCGCGATAAAGCGCATCGCTATGTTGCCGCGAGTGCGTCGCGCAACCGGCGCATTACGCCGGCATAGCTTCCGTCTGCATCACGCGCGCCGAAAATGGCGCTGCCGGCAACGAATGTGTCGGCACCGGCGCGCGCGATCTGGGCAATGTTGTCGACCTTCACGCCGCCGTCGATCTCGACCAAGATCTCGCGTCCGCTCGACTTCTTGTACGCATCGACCCTGGCACGCACTGCGGCGAGCTTGCGCAACGACTCTGCGATAAACACCTGCCCGCCAAAGCCGGGGTTGACCGACATCAGCAGCACCAGATCGAGCTTGTCCATCACGTGGTCCATGTACGCCAGCGGCGTCGCGGGGTTAAACACCAACCCTGCCTTGCACCCCGATTCGCGAATCAGCGACAGCGTGCGATCGATGTGATCGGACGCCTCAGGGTGAAACGTGATGCTATTGGCGCCCGCCTTGGCAAAGTCAGGCACGATGCGATCGACCGGCTTGACCATCAGATGCACGTCGATCGGAACGGTGACCAGCGGACGTATCGCCTCGCACACCAGCGGTCCGATTGTCAAATTCGGCACGTAGTGGTTATCCATCACGTCGAAGTGAATCCAGTCGGCGCCGGCCGCGACCACGGCCTTGACCTCTTCGCCCAGCCGCGCAAAGTCGGCAGACAAAATGCTGGGGGCGATTCGGTGCTTTGTTGTGGTCATCGGAACCTCGGCGGCTGCGTTTATTCTAAGGGTCATCCCCTTCGATTCGACGCTTTCGACTCCACGACTAACCTTCGACCATGGCCAAGTACCAATTCGCGATCACCGTGCGTCCGCAGTTCTTGCCGGATTATTCAGATCCGAGCGAGGAGCGCTTCATGTTTGCCTACACGGTCACCATCAAGAACACCGGCGAGGCCACCGCGCAACTGGTCTCACGTCACTGGATCATTACCGACGCCAATAACAAGATCGAGGAAGTCGAGGGTGACGGCGTAGTCGGCGAGCAGCCGATCCTGCAGCCAGGCGAAGCGTTCGAATACACCAGCGGATGCCCATTGCCAACTCCGGTCGGCTCGATGCGCGGTACTTACCACTGCGTCGGCGCCGACGGCACCCCCTTCGAAGCGAGCATTCCCGAGTTCGTGCTGTCGAAGCCGAGCACCCTGCACTAATCTTTTTTCTTCGGCTTGTCGAACATCGTCCACCAGACGATAAAGACAAGGAGCGCCAGCGCAAGCGCCGCTTCAAGCAGAATTAGCCACATGGTTGGAAACCAGTATCGGTTACGACATTGTAGTTTCGCGTTTGCCTGGCTGTGGCTCGTGGGATGTGCGACTGCGCCGGCGCCGCCGGTAACGACGCCGACACCGCCGCGGACAACGTTACCGCCCCCTACCGTTCCGCCGACGACGTCCCCGCCAGTCACGCCACCACGCACGGTCCCACCCGCCCCTCAGTCTGAAACACGGGCCGCCTACGAACGGGTCGCGTTCGATGCGCTTCCGACGGTTTCGCCGAGCGATTGGGCCGACGCCTGGCCCGCCTTCTTGAACTCCTGCAGCGCACTGTCCAGGCGCGATGCATGGCGCGAGGTGTGCGCGCAGACGCTTACGGTCGACGCGCGCAGCGGCGCGGCCGTGCGCGAGTTTTTTTCTACGCGCTTCGATGCGTATCGCGTGTCCTCACGCCAAGTAGAAGGCAACCTGGAAACCGAGGCCGGCAACAGCGGCCTCGTCACCGGCTATTACGAACCGCTGCTGCGCGGCAGTCGAGTGCGTAGCGACAAGTACTCCGTACCGGTCTATCGGGTGCCGGACGACCTGATCGTGGTCGATCTGTCATCCATCTACCCCGAACTATCGAACATGCGATTGCGCGGCAAGCTTCAAGGCCGCCGCATCGTTCCGTATCCAACGCGTGGCGAGATCACCGGCTCGAACGCATTGGCCGGGCAGGAACTGTTGTGGGTCGACGACTCGATCGAAGCTTTTTTCTTGCAGATCCAGGGATCGGGCCGCGTGCAATTCGACGATGGCACCACCGTGCGCGTGGGATACGGCGATCAGAATGGCCATCCGTACCGATCGCTCGGCCGCTGGTTGGTCAACCAAGGCCAGTTGACGATCGATCAGGCGTCTATGCAGGGCATCAAGGCGTGGGCGCAGCGCAATCCGGCGCGGCTCAAGGAAGCGTTGAACCACAACTCGAGCTTCGTTTTCTTCCGCGAGCTGCCGCTCGGAAATGCAAGCGCCGGACCGCTGGGTGCGCTCGGCGTTGCGTTAACGCCAGGTTATTCGCTCGCCGCAGATGCGCGCTTTATTCCGCTGGGCGCACCCGTGGTGTTAGCGACCACGGATCCCAATTCGCAAGCGCCGATCGTGCGGCCGATGATGGCGCAGGATACGGGCGGCGCTATTCGCGGCCCGCTGCGATTCGATTTTTTCTGGGGTTTCGGCGCCGCGGCTGGTGAGCGCGCGGGCCGCCAAAAATACGAAGGCCAGGCGTGGGTGCTGGTGCCGAAGGGCACCGCGCCCGAATCGCTGCTGCCTAAGCGCTGATTATTTCTTGACGGCTGCCAGGCGCTGCTCGATCGCCGGCACCGGCATCGCGCCCGCTGAGCGCGACCCGTCGGCAAAGACGATCGTCGGCGTGCCGTTAATACCCAACTCTTTGCCCAATGCGACGTTCTGTTCGAGCGGCGTCTTGCAATCGGCCGCAGCCGGCGCCGTTACTTTGTTTTGCACCATGTGCTCGTCCCAGCTTGCTGCGCGATCCTTCGAGCACCAGATCGCCTTGGACTTCTCGTGCGAGTCGGGCGACAGAATCGGATACAGGAACGTGTAGATCGTCACGTTCTTCAACTCCGCCATGTTCTGCCACAAGCGCTTGCAATAGCCGCAGTTTGGATCTTCGAAAGTCACCATGACGCGGGAGCCGTCGCCGCGCACCGTCTTCACCGCACGATCGAGCGGCAGCGATTTGAAGTCGACTTTGAGCGCGGTATCGAGCCGCTTTTGCGTCAGGTCTTCGCGTGTGCGCGGATCAAACATGCGCCCCGCGAGCACGAACGACACATCAGAATCGACGTAATAAATCTGACCGCCGATCAGCACTTCGTACAAACCACCGCGGCCTTTAAAGACTTGATCGGGCTTCTGCCCGCCGGACTTTTCGGCAAAGCGCGCTGCGACCTGAGCCTCCGGACTGCCCGCGGCCGGTGCGTTCTTGGTCTCGCTAGGCTTTGACGGCATCTGCGCCAATGCCAGCGCGCAGGTCAGTGACATGGCCATCGCACCAGCGAATCGAATCAGGCGGTTCATGTTGTGTTCTCCGGCATCCTAGCGGCGAGCCGCGAGTGTAATGAGAGTAAGCGGGTGGTCAGGGTAGACCACCCGCCGTTGATCCAGTTCAACCGAGCGCCCGGCGAATTAAGGCGTTTTTCAGAGGACTCAGGCGGTTTACTGCAGCCATCCCGGCATTTCGTAAGCGGCGTACCAGCGGATCATCCAACGCGAAAAGCTGCGCTAGAGAGTCGGTGGTAAACCGCATCAGGCCGAGCGCCTCGGCGCGCCCCCGTTCGTAGCGGCGCAAGACAGCCAAGGCGCCAACATCGCGAAACGCCTCGCGCGCGCGCACAACTTCGAGCAGGAGCGCGACATCTTGCAAGCCGAGATTGAGCCCTTGACCGGCGAGCGGATGAATAACGTGCGCCGCGTCGCCCACCAGGGCAGCGCGGGCCGCGACCAGACGCGACACCACAAACTGCCGCAGCGGAAACGTGTGTGCCGCCGCCATCACAGTCAACTGACCGACAGGGGAGGATTCGCCAGGCGATGACGCGCAGCGTTCAGTGACGCGACTCGCTAATTGGTCAGCGCTCAGCGCCGCCAGCTCGGCGGCCAGCGCCTCCGGTGCCGACCAAACCAGCGACACGAGATCGCCGGGTAACGGCAATAGCGCAACAACCCCCTCGTTGGTGAACCATTGCCACGCTGTATTCAAATGCGGGCGAGCGCATGCGAGATTGGCGACGACTGCCGTTTGATCGTACAACTTCACAGTCGCACTGATACCGGCCGCCGCGCGCACCGCCGAGTTCGCGCCGTCCGCGCCGACTAGCAGCTTCGCAATGAGTCGGCCGTCGCCTTCAAGCTCGACGGTGATCGCATCGGGCTGCGCCTCGAACGAAACGAACGTCGATTGAACTCGCTTGATCGTAGGCTGAAAGCCGCACGCCGCGTCAAGCACGCGCAGCAACTGACTTTCTTCGACAATGGTCGCCAGCCGCTCGACCGTCGCGCTGTAAGCATCGAACGTCAACTGCGGTCCGTCATCACCGAACACGCGCATGTGTTCGACCGGACAGACGCGTTGTTGATCGACACTGGCCCACACCCCGAGCGCTTCGAGCAAGGCCACGCTGGCCGGAGCAACAGCGTAGATGCGAGGATCAAATGGCGCCGCGGGCGTCGCCGCAAGCAGTTTCGGCCGGGGGCCGATCAAGGCAACGCTGAGTCGCTGTTGCGCAAACCCAAGCGCGACAGCCAGCCCCGGAATTCCAGTACCGACGACCGCGATATCGAACGAGGAAGCCACCATGAGAGTCGATGGATTATGCCGCTCGCGGCTCGCCCCTCAAGCTATACTTCGCGCCCCTCGCGCCGGGGACATTGCAAGTTTCAGCCGCCGTCCAATCAATCAAGCAGGAACGAGGCCAAGTAGCTCAGTTGGTAGAGCAGAGGACTGAAAATCCTTGTGTCGGCGGTTCAATTCCGTCCTTGGCCACCATCATTCGAACAACTGCCGGTGCGAAGCTCCTCGCCCGCTTCGTGCAAGATACCTTCCAGTTGTTCGAGCCCCATGGGCTTGACTAGATGATGGCGATAACCAACGGCCTTACTGCGGACGCGATCCGCCAACATTCCGAAGCCGCTCATTGCTATGGCGTACGCAGGTCGCGGTAGGGCGAGTTTGCTTAGCAGTTCCCAGCCGTCACCATCGGGCAACCCAATATCCGAAATCAATACTTCCGGGTTTGCGGCGGGCGCTTCAAGTAGCGCCTTGCGCATTGAGTCGGCGACGATGACGGTATGTCCTAAGTCCTCAAGCAGGAAAGTCAAAAACTCACGTGTATCGGTATGATTTTCGACGACAAAAACCCGCAGCGGCCGCGTCGCCGGAGGGTCACCCTCCCGAACCTGCGGTTCATCGCCACCAGACGGACTTTCTCTTGTAGCCATTACCTGAAAAGCCATATCTACACCGCCGGACTCAGAGGCAACTCGACCGTAAAGATCGCGCCTTGATTCCGGCCGCCGCTTTCTGCCTTAATAGTCCCGCCATGGGCTTCGACCGTTGCCCTTGAGATAGCAAGTCCAAGGCCCAAGCCGCCGTATTCGCGGGTAATCCATTCCCCGCCCTGACTAAAGGCCTCAAAGATACTAAGCAGCACCTCGGGCTCGATTCCGATGCCTGTATCGGCCACCGCCAGAAAAAACCGATCTTCTGACGCTTGGGTCGAGACGGTGATCTCACCCCATTCGGGGGTGAACTTCGAAGCGTTTTTCAACAAGTTCCATACCACCTGCTGGAGCCGAGTGAAGTCGCCCTGCGTTTTGAACCTGCGCGCACCCAGCGCCAAGGTCAGCTTTTGATTCATGCCTCTAACGTCCGTCTCCACAACTTCGCAGGCGGCCGTGATTGCGTGATGCAGATCAAGGGCCTCCGATATGACCTCAAACTGACCCCGCGTGATCCGCGTCAGATCAAGCAAGTCGTCGATCAAGTGCGACTCGATCCTGATGTTGCGGCGGATCATTTCGAGCGCGTCGTGTGCCGGCGCCGGCAAATCGGAGCGACGCGCGAGCGCCTGCACCGCCATCACGACCGGCGTCAACGGCGTACGCAATTCGTGGGACAACACCGCAAGAAAACGGTCCTTCGCGTGGCTCGCGGCCTCGAGCTCCGCGCGCGCGGTCTTGTTGTAGCGCAGCGCCTCCTCGAGTTCCGCACGGTTACGCGCTAGCGCTTCTGCAACTTCGCGCGCCTGCGTCTGATCGCGGAATATCTTTAACAGACCCACGGTGATGTTATTGGCGTCGTGCATCGCCATCATTGCACCGCTGCCCCACAACCGGCTGCCATCCTTGCGCAGATGCCAACGCTCGTCAGTAGAACGGCCCTCGGCTAGGGCGGTACGCGCTTCTGCAACCGGGGCACCGGCCGCGCGGTCGTCCGGGGTGAAGATGATGTCGGCCGGCCTACCGATGACCTCCGCCTCTTCGTAGCCAAGAAGGTGCTGTGCACCTGAATTCCAGCTCGTGATGTTGCGTTCAAGATCCATCGAAAAGATTGCGTACTCGCGTGCGTTTTCCACTACGAGCCGCAGTTGCTCTTCGCTTCGACGCGACTCGTCCTTCGCGCGATTGCGCTCTGTCAGATCCTGAATCAGTGCGCTCGCGGCGTACGGCTGGCCATTCCGACCACGCAGCACCGAAACGCTGAGGGCAACCCATACCTCGCTGCGGTCAGGTCGAATAAATCGATTTTCCATTTCGAACGGCGTGCCGTCGCGCGCCAGCCGCGCGAATAGCCTTTCGTTCTTCGGCAGATCATCAGGATGAGTAATGTCCTGAAAGCGCAGAACAGACAATTCATCTGAGGTGCGTCCTACCAAGTCGCATAAGCCCTGATTGGTGAATTGAAAACGGCCCAAAAAATCACACTGGCCCACACCGAGCGCAGTCTGCTCAACGATGGCGCGGAATCGTTCTTCGGATTCGCGTAGCGACTGCTCGGAAAGTGTCAGCCCGATCGTGTCAGCAGCATGCCGTGCGTACAGGTCAGTCAAGCTGAGCTCGCGCGCCGATGGCTGGTGGGGTTCACGAAAATGCGTTGTCAGTGCGCCCAGCAGTTGATCGTTGCGGTCAAACAGCGGAGTGGAGTGCAATCCACGGAACCCGGCCTCAGCCGCCAACGCCCGTAGCGGTTCGTAGCTTTCATCCTCGTTGACATCGGTTATGACAATTCGCTCGCGCCGGGTCAACGCCCGGGCCCCCAAGCCTGGTCCGTCAACCGGCATGCTGGCGAACTGTCCTAAAACAGACGACTCAAAGCCACGGTGCGCAGCAAGCTCAAGCGTTCCCGCCGTGCGGTTGTATAACTGAATACAACCAAAATCCGCATGCTGCATCTCGACCACCGCATCCAACATTTGACGAAGGAGCAGCGTTAGATCGGCGGTGCTAATCCGGCGTGAACCCAGCTCCTGCAGCCGGAGCATCGCCGTTAGCTCGGCCGTAGGCATCCCGCTGTCCGCGCGTGATGCCAATTCTTGCCGGTCAGGCGCGATCGGCTGTGCTTGTTTCGGCTTCGTTGCCGCTTTGTGGGTGCGTTGGCTTGGCTCGCTCATCGTGTATTGGTGTGCCGCAGCGATGGTTTGTCCTCGCACACGGCGTGCCTGCGGGCCGCTAAGCTAGCAACTTCCCCATCAGGAGGCGCCATGCAACGCATGTTTCTGCGCGTTTGTTGTGCACTTATTACATTAGCCGCGACGGCTGGTCCAGCGCAGGCGGCCGATTTGACCATTGGTCTATCAACGCCCATCACCTCGCTCGATCCGCACTTTCATAACTTGACGCCGAACAACAGCCTGGGGCGGCATGTATTCGAAACGCTGATCAAACAGGATGAAAGCCAGCGCATGCTGCCGGGGCTTGCCGAGTCATGGAAGGCGATCAACGATCTCGAGTGGGAAATCAAGCTGCGCAAGGGCGTGAAATTTCACAACGGGCAGGAGTTCACTGCCGACGACGTGATTGCCACGTTCAAGCGCGTGCCGAACGTACCGAACTCGCCCGCGTCGTTTGCGTTTTTCGTGCGGCCGATCGTCGACATCCAGGCTCCCGACAAATACACCCTGCGCTTGAAGACCGACAAGCCGCATCCGCTGTTGCCGAACGATCTCGGTGCGGTAATGATTCTTCCGAAGTCGATTGCAGACGCTGCAAAGACCGAAGACTTCAACTCCGGTAAGGCGATGATCGGCACCGGACCGTACCGCTACTCCGAGTACGCAGCCGGCGATCGGGTCGTGCTGAAGCGCAACGATGCGTATTGGGGCACCAAGCCCGCGTGGGACAACGTTCGCTTCCGCATGATTTCGAGTGCACCGGCGCGCGTCGCCGCGTTGCTGGCGGGCGACGTGCAGATGATCGAAGGCGTGCCCACGGCAGACATCGCGCAGCTGTCGAAGGACAAGCGAGTCGCGCTGTCATCGGCGGTTTCGAACCGCATCATCTACCTTCACATGGATTCGATGCGCGAGAAAAATTCGCCGTTCGTGACCAGCGCCGACGGCAAGCCGTTGGACGTGAATCCGCTGCGCGATCCGCGTGTGCGGCGCGCGATCAGCAAGATGATCGATCGCGATGCGATCGTGTCGCGCATCATGGAAGGACAGGGCGTTGCGGCGGGCCAGCTGCTGCCCGAGCAGTTCTTCGGCACCAGCAAGACGCTGAAGCCCGAGAAATACGATCCCGAAGGCGCGAAGAAACTGATGGCCGAAGCCGGCTATCCGAACGGCTTTGGGCTGACTCTGCACGCACCCAACAACCGTTACATCAACGATGCGGCGGTGGCGCAGGCAGTCGCGCAATACCTATCGCGCAACGGCATTGCGACCAAGCTCGAGACGATGCCGTCGGCCGTGTTCTTCTCGCGCGGATCGAAGCTCGAGTTTTCGTTCCTGCTCGCCGGCTGGGGCGCAGAGACGGGCGAGACCAGCTCGCCGTTGCGCGCGTTGCTCGCCACGTTCGACTCAAAGCAGGGCCTGGGCACCGCCAATCGCGGCCGCTTTTCGGATGCCGGCGTCGATGCCTTGTTGACGCAGGCGCTGACGACGATCGACGATACCAAGCGCGGCATCATGCTGGCGCGCGCGTCGGAAAAAGCGGTCGGCGAGATGATGGGACTGGTACCGCTGCACTACGAAGTCAGCACTTGGGCCACGCGGCAGGGAATGACGTACAAAGCGCGCGCCGACCAGTACACGTTTGCGTATGAAGTACGGCCGGGCAAGTAAGAAACTGGATTCCCGCCTGCGCGGGAATGACAGTTCGCTGAGCAGTCGCACCTAGCGACGAGGCACGGCCCGTGACCGTCTATGTGTTGCGCCGGTTGGCGCAGACGCTGCTGGTACTCGCGGTTACGTCGCTGCTTGTGTTCGGCGGCTTGTATCTGATCGGCGATCCGGTCGAGATCCTTGTCAATCCTGCCGCCGATCAGATCGAGAAAGAGCGTGCGAGCAAAGCGCTCGGGCTCGATAAGCCGATTCACGAGCAGTATCTCGGCTTCGTTGGCGGCGCGTTTAGCGGCAACCTCGGCAACTCGTTCGTCTATGCGCGGCCCGCGCTCGAAGTCATTTTCGAACGCATGCCGGCAACGTTGGAGCTCGCGTTTCTGGCGATGGTGATCGCGGTTTCGCTCGGCATTCCTCTCGGGCTTTACGCGGGGCTGCGACCTCACAGCGCTGGCGCGAAGGCGATCATGGCGGGATCGATCCTCGGTTTTTCGCTGCCGACTTTCTGGGTCGGCTTGATTTTGATTCTGGTGTTCGCGGTGCAGCTTGGCTGGCTGCCGTCGACTGGGCGCGGGCCGACAACCGATGTACTCGGGTTGCAGTTGTCGATCTTCAATGTTGAAGGCCTTCGATATGCGCTGCTGCCCGCGATC
>Ga0136614_10003027_pt1 | contig 10629 bp, 9 predicted proteins | sample AntDrymUQ2792106_2_FD_106643 | JGI IMG/M metagenome (GOLD analysis project Ga0136614, IMG submission 106643) | Polar desert sand microbial communities from Dry Valleys, Antarctica - metaG UQ279 (21.06) | ecosystem: Environmental > Terrestrial > Soil > Desert | place: Antarctica: Dry Valley... | reverse complement strand
CTTCCGATATCGCCCGCCCCGACGACCAGGACGCGGCGGCCGGCCAGTTCGTCGTTCCATGGGCTGTCCCACTCGCCACGCGCCTGGGCGGCGAGGTACCGGGGGAAATGCCGGACCGAGGCAAGCATCGCCGCCACGATCCACTCCGCCGTCGCGCCACTGTGCGCTCCGCGAGCGTTGCAGAGAACGACACCGTCCGGGACGTGTTCAACGAACCGCTCCGCACCGGCGCTGACCAGCTGGATAACTTCCAGCAGCGGCAGTTGAGCAATCACCTCCGCGACGTCCAGCGTGGCGAGGAACGGCGGGACCCATACCGTCGACCCACTCCCGCCGTGGGAGACCTCGCCCACTCCCTCGTAGACGTGGCAATGCAGACCTGAAAGTCCCCCGAGCTGCTCGGCTGCATATTCGTTGGGAACAAGCACGTCGAGAGTCACGAGGAAGGAGCCTAAGCGGCCGCGAGGGCGGGTGGAACTTCACACGCCCGCAACGGGGCACCTCCCTACCCTGTTGGGGTGAACCGTTATGGCTGGCGCACGCACCGAGCGCCGTCACGGCCGACATCACGGATCCGGCGAGCGGGGCCAGTAGCCGCGATCGGGCTCATCGTCCTCACTGGCTGTTCGGACGGCTACGCCGCGGCCGGACCGTGGGTGGTCAAGCCAGAGGGACCACCCCCGGTCGTCGCACCACCCCAGGATCCGAGCTCCAGCCAGCAACCGGGCGAACCGGGACCGGGCGCGGAGGGCGAGGATCCCAACGTCGTGGCCACCGGGCTGTCCGTGCCCACTGGGCTGGCCCTACTGACCGATGGGAGTGCGCTGGTCGGTGAGCGCAACACCGGGCGCATCCTGCAGGTCTTTCCTGACGCCTCAGCTCCGATCGAACTCATGGTGGTGCCCGGCCTGGACGCAACCGGTGACGGGGGGCTGCTCGGCCTCGCGTTGTCACCGACCTACGAGCAGGACCGCCTGATCTACGCCTACATCACCACCGCAGAAGACAACCGGGTCGTGAAGTTCCCGATCGGCGGAGCGCCCAATCCGGTGTTCACCGGAATCCCCAAGGGCGCCACCCACAACGGCGGGGCGTTGATCTTCGGTCTCGACGGCGCGCTGTACGTCGGGACCGGCGACACCGGAGTACCCGACTTTGCTGAGGACGAGCAGAGCGTGGCAGGAAAGGTGTTGCGGATCGACATCTTCGGTGAACCGGTTGGCATTGAAGCGATCTACACCAGCGGCCACAGCGACGTCACCGCACTGTGCCTCGGACCGGACGGGCAATTGTTCGGGACCGATCTGATCGATGGGGAGCCCGACGAGGTGAATGTCCTGGTGGAGGATGAAGAGTACGGCTGGCCACGGGCAGACTCCGGCACGATCGATCCGATCCTGGAGATCGACCCGCCGGGAGACGGAATCGGCGGGTGCGCGCTGGCCGGCGGCTCGATCGCGATTTCGTCGCTGGACGGTCAGCGCATCTACATCAATCAGCTGGACGCGGAGTACGCCCCGATCGGTGAGGTGACGGAGTTCCTTACCTCGACGTACGGCCGATTGCGAACGCTCGTCTTCGACGCCGAGGGCGCGCTGTGGGTGACGACCAACAACCGGGACGGCATCGGCACGCCGACCGAGGACGACGATCGCGTGCTGCGCATCCTGTCTCCGCCGATCGGAGGTGGCGGGGGCGGCACCTCCTGACCGGGCCAACCCAATCCATGCGACGTCAGGCCGCATAGACCGAGCCCAAGCCCGTCCCGATCTCGCCGTCCGCCCGGCGAGCGGCCGCGGCCCCCGCGACGGCACTGGTCCCCAAGGTGCTGGTGTGCGCTTGTAGCGCAGTCAGTTGGCCAACGACGTCGGCGCAGTAGTCCAGAGCGCTGTTCGCGACCGGCATCTCATTGCAGCTGGCCTCGCTCAGTTGTGACAACTCGGTCTGAAAGCTGGTGCTGATACCGGCGTACCGCTCGGCCAATGTTGCGGTCTCCGTGCCACTCCGATCCGCGGCAACCGTGTCGACCCCGACCTCGTCCTCAGCACCCATGGCCCTTCCCACTTTGTCGTCGTCTTGGTCTTGCCGACAGTAGGACCGTGAGTGGCGGCAGCGCTGAGCCAGTCCACAGACACAGCCGAGCTTTGACCCGCAGCCAGTCGGACAATCCTGTTTCTCGCCGGCCTGTGGACAATCCCTGCTGCGTGCTGTCCAAGGGTCGTAGCGTTTCGCCGGAGAAGCACTTTTTCACAGGACGGCGACGATGACCAACACCGACTTCTACCCAACCGACACACGTGCCCGCCCCGATGAGATCCGGCGCAGCGCGGAGGGACTCGAGTCGATCAGCGGCGTGTTGCTGGGTCACGGTGACAATGTTCGGGCCGTGTTGAGCGACGTGGCGCTGTCCTTCTCTGAGGTCATCGCTCCCGTGGTGGCTGCCCAGATCGGGGACAACGTGGCCGCGCTGGAGACCGCCGTAGAGGGCACCCAGTTCGGGTACGCGGTCGGGATGAGCTGGGCCGCGGACGTGGAAGCGTTCATCGCAGCAAGGAATGAGTTGAAGGCCCGCTGGGAGCTCGCCGAGATCGACGACTTCGGCGTGCCGGCACCTCTGAATCTGATCCCTCCCCCCGAGGCAGCAGACGCCGAACGACTGCGTCTCGAGAATCGGGTTGCCGTGAAGGAGGCCCGCAGCGTTGCCCTTGACGGCTTCATTCTCGAAGGACATGCGCTCTGGGAGAGCTTTCAGGAGAAGGTGACCGAGAAGGCACGCATGTTCGATGCGGGGCCTACCCCAGAGAATCTCGCGCTGGTTGTGTCCTTCCTCGGTTGGGGCGCGATGACACTCTGGCCGAGATCGCGCCTGCTCCGGTCTCCGCAGCCGAGGGCGTCACGGCTGGGACAACAGTCATCGAAGGGCTGAACGGTGCGGCGGGCCCGCAAGCCGTAGCCGAGGCCCTCACCGATGTCGCCGCCATCATCAGACGCGCGGAGGCCGCGCAGGAACTCACCCCCGCCGAGATCGACTTCTTAGCAGCCTTCTACGAAACCGTAGGTGAACGGGTCCCCGAACTGCCGGGCTACCTGGCCCAGACGTCGTTCACCTACACCTACAGTGCGCCGACATCCCGAGCTGACGACGACAGCCCTCCCGCGTACACCGCCCACACCGTCGACGGGCTGGATCCGTCGCTGGTCACGGCGCTGACCGCCGCGGCGGCGAACGGCATGCTCGTTCTTTCGCGTAACGGTCCCGGCGGCGGCGGGTACGCGCGGCTGCCCGCCTGGGTACGCGACGCACTCGCCGGCGATGAGGACTATGTCGGTCCGCCCACCTCACCGACGAGTCCGCCGATTGTCGGGGTCGGCAGTGATTTCGAGTCGTTGGTGGAGTTGGCAGAGCTCTTCGACTACTCCTCCGTTGAAGCGGGCACCGGACTGAGCCACCAGCTCGCGATGGCGACCCAGAATCTCACCCAGATCGGTAACGATGCCGGCTTTCTCTTCACCGAGGACGTCGCGGCAGGGGTTGTGGCGGAGGTGGACTCGACCGGGCGGTCGTTCCTGAGCGTCATAGCCCGAAATGACGAGGCCAGTGTTGACTTGATCCTTGACGAGGACCTGCCCGACGATTACGACCCAGTCACGTTCTTCGCCGACATTTACAGCTTCGCCTGGTCAGACGACGGACAGGCAGCCGCCGGCATCACCGGCGTGCTCACCGACGACCACGACGGCACTGCGGCCGAGCAGGAGCGTGCCACACGAGGCATATCAGACCTAGTCTCCCACCTGACCTCGGACCCGGAAACCTACGAGGGGCTCATGGATCATGTCGGCGGTGGTGACTCACAGGAGAGTGCTCTTGGCCAAGTGAATCCGCTCCTCGCACAAGAACTCGGCGGCCTCATGGCTACCTACTTCGAGGAGTTCGGTAGTCCGTTGTCACCGCCTCGTGACGGCCCGCCACCGGCGTTCTACGCCACCGCGGATGAGCGGTTGAGATTTTCCACCCTGATCGCCACTGATCCCATAGCGGCCGAGACTCTCTACGCGTCGCTGCAGGACCACACAGCTGACGTGCTGGCTCAAGTTCCCGCGGAAGCGGCACCGTATGAAGTTGGGCGCGAGATTGGTCAGCTCTTCGCCCTCGTTGACGCCGGAATCGTTGCCGCGGCGGCGGACCCGATGGAGGACGTTCGCAACATGCAGGAATTCGGCCTCGACGCCATCGGTGCCGTAACCGCGGCCGTTCCCCACCCTGCCGCCAAAGCGATGCTCGGGGTCGGCGAGGCCCTGTTGTCAGGCCAGGTTGAGGAGCAGCTCGATGTCGACACCCCGGGCTATATGTTGGATGGCGCCGAGCGTCAGTACCAGGTCGTCGCGGGACTCACGCAGGGTCTGATCGACGACGGGCAGCTCGACGGTTCGGCGCTCGGCGCTGATCTCGTCGACGAGGATGGCCAGATTCGAAGCATCTACGAACTCTCGATTGCATCGGATGCGGCAACCGGCGCATTGGCCTTCGCGGTAAATGGGGTCGTCGCAGCTGACATCCTCACGTGGCTGCTCCAACAGCTTGATCTGGGCTACGAGGAGATGCTCGCCGGCCCACCGGCCATGGAAGACTAGAACGGTCGCCGCAGTGCCGCAGCTGTCATAGTTCGACGCCGAGTCGTTGGGCGATCATGGCCTTCACCGATGCGGCGTCGGCCTGACCGCGGGTGGCCTTCATGACCGACCCGAGCAGCACGCCCACAGCGGCGACCTTTCCGCTCCGGATCTTGGCGACGACTTCGGGGTTGTCGGCGATCGCGTTGTCCACGGCCGAGTCCAGAGCTCCGGTGTCGCTTACCACCGCCAGGCCACGGGCGGCGACTACCGCTTCCGGCTCGCCTTCCCCCGCGAGAACCCCATCGAGCACCTGGCGCGCCAGCCGATCGTTGACCTTCCCGTCGGCCACCAACCGTGCCAGCCCCGCCACCTGCGCCGGTGTGATCGCCAACTCGGCCAGCTCGACATCCTCGGCGTTGGCCCGGCGGGCGAGATCGCCGAGCCACCACTTGCGGGCATCAGCAGCCGACGCGCCGGCCGCGACCGTCTCGGCGAACAGTTGCAGCGCACCGGTGTTCACCAGCCAGGACATTTCGTCATCGGACAGGCCCAGCTCGGCCTGCCGGCGACCCCGCTTGACGGAAGGGGAATCCGGAAGCGCTGCCCGCAGCTCCTCGACCCAAGCAGGGTCGGGAGCCACCGGGACGAGATCGGGCTCGGGGAAGTACCGGTAGTCGGTTGCCTCCTCCTTGCTCCGTCCCGACGTCGTCGAGGAGGTGTCCTCATGGAAGTGCCGAGTCTCCTGAACGATCCGGCCACCCTCGTCGAGCACCTGCGACTGCCGGATCATCTCCGAGCGGACCGCGCGCTCGACTGACCGCAGCGAGTTGACGTTCTTCGTCTCGGTCCGAGTGCCCCACGCAGCAGCGCCTTTGGGTGCCAACGATGTGTTCACATCGCAACGCATCGAGCCCTGCTCCATCCGGACGTCGGAAACGTCGAGCCCGCGCAACAGCTCTCGGAGTTCGGTGACGTACGCACGCGCCACGACGGGCGCCAACGACCCGGTCCCCGCTATCGGCTTGGTGACGATCTCGACCAACGGAATGCCAGCCCGGTTGTAGTCCACCAGGGAGTGGTCGGCCCCTTGGATCCGGCCGGTCGCGCCTCCGACGTGCAGGCTCTTACCGGTGTCCTCCTCGAGGTGCACCCGCTCAATCTCGACCCGGAACTGCTCGCTGTCGACCATGACATCGAGGTAGCCGTCGGTACACAACGGCTCGTCGTACTGGCTGATCTGGAAGTCCTTGGGCATGTCCGGATAAAAGTAGTTCTTCCGGGCGAATCGGCACCACGTGGCAATCGTGGCGTTCAGCGCCAACCCGATCCGGATGGTGTACTCGATCGCCTTCACGTTCACGACCGGAAGCGCACCTGGAAGCCCGAGACAGACCGGACAGGTCTGGGTATTGGGCTCAGCCCCGAACTCGGTCGGGCAGCCACAGAACATCTTCGACATCGTGCCGAGTTCGACGTGGGTCTCGAGGCCGATCACCGGGTCGTACCGGGCAGTGACGTCGTCCACGGTGATCTCGGACGTCGTTGTCACAACGCCTCCGTGATACCGGTGCGACAAATGGCAGCCGCGCTCAAGTCCGGGGATGCCTCACGAACAGGTCCCAGAACCAATAACCCGACAGGCCGGTGTACACGGTGAACAGAACACGAAACAGCCAGTCGAAGTTCCACAGGTACCCGGTGATCGACAGCAGTACCAGCATCAGCGCGCCTCCGACCATGCGCTGGACGAGCAGTTCTCGCGGGGTCGGAAGTTCGGGCTGGATCTGCGCCGCGGTCGTCGAATACGCCGGGGGCGCCGGCAGGGAAGGCAGCGGCGGTACGTGCGAGCCGGACGGGGGCACGGCCGGTGAATCGGGGTCGTACTCGGTCCACTGTCCGGTCAAGCGAATTCCTCCCTAGCTCGTTCGCCCGCGGTGTGAAGTTCATTCTACGTCTGATCCGGTGCCGGACGAGCCGCAGGTCAGACACGCCATGGTTGACAACGCGATCAGTCATCGGATCGGGATCTCCTGCAGCAGTGGATGTCCGCGACGGGCGTCCAGCGCGGATTCGACCGCAGCCGCCACTCGGTAACAGCGATCGTCTGCCAGCGCTGGAGCCATTATCTGCAACCCCACCGGTAGCCCATCGGACAGACCCGAAGGCACCGAGATCGCCGGCGTCCCGGCCAGGCTCGCGGGCAGCGTGCACAGGTCCGCGGCGTACATCGCGAGCGGGTTATCGGTGCGAGCCCCCAACGGGAAGGCCACGGTGGGCGTGCTCGGCGAGACCAGGACGTCGGCAGCTCCGAAGGCGGCAGCGAAGTCGCGACTGATCAACGTACGGACCTTCTGCGCCTGACCGTAGTACGCCTCGTAATAGCCACTCGACAAAGCATAGGTTCCAATCATGATGCGACGCTTGACTTCTGGGCCGAAACCAGCCTGCCGGGTCAGCGCCATCACTTCATCGAGACCTCGTACGCCGTCATCGCCGACCCGCAAGCCGTATCGGACGGCGTCGAAGCGAGCCAGATTGGAGGACGCCTCACTGGGAGCTATCAGGTAGTAGGCGGCCAACGCGTACCCGAAGTGCGGGCAGGAGACCTCGACGATCTCGGCGCCCAGCCCCGCCATCACCTCGACGGCTTCACCCACACTCGTCAGCACCCCGGGCTCGTACCCGTCAGCGAAACCATGACCGCCGAGTTCACGGACGACCCCGACGCGAAGACCGGTCAGATCACCGCTGGCACCAGCACGGGCCGCAGCGACGACCGGCGGGACGGGCGCCGGAATCGACGTCGAGTCGGACAGGTCGTGTCCGGCGATCGTTTCGTGCAGCAGCGCGGTGTCGAGGACCGTACGGCCGAATGGCCCTGCCTGATCCAGGCTGGAGGAGAACGCGATCAGGCCGTACCGGCTGACTCCCCCATACGTGGGTTTGTGCCCGACCAGGCCGGTGACCGCAGCGGGCTGCCGGATCGACCCGCCGGTGTCGGTGCCGATACCCAGCGGCGCCAGACCCCCGGCGACGGCCGCGCTGGACCCCCCCGAGGACCCACCGGGGATCCGATCGAGATCCCATGGATTATGCGACGGCCCAAATCCGGAGTTCTCCGTGGAGGACCCCATCGCGAACTCATCCATGTTGGTCTTGCCGAGAATCACGATCCCGGCCGCTTTGATCCGGGCCGTTATCGTGGCGTCGTACGGCGGAATCCAGCCGGCCAGGATCTTGGAGCCGCTGGTGGTCTCCAACCCCCTGGTGACCACGACGTCCTTCAGCGCCAGCGGAACGCCGGCCAATGGTCCCAGAGATTCACCCGCGGCACGCTGGTCATCAACGGCCTTGGCCGATGCCAGCGCACCGTCGGTGTCCACGCGCAAAAAGGCGTGCAACGCGCCGTCGTCGGAGGCAATCCGGTCCAGGTGCGCCTGGGTCACCTCGACTGCGCTGACCTCACCCGAGGCGATCAATGCAGCGATCTCGACGGCCGTACCGGCGGTCAGGGAACTGCTGGCGGTCATGCCGGCTCGTTCAGGATGCGAGGCACCCGGAAGCGACCACCCTGCGCGGCCGGAGCCGCCGCCAGGACCTCGTCGGGATGCAGGCATGGTCCCAGCGCGTCTGGACGGGTGATGTTGGTCAACGGGACGGCGTGCGTCGTCGGCGGGATGTCGTCTGCGGCGACGTCGGCAACGTGGGCGACCGAGGAGAGGATGACATCGAGCTGTCCGGCGAACAGGTCGAGTTCCTCATCGGTGACCGCCAGCCGCGCAAGATGTGCCAGGTGGGCCACATCGTCGCGGGACAGTGCAGTCATGCGGTGGCACTCATGCGGTGGCGGTCATTGCGATGACGGTCATGCAGGGGTGCGCTCCTCGAGAGCGGATGGACGGGCCGCCGCGAAGGTCCGCGGGCAGCTTGGACGGGAGGAGTTTATAACTCCGCGTCATCACACGCCCGACACATTCGTCTGGCACTGTTGCCCCTGCCATGTCCTACCTCTTGAGAGTCGTCGTACCGGATCGTCCCGGCATGCTCGGGGCACTGGCGACATCCCTGGGTGCCAGTGGTGCGGACATCGTCAGCATCGACGTGGTGCATCGTTCCAACGGCGTGGCCGTCGACGACATCGTCGTCGAGTTGGCTCCCGGCGGCCTTCCGGACGGCCTGATCACTGCTGCCCGGTTGATCGATGGTGTGTCCGTGGAGTCGCTGCGCCCGTTCTCCGGGACGCTGGACACCCATCGTGAACTGGTGCTGGTCGAAGCGCTGGCCGGTAGCGGCCCAGGGGTTGCGCAGTTGCTGGCCGACGAACTGCCCCGGATCTTTCGGGCCAGTTGGGCGTTGCTGGTCGGCTGCCCGCCGCCGTACGACGGAACCTCGAGAGTGATCGCCTCCAGTTCGGCAGCCCCGGAAGTCGTCGAGACTGAGGTGGAGAAGTTCCCTTGGTGCCCGATGAAGTCCCCGACCTTGCTCGACCCGGAGGCCGACGGCGTGCCGCCGATCTTCGCCCTCCTCGGTACCCAGGTCATGGGTGCGCCGATGGGCGACTCGCGTCAGGTAGTTCTGGTCGGCCGAGCCGGGGGGCCCCCGTTCCTCCGCTCGGAGCTGCTCCGCCTTGCCCACCTGATTGGGATCGCGACCACCGTGTCCGCGATCAACGCCTGAGCGCAAACCGGGTCAGGCCGAGCCGGTGGTAGCCACCTCGGATGCTGCTTGTCGTCCCCGATCGAGCAGGATCTGGAAGCCGGCCTCGTCGAGCATCGGGATCTTGAGTGCGTTGGCTCTGTCGTACTTCGAGCCCCCAGGATTGTCCCCGGCGATGACGAAATCAGTCTTCTTCGACACCGAGCCGGTGACCTTGCCCCCCAAGGCTTGTACGGCCTCGGTCGCGGAGTCCCGGCTGTAGTTCTCCAGCGACCCGGTGACCACCACGGTGAGGCCATCGAGCGGGCGCGGCCCCTCGTCGGTCCGCTGCTCGGCCAGCCGTACGCCGGCCGCCCGCCATTTCTCCACGACCTCGCGGTGCCAGTCGACGGCGAACCACTCAACCACCGCCCGTGCGATGGTCGGCCCGACTCCATCCGCGGCGGCCAGCTGTTCCTCCGAGGCCCCGGCGATGGAATCGATCGAGCCGAACTCCCGCGCCAATGCCTGAGCTGCCGTCGGGCCGACATGACGGATCGAAAAACCGACCAAAACCCTCCACAGTGGTCGGTCCTTGGCCGTCTCGAGATTGCCCAGCAGCTTCGCGCCGTTGGCCGACAACGCGCCGTCCTTCTTGGTGAACAACGGGCAGCGGCTCAGCTGCTCCTCGTCCAAGCCGAAGATGTCGCCCTCGTCTTTGACCAGGCCCGCCTCCAGGAGCGCGACCGCCGCTTCGTACCCGAGCACCTCGATGTCGAAGGCACCTCGACCCGCAACATGGAAGATCCGCTCTCGCAGTTGCGCTGGACAGGAGCGCGCGTTTGGACACCGAATGTCGGCATCACCCTCTTTCTGCGGAGCCAGCGTGGTGCCGCACCCCGGGCACTCGCTCGGCATCTCGAAGGCCAGCTCGGATCCGTCACGCATGGCTACGATGGGTCCGAGGATCTCGGGGATCACGTCACCCGCCTTGCGCAGGACCACGGTGTCGCCGATCAGCACACCCTTGCGGGCAACCTCCGAGGCGTTGTGCAGGGTGGCCATGCTCACCGTGGAACCTGCGACCAGCACCGGCTCCATGACGCCGTACGGCGTGACCCGTCCCGTCCGGCCCACGTTTACCCGGATGTCGAGCAGCTTGGTGTTGACCTCTTCCGGTGGGTATTTGAACGCGATCGCCCACCGCGGTGCGCGACTGGTCGATCCCAGCCGCCGCTGCAGCACGATGTCGTCGATCTTGACGACGACCCCGTCGATCTCGTGCTCGACGCTGTGCCGGTCCTCGCTGTAACGCCGGATGTAGTCGCGTACACCGGCCAGGTCGGGAAACGTTTCGTACCGATGGCTGGTCGGCAG
>Ga0136614_10003026_pt1 | contig 10630 bp, 9 predicted proteins | sample AntDrymUQ2792106_2_FD_106643 | JGI IMG/M metagenome (GOLD analysis project Ga0136614, IMG submission 106643) | Polar desert sand microbial communities from Dry Valleys, Antarctica - metaG UQ279 (21.06) | ecosystem: Environmental > Terrestrial > Soil > Desert | place: Antarctica: Dry Valley... | reverse complement strand
GACGGCGGGCCGCGCAGCCGCGACTGGGTGCCGCGCCTGCGGGTCGGCGATCCGGCGCGCAGCAGCGAGATCACCGTCGTGTGGGAGGGCGCCGTGGCCGTGCGCCGCGACGTGTTCGAGCGGGTCGGCGGCTGGCCGGCCGCCTTCCGCTTCGTGCACGAGGGCATCGACCTCGGCTGGCGCGTCATGGACGCCGGCTTGCGCCTGCGCTACGCGGGCGACGTGGTCGCGCTGCACCCCTCGCCGACAGGCGCCCCGCACGGCTACTCGTACTATTTCGGTGCGCGCAACCGCGTCTGGCTGGCGCGCCGCTACCTGCCGCTGCCGCTGGGCGCCCTCTACGTGACCGCCTTCGCGCTGCGCACCGTGCCCCGCCTGAAATCCCGGCGGGCCGTGCGGGAGGCGGCGCGCGGCTACCGTGACGGGATGCGCGGGCCCTGCGCCGGACGAAGCCGGCTGCGGGCCCGGACCCTGCTGCGCATGACGCAGGCAGGCCGCCCTCCCATCATGTAGTGACCTCAGAGACCCAACGTGACCACCGCCGCCCACCCGCATCACCGCGAGAACGACTTCGCCGAAGAGCACCACGTCTACGAGCCGCACCTCGTGGGCCTGCCGCCGCTGCTGCCCTACATCGGCGAGGCGTGGCGGCGCCGCTCGTTCGCGAACGAGCTCTCGCGCACCAGGCTGCGCGCCCAGCACTTCAACACGGCGTTCGGTCAGCTCTGGCTGGTCCTGAACCCGCTGCTGCTGGCCAGCGTCTACTTCATCCTCGTCGACATCCTGCGCGGCGGATCGAGCACGCCCGGCTTCCTCGCCCACCTGATCGCGGGGATCTTCGCCTATTACTTCGTGTCCGGTGCGGTGCGCGAGGCGACCAGGTCGGTCGTCGGCGGCGGGCGGCTGATCCTCAACACGGCGTTCCCGCGTGCGCTGCTGCCGCTCGCCTCGGTGATCAGCGCGTTCAAGAAGTTCCTGCCGACCGTCGTGATCTACGTCCCGGTGCACCTCGGTTCCGGCCTCCCGGTCGGCCCGGAGCTGCTGTGGGTGCTCCCGCTCGTGTTCCTCCTGGTCGTGCTGGCGTCGGGCCTGGCGCTGATCGTGTCGGCCCTGCAGGTCTACTTCCGCGACCTCAAGAGCTTCATGCCGTACCTCCTGCGCGTGTGGCTCTACGTCTCGCCGGTCCTGTACTTCGCGTCGGAGATGCCGAAGGGCTACCGCTTCCTGCTCGACCTCAACCCGCTCGGTCAGCTGCTTGCGGCGTGGAGCGACGTGATCAACCTCGGACAGGCCCCGACCGTGCACCAGCTCGGCGTCGCGAGCGCGTGGGCGTTCGGCCTGCTGCTCGCCGGCTTCGTCTACTTCGTCTCGCGAGAGCGTGAGTTCGCTGTCCGTCTCTAGCCCGCCCAGCATCGTGGTGCGGGACGTCTCGGTGACCTACAAGACGTCGTTCGACCGCAGGCCGACGCTGAAGGGGACGTTCAAGCGCCTCGGCCGGCGCGAGCGGATCGTGCGCGAGATCGAGGCGGTCAAGCACGTCTCGTTCGAGGTCCCGCACGGCACGGTGCTCGGGATCGTCGGCTCCAACGGCGCCGGCAAGTCGACGCTCGTGCGAGCGATCGCCGGGATCTTGCCCCCCACCGAGGGGCGGATCGACGTCTACGGCCGGGTGAGCACGCTGCTGGCGCTCGGCGTCGGCTTCAACCGGAACCTCTCCGGGCGCGACAACGTCCGCCTCGGCGGTCTGGCCGCCGGACTGGAGCGCGACCAGCTCGCGGAGAAGTACGAGGAGATCGTGAAGTTCGCCGAGCTCGGCGACTTCATGGACCTGCCGATGCGCACCTACAGCTCGGGCATGTACGGCCGGCTGGCGTTCTCGGTCGCGGTCAACATGGACCCCGACATCCTGCTGATCGACGAGGCGCTCTCGGTCGGCGACGCGCAGTTCCGGCGCAAGTCCGCGAATAAGATGCGCGAGCTGTGCGGCCAGGCGCGCACGATCGTGCTGGTCAGCCACGCGCTCGGCACGATCCGCGAGCTGTGCGACCAGGCGATCTGGATGGACCACGGGGTGATGCGGATGTGGGACGACCCCGAGTCGGTGATCGACTCCTACACCGAGTTCCTCGAGGTCGGCCAGGACGCGGTCACGCTCGAAGACGTGTGACGCAGTCCGGCGCGGCGAGCACGCGCCAGGCGGCGTTGCGGTAGATCTCGCGGTAGCCGGGCGGGACCGTCACGCGCGGGAAGTTCTCCTGGTAGAAGCGCCGCATCAGCGGGACCCGGCGCGGCGCCAGCAGCACGTCGCGCAGCGGGCTCGCGCCGGCCGCGACGGTCCCGACCGTGCTCGGGTCGGTGCCGAGCCAGTAGCGCAGGTGCGGCAGCGGGCGATGGTCGGAGGCGGAGATGCGCCCGCCGCAGCCCTGCACCGCGCGGCGCACCGCCGGGGCCCGCGCGGCCTCCCGCAGCTCCGCGTACATCGTGCCGTCGCGGTCCAGGCGGCGCTCGAGATCGGCCAGCATCCCCACGTGCCAGGGCACGAACGCGACCGAGAGCGTCGCGGCGAGGATGCCGAGGCCGAGCCAGAGCCGGCGGGCGCGCGGATCGGCCACCAGCAGCCAGCCGCACACGGCCAGCCCGTAGAACAGCGCGAGGAGGACCGAAGGCGTGCGCACGTAGCGCCCGATCAGCGGGAGGCCGAACAGCGGCCCGAGCATGAACACGGCCGTCATCGCGACGACCACGGCGAGCGGGAGGATCGCCTCGCGGCGGCGAAAGCGCCACGCGAAGGCCAGGCCGATCGGGATCCCGACGACCAGCGGCTCGCGCAGCGTGTAGCCGAAGTACTGCGCCGTCCAGTAGGGCGCCTGGTCGATCTCGCGCCGCCGGTCGACGGCCTCGGCGAGCTTCGCGGTCCCGTGCAGCGAGTGCAGCGGGTCGCCGGTGACGAACCAGTCGCTCAGCGCCCACAGCAGCGGCGCGAGCGCGGCGAGCGCCGCCAGCCGGACGCGGCGGCGGTTCTCCGCCGCCGGCCACATCCAAAGCACGTAGAGCCCGCCGAGCACCCAGGCCTCCGGGCGCATCAGGCCGGCCACGACCAGCAGCGCGAGCACCGCTTCCCCGCGCATCTGTCTCGCTTCGCTCGCCACCGGCTTCGCCTCGCGCTTGCGTGCCTCCAGCAGCACCGCCGCCACGATCAGGACCGCGAACGCGGTGTCCTGGTAGCCGAGCAGCGCATCGCGCTCGAGCGCCGGGCGCGTCAGCACGACCAGCGCGGCGACGACGCCGACCCACGGCGAGAACAGCTCGGCGCCCAGGCGGTAGGTCAGCCAGACGAGCAGACCGAACGCGAGCAGGATCAGCCACAGCATCAGCTGGTCACCGGAGTCGCCGAACGGCGTCGCCAGCACGGAGACGGCGGTCTCGAGCGGGTGCGGCGTCGGCGCGTAGTCGGCCGTGTAGTCCGGCTTCAGGCCGCGGACCAGGTCGCGCGCCCACAGCAGGGCGTAGCGCGCGTCGTAGTTCAGGTACCAGGGGTGATAGACCACGCGCAGCAGGGCGGCGACGCCCACGACCGTCGACAGCGCGGCCAGGACGGGCCGCGGTGGCCGTGAGGTCGCGGCCAGGCGAAGCCGGTGGCGAGCGGAGCGAGACAGGGCTGCCGCCGGGGACGAGGCGGTGGCCATCCGGCGGCTGACGATAGCGCGGCCCGCTTACCGCTCCGTCGCGAATCCAGCCGCTCGACGACATAAGCACAGTATGTGTGCTTATGTCGACGAGGGGTGCTGGATCGGCGGAGCCGGCTAGTACCGTTGGGGGACACCGCGTCGATCGTCGCCCGCGCGGGTTCCCCCCGTTCGATGACGCGCAGCCGTTCCGTCCCAGCTCTGCTCCTGGTCCTCGCGGCGCTCGCGGCGCTTCCCGCCGCCGCGCACGCCGCCGGCAAGGGGCCCGTCACCGCGTCGGGCTGGCAGGTGACGCCCGCGGGCAAGCAGTTCGGGATCTCCAAGCACGCGACCGGCTTCCAGGGGCCGCTGGCCTCCGCCCTGACGCCCGGGTCGACCAGGCTGCTGTCGGTGTCGAGCGGCGCCTCGCGGACCAACACGGCCGACCTGTTCGACCTGCGCCGGCGCCGGCGCAGCTCATACATCCGCTACGACGCGCGGCGCGGCGTGGGGGAGGCCGTGTTCTACGGCGTCGCGATGTCGCCCGACGGCACGAAGGCGTGGGCGTCGGGCGGCGGCCAGGACGTCGTCCACGCCTATTCCGTCGGCCGCCAGCTGCGCGAGGTCGCGACGGTCCCGGTGCCGAGCTTCCCGGCCGGGATCGCCTACGGGCGCACCCCGCGCGGCGACCGGCTCTACGTCGCCAACAATCTCAGCGGGCGCGCGGGCGACACCAACCCGCCGGGCCACACCGTGACCGTAATCGACCCCGCGACCAACGGGGTCACGTCCGTCATCGACCTCGGCGTCGCCGCGCAGCCGTTCGGCGTCGCGTTCGAGCGGCACGGCGCCAAGGCGTACGTGACGCAGTGGATGGGCCGCTCGGTCTCGATCGTCGACACCGCGGCGGAAGTCGTGAAGCGAGAGCTCCTCCTCTCGCCGCTCTCGAACCCGCTCCAGGCCGACCACCCGAGCGCGATCGCGGCCAATCCCAAGCGCGACGAGGTCTACACGGCGAACGCGAACTCCGACACGGTGTCGGTGATCGACACGATCACCGACCGCGTGGCGCGCACGATCGACGTCTCGCTGGTGCACGACGCACGCGAGGGCGCCACCCCGAACGGCCTGGCGGTGAGCCCCGACGGCAAGCGGCTCTACGTCGCGCTCGCGGGCGAGAACGCGCTCGCGGTGATCGACGTGGCGCGCCGCCGGGTCCTCGGCTTCATCCCGACCGCCTGGTCGCCGGTCGACGTCGACATCGCCGCCGACGGGTCCAAGCTCGTCGTCACGGGTCAAAACCGCGTGGGCGACAAGCCCAACCGCTGCGCGGGCCCATACGCGGTCGGCGACTGCAGCTCGGGCGACCTGATCTACGCCGACACCGCGGCCACCTCGACGCAGACGATGACCAAGGGCGTCATCAACGTCATCACGGCGCCGCGCACGACCAGGGCGCTGCGCCGGCACACCGCGCAGGTGCTGGCCAACAACCGCGTGCGCGCACGGCTCGCGCCCGCGCCGAAGGCGCTGCGCGCGATCAAGCACGTCATCTACGTGATCAAGGAGAACCGCACCTACGACCAGGTGCTCGGCGACCTCGGCAAGGGCGACGGCGACCCGTCGCTCACGCTGTTCCGCGAGGACTCCTCCCCGAACCACCACGAGCTCGCGCGCCGCTTCACGCTGTTCGACAACTTCTATGCCGACGCCGACGTGTCGGCGGACGGTCAGAGCTGGGCCACCGCGGCCGGCGTCACCGACTACACGAACAAGACCTGGCCGATCTCCTACTCGCCGGCGCCGCGCAAGGCGCACCGAGCACGCGACTTCGAGGATCTCTCGATGGCCGAGGTGCTCCTGACCGAGCCGCTCGCGCTCGACCGCACCGTGTTCCGCACGGCGGCCGCGACGACGCGCGGCTTCCTGTGGGACAACGCCTACGACAACGGCGTCTCGTTCCGCAACTACGGCATTTACACGAAGATCCCCGGCGACTGCCAGGGCGGCACGAATACGTCGACCACGACGCGGCTGGACGACAGCCGCTTCGGCGACCATGTCAACGAGTACTTCGCCGGCTTCAACATGAGCTGCTCGGACCACGCGCACCGGCTGCCCGAATGGGAGCGCGACTTCCGCGCCTACGAGCAGCTCTACGCCGCCGACCCAAAGACCGACCCGCTGCCGCAGCTCACGTTCGTACGGCTGCCCAACGACCACACGTACGGCACCGCGGCCGGCCGCGCGATCCCGCAGGCCTATATGGCCGACAACGACCTCGCGCTCGGGCGCCTCGTCGACGTCGTCTCGCACAGCCGCTTCTGGAAGAGCACGGCGATCTTCGTCACCGAGGACGACGCGCAGAACGGCCCGGACCACATCGACGCGCACCGCACGCTGGCCTACGTCATCAGCCCGTACTCGCAGGCGGGCGCGATCGACTCGACCCAGTACGACACGGCCGGGATGGTGGCCACGATGGAGGACCTGCTCGGGCTGCCGCCGATGGCGATCACCGACCAGCGCGCGATCCGGATGTGGAAGGGCTTCACCGCCAAGCCCAACCTGACGCCGTACGACGCGCGGATGCCTAGCGTGGTCCCGTTCGGGCTGCCGGACGCGCAGCGCAACGCGCCGACGGCGCCGATGGCCACCGTCTCGGGGCGCTGGAACTTCGAGATCGAGGACGCCACGCCCGAGATCGGGCTCAACGAGGCGATCTGGAAGTCGGTCCACGGCCGGCGCTCGGAGATGCCCGCGCCGCGGCACGACCGCATCGTCGGCTCCCAGCCGGCCGAGGACCGCTGACGCGTCTGCGCATAGAGTCCCGCCATGCGGGTCGTCGTGATCGGCGCAGGCGGCGTGGGTACGGCGGTGGCCGCGATCGCCAGGCGCCGCGACTTCTTCGAGCGGATGGTGCTCGCCGACGTGGCGGCGCCGCGGGCGCAGGCGGCCGTCGCGCGGCTGGGCGACGAGCGGTTCGCGAGCGCGCAGCTCGACGCCTCCGACGAGGGCGCGATCGTCGCGCTGGCGCAGGCCGAGCGCGCGGACGTGATCCTCAACGCCTGCGATCCGTGGCTGAACCCGCCGATCTTCGCCGCGGCGGGCCGGGCCGGATGCACCTACCTCGACATGGCGATGACGCTCTCGCGGCGCCATCCCGAGCGGCCGTTCGAGGAGCCAGGCGTGATGCTCGGCGACGACCAGTTCGCCGCGGCGGACGACTGGGAGGCGGCCGGGCGGCTGGCGCTGTGCGGGATCGGCGTGGAGCCGGGGCTGTCGGACGTCTTCGCCCGCTACGCCGCCGACCACCTGTTCGAGCGGATCGAGGAGGTCGGCGTGCGGGACGGCGCCAGCCTCACCGTCCAGGGCTATCCGTTCGCGCCGACGTTCTCGATCTGGACGACGATCGAGGAGTGCCTGAACCCGCCGCTGATCTGGGAGCGCGAGCGCGGCTGGTACACGACCGCGCCGTTCTCCGAGCCGGAGGTGTTCGAGTTCCCCGGGGGGATCGGGCCGGTCGAGTGCGTCAGCGTCGAGCACGAGGAGGTCGTGCTCGTACCGCGCTGGGTGGACTGCGAGCGCGTCACGTTCAAGTACGGCCTGGGCGACGCGTTCATCGCGGTGCTCAAGACGCTGAACCTGCTCGGGCTCGACTCGACGGAGAAGCTGCGCGTCAAGGGCGTGGAGGTCGCGCCGCGCGACGTCGTGGCCGCCGCGCTGCCCGATCCCGCCACGCTCGGCGACCGGATGACCGGGCGCACGTGCGCCGGCACGCTGGTGACCGGCACGGGCAAGGACTCAGAGCCGCGCGCGGTGTACCTGCATCACGTCGTCGACAACGAGGAGACGATGGCGCGCGACGGGATGCAGGCCGTCGTCTGGCAGACCGCGATCAACCCGGTCGTGGCGATGGAGCTGCTGGCCACGGGCGCTTGGCGGGGCGCGGGCGTGCTCGGCCCGGAGGCGTTCGACGCCGTGCCGTTCCTCGACCTCCTGGCCGAGTACGGCAGCCGGCACGCCGTGCAGGAGCGCGATCCCGCGAATCCGCTGCGGGCGAGCGGGTAGGACCCGCGTATGCCTACTTCCGAGGAAGACCTGCCGCGGACTTTGAAGAAGTCGCCCAAGAAGGCGCAGCGCACCTACGCCAGAACGCTCGACTCCGCCGAGGAGTCCTACGACTCCGAGGCCCGGGCCCACCAGACCGCGTGGTCGGCGGTCAAGCACTCGTTCGAGAAGGTCGGCGACCACTGGGAGGCCAAGGACTCCAAGGGCCCTTCCGACGCGCAGTCCAAGCAGCGCGGCGCCGCGGCCCGCAACCGCCCGAAGCGCACCCACGGCGGTGTCGACGCCGTCGGCAACACCAAGGACGAGCTCTACGAGCGCGCGAAGCGGGCGGGCATCTCGGGCCGTTCGAGCATGTCCAAGGCCGAACTGGCCGACGCTCTCGCGCGCAAGGGCGGTTAGCGGGCCCGGGGGACGACGCGCAGCTCGACCCGGGCCGGCCGGGTGGGCGGTACGAGCGAGAGGAAGTCGCGCACGGCGCCTACGTGCAGGCAGAACGGGCAGCCGAGCGGGTCCACCGGTGACACCGAACCGGTGGCGAGCGCGACAGGCGCGTCGCACTGCGGGCACGCGAGCGTCCCGGTGCCCAGCCGAGCCGTCCGCGCGCCGCGGCGCTCCTCGTGCGCGCCGGCGAGCACCGGATCCGCGTCGTCGCTGCCGGAGCGGAAGATCACCGCACCGGCTCGGTGCCACGCCGGCGCCGCGAGGACTCGTCGCGGATGAACCGGGTGGCGATCGTCACCAGCAGGTGCAGCACTCCGAGCCCGATGAAGAAGGCCGTCGCGGTGCCGTCGTCGGAGAAGCCGAACAGGAACGGCGCAGCGATCAGCAGGACCGCGAGGATGTAGTCGAGCACGACGTGCGCCTGCACCGGGATCGACTTGATGAGCCCGGTGCTCATGGCCGTCGAGGCCGCGATGATGAGGATCAGGACGCCGGCGACGATCGAGGCCGCGGTCGCAGCGTCGGCGTCGAAGCTCAGCAGGAACGGCGCCGCGATGAGCACGGCGCCGGCGATGTACTCGATGACGCCGTGAACGAAGGCGGGGATGGGTCCCTGTTTGAACATGTGCCCCAATCTACCCGGCCGCTCCGGCGGGAGAACCCGGCAGTGGATCAGCCGAAGAACACCTCGGCGGTCTCGAACATCTTCTGGTCGAGCAGCTTGGGCTCGGCCAGCGCCTCCGTGAGCGCGACGCGCACGATCTCGGTGCCGCGCAGCGCGACCATCTTGCCGTAGTCGCCCTCGCTGGCCGCGTCGATCGCCTCGACGCCGAAGCGGGAGCCGAGCACACGGTCATAGGCCAGCGGCGTCCCGCCGCGCTGGACGTGCCCGAGGATCGTCATCCGCGACTCGAAGCCGGTGCGCCGCTCGATCTCGCGCTCGAGCGCGATCGCGATGCCGCCGAGCCGCACGTGGCCGAACGAGTCGGTCGTCTCGAACTCCGACTGCAGGCCGCCGTCCTTGGGCGTCGCGCCCTCGGCGACGACGACGATCGAGAAGTTGCGGCCCTGCGCGTGACGGCGCCGCAGCCGCTCGCAGACCTCCTCGATGTCGAACGGGCGCTCCGGCACGAGCACGACGTCGGCCCCGCCGGCAAGGCCGGCGTAGGCGGCGATCCAGCCCGCGTGGCGGCCCATCACCTCCACCACGATCACGCGGTTGTGCGACTCGGCGGTCGTGTGCAGCCGGTCGATCGCGTCGGTCGCGATCTGCACCGCGGTCTGGAAGCCGAACGTGAAGTCCGTGCCGGCCAGGTCGTTGTCGATCGTCTTGGGGACGCCGACGACGTTGACGCCCCCGTCCGACAGCTTGCCCGCGACGCCGAGCGTGTCCTCGCCGCCGATCGGGATCAGCGCGTCGAGCCGGAGCCGCTCGAGCGACGCCTGCACGCGCTCGAGCCCGTTGTCTTCCTTGAACACGTTGGTCCGCGAGGTGCCGAGGATGGTCCCGCCGCGGTGCAGGATCCCGCTCGTGCTCTGGTTGGTCAGCTCGATCGCGTCGCCGGAGAGGACCCCTGCCCAGCCGTAGCGGAACCCGACGAACTCGTGTCCGTACGCGTTGATCCCCTTGCGCACGACCGCACGGATGACGGCGTTGAGGCCGGGGCAGTCTCCGCCCCCGGTGAGCAGTCCGATTCGGGCCATGTCGTGCGGCAGCCTACTCAGAATCGGATGACCGACCGGATGCCGTCCTGTGACTCCATCAGGTCGAATCCGCGGTTGACGTCGTCGAGCGTCAGCTCGTGCGAGAGGAACGGCTGGACGTCGATGTCGCCGGCCATCCAGCGCTCGATCAGCTGCGGCACCTGGTCGCGGCTCTTGAGCCCGCCGAACGACGATCCGGCGATGCGCCGGCCGGTGATCAAGTAGCGCGGGATCACGTCGAGCGTCTCGCCCCTGCCGGCCACGCCGGTGACCGTGCACAGTCCCCAGCCCATGCGCGCCGACTCGACCGCCTGGCGCATCACGCCGACGTTGCCGGTCGCCTCGAACGTGTAGTCCGCGCCGAACCCGCCGGTCTGCTCGACGATCCACTCGACCGTGTCCGAGCCTCCGACGCGCACGTCGGTGGCGCCCTGTCCGCGCGCCAGCTCGAGCCGCTCCTCGGAGAGGTCGATCGCGATGATCCGCTCGGCGCCCTGCAGCCGGCAGCCCGCCACCGCGCCGAGGCCTACCAGGCCGGCGCCGAACACGACGCAGGTCGCGCCCGGCTCGACCTTCGCGGTCTGCATCGCGGCGCCGAGGCCGGTGGAGAGCCCGCAGGCGAACAGCGCCGCGCCGGCGAGCGGCGCCTCCGGGTGCACCTTGGAGAGCGCGATCTCGGGCATCACCGTGTACTCCGCGAACGTCGAGGTGCCCATGAAGTGGCGGATGCGCTCGCCGCCCCGGCTCAG
>Ga0136614_10003025_pt1 | contig 10630 bp, 7 predicted proteins | sample AntDrymUQ2792106_2_FD_106643 | JGI IMG/M metagenome (GOLD analysis project Ga0136614, IMG submission 106643) | Polar desert sand microbial communities from Dry Valleys, Antarctica - metaG UQ279 (21.06) | ecosystem: Environmental > Terrestrial > Soil > Desert | place: Antarctica: Dry Valley... | reverse complement strand
GGCTGGGACTGACTTGCCCCACGCCCCGCACGGCTAAATCGAGCGCGCGACGCATCATGCGCACATCGAATTTGATGTGCGCATGATGCGTCGCGCGCTCGATTTAGCCGTGCGGGGCGTGGGGCAAGTCAGTCCCAGCCCGCTCGTCGGCTGCGTGATCGCAAGCGATAAGGGCGAAATCTTAGGCGAAGGTTTTTACATTTACGAACGCGTCAGCCACGCCGAAATCCTCGCGCTCGAAGAAGCCGGTGGGCGCGCACGCGGCGCAACCGCTTACGTTACGCTTGAGCCGCACGCACATCACGGGCGCACGCCGCCCTGCACCGAAGCGCTAATGCGCGCCGGAGTGCGTCGCGTTGTCGCGCCCATCGAAGACCCGAACCCGCTTGTCTCCGGCTCAGGATTTCGCCAGCTTGTTGAAGCAGGAGTTGAGGTGAGCGTGGGGCTGTTGGCGCGTGAAGCGTCGCGGCAAAACGAGAAATACATCTGCGCGATGCTGAAGAGTCGCCCGTTCGTGCATTTGAAACTCGCCGCTTCGCTCGACGGGCGCATTGACTTCGGAAGACAGGAAGAAGACGAAATGAACTTGGCGGGTGGCGGTGAAGCGCGTTGGCTGACGGGGACGCGGGCGCGCGGGCGCGTTCACGAACTGCGTCACGAGCACGATGCGATTCTCATTGGCGCAAACACAGTGCGCGCCGATGATCCGTTGCTGACAGACCGGAGCAACCGGACGCGCCGCCGTCCGCTCGTGCGCGTTGTGCTCGATAGCAAATTAAGTTTGTCGCTTGAATCGCAACTTGTGAAAACGGCGAGCGACAATAATCCGTTGCTGGTTTTCGCCGACGAAGCGCAGAGTCACAGTGGACAAGTTGAAGCGTTGACTTCGCGCGGCGTCAAAGTCGAGTTGCTGCCTTGGGGGACGAAAGACCTCGCGGGCGTTTTGCAAAAACTTTACGCCCGTTCGTTGCAGAGCGTTTTGGTGGAAGGCGGAGCGAGGGTTGCAGGTGCGTTTCTCAACAAAAAACTCATTGATAAAGTTAGCTTCTTTATCGCGCCTTTAATTATCGGCAGCGCGGACACGACGACGGCGATCAACGCATCGAGCATGAGGGCAATGCGTTTGCGGGATGTGACGCACGCGCTGCACGGGGAAGATGTTGAGATCAGCGGCTACCTGGAAGGCGAACAGAGGCGAGGACGCTCTCTTTCGCAGTGGTTTGATGGCGTGGTTCGAGAGTGAGGGATCAAACTTCACAGCGTGGCGCGAGCCATTACCGCGCGAAAAAAAGTTTCGGGCAAAACTTTCTCGTTGATTCCCGCGTTGTCCAACGCATCGTAAACGAACTTGCGCCGCGAGCAGACGAAACTATTATTGAGATCGGCGCGGGGCGGGGCGCGCTAACAACGCTCATCGCCGCGCGCGCCGGACAAGTTTTCGCCATTGAATTCGACCGCGATCTTGTTCCGATCTTGCGGGACAAATTTGCGGAGCGCGACAACACAAGAATCGTTGAAGCCGACGCGCTCGAAATTGATTTCTGCGAGTTGATCAAGCCAGCCGAACGCGCGCGCCTCGTCGCCAATCTTCCTTACAACATCTCGACCGCGATCCTGCAACGCCTGATCGCGCAACGCGCTTGTTTGACCGAACTGTTACTGATGTTGCAGCGCGAAGTGGTGGAAAGAATCGTCGCCCCGCCCAATTCGAGCGAGCGCGGTTTTCTCTCGGTTTTGGTGGAGGCTTACTGCGAAGCCGAAACGCTCTTCGACGTTGAGCCTGAAGCGTTCCGACCCCGACCGAAGGTGTGGGGGACAATCGTGCGTCTGCGCATCCGCCCGCGAATCGCGGCGGAAGTTGCGGACGAAAGTTTGCTGTGGCGGACGGTAAGCGCGGGGTTCGCGCAGCGCCGGAAAACCGTTTTCAATAACCTTCGACGCGGTGCGCCGCCAGATTTACGTGCATGCATCGAAGCGGCGGGTGGAGCGGAGCGCGTGCTTCGTCAATCGGAAATCGAACCGCAACGCCGCGCCGAAACCCTCACGCTCGACGAATGGGCGCGACTCTCGCAAGCGTTTTAATGTTAAAGCGTGCCGCTGCTAAATTCTTAAACCTCCGCCGTCAAACTTCTTAGTGACTTTAACCTCCCACACAATCGTGCGAACGATCCTCAAGGCTGCGACGGCTTTCTTCTTAGTCGGAATAGCTTACCTGCTGATTGCTCAGATGGTTGGCCTTTATCCTGAACGCGGCACGAGAGCTTGGTGGCGCGCCCCGTTTAATTAACGGCGCATGACTTTGCTGGTGGCAAACAGGTTGCTGGAGCCGATTGCCGGAGCGGTGAAGGCTGACGCTTTGTGCTATACTGTGTGGCTTAATTCCGCTCGATGAAAGTATATCCGCAGGGCGTTTCCGAGGAAGTAGAGAAGAACAGTGAGCAAGACGTTTGAGATCATTCCGCTCGGCGGCATCGGCGAGTTTGGAATGAACTGCATGGCTGTGCGCTATGCGGACGAAATGATCGTCATTGATGCCGGGATGGGCTTTCCAGAGGAAAGCGTCTACGGCGCCGACATATCAATCCCGAATTTCGATTTTTTAGAAGACTACCGCAACGAGCTGACCGCCATTGTGCTTACGCACGGGCACGAAGACCACCTCGGCGCGCTTCCCTATTTGCTTAAACGCTTTAACCTCCCCGTCTACGCTTCCCATTTCACGCTCGCCCTCGCCGAAAGCAAACTCGAAGAACACGAGTTGCTCGGCGACGTGCTGCTGCATCGCGTCGAGCCGCGCGAGATGATCGAAATCGGATCGTTTCAGATAGAGTTTATCAGCGTCGCACACTCGCTCATTGATTGCTTCGCGCTTGCGATCACGACGCCCGCCGGGACGATCATTCACACGGGCGATTACAAAGCGGACGAGACTCCTGTGATCGGCGAGCCGATTGACCTCAGAAGCCTACGCCGCTACGGGCAGGAGGGCGTGCTCGCTCTTCTTTCCGATTCGACGAACGCGAGCGTCGCGGGTCGCGCGCCTTCGGAGCGCGCCGTCACTCCCGCTTTTGAAGAGTTATTCGCGCAGTCCGGGGGGCGCATCATCGTCGCAAGTTTCGCTTCTTCGATTCAACGTATTCAGATTGTGTGCGACGTGGCGCAGCAATTCGACCGCCGCGTGTGCGTCCTCGGCCGCTCCATGCAGAAGAACGTCGAGATCGCTGAACGCCTCGGCTACCTCGACATCCCGTCCAACTTATTCGTGAGCTTGAATGATGCAAGGCGTTTGGACGACGATGAAGTTGTGTTCCTCATCACAGGTTCGCAGGGTGAACCGCGCGCGGTGCTCGCGCAGATGGCGACCGAAGCATACAAAGGATTGATGATCGGCGACGGCGACACCGTGGTGCTCTCGGCGCGCATCATCCCCGGCAACGAACGCGCGATCTCGCGTCTCGTCGGCGAAATCTACAAGCGGGGCGGCAACATCATTGACGCCAACCGGCGGCTCGTCCACGTCTCCGGTCACGCTTATCAAGACGACATACGGATTATGACCGAAGCCGTGCGCCCGCATTTCGTGATCCCCATTCACGGCGAATACCGGATGCTCTACCGCCACAAAGAGTTTGTCAAAAACCATCTCGGCTTCCGCGAAGATCAAGTGATCCTAATTGAAAACGGCGACGTGCTTGAACTTGACGGCGAGCGCGCGCAGGTGATCGCTAAACACGAGATCGGGCAAACCTTTATTGACGAATCGGGCTACGAGGAGATTGATTCCGAGATCATCCGCCAACGCAAACAGTTGGCTTACGACGGCGTGGTAACTCCCGTCGTGACGATCAGCGAAGAGACGGGCGCGCTCGAAAACTCGCCGGAAATCATCGTCAACGGATTGCTCGGAGCGAACGGCTCGACGGATTTCGTGCGCGACTTACAGCGCATTGCGACCGAAGCGGTGGAGACGGCTTCGAGCGCGGAGCGGCGCGACGCAAGCCTTATGAAGGAGCGCGTGCGCGTTGAACTTAAAAGATTTATTCAGAAACAGACGGGAGCGCGCCCCGTAATCATGCCGGTCGTGGTGCAAATTTAAGAACATCCGTTTTCACATCGCTTTCCGCGTTTGATGTTGAGCGATGCAAATGACATTTCACGTTCGTAAGTTTTCAAATTCAGAGGAACATAAAATTAGCGACGCATGACTATTCTCCAAGCGATTATTCTCGGCATCGTTCAAGGACTCACTGAATTTATCCCCATCAGCTCAACTGCGCATTTAATTTTCGCCAGCCGCCTCACAGAGTTGTACGCCGGAGTCGAAGAGACTTTGCGCGCCGAACAAACGACCGCGACCATCGCTGTTATTCAACTCGGCACGCTCATCGCCGTCTTCGTCTATTTTGCCCGCGACATCTGGGCGATCTCCCGCGCTTTCCTGCGCGATCATTTGCGAATGGTAGGCATCGGAAGAAAAGATTCGACAAGTAATAACGCGACTCAGAGCGGTTCGTTTCCGACTCATCTATCGCAAGAGGCAAAGCTCGGCTGGCTCGTGATCATCGGCTCGCTGCCAATTGCCACAGTGGGTTTAGCGTTAAAGGAACAGATTGAAGGGCCGGGGACGAAAAATCTATGGGTGATCGCCATCGTGATGATCGTTATCGCGTTGCTGCTCGCCTTCGCCGAGAAAGTCGGTAAGCAAGAGCGAACGATGGCACACTTAGGCGTGCGCGACGCGCTCGCTGTCGGCTTCGCGCAGGTTTTAGCTTTGATGCCCGGCGCAAGCCGTTCGGGTTCGACCATTATGGGCGGGCTGTTCGCAGGCGAAACGCGCGAAACGGCCGCGCGCTTCTCATTTCTTCTTTCGATCCCGGCTATTGCCGCGAGCGGTTTGCTTGAGATGAGAGAAGCTGTGACGAAACTTCCATCAGGAAGTTTTCTGCCGCTCCTCGTCGCAACAATCGTCGCCGGATTCGTCGGCTACGCCTCGATCTGGTTTCTGCTGCGCTTCCTGCGCACACATTCAACCGGCGTTTTTATCATCTATCGCCTTGTCGTCGGCACGGCGATCCTCGCTTTACTGTTCGCAAACGTGATCAACCCGTGAATGAAGTAAAAAGGTAAAAGTGTGGACACAACTTAAAGCATGAACTTCAAATTTGAGATTCTTCGATCTCAAATCAAAGCGCAAGTTTCGTTCTCATTTTGCCTTTTACTTTTTCCTTATTCAGCCAACATCCGGTAAACTTAACTTACGCCTCCTCTCACGCGGACGAGCTTTTTGCTTGATCGGAGGATAATGAATCGTTATGAGTGATGAAACAAAAGGAGGCGGACGCACGCCGCACATGCAGCGTCCGCGCAATCCGCGCGTGCCTGTTAGTTTCGCGGTCGAGTTAGAGGGAAAGACGACGGCGGGAGAATCGTTTCGCGTGCGCGCCGAAGCCGTGCGCATCAGTCGCGCCGGTGCAACCGTCATTTCAGATGTCAATGTTGCAGCCGGAACGAGCATCCGCATCACGCCGCCCGCCGGACAGAGCCTCGTGGCGGAGGTCAACGGCGTGTGGGTTGACGACGCGGACGGACTTCAGCGCGTCGGCATCAAGCTGCTTGACCCGAACGGATGGTTTGCCGAGTGAAGATGCGTTCGATAACAGGGAAGAAATGGCTCATGCGCGCGGCGGACAAGACGCGCGAAAGGGAATTGTCTCGTGCGCTCGGCGTGTCGCCCGCGCTCGCCGCATTACTTATCGGGCGCGACGTTACGACTGAAGAAGATGCGCGCCGCGCGCTTGACCCCCGGATCGCACACTTACACGATCCAAGCTTGATGCTCGGAATGGCGGAAGCGGTGAAACGTATTCTGCAAGCTGTTGACGACCGCGAGCGCGTTCTTGTCTATGGCGATTATGATGTTGACGGCACGATGGGCACGGTCGTGTTGCGCCGCGCCTTAGATTTACTCGGCGCAGAGCAGACGGGCTTTCACGTCCCGCATCGCTTCACGGAAGGTTACGGCGTTCACCGCGAGGCTCTGGAGAAAGCCAAGAGCGAAGGTTACTCGCTCATCGTCACCGTTGACTGCGGCATTCGCGCGCACGACGCGCTTGCGTGGGCAACGGAAAACGATCTCGATGTGATCGTCACCGATCACCACTTGCCCGACGATGAGTTGGGCGCGCCTGCGGCCGTCGCCGTGATCAACCCGAATCAGAAGGGGTGTTCTTACCCGGACAAAAATCTCGCGGGCGTCGGCGTCGCTTACAAACTCGTTCACGCGCTTTTGCGCGAACGCGGGCGCGAATCACTCGTGAAAGGGTTTTTGAAGATTGTCGCTATCGGCACGGTCGCCGATGTCGCGCCGCTCACGGGTGAGAATCGCGCGATTGTGCGTCTCGGCTTAGACGATCTTCCGCAGGCGACGAATCCGGGCTTGCGCGCGCTGATGAATGTGGCGGGTTGCGGAAACGGCGCGGGCGTGCGCGCTTACGATCTCGGCTTTCGTCTCGGCCCGCGCATCAACGCCGCCGGGCGCATGGACGCGGCGCGCTCGGTCATCGAATTGTTTGAAGCGAAAGATGAGGAGGAGGCGCGGCGACTCGCACAACTCCTCGACGGGCATAACCGCGAACGCCGCGTTGTGCAAGACACAATCGTGGCGCGCGCCTTCGCGGAGCTGGGCGATGAAGAAAGCGAGCGCGTGCATATCGTGGCGGGCGACGATTGGCATAGAGGTGTGATCGGTCTTGCCGCTTCAAAGCTCGCCGAGCGTCGTCACCGCCCGTGCATCGTCGTCTCGTTTGAAGGCGACACCGGACACGGTTCGGCGCGCTCGATTGATTCATATCATCTGCTCGACGGACTTACATCGTGTGCCGATCTCTTTGAACGCTTCGGCGGACACGCACACGCCGCTGGACTCGTCATTCGCCGCGAACACATCCCGGAGTTGCGCCGTCGGCTCAACGAACACGCGGCGTGCCTTTTGTGCGATGACGATTTCACCCCGACGCTCCACATTGATGCCGAACTACCGAGCGAAAATTTAACCTGTGAATTTGCGAATGAGTTAAGTAAATTAGAGCCGTTCGGAGCGGGCTGGCCGCGTCCCATTTTTTCAACCGCCAACCTGCGCCTCACCCGACCGCCGCGCGTGCTCAAAGAACGTCATCTAAAGTTTCATCTTGAAGACGCTCACGGACGCACGCACGAAGCCCTCTGGTGGAGCGGCGTCGAGCACGACGGCGCAGCAACTTTGCCAGCAGGCGCGAGCATCGAATTGGCTTACACGCTCGAAACGAATGTGTGGCAAGGACAGGAGCGGGCACAATTGATCGTGCAAGATATGCGCGCTGAAATTTAGTGGCAAAATCATAAGACTTTTAGTATGAACTTTCTAGGTTATGAGTGAAACGATCAGGAAACATCCTCTCAACGTAGCTGGCAGATATTATGTTAATCATGACACATGTCTCGATCATGAAGTTTGTGTTTATGAAGCGCCGAATAATTTCAGAATGGATAGAATCTCCTACGGAGCGTATGTTGCCAAGCAACCAACTACTCCTGAGGAGGAGGCAGAGTGCCTTGCTGCGATGAGAGTTTGTCCTATAGAAGCTATACACGACGACGGTGAAAAACGTCAGTAGCCGTACATTGATAATGCAAGAAGTTCGACGAAGAAGAGCGTTTGGGATTGGTTTGCGGGCGCGTCTGCCGATGGTCGCGCGCTACCTTGCGCTCGCCGTCCTTGTGTTCGGCATCATCTTCGTTGCGCTCTCTTACTATCGCCTGCGCAATAATCGTCCGTTTCGTTTGCGCGCGTCGAACCCGGAACTCTCGCAGCAGGTGGAGCGAATCGTTGAAGGCTATGAGCACAAGGTGAACGAAGCGGGGCGTCTGCGTGTGCTTTTGCGGGCGGGGCGCGAAATAACTTACACGGACGGTCGCCACGAACTCGAAGGGGTTCACCTCGAAGTTTATCCCCAAACCGGCGAAGGCAAAGATCAGATCACGTCGCAACGGGCGGCTTACGATCAGGAATCGCAGCGCGTTGCCTTCGCGGGCAAAGTGCAGATCGAAACGCGCGACCGCCTTAAGGCGCAAACCGAAGCGATCACCTACGACCAACGCACGGAGACGGCCGAAACAATTGTGCCCGTCGAGTTTCAGCGCGACAACGTGCACGGCCGCGCTGATGCCGCGACGGTAGATTCAAAAAATAAAAAACTGAACTTGCGCGGCGGAGTCGAAATTACGGTTGAGCCTGACGTTAACAACGAAGCGGCGATGAGGAACGCGCATCGAGGTCGTCCCGTTACGATCCGCGCGCCGCGCGCCGACTTCGATCAGACGGCGCTCATTCTGTCGTTCTCCGGCGGCGCGAGCGCGGAGCAGGAGCGCGACATTATGAGCGGCGAAACGCTGTCCGCTCAACTCGGTGAGCAAAAGCGTGTGCGACATATCGCGGCGCGCGGCAACTCTTATTTGCGGACGATGGAAGAGGGACGCGCCGCCGAGATTCATTCCGCCGAAATGGATTTCACCTTTAACGCGGATCAGAAATTAGAGCGCGCCGAATCTCGCCGCGACGTTCGCGCGCGCAGTCTCGACTCAGACGCCGAGATGAATCTTGCAAACGCAAATAACGTCATTACTGAATTCAGCGTGCAGAACGAGAAAAGCCTTTTACGCGAGATGCGCGCCGACGGTCGCCCCGTCGTCACGCTCGGCGCGCCACGCTCGCAGGCGAACAATCCGCGTGCGGCGGGCAAACGTCTGACGGCCGATAACATGAAACTTATGTGGCGCGCGTCGGGGCGCGACATCGAACGCATTGAGGCGGCGGGAAACGCCGAACTCGTCGTCGAACCCGTGCAGGCAACTCCGATTGCGGATCGTAAAACGCTTCACGCCCCGCGCTTCGATTGCGAATTTTACGAAGCGGGAAATCTGGCGCGCGTATTTTTCGCAACGGGCGGAGCGCGCGCCATCTTCGAACCGCTTCAACCTTCCGAGCAACGAGCCACGCGCACCATCACGTCGCAGAATATGAGCGCGACTTTCGTGCGCGAGACGCAGGACGTGGAGCGTCTGGAGGCGCAACTGGACGCGCGTTTCAACGAGCGCGACCGCAACGGGCAGGCGGCGAATGCGGTTTACACGGCCGCCGATGAAACGATTCGCTTGCGCGGCGGCGAACCCGTGATCTGGGATTCGCGCGCACGCACGAAAGCCGCCGAGATTGATTCAAATTCGCGGGCGCGCACGTCGCAGGCGCGCGGCCGCGTGACGACAACTTACTACAGTCAAGAAGGCACGAACGGCGCGACTCCATTCGCCAAAGTCAAAAGCCCCGTGTTTGCTTCCGGCAACGAAGCCGAGTTTGACCACGACGCGAAACTCGCCGTCTACAACGGCAACGCGCGCCTGTGGCAAGACGACAATTTCGTGAGCGCGGATCGAATTATCCTGCGCAGCGAACAGCGGCGCATGGAGGGCGACGGAAACGTGAAGAGCGCGCTTTATCAAGTTCGCCGCAAAGAGGCGTCGGGCGCGCGCACGGTTGTGCCCGTGTTCGCTTCGTCGGATCGCATGTTTTACCAAGATGCGGATCGCCTGCTGCATTACGAAGGCAATGTTGACATCAAGCAGGGAACGGAGCGCATCACGTCTGCAACCGCCGATGTGTTTCTGCTGAAAGATTCTTACGAAGTTGAACGCACCGTCGCGCAGCGCAGCGTCGTTGTGCAGCAACCGGGAAAGCGCGGCACGGGCGATTGGGCGCAGTACACGGCGGCTGATGAAACCGTGGTGCTCGCAGGTAATCCGGCGCGCGTCGAAGATGCGGAGCAGGGAACTTCCGAGAGCCGCCGTATGACTGTCTATCTGCGAGAGAACCGCATCGTCTCTAACGACGGCGCAGACGGAGCGAAGGGCACGGGGCGCGTGCGCTCAACGCATCGCGTGCGGCGCGGTCAGCAGCAATAAAAGGCAGCGACCCGGAACGCTTAAGAGTGCGCTTGAAATTTATTAGTCAAACGAAGTGAAGACCGAACCGCGAGAGTTGACACAAACCATAGACGGGACGACGGATGCTCAAACGTCGGACGATGAAACTTTCGCGCGTGTTCCTCAAGTCGCCTACGAACAAGCTCTAAAAACTCCTTCACCGGATGCGCTCGCCGGAGTTAATCTCGAAAAATTTTACGGCAAAAGAAAGGTTGTGGACGGCGTAAGTTTGCACGTCGAGCCGGGCGAAGTCGTCGGTTTGCTCGGCGCGAACGGCGCGGGTAAAACGACGACCTTCTACATGATCATCGGGCTTGAGCGCCCATACGCAGGCCGCATCACGCTGGGCAAGCGCGACATCACAAAACTCCCGATGTATCTGCGCGCGCGCCTTGGTGTCGGTTATCTACCGCAGGAGCCTTCTGTTTTTCGCCGTATGACGGCGGCCGAAAACATCCTCGCCGTGCTTGAGACGATGGGGATGCGGCGGCGCGCACGCCTCGCGCGTCTCGAAGAGTTGTTAGAAGAATTTGGCATCGGGCACGTCCGCCACACGCGCGGCGATGCGTTGTCGGGCGGCGAACGCCGCCGCACCGAGATCGCCCGTGCGCTCGCC
>Ga0136614_10003021_pt1 | contig 10635 bp, 9 predicted proteins | sample AntDrymUQ2792106_2_FD_106643 | JGI IMG/M metagenome (GOLD analysis project Ga0136614, IMG submission 106643) | Polar desert sand microbial communities from Dry Valleys, Antarctica - metaG UQ279 (21.06) | ecosystem: Environmental > Terrestrial > Soil > Desert | place: Antarctica: Dry Valley... | reverse complement strand
TTGTCAGGGTTGGTGTGGACTTGACTGCTGTCCATGTCCCGCCGTCGTTCCACGAAATCTGCACACATAGCTTTGGTGCGCCCGCCGTGCCATCGACGCGCGCGTCCGCTCGAACCTCGATGCCTTTGATCGTTGCTCCGCCAGGAATGCTGAACCCATAGTTCGAGAAGACATGCCTGTCCTTACGGTCGCTGGTGCAGGATGTGTTTTTGTTCGTTCCGCTGTTATTGTCAACAGCGAACAGGCCATCATTCGCGAAGGCGTTGGAAGGGGTGACTTCATATCCGTTGTTGTCGCCCGAGCCACTGGTCACAGCCGCACTTGCTAATGGGCCGACCAAACCTGTATCCACGGGCGGGGTTCCGCCGCAATAGACCGCTCCCTTGCCAATCACGTCATATGGGCAGTCCGCCTGATCCAGCAAATACAGGACCGCGGCCCTGTTGCGGGAAGTCTCAGCAGGGACCACCTCATCCGGCGGATAGAAGCCGCCCTGTGCGGAAGTCCGCGGGTACATTTCGAACGTGTAGTTCAACACCCCATGCACACCATATAACCAGTCATTGATCGTGCCATCGGTTATGTATAAGTCGCTGGCTTGTTCGGGAGTATACCCATTCGTCGCGGCCATGGCCTGTCCCATCGCAACCAGTACGTCATGGTCATCCTGTGTCATGTCGGACGGGACATCGGTATAGGTGTAACCATAAGGCCACAAGACCAGTTCACTATAGGTATGAAAATCGATAGCCACCGTGATCTGCTGTTCGCCGCCAACTATACGGCTATTTACAAAATCACGTACGACTCTCGTCTCAGGCGCAGAGAATGCAGCGGAACCGCGGTATGTTTCACTGCTTGTGGTGCCACTACTCCCGCCGCAGCATCCCCAGCGATAATCCCAGTTGCGGTTCAAGTCCGTGCCGATATAGGATGAACCCACATTGGGCTGGCGGTTCTTTCGCCATGAGAGATAGGATCCCGTGGAAATATCATATTCGCCGCCATCGGGATTCATATCGAACACCATCCAGATCTCGCGGCTGTTCACCAGTTGGGTCACCTGTCGAAGCGGCTGTAACGGGTCATATTCATCGGTGAGCATCTTCAATGTGTAGAGCGCCATCTCAACAGTCAAATGCTCGCGCGCGTGTTGGTGATGAGTGAGCAATACCTCCGGCTCATCTTCATCCGTTCCTACATTATCAGAAATCTTGCCCGCCCAAATCGTCCGCCCTTGATGGGAAGTTCCTATGCTGAAGAGCGAGAAGATGCCTGGATGGTCGCTGGCCGCCTGCTGGAGCTCCGCGACCATTTCTGCGAAATCATGGTAGTTCGAGTCCGCCGGAGGGAAGGCCAGTGTTACTGCTTCGGCGGAGGTTGGCTCCGCTATGGAGAGCCCCAGCTTCCCGATGGCTATTCTCTCCGCGGGCGTAGCTTCGATGAGAATGTAATCATGTCCCACTTCTAGGATCAAGGCGCCGGTTGCGGCAATTGCCGAGCGGGTCTGCACATCGAACACATTATGCACCATGTAAACCTTCGTCTCATCCGCCGCGCCCTGGCTTACGGCTGGTGTGGTGAAGGTAAACGCGAACAAACTAACGATCGTTAATGCAATCCATGCCCGCACACGAAACCATTTCATTGCTTTCATACGATTCTCCTTTTCCTTTGACGAATAAACGTGTTGAACGATGGAAATTGATAAAGAAATGCGTCGGGCTCACCTCCTGCCAATAAGTGAAAAGATCCTAAAAGTTTTTTTAGCCTCACCGCAATCAGATTTTATAAGAAACCTCAAGTCTGCGACTCGCCTAACGATAAAAATCTACCCATTGGAAAGAGAAGGACTCGGGCTTTTCCTGAGTCAATGCTGTGGGCAGGGTGATTTCAAGGTATTCCTGTTCCGGCTGGATGTCCATCCACAATGGACTGGATGGCGTCACCGCCCGCTCACTCCCGTCAGGTTGGATAAGGCTCTGTGTAACGGTATCAGACACCCCTGAGGAAGAAGCGCTGACTGTCGTCCTCCCGTAGGTAAGTTTAAATCCTTCCAATCCCTTGATGTGCAGACGCAGGATAATTTGTGCAGGATAACTCCCCGAAAGCAATTTGATCTCCGCCTTGCCGATTCCGCCCGGGCTTTGAACATCGATTACTGCCGTTTCATTTTCAACGTTCAATGAAAGTTGATTATCCTTATCAGCGGCCGCATTGAATTGTGGAGACTGATTCCCGGTGCAGGCAGTCATTGCCACTGCTACGCATAACATAAGAAAGCCGCAGGAGATAGGCATGTTTTGGTATAGGACAATTTTAGGATGAATTAAGTATAGCATGGCTGTCAAGCTGTCTCGTGCGGAAATCTAAGGCTTTCTTAAAGTTATCCATTACCTTTCAAACAACGCTCCCAGCGCCGAGGACGGCGGCGTGAGCAGTAGACTATGGACTGGGAGCTGCGGACTGTAATTCACCGCTGAAGGGATTTAAAAGCCAATCTGATTTCAAATGAGTTACCCAGTCCGTTTTTTGAAGCGATACCACGTTGTTTTCGTCCCATGAAGAGATGTAAAGATCACTTTGTTCATCTCTGAGAACATATTTTAGCGTATTGGTGTCTATGTCGAAGTAAACAATGGACGAGCCATTCTCAGGATCCTGGATTTGAAATACGAACCTGGGTTTGAATGGAGACCAAACAATATTCCCCGCAAAAACTCCATCCAACTGGTGCTGTTGACCTTTCTTGTTCTTCAGTCTGAGTATCCCAAGAGTTATCGATGGATCGCCGGGCAAATCTCCACTTGACTGGGCGTAGGCCAGATAGTCCTCATCTGGCGAAAATGTGAAATCATAATAACGATCGGAGTCTGGCAGCAGCATCTCCCACTTCCCGGTCTTTACATCGATCATTGCCAGGGCTGTGAAAAGATAAATGCCAGCCGGGGCGCCACTGTTGGTGGAAGGAGCGGGGGCAAAGTACAGGATTCGACCATTGCGTGACCATTTTACAGGGAAGAGATTGCTGCACTCATCGAAAAGTTCACAAGGCAATGTCCATTCCTGTGTTGTTTGCGCATTGACGACTTTTATCCCGTTTGGCTCGCGATAGGCTGCCCATTGACCCCTGGGTGGAAATAATGAATCCTGGAAATTTTCCAGCAACGCGCCGAGCGAATCATGCGTCGGGTATGCGAGCGGAGTGAAGGCGGGGACGGGTGTAAAGGTGGGGATTGGAGTAAATGTAGGGATGGCGCTTGCCACAGGGCTTGGCGTCCATGTTGGCGGAAGGGTTAACGGAGAGGAGGTTGATAAAGGCTGGGAATTGGCCGTGGGACTGGCGCAAGCAGGTAATAGAGTAATCAGCAATGCAGCGATAAACAAAATTTTCCTGCTCATTGAATGGCGTGTCCTTCAGATACTCCGTCTGATGATTTGGTCAGTTCAAAATGATTATAGCATTTCTATCAAATCCCCTTGCATGCAAGCTCGTGGAAGAGGATGAAATAAAGAAATCCGGCGCTTTGGCATCGGATTTCTTTATCGATCTGAAAAACTATTTACTCTACATATGCACTAATTGGGCGCTGGTAATGCTCCGGTTGAACCACATTGTCCCGCACCGCTTCCGAACGGAATGGCAAATGGACCAGATTGAATGTAGCACAGGAAAGAGTAAACCTTCTTTGGGTTTTCAAGCCCAGTGTAACCCGCACCCAAGATGGCAAATGCATCTTCATCGTTCAGTGCCCAATAGGTATGATGGATATTGCTCACTGCAATGCCGGAGTCATTTGTCGGAGTATTGTTCCGGCTGCTTTGGACAAAGTTCACCATGTCAGTAAACCACTGTCCCTGGCTGCCGCGCGTTGTTGAGTTCATATCTGTATCCACATTACCCGTACCGATCTCGCCAATATAAAGCGGAGCAACACTATAGCCACTGTGCCCGGTGTTACCCCATGGATACGATGCATGTCCCGGCCAGACCGGGTTGACTCCGCCTGGAACATTCGTGTACGCCCAGAACTTGTACCAAACATCCACCAGGCTCGATGCGCTGCATCCGCTTCTATAACACGTGTTTGCATTGAACCAGGATTGTTGAAATAACCCCGGTCCGTAATCGTGTGGCGAATAAACCAGTTTATTCAGAACGGGCGCACCCAGACTTTGTGCTGTACCGCCGGCATTGAATACAACCGGCGCGCCAGGATTCGTGCTATTGCCATTTACGCCCTGAAGGTTGCCGCCCCACCATGTCCCATCATATGGACCGTTGGCCGCATTGCCGCCATTCGATGGATACTGGCCAATACCTTCCACGAAGATTAACGGGTAATCCCAACCATTAGCAGCCGCGTCACCAAAGATGCGATCTCCTGCACGTTCGGCCGCCAGACGCCAATCCACGCAGGTTGAGGTGGCAACGCAAGCTGGGGCAAAAGGATTCGGGTTGGGGTTAACCGCCGGGTCAATGCCATCGCCGGTTCCCCATGTGGCACCCGATAAATATGCTGTGCGAGATGGAGTGTGCGGTTCATTTCGCAAGTCGTAGCCAATGACGACAGGGAATCCATCAGAGGCGTAATAATTGACAGTGATTGTATCCCCTGCTTGCGCATTCCCATGCACCCATCGCTGGATGTTCACCCAATCGTTAATCCACGCCGACTCTGGATACCCGGACGCGTACCATAGGCCATTGCCTTCCGCCGAATTGCCGGCAGTGGAACGGTGGTTGTCGAGAATTACATGCAAACCGATAGATCCTGCATAGTTGATGATCAGCGCCATAATGTCGCGTGATTTTTTCCCGGAGCATTCAGGGCAGGCGCTCAACTTGCTGGAGGAGGGTGCGGGATTCGATTCCCACATCGCATTGGAGAATGGTAGGCGGACTGTGTTGAAGCCATATTGCTTTACTTCATTGAGAATATACTTATAGTCTTTCGTCCACATGCCATGCACAACATTGTCACGTGTTTCGAACCCATACCAGTTCACGCCAGAGACCAGAAATGGCTGGTTGGATGGAGTGAGAATTTGCGTGCTGCTTGTTCGCCACCCTCCAGGAGTGCCAGGGACCGACGTTGAAGTGGGAGAGGCTGTAGATGTTGGTCCCGCGGGAGTTGGGGTTTTTGTTGGCGGCTTGCCAGCGGCGATTGCCGTGCCTGAAGGCAGCCGCAACAAAGCAAACATTATCAGACCAATGACCATCATGCTAAAAAAGCCAGATCTTCGTATCATATCTTTTCTCCTTAGATGTGGATTGGGTTCGATAACAAAGTCGATTTTGGAAAAGTGTACCATATAGAATCTACTGCGCCGTATTGCCTCCATCCACCAGCAGTAGATGACCCGTCACAAAAGAGGAATCATCTGAAGCCAGGAACAACACAGCCTGCGCGATCTCTTCGGGTTTGCCGAAGCGTCCCATCGGGATATAGGCGCTCGACTCCTTCATTGCTTCTTCGATGGTCACAGGATCAGAGCCTTCGAAGTATCCTTTCTCGAGCCATCTGTCCACAAAAGTATCGCCAGGGCAAACTGCGTTCACACGGATATTTTCACCCGCATAATCCAGTGCCATAGCTTTGGTCATCAGGCCCACCGCCCCCTTGCTGGCAATGTATGGGAATGCGTCCCTGCCCGCCACCACCGACCAATCCGAGCCGTTGTTGACAATCACACCTTTACCTTGTTTCTTCATGTGCGGGATCACCAGTTTGCACATGCGCCAGACCGCGGTCACATTGATCGCCAGCGTATCATTCCATACTTCCTCGGATGTCGTTTCCGCCGTCCCGCCTGTGACAATGCCGGCATTGTTGAACAGGATGTCGACGCGGCCGAATTCGGACAGAGCCCGCTCGACGACACGGGAACAATCGTCGGCTTGAGAGTGATCTGCTTCGACAAACACGCATCGGACTCCTTTTTGCTTGATCTCGTTTTCCAGACGTTCGCCCAACTCCACGCGGCGTCCCGTGAGGACCAGATCCGCGCCTTCCTCTGCAAATAAGAGCGCGGTGGCTTTCCCGATTCCTGACGTCGCACCCGTGATGATGGCGACTTTGTTTGAGAGTTTTTTAGTCATAGACTTCTCCCTCAGCCCAACCCTCTCCCAGTGGAGAAAGGGTCCTTTCACGTTTCGCTGTTACAGGCTTGATCTCAGTCATGTTATATCGTGAAGAGCATGATCGCAATGAAAGCCAGAAGCACTCCGAAGATTTGCAAGATGCTGATCTTTTCCTTCAAAAATATCCATGCCAGTAACACCGTGGATGCAGGGTAGAGTGCGCCTAACACCGCGGCCACGTCAATGCGGCCGGTTTGGGCGGAGAGAATGTAAAAGGCATTTCCACCGATATCTATCACGCCGTTGATGATACAGAATCCCCAGACGTCGCGTGGTGGCATGGCAGGTTGACGCGTGATCAGCGCATAGAGTCCAAAGGCTACAAAGCCTGCGAAGCGCGCCATCACAAGCGGCCAGAAGAACGCATTGAGTGTGGCTCTGTGGATGACAAGAAAGTATAAGCCGAAGAAAAGCCCCGAGAGCAGAGGCAGGCGCAGGTCTGCGAAACTTAAGCGCCAGTTCGCCTTATCCGTTTGTGAGATCAGCCAGACAGCGACGAAGGCGAGACCAAATCCTGTCATTGTGGCGAGGGAAGGAGCACCAAGTGTAAAGAATCCGAAGATCACAGGGATGAGCGCAGCAAACAACGCAGAGACCGGCGCGGCAATGCTCATTTGCCCATCTGCAAGAGCACGGTATAGGATTGTGAGACCCGTCAGACCAATGAGACTGGAGATAGCCCCCCAGAGCAAATCTAAGGTGGATGGGATGGGTTCGCGCGTGAGAAGCGCGAGCGCGGTGAAAGGAATCAGCCCAGCGATCTCCGCCAGGAAGAGGACGCGATACGGGCTGGTGCGTTTGGTTGCCAGCCCGCCGATAAAATCTGCCGCGCCCCATGTCGCCGCGGATGCAATACCATAGATAATGGAAAGCAAAATTCCTCCGAAGAACTCCAGCTTAGATGTGCTTTAATTTATACGGATTTTTCGTAATAAGCGTGATTATACTTTTCCCGCTGCTTTGGCCCGCTCCAGAACCTTTTGGGCGTTCTTCAATAATGGCATGTCGATCATCTTGCCATCCAGCGCGTACGCGCCCTTGCCTTGCTTTTGACTGGCTTGAAAAGTTTCAACGACTCGTTGTGCATATGCAATCGCTTCGTCGGATGGGGTAAACGCCTCCTGCACGGGGACGACCTGATCCGGGTGAATGACCTGTTTCCCGCTAAAGCCGAGTACTGCTCCCTGGCGCGCTTCAAGGCGTAAGCCTTCGGTGTCGCGGAAGTTAATATAGACCATGTCTATCGCCTGCAGATCGTTCGCTGCGCAGGCCATGATAACTGCCGAGCGCGCATAGAAGACTTCGGCCGCTCCTTTCGTGCGCGTCGCGCCGACGGAGGCAGCATAGTCCTCCGCGCCGAAGATGATCGCTTCGAGACGCTTATCTGCGGTGGCGATCTCCCGAAGATTAAAGATGCCTTTTGCAGTCTCCACGCCGATCAATAGACGAATACCTCCAACTTTTATGTTGCTGGAAAGTTCATATGTTTCGATATGCTTACTAACCCACCTCACTTGTTCAGCAGTTTCGATCTTGGGCATCACAATCGAATCGGGATTTGTAGCAAGTGCTGCGATGAGATCGAATTCTTCGAAGCCTGACCCGATGCTATTGATCCGAATGCAGCGCTCGGACTTACCGAAGTCCAGCTCCTTCATTGCCTGTGCAATGACTGCGCGTGCTTCCGCTTTGCGTGTGACCGCCACTCCATCTTCCATGTCCATGCAGATACAGTCCACGCCGAGGGTTGTGGCTTTTTCTATTTTGCGGCGGTCATCGCCAGGCATGTAAAGTAACACGCGTCGTGAGTACATAAAATCTCCGTTTACAGGTCCGAACATTTGAACGTTGAAAGGCTTAACATGCTAACTTTCCAACTTTTCAACTTTTGAACGTTTGTGAAACATCGCTGTTCTCTCAAACTCAACAACAACAGTTCCGTCTGGTTTTTTGCCAGTACATTTAATCCGCACAATTCCTACCTCAGGCCGCGATTTGGACTCGCGCTTTTCAATGATCTCACTCTCTGCATAGATCGTATCCCCGTGAAAGACGGGGTTGGGATGAACGACCTTATCGTATCCCAGGTTGGCCACAATTGTACCTTCGGTCAGTTCGGGGACGGTCAAGCCGACGACGAGTCCGAGTGTAAATACGCCGTTGACCAATCTTTGCCCAAACTCTGTCTTTGATGCAAAATCTTCATTGACGTGCAAAGGCTGCGTGTTCATTGTCAACGCGGAAAAAAGGATATTGTCCATCTCAGTGACAGTACGTCCGAGGGAATGCTTGAACTTCATCCCGACTTCGAGCTCTTCGAAATATTTGCCTGGCATAAGACCTCCGTTCGAACGTTTGAACGTTGAAACGTTTTAACTTTCCAACGTGTCAACAATTTCTATAAGGATTTGTTCCCGTTCCACCGTTTGTCCCTGTTTTACAAACAACCTCTTTACCACACCATCAAACGGCGCCTGCACACGGATTTCCATCTTCATGGCTTCGAGCACCAAGAGCGTTTGGCCCTTCGTCACTGTGTCGCCCTCACTGATATTCACGGCGCGGACTTGTCCGGGCATGGGGGCGGTGAGTTCGCCCGCGGCATGAGGCGCGTGTCCACCTTTACGCGCGCCGGATGATTTGGTCAGCACACAGGTCTGACCGTTGACCGTCACCCAGCGTTTAGCGTTATCGGATGAAACATAAGCTGTTAGATGTTGACCATCAATCAGTAGATCTAATTTTCCATTTCCCCCATGTGGGGGTGCTTCGCGATCTGAATGCAATACTTCAGCATGAATCGTTTTATCATCCAATGTCAATGTAAATATTTTGCCATTTGATGAGATATCAAGCACAGTATCGTTGAAATTTAGTTTCATTAGTTACGAAACCCGCTCGGATTCTTCCATGGGCTGTATGGATCAGGCCCACTTCGATTTTCGATTTTCGATTGCCGATTGGCGATTGTCAAATCCGCGAGCGCAGCAGCAACCAACGATTCCATCGAAGGTTCGGATGGCGGGGCCCAGTTGAAGTTTGTTTCGACCCAGCGCGTGGTAACATCTCCGTTTCGAAAATCGGAATGAGATAAAACAGCTTGCAGGAAGTCAATGTTGGCTATCACACCGTGAACAATAAATTCTTTCAACGCGGCCTGCATACGCTGGATGGCTATCTCGCGGTTCTCTGCGTGGACGATCAACTTCGCCAGCAACGGATCATAGAAATGCGTCACTTCATCGCCACTGGTGAAACCTGAATCGACGCGGATGCCTGGGCCGCGCGGTTCGATGAATTGCAGGAGATTGCCAGTGCTCGGTAAAAATCCGTTTGCAGGATCTTCGGCGTAGATACGGCACTCGATGGCGTGTCCGTGTTGGGCAAGTCCCTCCTGCGAATACGGGAATCTTTCTCCGGCCGCGACGCGGATTTGCCAATGGACAAGATCAAGTCCTGTCGTGAGTTCGGTAACTGGATGCTCTACCTGCAGGCGCGTGTTCATTTCAAGGAAATAAAATTTGAGAGTATCGGGGTCAACAATGAATTCAACTGTCCCAGCGTTGTAATAGCCAACAGCTTGTGCAGCTTTGACTGCGGCCTGTCCCATCTCTTCGCGCAATTCAGGTGTAAGCAATGGAGAGGGAGTCTCTTCGATGATCTTTTGATACCGTCTCTGCACGGAACATTCACGCTCAAAGAGATGGAGGAGATTTCCATGCTGGTCGCCAAAGACCTGGAACTCGATGTGGTGCGCGTTGGGGATATATTTTTCAACTAGTAATCTTTCATCGCCAAAGGCATTCAAGGCTTCACGCCGCGCGCTTTCGATTGATTCACTCAGCTCATTTTCGTGGTTTACAACTCTCATTCCTTTCCCGCCGCCGCCTGCCGCGGCTTTAACCAATACTGGATAACCAACCTCCTGCGCAGCTTGCTTGAAATCATTTTCAGACTCGAGTCCTTCAAAGCCGGGGACTGTGGGCACACCTGCCTCTTTCATGCGGATCTTTGATTCCGCTTTATCGCCCATGAGGCGGATCGAGTCTGCTGAGGGGCCAATAAAGGTTAATTTCCCCTGCGGGGATGATATGGCGGAAACAACCTTCCGCGCGAAGGAAGCGTTCTCCGAGAGGAAACCATAGCCCGGGTGAATGGCATCCGCATTTGAATCGAGTGCGGCTTTAATAAGTTTATCCGTATTTAGATAGGAGTCCGCGGGAGATGAGTTGCCGATGTGAATCGCTTCATCCGCATGCTGAACATGCAAGGCATTTTTATCAGCATCCGAATACACCGCGACCGTTTTGATGCCAAGCTCTTTGCAGGCTCGCATGATCCGAATGGCGATCTCGCCGCGGTTGGCGATCAGAATCTTTTTGAATACGTTCACAGCAAATTCTGGATGAAATAAATTACAACACTAACAAACAGACTTGTAAAAAAGCACAGATAGGCAAGGCGGATATATTTGTATTTTGTTCTGAGCA